>Ga0299913_10000593_pt1 | contig 23616 bp, 16 predicted proteins | sample RVTome_9_FD_201360 | JGI IMG/M metagenome (GOLD analysis project Ga0299913, IMG submission 201360) | Soil microbial communities from uranium-contaminated site in the Upper Colorado River Basin, Wyoming, United States - RVT155D38 (version 2) ... | reverse complement strand
CCCAGCCGTCACGAAACGCGTAGAGCCGCCCGTGACGCGCGTCGCGCGTCGGGAGCGCGCAGTCGAAGATCGAGTAGCCAAGCGCGAAGGCGGCCACGACGTGATCGGGGCGACCGACGCCGAGTGCGTGCTTCGGTGCCTCCGCCGGCAACGACTCGGCGACCCAGCGCATCGGCTCCGCCAGCAGGGAGCCGTCGGTGGCCAGCGGCCAGCCGCCGAAGCCATAGCCGTCGAAGCCGATGGCGCCCAGCGCCGTGGCGCACTGCCGGCGGAGGGCCTCGATGCCGCCACCCTGGACGACGGCAAGGATCCGCGGCGGATCGGCATCGCGGCGCTGGGCCACCTGGCGATCGAGTTCCTCGCGTGAGCGCTGCGCCCAGCGGACGGTCCGCTCGACCGAGCGCTCCTGCTCCGCCTCCGGCGCATCCGCATCGGTGCAGTCGTCCAGGCAGACGATGATGTCCGAGCCGATCTGGAGCTGGAAGCCGATCACGCGCTCCGGGGTCAGCGTCCACTTCTCGCCCGTCTCCGGCTCGCGGAAGATCACCTCGTTGTCGCGGATCACACCGCGGTTCGGGTCCTGGCGGATGAGGCTCCAGACCTGGAAGCCGCCCGAGTCGGACAGGATCGGTCCGTCCCAGTCCATGAACCGATGGATCCCGCCGGCGGCCTGCATCACCCGGGCGCCAGGCCGGCGGAGGAGATGAAAGGCGTTGACGACGACGCCGGAAACGCCGACCGCGCGCAGGTCCTCGCTGCTCGCCCCGCGCACCCCGGCGCGCGTCGCATCCGGCAGGAAGGTCGGCACGGGCAGCGTCCCCCTTCGCGTGACGAGCGGTTCAGCCACCGATCGGCTCCAGGCGCAGGACGAAGACGAGCTCGCTCGGGATCGATGCCTCCGCAACCTCGCTCACCCGGCCGACCTCGTCGACGAGTCGATCGAGGCGCTCGCGGTACGTGCGCTCCATCCCCCTGCCCCGTCCGGCGAGCGATCGAGCCGGGAAGCTGACGACCGCGTGGCCGGCCCGGAGCCCGCGGAGGAGGCGGGCGGCGGCCTCGCCGTCCTGGCGGTCGAGGGTGGTCACGAGCTTGAGCAGGAGGGCGACATCGGCGACGGCATTCGGCGGCCCCCCGACGAGGTCCCGCGCCTCGACGCGGTGCGGCTGCCCGACGAGCTCGAGGAAGCCGCGCACCGCCTCCAGCGGCCGCCGGTCGGCGTCGATCGCCAGGTACGTCGCATCCCCGATTCCCATCCACGGCAGGGCAAAGGGGTTCATGCCGCAGCCGAGGTCGATGAGATTGCGCGGCACGCCGGTGTGCTGCCAGACGCGGGGATAGAAGGTGTCGAGGTGGGCGAGCCGCTCGCGGGTCGAGGCGTGGCTGCGCATCGCCTCCTCGCACGCCGCGCGCAACGGCGGGTCCGCCAGGTCGCCACTCCAGGCCTCGGCGATGCCGGCCGTCGTCCGAGCGCCCCGGAAGGCGCCGACCGCCTGGTGGAGCCGGCGTTTCACCCGCTTCACCGCCTCGTCGACGTTGCGGGAACGCGGCAGCTCCTCGTCCGCCATCCGCGCCAGCAGCGAGCGGTCGACGTCCCGGTAGCGCGACGAGCGCAGGACGCGCTCCACGACCTCCGCGCTCATGCGTCGCGCACCCGCAGGACGAGGGCGTACGCCTCCCGCTTCGTCAGCCCGTGCCGCGCCACCAGCAGCTCCTGCACCGCGCGGGCCGGCGCACCGCCGTCGAGCAGCAGCCGGGCATCGGCCTCGGCCTCCTCGGATGGGCCGATGCGTCCGGAGGTCCCGCCGATGAGCAGCGTGCTCTCCCCGCGCACCTCGCCCTCCGCATCGAGCTCGGCGATGAGCTCCGAGAGCGTCCCGCGCTGGTAGCGCTCGTGTGGCTTGGTCAGGTTGCGCGCCAGGCAGGCCGGTCGATCGCCGAGCACCGTGAGGGCGTCGCGCAGCGCATCGGTCAGTCGCCGCGGGGCCTCGAAGGCGACGAGCGTGGCCTGATCTGAGGCATGCGACTCGAAGGCAGCCCGCCGGGCGGCCGACGTCCGCGGCAGGAAGCCGACGAACCGGAACGGGTGCGGCGGCAGTCCCGATGCCGCCAGGGCCGTGGTCACCGCCGACGGACCCGGCACCGACGTGACGCGCACGCCGGCCTCGATGGCCGCGCGGACGAGGCGGAAGCCGGGATCGCTGACCAGCGGGGTGCCGGCGTCGCTCACCAGCGCGACGCTCTCCCCGTCGGCCAGCCGGCCGATGAGCTCGCGGGTGCGGGCATCCTCGTTGTGATCGTGATAGCTGACGGAGCGGGTCTCGAGCCCGTGGTGGCGGGCCAGCGTCGCGAAATGTCGCGTGTCCTCGGCGGCCACCACGGCCACGGTCGCCAGGGTCGCCAGGGCGCGCGGTGACAGGTCGTCGGGATTGCCGATCGGCACCGCGACGAGGAACAGCGTGCCGCTCACGCCCCGGACGCCGGATCGGACAGGTACCGCTCGAGCGGGCCACAGTCGTACCACTCCACGCACCGCAGGCGCTCGAGGGCCTCGGCGGCCGGCACCCATGCCGCGCGATCGACGAAGCCATCCGGATCGGCGGGCGCCAGCGTCCCACCTGCTTCACAGGAGAACGTGGTCGCGAAGTACGTCCCGTCGGTGACCTCGACCTCGACGTCGAAAGCGACCCGCGGGCTGCCGATCAGACGGAGCCCGGTCTCCTCGCGAAGCTCACGGCCCAGGGCATCGGCGAGCTCCTCGCCAGGCTCGACCCGGCCGCCCGGCAGCATCCAGCTCGGCTCCGGATCCCACGGACCCTGCTGACGGACGAGCAGCAGGCGATCATCCCGCCGGACGAGGGCCGCGACGATGCGGTGGACAGCAGCGACCATGGCCCGAGCGTAGCAGGGTGCCCCGCTTCCGCTGTCCACATGCACGTGGAGGTTCGGATTGTCACGGGACCCCCGTGCCAGGTGCGGTCATGAACCTGGAGGTGCACCGGGTGTGCGGGAGCTGCACGCAAGGGTGCGGCTCGTGCATGAGGGCTGCACATACAGGTGCCAAACGGCACCCGCCAGCACGGTCCCGCGACAATCCGAACTTCAAGGTTCATCAGCAGCGCTCCCGCCGCGATCCGCCCGATATGGACCGGTGGATCCGCAGCTGCGGCCAGCTCGCGGGCCGGTGCGCCACGCAGCTCGACCGAGGGGTACGATTCCACGCGTGCCTGGACTGATCGAGTGCGTCCCGAACTTCAGCGAGGGCCGGCGCCCCGAGGTCGTGGATGAGATCGTCCGTGCCATCGGCCAGATCGAGGGCATCACCGTGCTCGATCACTCGCGCGACGAGACCCACAACCGCAGCGTGGTGACCTTCGCCGGGTCGGCGGAGCCGGTGGTGCGGGCCGCGACCGCCGCGGTCGGGCGGGCCCTCGAGCTGATCGACATGGAGGCCCACGCCGGCGCCCACCCCCGCATCGGTGCCGTCGATGTCATCCCCTTCGTCCCGCTCGGCACGACACGCATCGAGGAGTGCGTCGACCTTGCCCGGCGGTTCGGGGAGCAGATCGCCACCCGGTTCGACCTGCCCGTCTTCCTCTACGGAGAGGCGGCGCTGCGCCCGGAGCGCAGGCGGCTGGCCACGGTCCGGCGCGGCCAATACGAGGCGCTCAAGGAGGATATCGGCCGCAACCCGGACCGCGCCCCCGACTACGGTCCGACGCGAATGCATCCCCGCGGCGGGGCCATCGCGGTCGGGGCGCGGAAGCCACTCATCGCCTTCAACATCAACCTGCGGACCGACGAGCTGGCGACCGCCATCAAGATCGCGACCCGGGTGCGCGAGAGCTCGGGCGGCCTGCCGGCCGTGCAGGCCATGGGCGTCCTGCTGGAGAACCCGGGCCAGCCGCCGATGGCGCAGGTGAGCACGAACCTCGTCGACTGGGAGCGGACCGGCATCGCGGCGCTCGTCCACGAGGTTCGGCGGCTCGCCCGGGAGGCCGGAACCGACATCGACCACTGCGAGCTCATCGGTCTCGCCCCGACCGGGGCCCTGCTCGGGGTCGCCGCCGATGCCCTCGGCCTGGTCGGCTTCAGCCCGGACCAGGCGCTGGAGCTGCGCATCGCGCGCGACCGTTGACCCCCGACACCGGTGGCCACCTCCCGGGGGACCGCGTGGCACGTGACTTGCCTCACCAGGGCGTTGAATCCATCCGAGCGGATACATGACGCAGCTGGAAATCGTATCGATGAAGCCAATTGCCGCCGCCACCCGGGCGCGGCCCACTCGCCCGAACCGCATCCTCGTCATCCTCGCCGCGGGATGGATGCTCCTGTCCATCGCTCTCGGGGGTGCCGTCACCGCCGACTCCCGCGCCGGCAGCGGCCCTGCCGACTCGGTCACGCGCGTCGCGCAGGAGTAGCGACCGCCCGGCCGGGGCTCGCCGTCGAGACGCTAGACTCGACGGCCCATGAGCCTCCGAGCCGATCTGACCCGCGTCCTGGCCGAGGCCCGTGACGGCGCCATCGCCGCCGGCGCCATCGCCGTTCCGGCGGACACGGCGCTCCCGCCGATCGGGATCGAGCGTCCGGCCAACCCGGACCACGGCGACTGGGCGAGCAACGTGGCCATGCAGCTGGCACCGGTCGCCCGCGCCGCGCCGATCCGGATCGCGGAGGCGATCGTCGCCCATCTCCATCGACCGCCGGCCATCGCCGAGGTCGCGATTGCCGCGCCCGGCTTCCTGAACCTTCGCCTCGACCCCGAATGGGTCGCGGGCCAGGTCGGCACCATCCGGGACTCAGGCCCCGCCTACGGCCGTGTCCCGACGGGGCAAGGTCGTCCCATCAACGTCGAATACGTCAGCGCCAACCCGACCGGTCCGCTCCACGTCGGCAACGCCCGCGGTGCCTTCGTCGGCGACGTCCTGTCGCGTGTCCTCAGCGCGGCGGGCCACGTAGTCACCCGCGAGTACTATTTCAATGACTTCGGGGCACAGGTGATCAACCTCGGGCTGTCGGTGCTGGCCCGACGGAGCGGGACCGAGCTGCCGGAGGATGGCTACCGCGGTGGCTACGTCGACGACCTGGCCGCCGAGCTCCCGGCCGATGTCCTGGCCCGCGCCGAGGCATCGCCTGACGAGGCCGGCATGATCGTCGGCCGCTGGGCGTCGGAGCGCGTCCGCGCCGGCATCGAGGCCAGCCTGGCGCGTCTCGGCGTGGTTTTCGAGGTCTGGAAGGAGGAGGGCTTGCTCCACTCGGAGGGCTGGGTGGAGCGCGCGGTCGATCGGCTGCGCGAGAGCGGCCACGTCTACGAGGACGCGGGCGCAACCTGGTTCCGCTCCACCGACTTCGGCGACGACAAGGATCGCGTGATCTATCGGTCGAACGGGCAGCCGACCTACTTCGCCAGCGATATCGGTTACGTCACCGAGAAGTTCGCCCGCGGCTTCGACGAGCTCATCTACATCTGGGGTGCCGATCATCACGGCACGGTCGCCCGCGTCCGCAACGCCGCGCAGGCCATGGGCTACGACCCCGAGGCGGTCCGCATGCTGCTCATCGCCTGGGTGCGCTTCGTGCGGGACGGCCTCGAGATCCCGATGAGCAAGCGGTCCGGCGAGTTCATAACCCTCGACGACGTGCTCAACGAGGTCGGGGTGGATGCGGCCCGATGGTTCTTCAGCTCGCGGGCCTACACCACCGGGATCGACTTCGACCTCGAGCTGGCCAAGAAGCAGAGCAACGAGAACCCCGTCTACTACGTGCAGTACGCCCATGCGCGCGCCTGCTCGATCCTGCGCAACGCGGCCGAGGCCGGCGTTGCCGCCGACTCGACCGCGACCGGAGGGCTCCTGGCCCACCCCTCGGAGCAGGTGCTGGTGCGGCACCTCCTCGACTTCCCCGATGCCGTCGCCCAGGCCGCCGAGCGACGCGAGACCCACGAGGTCCCGCGCTATGCCTACGAGCTGGCCAGCGCGTTCAGCGCCTTCTACCGCGACTGCAAGGTCCTCACCGAGGATGCGGCGCTGTCGTCGGCGCGGCTGGCGCTCGTCGACGCGACCCGCAGCGTGCTGGCCAACGCGCTCGACCTGCTCGGCATCTCCGCGCCGGAGACGATGTAGATCTCGGTTCAGTCGGCCGCGTCGGCGACCTGCCCGAGGAGATCGTCGTCGGAGGCATGGACGACGAGCACCTCGTCGTCACCGATGGCGCGCACCACGGCGGGGAACGGCAGGGCGTCGGTGACGGTGGCGTAGGCATCGGCGAATTCATCAGCGTCGGTCGCGCTGTCCCACGCCAGGCGCCAGGCCACCGCGAACTCGCCGTCGGGACCCTCTGCGATCACCGCCCGGTCGCCGCCCCATCCGGCGGCCGCCGCACTCGACAGCGGCTGGGTCACGCCGAAGTGTTGGAGGACGATGTCGATGCTGGCCTGGCCGATGGGGGTGGCGTCGACCTCGGTCCAGCCCTCGCCGAGCAGCTCGACCAGGTCGACCACCTCGACGGGGAGCGGGGCCTCGCGGGCGTGCCACGCGTCGAGGTCGATGATCTGCTCGGTCGTCTCCGGCGGATCGGCATACGCGATGTCCAGCTCCTCGAAGTCGGGCATCAGCGGATCCACCGTCAGCGCCCCGGCCCAGAGCTGGCCGGCGGTGTAGGGGAACTGGAGCTGGTTCACCATCCAGGACGGGATGCCGGTGGTGTCCGGGATCTCGGTGGTCGTGCCGATCTCGAGCAGCTCCTGCTGGGTCAGGTGCTCGAACGCCCAGGCGAGCATGGTGACCGTGGCGTCACCCTCGATCATGGCCGTGCGCGCCAAGCCTCGATCATCCTCGCCGACCGCATCGGTCTCGAGGGAGTCGAGGCTGAAGGCCGCGTCCTGGAGCGCGTGCGTGTACTCGTGGGCGTAGGTGAGCTTGGCGGCCGCGTCGAGACCGGCGTCGGTGACGACCACCATGCGCTGTTCGACGTCGTCGTAGAAGCCGAGGACCTGGTCGCCGAGCAGCTGGAGCTGTAGCTCGGCAACGTCCTCGTCCGCGTCGAGCAGCCCGAGCGCGCGCAGGGCCATGTTGTCGCGCTCGCGCTCCTCGGGCGGGTACTGCTCGTCGAACAGCTGCTGGAGCTCATCGGCAAGCTCATCGCGGGTGATCAGCTCGGCCGGGCCGATGTCCGCCGCCGGGAGCCCGCGGATGGCGATCACCTGCTCTTCGATCTCGGCCAGCGTGGCGAGCACGTCGGCGTCGTCGGGCGCGGAGGGCAGGGTGGAGTCGCTCGGCGCCGGCGACGAAGTGGTCGCCGGACTCGGACTCGCGGACGCGCTGACCCCCGCGCCGAGCCCGATCGATGTGCCGCCCACCACGAGGACGGTGACCACGATCGCGGCGACGGCGAGGAGGGCCACGAGGACCGCGGCGACGCGCTGAGTGCCGGACATCGGCGCATTCTCGCACGACGCCCCGCCCGGCCCTGAAGGTTTCGGTTTCTTAAGGTGGGACAAGCCCGGGGTTTAGGAGTGCTCTCTAGCCTTCACGGTGCGAGATGGAAATCCACTCGGGTTTCTGCCTCCACCCTCCCTCCTTCGAGCCCCGGTGTCATTGGGCGGGCACCGGGGCTCGTGCCATCTCCCGAACCGTTACCATGCGTGGACCTATGGAGATCACCTGGTACGGGCGTGCCTGCTTCCGACTGAAGGGCAAGGACGCGACCGTCATCACCGACCCCTGCCCGCCCGCGACCGGCTTCGTGGCCGGGAAGCACGACGTTGATCTGCTGACCATCAGCCACGACCACCCGGACCACACGTACACGCGCTCGATCACCGCCGGGCTGACGCTGACCCGCCCGGGCGAGTACGAGTTCAGCGACCTGCTCGTCACCGGGGTCCGCACGTACCACGACGGTGAGGCCGGCCAGTCCCGCGGAACGAACATGGTCTTCGCGGTCGAGATCGATGGCGTCCACATCTGTCACCTCGGCGATCTCGGCCACCTCCTGACCGAGGAGCAGGTCAGCGAGCTTGGTCCGATCGACGTCCTCCTCGTCCCGGTCGGCGGCGAGACGACCCTGACGCCCGCCGAGGCCGCCGAGGTCGTCGCGCAGCTAGGGCCGAAGATCGTGATCCCGATGCACTTCGGCGTCGACGGCGGCTCGAAGGATCTCGGCGGCCCGGAGAAGTTCCTCCACGAGATGGCGGTGGAGCCGATTCGCCAGCCGAAGGCCCAGGTGACCGTCAGCTCCCTTCCGGACGAGACCCAGGTCGTCGTCCTCGAGGCACGCGGCCGAACGTCCTAGAGCGTCGCCGTCGGTCGGTGCGCCCGGTCAACGAAACTGGTACGACCGCACCACCCCGGACCGCATCGCCGTGCTCAGCCACGCTCACGTTCTGCGCGCCGGGGTACTGGTGCACCAGTACTTTGGTCAGTATCCTGCATTGCCCTCGTGGATCGGTGACAAGGCCGCAATCGCTGCCCAGCGCCGCCCAACTGATCCCGCGCCGCGCCTCGCGCACGGCAGCGGCCATATCTCATGCTAGGCAAAGGGGGCCAATCGATCGTGTACGACTCTTCGGTACGGTCGACGACCGCGACGCCGGCTAGGACCGCGCTCGCGCTCGTTGCCATCTTCTCCCTGCTGCTGTCGCTGTTCGCCATCGCCCAGCCGGTGATCGCGAACCATGACGTCGCCGGCCCGGCGGTGACGCCGACCGTGCAGGCAGGCAACCCGCCCTGTCCGGCGGGCACCACGGACATCAAATTCGAAGGCGGCAACCTGGTGAGCGGCCAGGAGCTGTCCGCCACCATCGACGGCCAGGTCGTGACCGTCGAGATCACCAACGTCAACGGTTCCGGCGGGACGTTCGACTTCAACGTCGAAGGCGGAGTCGCCCTGGTCGTGATCGCCAAGGGCGGTCCGAACGGCAACGTCTACGACTACCGGCCCGGCGGCACGGCTCATGACGACGGCCTGACGACGCCGATCAACCCGAACAACGACAAGCCCTTTGGCCTCAGCCACATCAGCTTCTGCGTCGTTCCGATCATCGCGGAGATCGAGGTCACGAAGGACGGACCGGATCTGTCGAAGGTCGGTGATCCCACCGGCTACACGATCACGATCGAGAACACGGGCAACGTCCAGCTCTTCATCGAGAGCGTGAGCGACTCCCTTGCCGGCGACCTGACTGCCGACGTCGTGGCCGAATGCGGCCCGCTCGCGGTCGGCGAGCTGTGCACGTTCATGTACAGCTACACCCCGGTGGAAGGTGATGCCGATCCGCTGCTGAACACCGTCGATGTCACCGCGAACTCCGCGTCCGACTTCACCGGAGCCGACGCGACCGACTCGGCATCGGCGAGCGTGAACCTGTTCCAGCCGGGCATCGAGGTCACCAAGGACGGCGACGTGACCGAGGCGATGGTCGGCGACGCCGTGACGTACACGGTGACGATCGAGAACACCGGCTCCGCCGACAGCCCGGACCTCGTCTTCGACCTGATCGACGACAGCCTCCAGGGCGATCTGACGAATCCGGCCAATGTTGACAGCAGTGACTGCGGCGCATCGATCGCCGCCGGCGACACGTGCACGATCGTGTACAGCCGCACGGTGCTCGACACCGATCCCGACCCGCTGGTCAACACCGCCACTGTCGAAAGCCATCCCGATGGCTTCACGAACGACATCGACGACTCCGACGACCACGAGGTCGACATCGTCGAGGATGTCGAGCAGCTTGGCTCGATCACCATCAACAAGGAGATCGCGTGCGACGAGTGCGAGACGCGCACTCCCGGATTCTGGTTCAACGCGGCCGGCTCGCATGACGACGAGACCAACGCGCTGATGGCCGAGCTCGCGGCAGCCGATGGCGGCGATTCCAACGTCATCGAGGTGAACATCGACGGTACCGTCCACGAGTTCGCGACAGCCGATGACGTGCGCACATTCGTCGAGGCCGATCGGTCGGGCAATGGTGATGGTGAGCCGGGGCTGTCGCGTGACGGCGCCGTGCTGCGCCACTACCTGTCGACCTGGCTGAACGTCGCTCTCAACGGCGAGGAGTGCGATCTCCTGTCGAGGCTGCTCGGTGACCAAACCGTCGAGGAGATCCTCGCCGAGGCCGCGGCCGCGTTGGAGGCCGATGACGAGGCCGCCGAGGTTGCGGCGCTCGAGAAGCTGACGGCCATCAACGAGTCCGACGACGCCGAGGAGAACCCGCTGACTTGCGGTGACTCCGAGGGCACGTCGGCCGACGGCTTCACGTTCGAGCTGTTCGCCGACGCCGACTTCCCGGATGGGAATCCCACCGCCACCGGCACGACCGGCGACGACGGCCCCGGGACCCTCATCTTCGAGGGCCTTCCGCTCGGAACGTACGTGTTCGTCGAGACGGGCAACGCCAGCGAGCAGGAGTGCGAGATCGTCTCCGTCGATGGTGGCGTCCTGAACGCGGACGGCACTGTGACCGTGGAGATCACCGGAGAGAACCTTGACGTCGTCCTCACCATCGTCAACGAGTGCGAGGGCGGCGAAGGCGAGGAGAACCCCGGCGACATCACGGTCATCAAGGAGACCGACGAGGAGACTGCCGCCGCGGAGTTCGCCTTCTCCGCGAGCTGGGACGCGGACGGATTCGTCCTCATGGACGGAGACGCCGAGTTCAGCGGCGACCTCGAGGCCGGTGAGTACACCGTCACCGAGGAGCTGACCGACGAGCAGATCGCCGCCGGGTGGTCACTCGCCAACATCGACTGTGGCGACGCTGACGTGACCCTCGTGGACTCGTCCGTGACGATCACGCTCGGCGAGGGCGACTCGGTCACCTGCACGTTCACGAACGAGCAGGAGGTCGCGGAGGAGGAGGAGGGCACCGTCGAGATCGACAAGCTCTTCTGCTTCACCGATGACGAGGCCGGAACCGAGTTCTTCGTCTTCGGACCGATCTTCCCCGAGCCGCTCGAGTCGCTCGGCGTGGCCGAGGAGGAGCAGCCCGACGAGGGGTGCTGGACCGAGGACGTCTCGTTCACCATCACCGGTGGTGACCTGGACGGGCCGATCAACGTGAGCACCGGCGACGACGGCAGCCTCGAGTTCAACCTGCCGGAGAGCGAGAACGCGTACGTCATCACCGAGGACGTGACCGGCGAGTCGGCCGAGTTCTTCGTGGACGACGGTGCGCTGACGGCCATCGTGGTCCTCAACCTCGTCGAGCAGGAAGAGGACACCGGCCTGCTCAAGGTCATCAAGCTGTTCTGTGAGGGCGACGCCGCCAGCGTCGAGTTCAGCGTCGAGGGCGGGGACATTCCCGTCCCGGCGATCAGCGGCTGCGAGGTCGGTGATGCCACCTTCGAGCTCGGTGACGAGACCTTCAGCATCGGCGCGGATGGCATTGCCCTCCTGGTCGTGGAGGTCGGTGAGTACAGCTTCGCCGAGGTCGCCCCGAACGAGGCCGAGTACGACGGGACGATCGTCGTCGAGGAAGGCGAGATCACGACCGTTATCGTGATCAACACCTTCGACGAGGGCGAAGAAGGTGGCGGCGGAGGTGGCGGCGGCACGACGCCGGGCCAGAACGTGACCCCACGCGAGGGGACGCAGGGTGGTAACCCGCTTCCGAACACCGCGACGTTGCCGAACCCGACCGGCTCCGTGCCGGCAGCGCTCCTGGCGATGCTGATGCTGTCCGGGCTGGGCGCCGCGGCCTACGCGGTCCGCGCGGAGGCGCATCGGCGCGGTTGAACCATCGGCCCCACACCGACCCGAAAGACGAGGCCCCCGGATCCGTCCGGGGGCCCCGTTTCGCCCTTCGTACTGGTACCCGTGGTGCCGACAGTCACCGCTTGATGAGCCCGGTACTGTCGCTAACCCCACCGGACTGCCATCGATACGTCAATTGACGGGTACCGAAGTACCAGGTGGGCACCGTATACTCAACTCCTGATTGACTGCTCGGCTGTCGAGCGCATTCATCCACTTCATGGGGGCTGGCCCGGCCACCCCGCCGGGATAACGGAGGAACTATCGTGAATCGACCGCAGGCCCGTTCCGGGCTTCGCACCATCATCGGCCTGGTCGCCGCGCTCGGCCTGGTCGGCGCGCTGGCCATGCCGGCATTCGCCACGCATGTCGAGCCCAAGGTCATCGAGGGCAACGAGAACAAGACGTGTGGCGAGCTTGGCGACTACGGCTACGAGTTCAAGGTCAACGAGGAGAGCCCGTCGGGCGAGTACACCGACCCCGACAGCGACTTCGTCGTGACCATCACCCCGGGTGCGGGAAACACGATGTCGTTCGACGCGAACCTCGCCGTCGACGCGGTGTTCATCAAGGGCGGCAACCAGGGCGGCAACCTGTACGAGTACGACCCGCCGGTGACATCCGACTCCGGCCTGCAGACCCCGGGCGCACAGGGCATCAGCCACGTGTCCTTCTGCTGGACCGACGCGCCGGGCGAGGAGCCGACCCCGACCCCGACGCCGACCGAGGAGCCGACCGAGGCCCCGACCGAGGAGCCGACCGAGGCCCCGACGGAGGAGCCGACCGAGGCCCCAACTGAGGAGCCGACCGAGGAGCCGACCGAGGCCCCCACGGCGACCGTCAACGAGGGTGAGCTCGGCGGGAACCCGACCGCGACGCCCGCTGGCGGCAGCCTTCCGGACACGGCCGTCGGACAGTTCGGCCAGGTCCCCGCGACCGTCCTGAGCCTGCTGCTCCTGGGCGCCCTCGCCGCCATGGTCTACGTCCGCCTGGCTCGCCAGCGCTGAACCGACGCGGCAATCACGAAGAGCCCCCGGACTCGTCCGGGGGCTCTTCAACGCTCTCGGCCCGGAGGTAGGAGGGTCGTACCAGGACCTCCGTTGCGGCCCGTCACCACCTCTTGCGCACTCTTCCGCACCTCACCCCCACGGAGCGCGCCAATCCGTCCAGGCGCCGGGTACCAAAGTACTGGCCCCGCCATCCATACTCGCGCTCCAGATCCCGGCAACGCGCCGATGAATAAGCCTTTCGGACTCATCCACAGTCACAGCGGTCGCCGTATGGCGACCCAGAAAGCCAGAGGGGCAACAGAGCCATGGATTCCCGAGTCTCGACCCGGACGCGCCTGAGCGTCCTGCCTGTATTCATCGCACTCATCTTCAACCTCATGGCACCGGTGCTCTCGGTCGCCGTGCCAGACGGAGCGCCGGAACCGCTCCAGCAGCGAGTCTCCGGGGCGGCCCCGGATCCCGAGCACGTGAGCTTCACGCTCGAGGGCTGTCGCAACCCATCAGTCGACCTCGAGGCCACGGGCTTCATTTGCGCCGATGGGGACTACACCACCGGCAACCTCGGCAAGACCTGGAACGAGCTCGACCTCGTGCCGCATCGGTTGACGGCGACGCTCGGCACCCAGGACGCCGCTACCACCACCTACACGATGGGCATTACCGCCGACCACATGGACGGCGGATTCCCCGGCTATGACGTGCTGACCGAGCCGGTCATCAACGTCGCGAAGTCGGATGCGAGCTGCCAGATCGTCGTCGGAGCGCAGACCGTCATCGCCCCGGGCGTGGGTGGCACCGACAGCTCCCTCGGCCGCCTGCTGACGATCACCCAGGATAAGGGCACGACCTGCGTGTTCGACTGGGTCGAGCGCCTTGCGCTCGGGTCTCACAACTTCCCGGGATCGTCCCTGCACAGCAACCGCACGAACCAGGTCTGGAGCACCCAGGGCATCGGCGCGGCCGATGTCTCGATCCCCGTCAAGGAGATCCTGCCCCAGGAGATCGCCAAGACCATGACGGCCGAACAGGGTCAGGCCTACGGCTGGGCGATCGACAAGTCGGCGGATCCGTCGTCGCTGGAGTTCGCGAACACCTGCCTGACCGGTGATGACGCCCGCAGCGCGGACGTCGCCATCACGATCACCTGGACGCGCTCAGGCCCGATGGCCGACGGCGACACCCTGATCACCACCAATATCTACGCCACGAACCCGGCGCATCGCTCGGTGCTCGTGCAGGTGACCGACAAGATCTACGCGGGGGCTGATCAGAGCACGCTGCTCGACACCGCCACCTCCGGGCAGGTGTCGGTGGCCGCTGGCGCGGAGGATGTGCTCGTCCTTACGCACCAGTTCGTCTACGACGGCAGCGCGACGAGCTTCAACGACGTCGCCACTGCCACGTACACCGACGAGGATCTCGGCATCGTGGTCCCCGGGAACACCACGGCCACCGCCTCCGCCACGACGGTGGCAGGGGACGGCCCGGTCAAGGATGCCTCCGTCCTCATCACCGACACCGAGTCGATCTCCGGTGAGGGCCTCAGCTTCTCGGTGGCCGCCCCGTCCATCGGCGCGTTCACCGGCGGCTATGTCGCTGGTGCCTCGACGACCGGACCGGTCGGCTGGGAGTACACCGCCACGAACAGCGGCTCGGTGACCTTCACGAAGACCGTCACGGTCGATGAGCCGCGCATCACGAGCGGCGCCCTGACGGACACCGCAACCATCACCGGCACGGATGGAACGATCGCCAGCGACAACGAGAGCGTTGCGATCACGACCGACGCGCTGGTCAGCCTCGAGATCAACAAGACGATCCCCGCCGGCTCACTGCGCAGTGGCGAGTCGGTCACGTTCAACTTCGACATCGCCGGCCCGGGTGGCTTCGACGGCGATGCCTCGATCACGTTCGACTTCGGAGACCCGCTCACCAAGTCGACCTCGTTGGCCGATCTTGCCCCGGGCGAGTACACCGTGAGCGAGCAGCCCCAGGCCAACTGGGCGGACCACCTTGCCCAGTCCGACACGATCACCCTGCCCGATTGTGATGGCAGCGTCTCGTTCAACAACTCGACGCTCGCCCCGGACCTGGGGATCACCAAGGAAGCGGATGCCGACTCGGTGAACGCCGGCGATGCGATCGGCTTCTCGATCGTCGTCGACAATGACGGCTCCGCGGGAACGGGCGTCGCCAAGGACGTCGAGCTCAACGATCCGCTGCCGGGCAGCCTGGCGCTGGGGATCGACTGGCAGCTCGACGCGGTCGTGTTCAACGGCACGCCGGTTGGGGACCCCGGCGCCTGGTGCGAGGTCACCGGCTCGGCGCCGACCCAGACGCTGGAGTGTGACTTCGGCGACCTGGATCCCGGCGACGAGTTCGAGGTGCAGGTGTCGAGCGACACCTCTGCCCCCGACGGTTGCCTGAACGCGACCCTGCCGAACACGGCGAAGGCGATCGCCTCGAACCATGACGAGGTCGAGGCCTCTGCCTCGATCACGGTCGAGTGCCCGGATCTCGAGATCTCCAAGTCGGCCGATGCCGAGACGGTGAGCGCGGGTGATGGCATCGGCTTCACCGTCACGGTCGCGAACAATGACGCTGCCGGGACCGGCACCGCCATCAACGTGACACTCGACGACCCGCTTCCGGGCAGCACGGCCCTCGGTGTCGATTGGAGTGTCGAGGCCGTGTGGCTGAACGGCGTCGAGGTGGGGAACCCGGGCGACTACTGTTCGATCACCGGCGACGCGCCGGGCCAGACCCTCGAGTGCGAGTTCGGCGACCTGGCGGCCGGCGAGAGCGCCGCGGTCCACGTCACGAGCGAGACCTCGGCCCCGGATGGCTGCCTGAATGCCGACCTGGTCAACGTAGCGTCCGCCGAGGCGGACAACCACGAGGCGATCACGGCGGACGCCACGATCACGGTGGAATGCCCTGATCTCGACGTCGAGAAGGTCGCGTCCGACGAGCTCATCAGCGTCGGTGAGGCCGTTGGGTTCACGATCACCGTCACCAACAGCGATGCCGCCGGTACCGGCACCGCTGCGAACGTGACCCTCAACGATCCGCTGCCGGGCAGCACGGCTCTCGGGATCGACTGGAGCCTCGAGAATGTCTGGCTGAACGGCGTCGCGGTCGACGATCCGAACGTCTACTGCGAGGTCACCGGCGACGCGCCGGCCCAGACCCTCGAGTGCGCCTTCGGTGACCTCGAGCCCGGTGACAGCGCAGCGGTCTTCGTTGCCAGCGGCACGTCGGCCGTGGAGGAGTGCGCGACCGCGAACCTCCAGAACACGGCGACGGCCGATGCCGACAACCACGGCGTGATCACGGCCGATACCTCGATCATCGTCGAGTGCCCCGGCCTGAACATCGTGAAGACGGCCGATGCCGACCTGATCGATGCCGGTGACGAGGCGAGCTTCACCATCACGGTCTGGAACGCCGGACCGGGTACCGCCTTCGACGTCGAGCTGCACGACACGCTGCCGGCCGGACTGACCTGGGACTTCGAGGTCCTGCAGGGCGATGCCGACTGCGGCATCGCGAGCAGCCTCGTCCTCGGTGGTGCCGAGGAGATGTCGATCGACTGTGAGCTCGGTGACCTCGCCGCCTCCGAGATGGAGGACGGCGTGATCATCCGGATCTTCGCGGACACCGATCGGTCCGACTGCGGTCCGATGGTGAACACGGCCTTCGCGGATGCCAGCAATGACGACGAGGTCTCGTCGACCGACGAGATCGACGTCCGCTGCACCGTGATCAGTCTCGACAAGGCGAACGACGCGGTCGGCTCGGTCCTGCCCGGCACGACGGTCACCTACACCCTGACGCTGACCGTCGATGACGGCCCGGCCGAGGGCGTGACGGTGGTCGACAGCCTGCCGGTCGGGCTCGAGAACCCGACGAGCATCAGCGACGGTGGTGTCGCCAGCGCTGATGGCTCGACGATCACCTGGGATCTCGGTGACCTCGCCGACGGCGAGTACACGCTGACCTACCAGGCGACCGTGGCCGATGACGTGGCCAACGGCGACGAGCTGGTCAATGCCGCCGCGGCAACCAGCACGAACTCGCAGTGCCCTGACATCGAGAACCTCGGACCCGAGTGCGAGGACAGCTCGACCGTCATCGTGCGGGTGCCGACCCTGGTCATCGACAAGGAGGCCGATGCCGATGTGATCACGATCAGTGGTGAGGCCGACGAGCTCGTCGCCGATCCGGAGATCGTGACCTGGACCTTGACCTACACGCTGGCCAACGGCCCGGTCACCAACGCGGTGATCACCGATGAGATCCCGACCGGGTTCGTCTTCCTGGACGCGTCCGACGGCGGACAGCTCGTCGACGGCGTGGTCACCTGGACGTTCGCGACCCTCACCGAGAGCGGCAGCGTCACGTTCCGCACGACGGTCGACCCGGAGACGATCTCCCGCGTCGCGCCGACGGTGAACGTGGCGGTGATCGACTCGGATGAGACCGAGCCCGATGAGGGCACGGACAGCGTCACCGTCACCGTCGAGGCTCCGCCGCTGGGCGGGAACCCGACGCCGAAGCCGGTCCTGCCGAACACGGCAGCCGCGATCGGCATCAACGGTACGCCGGTCACGGTTCCGGTCGAGCTGCTGGTCGCCTTCTTCATCGGTTCGCTCGGTGCGCTGGCGCTGGCGAACGTGAAGGCGAGGAACAGCCGCCGGTAGCGGCAAGCGGAGTGGGATCGGTCAGACCGATCGATCCCACTTCATTCATCCAGCCCCCCTGGCAGGGACGGGGTAGAGGTTCGCCTCTACCCCGTCTTCTGATTCCTGCCGGTCGATCGATGGCTCAGGGAGCCGGTTCGGATTCCTGGCTGGCCGCATCGGCCGGAGCGCGCGGACCCGGCGTCGGACGCGGGGTCGCGTCGGGGTCCGGCGTGGGCTGTGCCGGGAGCGGTGTCGGCTGGGGCCGCGGGGTTGGCACCGGCTTCGGCGTCGACGCCGGGACTGCGTCCTTCGTCGGCTTCGGCTCCTTCGTCGGCTTCGGGGTCGAATCGGCGGTTGGGTTGCCCGATCCGCCGCCGGCGTTCCCGTTGGTGCCGGCGTTCCCGTTGCTGCCGCCGCCGCCGGCGTTCCCGCCATTGCCGCCGGTCACGCCCTGACTCGGGTGTCCGTCGCTCGGCTGGCCGATGCCCGGCATCCCGTCGAGGACATCCTCGACGGCCGTCCGAGCCGAAGCCGGAAGGGTCTCGAGCAGCCCGTTGAGGACGACGATGTGCCGGTCGAGCTCACCGGTGTCGCTCTCGAGCGCATCGGCCAGGGCCAGGTACTCGGTCTCGATGGCGCCGGCCAGGCCGATCACCCGATCCCAGTCCCCGCGCTCGGCAAGCTCGTCGAGCTCTTGGATGCGCTCACCGAGCGCATACGTCGCGAGGTCGTCGTGGAGGTGCACGGGCAGGATTTGGACTCGCAGGTCCTCGACCTGCCGCTTCAACGGGTAGAGGAACTCACCCGGCAGGGCATCCTGGGATGCAGCCATCACGCCGGTGACGCTGAAGGCGAGCGTGAAGGTGGCATACAGGACCGCGCGCCCGAGCCGGCCCATCGACCTCGCGGCCGTCGGCGTATCCCCGATGCCCTCGCGGACGGCAACGTAGCGGTTGAGGACCTGTCCACGCAACCGGCGGCGGAACTGCGGGTCTGGCCGAAGCTCCGCGCGAATGGCAGCGAGATAGCGCTCGACGGCCTCGTCGGAGAAGATTGCCGGGGGCCGCAGCGAGTCGCGGAACAGGCTCATGCGCCCGCCTCCCGGGCGAGGTTCCGGCGCAGCGCCTCGATGGCGCGGAACGTGAGGCCGCGGACCGTGCCGGCCTGGCGCCCCATCACCCGCGCCGCCTCCTCGGCCGACAGGCCGGCGCCGTACCGAAGGGCAAGGGCCTCCTGCTGATCGGGCGTGAGCGCCCGAATGGCGGCGCGCAGCTCGCGGATCTCTTCGTCCCGGAGAGAGAGCGCCTCGACGATCATCCCGTCCGCCGGTTCGGCGATCGCGCCGAGCGGCTCCGTCGGCCGCAGCCGCCGCTGGTGGTCGATGACCGCGTTCCGCGCGATACGGAAGGCCCATGCCGCGAACGGCTTCCCGTTGTGGCGGTACCGCGGGAGGGCGGCGACGATGCGTTCGAAGACGAGCTGCGTGACGTCCTCCGCGTCCTCTCGGCGCCGGAGCCGCATCGCCACGTAGTGATAGATCGGGTCGACCAGCTCGTCGTACAGGCGTCCGACCGCTTCGGCGTCGCCGGCGGTGGCGGCCATGGCGAGCTCATCGACGGAGGCGTCGCGGGCCAGTGCCCCTTGCGCGCTGGCGGGGCCGAGCCTGGCACCATCGACAAGGGTCGGGCGCAGGGTTGCGGTCAATGGGCGGTCTCGCATCGGGCAGCAGGCTCGGGCACGTCGGTCTTCGTCGCAACCCTACCATCGGCCGCCCCGGCCGAACAGCCGGTGTGGTGCCTGGGAGCACCGGCGCGATGGGTCAGACGATCGCCAGCTCGCGCCCCACTCGCTCGAACACTTCGAGGCAGGTGTCGAGCTCCTGGCGGGTGTGCTCGGCGGTCACGATCGTCCGCACCCGGCTCGTCGCCTCCGGCACCGTCGGGAAGCCGATGCCCATGGCGAACACACCCTCCTCGAACAGCCGGTCGCTGAACCGGTGGGCGAGGGCCCCGGCACCCACGATGACCGGCGTGATCGGCGTCTCGCTGTGACCGGTGTCGAAACCGATGCGCGCCAGTCCGGCCTTGAAGTGCCGCGTGTTCTCCCACAGCCGCTCGATGAGCTCGGGCTCCGACTCGAGCACGTCGATCGCCGCCAGGCACGCCGCCGCCACGGCGGGCGGGTGTGAGGTCGAGAACAGGAACGGACGGGCCTTGTGCTCGAGCACGGTCCGCAGGCTCTGCGCTCCGGCGACGTATCCGCCCAGCACGCCGATCGCCTTCGACAGCGTCCCGACCTGGACGTGGACGCGACCGTGGAGGTCGAAATGATCGACGCTTCCCCGCCCGTTGCGGCCCAGAACGCCGGAGGCGTGCGCGTCGTCGACCATGACGAGCGCATCGGCCTCCTCGGCTGCCTCGACGATGCCGGGCAGGTTGGCGATGTCGCCATCCATGCTGAAGACGCCGTCGGTGATCACCAGGATGGTGCGGTCCGCATCGGCGGCGCGAATCTCTCGAAGGGTGCTGCGCAGGGCGTCGATGTCGCCGTGGGCGAAGATCTTGCGCTCGGCCTTGGTGAGCCGGATGCCGTCGATGATGCTGGCGTGATTGAGCGCGTCGCTGACGATGGTTGCGCCCTCGGGCGCCAGGATCGGGATCACCCCGGTGTTGGCCGTGAAGCCGGATTGGAAGGTGAGCACCGCCTCCGTGTGCTTGAAGGTCGCCAGCCTCGCCTCGAGCTCCTCGTGGAGGGACATCGTCCCCGCGATCGTCCGCACCGCCCCGCTGCCCGCCCCGAAGCGCTCGACCGCCTCGAGCGCCGCCGCCTTCAGCCTCGGGTGGGTGTTCAGACCGAGGTAGTTGTTGCTGCTGAGCGTGATCACCTCGCGCCCGTCGATGACGCATCGGCTCTTCTGCTCGCTCTCGACCACCCGCAGCCGCCGATACAGCCCCTTCGTCTTCAGCTCATCGATCTCGGCCTCCAGGAAGGCCAGCGGGTTGCGCGTGCGGGCACTTGTATCGGTCATGGTGCGAGTGTAGTCCGGCGCGCTCCGTGGCTGAGTCTCATCGCCGGAGCGTTGTCGGCCGGACGACGACAGCTTCGTCCTCAAAGCTCACGCGATGAGCGACATCTGCGCGGGTCCGATCCGAAGTCCCCGCGACTCTCAGCGACTGAGCGTTGGCCACACTGCTGCCCGATAGTGGTCAGCCCGCGAGAATTGGGCGCCGTTCCCGGTCGGCCGACCGCACGGACCACCGATGCCGCTCGTGCCACGAGAATTGGCCATGGTGCCTGGTCAGCGAACCGCGCAGGTTCCGGATAACGCTCGCGCCAGGAGAATTGGCAGGGCGCAGCGCCAGAACCTCGGCCGCGGGATCGGCGCAACTAGGCCGACCGTTGACGACGCACGCGCTCTCGACCGGCGATCCATGGCGGCCGCGACGCCTGCTCGCTGGAGACCCAGGTCAGGATCCGCCTATGACCGCCGGTAAGTGCGGCCGCGGTCAGCTGCCCCCGACGAAAGTCCTCGAAGAGGGCGGGATGCGCGCGGACGATTTCGTGGTTCGCCGACGTGGCCGCCACCGCGAGGACCGAGACGCGCCGTTGAACCTTCCAGCCCCGCTGATCCGCAAGCGCGCCGACGAGGCGCTCCTTGACGCCAAGACTCCCGAAGAGATCCTGGAGATCGAGCAGTTGCGTCTTGACCTCGACAAGGACGAGCGTGCCGGTGGCGGGATGGAACGCGAGGAGGTCGATCCGACCGCGTTCGCCCCACTCGCTGAAGCTCGCCTCCGTCTCGATTTCGAACCCCATGTCCCGCAGCCACAGAGCCACCGCCTCGCCGAGCGCCGCATGCTCCTCATCGGCCAGGCGAACGAGCCCACCTGCACGCCCGAGCAGGCGGACATCCAGCCGGAGGCTGAACACCGCGGCGTGCCTCTCCAAGGCGGATAGCGAGCCGATCCTCCCATTCTCGTGGCGACCGATGGCGGCACGCGAGATCCGTGCCTTCGCAGCGACGTCGCCCTGACGCCATCCACGACGGACACGTAGCATTCGCAGCACGCGGCCGATGAGGACGAAGTTCATGGCCGCCATCATTCCGGCGGCCGCTTACCGCTGCCGTATCCACCGCTTACCGCGCAGCCTCGTGGCGTGCCAATTCTCGCTAGCTGAGCTGTATCGGCGCCCGATGGCGGTCACGGCTCCATGTGGCTCACGGCGTGAGCGGTATCGGCCTCGGCGACCGCAATCCGGCACGATCTCTCACCGGGTGAGCGATATCCGCGCTGCACCACGCCACCACCCGGATTGCGCTCACGTCGCGAGAGGTATCCCGGAAGCGACCGCGGAGGGCTACGGGAGCAGCACGACCTTGCCGGCGTGCCGGGAGCCGATGAGGTCGAATGCCTGCTCCCATTCCTCCAGCGCCAGCCGGTGGGTGATGATCGGCGTCACGTCCAGTCCACCGCGGAGCAGCGACTGTGTCCGCTCCCAGGTGTCGTAGATCCGACGCCCGAAGATCCCGTGAAGTCGGATCCCCTTCATGATGACCAGCTCGGACAGGTCGACCTTCGGCGGCTCCCCGAAGATGCCGAGCAGGCTGATGCTCCCGCCGCGGGTGACGAGCCGCAGCGCCTGGTCGAGCGCCGACGGAGCGCCGCTCATCTCGAGCACCACCTCCACGCCGTCACCGCCCGTTGCTTCTCCGATGCGCTCCTCGGTGTCAGCCGCGACGGCATCGAGCACCAGGCCGGCTCCCATCGTCCGGGCCAGCTCGAGCCGATACGGCTCGGTGTCCGTGGCGATCACGACAGATGCGCCGGCCGCCTTCGCGATCCCGACGGCGCACAGGCCGATCGGCCCGCAGCCGGTCACGAGCACGGACCGACCCTCGATCGGCTCCGCGAAGGCGGCGTGGACCGCGTTGCCCATCGGCTCCTGGAGCGCGACGACCGCCGGGTCGAGGCCGTTCGACTCGATCGCGTTCGCCTCGGGAATCACGACGTAGTCGGCGAACCCGCCATCGACGTGCACCCCGATGACCCGGAGGTTGCGGCAGAGGTGCATGTCGCCCCGACGGCACTGCGCGCACGTCCAATCGAACACATGCGATTCGACGCCGACCAAATCGCCCTCCTTTACCCGGGTGACGCCTGCGCCCGTGCCGATGACCGTCCCGGCCAGCTCGTGGCCGAGAATGCGTGGTGGCACCAGGTTCTCGGCGGCCCACTCGTCCCAGCTGAAGAGGTGATGATCCGTCCCACAGATGCTGGCTGCCTCCACCCGCAGCAGGACCTGGCCCTTACCGGGGTCGGGGGCTTGCCGCTCGACCAGCTCGAGCCCGGGCTCAGCGCGGACCTTCGCAAGTGCACGCATCGACGGTGTCGTTGTCACCGCGACCCCGCGCCGAGGCTCGCGACTCCCGCCGCCATCGCGTGGTCATCGGTACGACCCGGCTGATCGACGACCGGGTTCTCGATGGCGCCGATTCCCTCTATCTCGCAGCGCATGACGTCGCCGTCGGCGAGGTACCGGGGCGGTGCCTGGTAGTGGCCGACTCCGGCCGGCGTGCCGGTGGCGATGACGTCCCCCGGCTCGAGGGTGATCGTCCGCGACGCGAAGGCGACGATGGTCGCCACGTCGAACACCATCTCGGCGGTGGAAGAGTCCTGCCAGGTCTCGCCGTTCACGAACGAGCGGAGGCGGAGGGCTTGCGGGTCCGGCACCTCGTCGGCAGTGGCCACGGCCGGTCCCATCGGGGCGAAGCCATCGGAGCCCTTGGCCCGCAGCCACTGCCGATCCTCGCGCTGGAGGTCCCGCATGGTGACGTCGTTGAGCACGGTGTAACCGAAGATGACCGATGCGGCCTCCTCCCGCCCGATGCGCGACGCCCGACGGCCGACGACGACGGCGAGCTCGCACTCGAGGTCGAGCTTCTCGGTGGCCACCGGCCGCGTCACCGGCGCGCCGGGATCGGCCACGGCGTTGGCGAACTTGCTGAACAGCATCGGGTAGGCGGGCGGCTCGATCGACTGCTCGCGACAGTGATCGTGGTAGTTCAGCCCCACGCAGATGATCTTGCCGGGCCGGGTGATCGGCGCCCGCACCTCGACGGTCGCCCGGTCGACCGCCTCGCCGGTCGCATCGGCCACGCGCTCCAC
>Ga0299913_10000592_pt1 | contig 23619 bp, 23 predicted proteins | sample RVTome_9_FD_201360 | JGI IMG/M metagenome (GOLD analysis project Ga0299913, IMG submission 201360) | Soil microbial communities from uranium-contaminated site in the Upper Colorado River Basin, Wyoming, United States - RVT155D38 (version 2) ... | reverse complement strand
GCGTCGCGAGCCGCGCGGTCACCAGTGACGCGCGCGCTCCTTCAGCAGGTCCAAAACGGCGCTCATGATCGCGCGGTTCGGGTCATGGCCGGTGTCGGGCAGCAGGATGAACCGCTTGTCCGGCGCCTCGATCGACTCGAAATAGCGCCGCGCCACCTCGGGGACCGTCACCAAATCCTCCGCGCCGTGGACGACGTAGACCGGAATGCCGAAGCGATGGCCGAGGCTCGGCAGGTCGACGCCGGCGAACATGCCGTCGCCGGCGAGGCCGACGAACTGGAGGTAGGAATATTCCTCGCCGGCTTCGTCGTCGGCCGCCGCCTCCGGCGTCGCGTACAGCGGCGCCCGCACCGCCGACCGCGCCTCATAGGCTCGGGTCGCGCGGCGAAGGATGCCGAAGGCGCGCGGGTCGGTCCAGGGCGGCGGGCCGAGAGCGTCGAGCCTTGCGACCGTCTCGGCGTCGCCGGCGGCGCCCGCCAGCGCAAGCACGGCCCGGTAGCTCGCCTCCTGATTCTCGCGATAGGCGACGAGCTGCGAGACGCCGACATAGGCGTGAAAGAGATCGGGCCGCGCCCGCGCCATGTGCACGCCCAGCACCGATCCCCACGAGGAGCCGACGAGGATGATCCTGGGCTGGTCCAGCGCCGCGGCAAGCTGCGCCGCCAGCTCGATCCCGTCCTCGGCCATCCGGCCGACCGAGAGGTCGGCTTCCGAGAGCGCGGGATTGCGGCCGTAGGTCCTTCCCGCGCCGCGCTGGTCCCACTGGACGATGGTGAAGTCGCGCTCCCAATCGGCGAAGATCGCGGCCGAATAGGGGCTCATCGGGTTGCCGGGGCCGCCGTGCAGGAACAGGACCACCGGATTTCCGCAGTCGGCGCCCCTGATCGTCACCCATTGCTCGGCGCCGCCGAGCCGGATGAAGCCCTGGGTCGCGATCGCGGCCTCGCCGGGCGAGCAGCGCGCGATCGCCAGCGGCTCGAAAGCCTCGGCGGCGTCTTGCCCGAGGCCGGCCGCGGGCATCGCCAGCAGCATGGCGGCCAGGAAGAGCCGATCGACAAGGGGCATGATTTCGTTCGCCCGGAAAGAGGCCCGGCGGACTCGTGCCGGCATTCCAGCGCCGAAGGGGAGGCAACCGAGGGCCCCGCTCCCGCTCGAGCGCGCTTCAGCCCACGACCATGGGCGCGGTCGCCGGCGCTGGCAAGCGCGGATCCGCGCCTCCCGGGGGCCGCAAGGCGCTATTCGGCGAAGCGCACCACCGCCGTCGGGGCGCTGCGGGTGGTCGGGGTGATCTGCCAGGCGACGGTCGTGCGCTCGCCCGGGGTCGCGCCGCGCTCGTTATTGTGCATGACGAGCTCGGCGTCGGTGGCGAGGGTGAAGCTGCCCTCCCGCTGGCGGTTCGGGTTGGCGTCGCCGAGCTGGCCGGACCCGCTTTCGCTGTCGCCGAACGCGACGCCGGTGACGCGGGCGGTGCCGTCGCGGCGGACCTCGACCATCAGCCAAGGAATGACGGCGGCGGCATCGAGGTTGATCGGGAAGACGAAGCCGCGATCGAGCCGGCCGGAAATCGAATAGTCGATGCGGAACGTGTTGTTGCCGACATATTCGACCGAGCGGTAGCCTTCCTCCTGAGCCAGCCCCTCGACGATGCGCCGCCGGTCGGCCTCGGAGATCTCCGCCGGCGCTACCGCCGCGTCCTCGTCCGGATCCGCGTCGTCGTCCGCGCCCTCGACGTTGAAGCCGGGGCTCGGCTGCGACACTACCGCCTCGCCGACATAGGTGAAGGTGAAGGCGCGGTCGCGGCCGATGTCGAGCGTCGCCGCGAAGCGGCCGGGGCTGAGCAGGCAGGAGGCGAGCAGGAGCGGCGCCGCCAGCGCCAGCGCGAAACGAACCGCCCGATCCATCGAAGTCCCCCCTGTCTGTTCGGCGTCAGCGCGCCGTCGCCGCCGCATATAACGCGATGGCGGCGGCGGTGGAAACGTTGAGGCTCTCGATCCGGTCGGCGATCGGCAGCCGCGCGAGAGCGTCGCAATGGGCGGCGACGTTCTGCCGGAGGCCCTCGCCCTCGGCGCCGAGCACCAGCGCGACGCGCGGCGGGCCGAGCGCCTCGGCTAGCGTCCGCTCCGCCGTGCCGTCGAGGCCGATCCGCCAGAATCCCGCCTGCGCCATGTCGTCGAGCGCGCGGGCGAGATTGACCACCCGCACCCACGACACCGTCTCCAGCGCGCCGCTCGCGGCCTTGGCGAGCGCGCCCGATTCGCCCGGCGCGTGGCGGTCCTGCGTCACCAGCCCGAGCGCGTCGAAGGCGGCGGCCGAGCGCAGGATCGCGCCGACATTGTGCGGGTCGGTGACATGGTCGAGGATGAGCAGCGGCCGCCTGTCCGCCGCTTCGTCGAGCAGGTCGGCGAGCACAAGGTCGGGCAGCCTTTCCACCTCCGCGACCAGCCCCTGGTGCGGCGCGTCGCGAGGCACCAGACGGCCGAGGTCGGCGGCCTCGGCGAAGGTGACCGGGATCGGCGAGGCGATGTCGAGCGCCGCCGCCGCCTCGCGCGTCGCCCACAGCCGCACGACCTCGCGCGCCGGATTGGCGAGCGCCGCGGCGACGGCGTGGCGGCCCCAGAAGCGGGGGCGGTTCTCGGGCCTGGTCGCCTGGCGCGCTTTGCGTCGCATCGCCCCGCCTTGGCGCGCGCGCCGCATGCTGGCAAGCCGCCGACTCGGCCCCGGCTAGAAGAAGGCGAGCAGGGCGGCGCCGAGCGCCACCCGGTAGACCACGAATAGCATCATCGAGGCGTGCCTGAGAAAGCGCATCAGGAACGCCATCGTCGCGAAGGCGGTGACGAAGGTCATCGCGCCCGCGACCAGCGCGTCCCACTGCATCTGCGCGGTGGCATCGGCGAGGTCGAGCACCGCGAGCGTGCCCGCTCCCGCCACCGCCGGCAGCGCCAGCAGGAACGAGAAGCGCGCCGCCTCGACACGCTCATAGCCGAGGAGGCGCGCCGCCGTCATCGTCACGCCGGAGCGGCTGGTGCCGGGGATCAGCGCCAGCGCCTGGGCGAGGCCGACGACGATCGCGTCCTTCAGCGTCATGTCCTCGTAGCGCCTGGTGCGCGGGCCCAGCCGGTCGGCGAGGCCGAGCAGCGCGCCGTAGACGATCAGGTTGATCGCGACGAGCGTGGTCGAGCGGAAGCTGTCGAGCCAGCCGCCCTGTTTCAGGAACAGCCCGAACAGGATGGCCGGGATCGTGCCGATCGCGATCCACCAGAACAGCCGCCGCTGCTCGGGCGCCTTGCCGATGCCGACCGAGGCCAGCCCGCCGCGGGCGAGGCCGAGCGATTCGCGGAAGAAATAGAGCAGGATGGCAAGGAACGAGCCGAGATGGACGGCGATGTCGATCAGCGGCCCCTGATCGGGCATGTCGGTGAAATAGGGGATGAGGATGAGGTGGCCCGACGAGGAAATCGGCAGGAACTCGGTCACGCCCTGGACGATGGCGATGAGCAGCAGCTGGAGGAAGGTCATGAAGGATCCCGGTACGCGCCGCCGCCGCCCTTAGCAGAAGCAGGCCCCCGGCTGGCAACTCCCTTGTGCGGCGGGGAAATATCTGTAGCCATGACAAGGCTTTGGAAGGGGGGATTCGATGAGGAAGACGGTAATATTGCTGGCCGCGGCGCTGGTGGCGCCGGCGGCGTTCGCGCAGCCCGCGCCGCCGCCGATCGTGCCTGTTGCGCAGGGGCTCGACCCGGCGGCGCTGGCGGCGGCGCGCGCGTTGCTCGAGGCGACCGATTTCGACGCGCAGGTCGAGCGGTCGGCCCAGCTCAGCTCGCAGGCGGCGTTCGGGACGATGCTGCGCACGATGGAGCAGCAGCAGCAGATCGACTTCCCCGCCGATCTCGAGGCCGAGCTGCGGACGATTCTCGCCGACCATATGGACGGCTTCGTCGCCGAGCTCAGGCGTACGGCGCTCGAGGATGCGGCGCGGGTCTACGCCCGCTATTTCACCGCTCAGGAGATAGCCGAGCTGCAGCGGCTCCAGACCCACCCGGTGATGGTCAAGTTCCAGCGCATCGCGCCGGAGGTGATGACCGAGCTCGGCCAGATCGGGCTCGCGGTCGAGGCGCCGCGCATGGCCGAGCTCGACCGGCGGATGCGGGCGGCGGTGGAAGGCTGGCTGGCCCGCAGCGCCGAGCTCGGCGACGCGCCGCAGAGCTGACGGCGCGTTCAGGCCCGTTTCATCGCGGCGGCGCCATGGGGCAACCGACTCGCCGCGCGGCGCGTTGATGGCCCGCGCCCGTGATGCGTAGGAGGAGGCCCGCATGCACAAGCTTTTGACCGCCCTCGCCGCGGCCGCGCTGGCGATGCCGGCGGCCGGCCAGGCGCCCGCTCCCGATCCGCTCGAGGACGAGCGCGACCGCTCCTGGGTTCATGCGGCGGACGATCCTGCGGCCGCGATCGCTCGCGTCATTCCGCCCGCCGGGCAGGTCGAGGCGATGGCGCCGGCGCTGGACCGGATGCTGGGGGCGCTGCTCCACGTCGACGTCGGCCCGATCCTCGACGCCGCCGATCCCTGGCGTCGCGGTCCGGATTACGGCCGGCCCGGCCGGACGCTCAGCGACCTCGCCCGCCGCGACGATCCGTATTTCGAGGAGCGGCTGCGCGGTTCGATCTACGGCGCCACCTCGGACATGGCGCGGATGATGGACGGCTTCGCCGCGGCCGCGCCGGGCATCGCCCGCGCGGCGCGCGAGATGGAGCGCGCGATCGACGCGGCCGCCGACGAATATCGCCGCGGCCGCGGCCCGGACGGCGACTGGGACTAGCGCCCCGAGCCGCGCCACAGGGTCGTCGCTTCGGCGCCCTGCGAGGCGGTCATCCCGCGAGGCGGGCGAGGATCCAGGGGAGGGCGTCGCCCCATTGGTCGATCCGGGCGTGGGCATCCGGCGCCGGCGGCGTGCGTTGCGCGAGCCGGGGCTCGGCGATCATATGCAGCCGCCACACCGCCGGCGCGTGCTTCGCCACCGATTGATGGTGGACCGAAAGGTCGTCGACGAACACCACCTTCGAGGGACCCATCTGCGCCATCAGCTCGGCGACCGGGCGGCCCTTGCCGCCGCGGTTGCACAGCACCCGGTGGCGGATGTCGAAAGCCTCCAGCTGGGCGACCCGATTGGCCTGATAATCGTCGCCGATATTGGTCAGGATGACGATGTCGGCATGGGCCGCGATCGCCGCCAGCGCCTCGGCGGCGCCGGGCACGACGTGCTGGCGGTGCATCTCGCGCTCGAAGAACAGGTCGAGCAGCGGCCAGACCCGCTCCTCGGGCACGATCCGGCCCTCGCGGTCGCGCAGCGCGCCGGCGAAGCCGGGGGCGTCGAGCGCGAAGCTGAGGCCGGCCGCCTCCTCGACCCATTCGGCGAAATGGGGGACGAAATGGAGGATCACCTCGTCGCAGTCGCTGATCAGAAGCGGGCGCGCCATCCCGCCCTATTGCGGCGGCGTCGCGCCGACTGCAACGTCCGGCGACGCGGCCAGGGAGGAACGGCATGGACGACGAAGCGGCGATCGGCGCGGCGATCGACGAGATGTATGCGATGATCTCGGGGCCGAAAGGGCCGCGCGACTGGTCGCGGCAGACCAACTGCTTTCACCCCGAGGCGCGGCAGGTCCGCACCTTCCTCGACGCCGAGGGCCGGCCGGCGCTGAGGATGATGGGCCTCGACGATTATGCCCGCGACACGGCGCCCTTCTTCGCCGGAAACGACTTTTACGAGGTGGAGACGGAGCGGCGGATCGACCTGTTCGGCAACATCGCCCACGTCTGGAGCGCCTACGAGGCGCGGCGCTCCGCGGCCGACGTCGAGCCGGAGCGGCGCGGCGTCAACTCGATCCAGCTGTTCCGCGATCCCGAGCGAGGCTGGCGGATCGTCGCCATGATCTGGGACAATGAGCGCGAGGAGGTCGGCGTCGCGGCAAGCGGATCCCGGCCGCATACGCGGCGCTAGCGGCCGGCCTCGGCGACGATCCTGAGCCAGGCGGCCTCGTCGATCACCTCGATGCCGAGCTCCTGGGCCTTCTTGAGCTTCGAGCCGGCGCCCGGGCCGGCGACGACGAGGCCGGTCTTCGCCGACACCGAGCCGGACGCCTTGGCGCCGAGCGCCTCGGCCTGCGCCTTGGCTTCGTCGCGCGACAGCGCTTCGAGCGTGCCGGTGAAGACGACGGTCTTGCCGGTGACCGGCGACTCGCGGATTTCATGGACGAGGTCCCGGACCTCGACGCCGGCCGCGACGAGGTCGGCGATCACCTCGCGATTATGCTCTTCCTCGAAGAAATCGAGCAGGGCGTTGGCGACCTCGGGGCCGACGTTCGGCGTCCCCACCGCCTCGACGATCGCCCGGTTGCGCCGCTGCAGGAACTTGCGATCCTCCTCCCCGGGCTCCGGGCGCATCGCGCGCCGGATCGCGATCGCCGCCTCGACCATCGCGAGCAAGGCGTCCCAGCTGCGGTAGCGGCGGGCGAGATCGCGCGCGGTCACCTCGCCGACATGGCGAATGCCGAGCGCGTACAGGAAGCGGTCGAGCGGCGGCCGGCGGCGGGCGTCGATCGCGGCGATCAGGTTGGCCGCCGAGGTTTCGCCCCAGCGCTCGCGCTTCAGCAGGTCGTCCTTCGTCAGCGTGAAGATGTCGGCCGGCGACCGCAGCAGGCCGTCCTGGAAGAAATTTTCGATATGGGTGATTCCCAGCCCCTCGATGTCGAGGGCGTGGCGGCTGACGAAGTGCCGGAGCCGCTCCACCCGCTGCGCCGGGCAGATCAGCCCGCCGGTGCAGCGCACGTCGACCTCGCCCTCCTCGCAGACGGCATCGGAGTCGCATTCGGGGCATTGGTCGGGGAAGGCGTAGGCTGGCCGCTCAACCTCCGGCGTCAGGTTCTCCAGCACCTGGGGGATGACGTCGCCGGCGCGCTGGATGAGGACGCGGTCGCCGATGCGGACGCCGAGCCGCGCGATCTCGTCCTTGTTGTGGAGCGTCGCGTTGGTGACGGTGACGCCGCCGACGCCGACCGGCCTCAGCCGCGCGACCGGGGTCAGCTTGCCGGTGCGGCCGACCTGGATGTCGATGGCGAGCAATTCCGTCTCCGCCTTCTCGGCCGGGAACTTGTGGGCGAGCGCCCAGCGCGGCGCCTTCGAGACGAAGCCGAGCCTTTGCTGCCAGTCGAGCCGGTCGACCTTGCAGACGACGCCGTCGATGTCGAACGGCAGGTCCGCGCGCTTCGCCTCGATCGCGCGGTAATGGCCGAGCAGCCCGGCCAGGTCGGTGAAGCGCTTCAGGTCCGCGGCGATCGGCACGCCCCAGGCGGCGATCGCCTGCATGACGCCGAGCTGGCTGTCGGCCGGCAGCGCCGAGGCCTCGCCCCAGCCGTGGGCGTAGAAGCGCAAGGGCCGCGCCGCCGTCACCGCCGGATCCTTCTGCCGCAGCGACCCGGCGGCGGCGTTGCGCGGATTGGCGAACTGGCGCGCTTTGTCGGGATCCTCCGCCTCGGCGAGCAGGCGCGCGTTCAGCGCCGCGAAATCGGCTTTGGACATGTAAACTTCGCCGCGTATCTCGAACAGGTCGGGAGCGCGCCCCGGCGAAGGCAGGGGCCCAGCATGGCCGCGGCCTGGGTCCCTGCCTTCGCCGGGGCGCAAGGCTTGCGGAATATCCGCGATCGTCCGCACGTTGGCGGTCACCACCTCGCCGGTGGTGCCGTCGCCGCGGGTGGCGGCGAGGACGAGCCGGCCTTGCTCGTAGCGCAGCGAGCAGGAGAGGCCGTCGATCTTCGGCTCGGCGGTGAGCGCGACCTCCGTCTCGTCGGCAAGGTTCAGATAGCGCCGCACCCGCGCGACGAAGTCCGCCACCTCCGCCTCCGAAAAGGCGTTGTCGAGGCTGAGCATCGGCACCGCGTGGCGGACCTTGGCGAGATGCGCCGCCGGCGCCGCGCCGACCTGCCGCGACGGGCTGTCGGGCCGGACCAAATGGGGGAATCGCGCCTCGAGTTCGGCGTTGCGCCGGACCAGGGCGTCGAACTCGGCGTCGGGAATCTCCGGCGAGTCCTCGGAATGGTAGAGCCGGTTGTGCCGCGCGATCTCCCGCGCCATCCGCTCCAGCTCGGCGGCGGCCTCAGCTTCGGTCATTCTTCCTCCGCCAGGCGTTCGTCGAGCTCCTCGTAGACCTCGCCACGCTCGCGCTGTCCGACGGCAACCACGATGACGAGGATACGGTCATCGACGACGCGGTAGATCAGCCGGTAACCCGCCTTGCGAAGCTTGATCCTGTAGCAGTGGGGGGGATGCGAAAGTCGATCGCCGGGGACGTGAGGATGTCGAAGGCGCTCGCCGAGCTTCTTGCGGAACTGACGCCGGACGGTTTCGCCCAGTTTTTCCCATTCACGCCTCGCCCGCTTTCGAAAAACGAGCCTATAGCTCGTCAAGCGACACCTCGATCTCCTCGTCATCCTCGGCGAGGCGCTCGCGAACGAGTTCGGCGTCCTTCAGATCCTCGAAAACGTCGCAGATGCGCTCCCACGCCCGGGGCGAGATGACGTAGGCGACCGGCTTGTTTCGGTTGAGGATCGCGACCTGTCGCTCGTGCGCAGCGGCGACCACGGCGGCGGGATTCTTCTTCAGCTCACTGATGCCGACGCAGAATTCGGCGAGGATCGGCAGCACCGGGTCGGACTTGAAGGGCGCGTTCATGACCTGAACATAGCCCACGCAACAGGTCTTATCAAGCCGCCTCCAGCAGCCGCTCGGCCTGCGCCCGCGCCTCGTCGGTGACGCGGGCGCCCGACAGCATCCGCGCGATCTCCTCGCGGCGGCGCTCGGCGTCGAGCGCGCGCACGCCGGTGCGGGTGACGAGGCCGTCATGGCTTTTCTCGATCAGCAGGTGGCGCTGTCCGCGCGCCGCCACCTGCGGCGAATGGGTGACGACGAGCAGCTGCGCGCCTTGCGCGAGGCGGTGCAGTCGCTCGCCGACGGCGCTGGCGACGGCGCCGCCGACGCCGCGGTCGATCTCGTCGAAGACGATGGTGCGCCCGGCCGCCGGTTCGTGCAGCGCGACCTTGAGCGCGAGGATGAAGCGCGACAGCTCGCCTCCCGAGGCGATCCGCACCAGCGGTCCGAACGGCGCGCCGGGATTGGTCGAGACCTCGAACTCGACCCGGTCGCGCCCGGCGGGCGAGGGCTCGGCGTCGGCGATCGCGGTGCGGAAGCGGGCATGTTCGAGCTTCAGCGGCGCCAGCTCGGCGGCAACGCCTTCGTCGAGCCGCGCCGCGGCCTCGCGCCGGGCGAGGCCGAGGGCGCTCGCCGCATGATCGTAATCGCCCGCCGCCGCCGCGACCTCGGCCTCGAGCGCCGCCAGCCGCTCGCCGCCCGCCGCCAGCGAGGCGAGCCGCCCGGCCAGCTCCTCCCGGAGCGCCGGCAGCGCGTCGGGGTCGACCCGGTGCTTGCGGGCGAGCGCGCGGATCTCGAACAGCCGCGTCTCGTCCGCCTCCAGCCGGGCCGGATCGAAGGCGAGCGCCTCGCGCGCCCGCTCGAGCGCATCCTCGGCCTCGGCCGCTTCGATCGCGGCGCGGTCGAGCGCGGCGAGCGTGTCGGCCAGCCGTTGATGCTCGGCGGCGATGCGGTCGAGCCGCCGTGCCGCCTGGCGCAGCCGGGCGAGGCCGCCCTCCGATCCCTGCAGCAGCGCCGCCACCGCCTCCAGCTCCTCGCCGAGCCGCGCTCCGGCCTGCATCGCCGCGCGCCGCTCGGCCAGCGCCGGCTCCTCGCCCGGCTGCGGATCCAGCCGCGCCAGCTCGTCGACGGCATGGGCCAGCCATTCGCGGTCGCGCTCGGCTTCGCCCTGCGCGCGCCGGGCCTCCGCGAGCCGCGCCTCGGCCTCGCGCAGCCGCGCCCACGCCTCGGCCGCCGGCGTCGCGTCGATTCGCCCATAGGCGTCGAGCAGGGCGCGATGGCCGCGCGGGTTGAGGAGGCCGCGGTCGTCGTGCTGGCCGTGCACCTCGACGAGCAGGCCGCCGAGCTCGCGCAGCAGCCCGGCCGACACCGCTTGATCGTTGACGAAGGCGCGGCTGCCGCCGTCGGCGCGGACGAGCCGGCGCACCAGCACAGGCTCGCCCGGCTCGCCGGCGAGGCCGTTCTCGTCGAGCAACCCGAACGCGGGATGCCCGGCCGGCAGCGCGAACGTCGCTCCGACGCTCGCCTGCTCTTGGCCGGCGCGGACCAGGCCGCTGTCGGCGCGGGCGCCGAGTGCGAGCCCGAGCGCGTCGAGCAGGATCGATTTGCCGGCGCCGGTCTCGCCGGTCAGGACGCCGAGGCCGGGCCCGAACTCGAGCTCGAGCGCGTCGATCAGCACGACGTCGCGGATCGAGAGCGACGTCAACATGGCGGACACCACAGTCCGCCGCCCCGGCGAAGACCGGGGTCTCGCGTCACCTGCCGTATCCTTCCGTCACGAGATCCCGGCCTTCGCCGGGACGACGTCGAGCATCTTATGTCGCCGGCGCTTCCGCCGCCGCGGACTGCTGCGGGGCGTGGCGCTGGATCAGCTCGTAGGCGCGCTCGTACCAGCGGCTGTCGGGATAGTTGGCGCCGAGCACGGCGGCGGCGCGGCGCGCCTCCTCCGGAATGCCGAGCGCGAGATAGGATTCGGTGAGCCGCATCAGCGCTTCCGGCGCGTGGCTGGTGGTCTGATATTCGTCGACCACGGCGCGGAAGCGCATCACCGAAGCGAGCCACTGGCTGCGGCGCTGGTAGAAGCGGCCGATCTCCATCTCCTTGCCGGCGAGATGGTCGCGGACCAGGTCGATCTTCAGCCGCGCATCCTCGGCATAGGCGGTGGTCGGATAGCGGCGGACCAGCTCGCCCAGCGAATCGAGCGCCTGGCGGGTGATCGCCTGGTCGCGGGTGACGTCGCTGATCTGCTCGTAATAATTGAGGCCGATCAGATAGAGCGCGTAGGGCGCGTCGCGGTTGCCGGGATGGATCGACAGGAAGCGCCGCGCCGAATCGATCGACTTGCTATGGTCGCGCGCGGCATAATAGGAAAATGCGCTCATCAGCTGCGCGCGGCGCGCCCAGACCGAATAGGGATGCTGGCGCTCGACCTCGTCGAACAGGGCGGCCGCGAGGGCGTAATTGCCGGCCTGCATCCGCGCCCAGGCGGCATTGTAGAGGGTGTTGACGTCGCGCGCGACGTAGCGGGTGTCGGCCTTGGTGCGGCTGCCGCCGCCGCCGAACGAGCCGCAGGCGGCGAGCGGAAGCACGGCCGCGGCGGCGGCGAGGAGAGCGAGCGGGCGGGAAATCTGGCGCATGGCGGGCTTCTTAGCGGAGCGTTGGCGCGAGGCCAAGCGGACTTGCGGGATCAAGCGCCCGCAGCCTGAATGCGGCTTTAACCGGGTGCAAGCGCTTTGCTGCTAGAGGCGTGGCGATGCTCCGCCTGCTCACCCTCGCGACCCTGTTTCCGAACGCGGCGCGGCCGACGCTCGGCCTGTTCGTCGAGCGCCAGACGCTCGGCCTCGCCGCCCGCGCCGAGGTCGCGCTGGAGGTGGTGGCGCCGGTCGGCCTGCCGGCCTGGCCGCTGTCGCTCCATCCGCATTACGCGCCGCTGGCGCGGCTGCCCGAACATGAGATCTGGAAGGGCCTCACCGTCCATCGCCCGCGCTACCGGGCGTGGCCGGCGCTCGGCGCGCGCTTCGCGGCGGCATCGATGGCGGCGGCGCTGCTGCCGGTGCTGCGCGACATCCGCCGCCGCTTCCGGTTCGACGCGATCGACGCCGAATTCGTCTGGCCGGACGGTCCGGCGGCGGTGCGGCTCGGCCGCGCGCTCGGCGTGCCGGTGTCGATCAAGGCGCGCGGCAGCGACATCTATCACTGGGGCGACCGGCCGGGCATCGGCGCCCAGATTCGGGACGCCGCGCGGCGGGCGGACGGGCTGCTGGCGGTCAGCGAGGCGCTGAAGGCGGAGATGGCCGCGCGCGGCCTGCCGGCGGCGAAAATCCGCGTCCACCGCACCGGCGTCGACCTCGACCGGTTCCGCCCGGCCGACCGCGCGGCGGCCAAGGCCGCGCTCGGCGTCGCCGGGCCGCTGCTGGCGACCGCCGGCGCGCTGATCCCGCGCAAGGGCCAGGCGATCGCGATCGCGGCGCTGCGCGAGCTGCCGGGAGCGACTTTGATGCTGGTCGGCGAGGGGCCCGACCGGCCGACGCTGGAGCGGACGGCGCGGCGGCTCGGCGTGGCGGAGCGGGTGCGCTTCCTCGGGTCCCGGCCCCACGACGAGCTGCCCGCCCTGCTCGCCGCCGCCGACGTCGCCGTCCAGCCGAGCGCCGCCGAGGGGCTCGCCAACGTCTGGGTCGAGGCGCTCGCCTGCGGCACGCCGGTGGTGACCTGCGATGCCGGCGGCGCCCGCGAGGCGATCGACCGGCCGGACGCCGGCCGGATCGTGCCGCGCGAGCCGGCGGCGATCGCCGCCGCGGTGCGCGAGCTGGTCGCGAACCCGCCGGCGCCGGAAGCGGTGCGGCGGGCCGCGGAACGGTTCAGCTGGGAGCGCAACGCCCGGGAGCTGTTCGAGCACCTGTCCGCGATTACGGCCGGAGCGCCATGATCGCGGCGGCGATCCAGCGCTCCTCGGCGCGCAGCAGGCCCCAGGTGCGGGCGGCGGCGCGGCTGTCCATCGCCTCGATCCCGATGCCGCGCTCGTCGAGCGCGCGGACCAGCGCACGCGGCGGAAACGCCATCGCCGCGCCGGTGCCGAGGATCAGGAATTCGGGCGGCGGGGCGAGCGCCAGCAGCGGCGCGAGGTCGTCGGCCGTCAGCGCGGCGAGCGGCGGAGCCTGCCAGGCGGTCGCCCGCTCCGGCGTCAGCAGCACCGCCGGCCACGCCTCGCCGTCGACGATGAAGCCGCCTTCGGCATAGCCGCGGACGAGCGGGCCCGAGGCCGGCGCGCCGCGCTCAAACGCGGGCGCCGTCATGGGTCTCGTTGCGCGGGCCCTGGGAGGCCCGGCTGGCCGGGTCCCTGGGCAGGAAGCTGTCCGAGGTCACCTTGAGCCAGATCAGCCACGGCGCGGCGATGTACATCGTCGAATAGGTGCCGATGAAAACGCTGATCAGCAGCGCCGCGGTGAAGCTGAAGATGACGTCCGGCCCGATCAGGAACAGGGCGCCCAGCGCGAGCAGCATCGACAGGTTGGTGGCGATGGTGCGCGACAGCGTCTCGTTGACCGAAAGGTTGATCAGCGCACGCATATCCATCCTGCGGAACTTGCGTAGATTCTCGCGGATACGGTCGTAGATGACGATGGTGTCGTTGAGCGAGTAGCCGATCAGCGTCAGCAGCGCGGCGACGACGTTGAGGTCGAACTCCATCTGGGTGAGCGCGAAGAATCCCAGCGTGATGGTGACGTCGTGGAACAGCGAGAACAGCGCGCCGACGCCGAACTGCCATTCGAACCGGAACCAGATGTAGATCGACACGCCGATCATCGCGAACAGCAAGGCGAGCGCGCCCGCTCGCACCAGCTCCTCGGAAACCTTGCCCGACACCGTCTCGACGGCGTCGACGCGCGCGCCGGGATAGCCTTGGGTGAGCGTGGCGCGGACCTCGCTCGCGGCCTGGTTGGCGCCTTCCTCGCCGCCCTCCGGCAGCGGCATGCGGATCAGGATCTCGTGTCCGCCCGCGCCGGCGCCGCCGATCTCGATCGGCCCCGAGCGGCTCTCCTGCACCGACGCCTCGCCGTGGCCGAGCGCGCCGATCCGCTCGCGCAGCTCGTCGAGCCGCGGCGGCTCCTGGAAGGTGACGCGGATCATCTGCCCGCCGGCGAAGTCGACGCCGAAATTGAGCCCCTTGACCGCCAGCACCGCGATCGAGGCGGCGATCAGCAGCGACGAGATCGCGAAGGCGACGTTGCGCCAGCGCAGGAAGTCGATGTTGGTGTTGTCGGGGACGAGCTTCAGCAGGCGCACTGGACCAACTCCCCGTCATGCCGGCGAAGGCCGGCATCCATGCCCCTCATATCACCAGCTCCTTCGGTCGCTTGCGGCGCAGCCACAGCGAGACGAACATCCGCGTCACCGTCACGGCGGTGAAGACCGAGGTGACGATGCCGATCATCAGCACCACCGCGAAGCCGCGCACCGGCCCGGAGCCGAAGTAGAACAGCAGGCAGCCGGCGATGACGTTGGTGATGTTGGCGTCGAAGATGGCGCTCTGCGCCTCCTTGTAGCCGTGCTCGACCGCGGCGATGACGTTGCGCCCGCGCCGCTGCTCCTCGCGGATGCGCTCGTTGATGATGACGTTGGCATCGACCGCGGCGCCGACGGTCAGCACGAAGCCGGCGATGCCGGGCAGGGTCAGCGAGGCGTTCATGATCGCCATGATGGCGAGGATGAGCGCGACGTTGAGGAGGATGGCGGTGTCCGCATAGAGGCCGAAGCGCCCGTACGTCAGGAACATGAAGATCAGCACGAGGACGCTGCCGATCGCCATCGAGATCGCGCCCAGCCGGATCGAATCGGCGCCGAGCTCGGGGCCGACGGTCCGCTCCTCGATGACGGTGAGGTCGACCGGCAGCCGCCCGGAGCGGAGCGAGATGGCGAGCTGGTTGGCGGTCTCGACGGTGAACCCGCCCGAGATCTGCGCCGAGCCGCCGATGATCGGCTCGTTGATGTTCGGCGCCGAGATGACGATGTTGTCGAGGATGATGGCGAACGGCCGGCCGACATTCTGGCTGGTGACGCTGGCGAAGCGCTGGCTGCCGGTGCCGTCGAAGGTGATGGTGACGACCGGGCGGCCGTCCTGCGGGTCGAACGCCTGGCGGGCGTCTGCGATCATGTCGCCGCTGATGATGGCGCGGCGCTGGACGGCGATGCGGCCGCCCTCGCCGGCTTCCGGATAGGGCAGGATCTGGCTGCCGGCCGGCGCCCGGCCCGACTGCAGCTGGTCGGGCGTGGCGTTGAGGTCGACGAGCTTGAACTCGAGCCGGGCGGTGCGCCCGATCAGCTGCTTGAGCGATTCCGGGTCCTGCATCCCCGGCACCTGGACGACGATCCGGGTCGAGCCCTGGCGGATGATGGTCGGCTCGAGCGTGCCGAGCGCGTTGATGCGCCGGTCGATGACGTCGCGCGCCACTTCCATCGCCTGGTCGATCGCTTCGTTCAGCCCGGCCTCGGTCTGGCTCATGACGATGCGGTTGCCCTCGATCTGGAGGTCCCATTCGCGGGCGCCGCCGAACGCGGTCGGCTGGGCGAGGTTGCGGGCGAGCCGGGTCGCCTCCTGGACCTGGCCGGGCTCGCGGACGAGGAAGCTCAGCGCGCCGCCGCTGGTCGACACCTCGGCGATGCGGATGCCGTTGCCGCGCATGTCGCGGCGCAGCACGTCCTCCATATTCTCGAGCCGCTGGCGGGCGACGCCGCTGGTCTCGGCCTCGAGCAGCAGCTGGCTGCCGCCGGCGAGGTCGAGGCCGAGATTGACCTGCGGCGCGAGCCAGGCCGGCATCGCCTGCGTCACCCGCTCGGGCAGGAAGCTCGGAACCGCATAATAGACGCCGACCACCAGCGTCAGCGTCACCAGCCAGATCTTCCAGCGCGGGAAATCGAGCATGCCGGCGTGCGCCCTAATCGTTGGCGGGCTTGGCGCCGTGCGGGCGGATATCGCTCAGCATCGACTTGACGACGCGCACCCGCACGCCCTGGCTCACCTCGAGCTCGATCTCGCTCTCGTCGACCCTGGTGACCTTGCCGATCAGGCCGCCGCTGGTCACCGCGGTGTCGCGCGGCTTGACCGCCGCCACCATCGCCTGATGCTGCTTCATCCGCCGCTGCTGCGGCCGGATCAGCAGGAAATAGAAGATGATGAAGATGAGGACGAGCGGGAAGATCTGCACGAAGAAGCTGGCGCCGCCTCCGGAGGCGGCGCCGCTGGTCGCGGCATGGGCTGGGGATGCGAACATTCTTGCCTCTGGAAACGGGACCGGCGCGGAGGCGCCCGCGCGGAAATCGCGAGGCGCCTATCATGGGGACGCATCGTTGCCAAGGCAAGGCGGCCGGCGCTTGCCTTGGGCCGGGCGCGAGCCTACATCGCCGGTCCGGTCGGGGCGTAGCGCAGCCTGGTAGCGCATCACACTGGGGGTGTGGGGGTCGCTGGTTCGAATCCAGTCGCCCCGACCATCGATCCGGCCGGGCCGGCGCCGGGCGCCGGTCCAGGATCGACCGCGCCGCGGGCGGTCCGCCCGAGCGGACCTGCAGGCGGGATCTGGAGCGGAGCCTTATGGAAAGCTGGCACGGCACCACCATCATCGGCGTGCGCAAGAACGGCAAGGCGGTGGTCGCCGGCGACGGCCAGGTGTCGCTGCAGCAGACCATCCTCAAGCCCAACGCCCGCAAGGTCCGCCGGCTCGGCGACGGCAAGGTGATCGGCGGCTTCGCCGGCGCCACCGCCGACGCCTTCACCTTGTTCGAGCGGCTCGAACGCAAGCTCGAGCAATATCACGGCGCGCTGATGCGCTCCGCGGTCGAGCTCGCCAAGGACTGGCGCACCGACAAATATCTGCGCAATCTCGAGGCGATGATGATCGTCGCCGACCAGGACGTGACCCTGATCCTGACCGGCAACGGCGACGTGCTCGAGCCCGCCGCCGGCGTCGCCGCGATCGGCTCGGGCGGCAATTTCGCGCTCGCCGCGGCGACCGCCCTGTACGATTACGAGGAGGATGCCGAGGCGATCGCGCGCAAGGCGATGACCATCGCCGCCAGCATCTGCGTCTACACCAACGACCAGCTGACGCTGGAGACGATCGAGGGCGCCGCCTGAGCGCGTGCCGGTTTCCCGGCGGCGCCGGCGCGGCTATCGGCGGCCGATGGCGAGGCGGATGTCGCGAACCATGATCCTCGGCGGGCTGGCCGCGCTCGTCCTGCTGCCGGCCGCCGCCGACTTCGTGCAATGGTCGCTGTGGCGCCAGCGGCTGCAGCTCCATGCCGACGCCGCCGCGCTGGACGGCGCCAGGGCGCTGCGGCTCGGCGAGCCGGTCGTCCCCCGCGCCCGCTCCGAAATCCCGCCGGGCCTGCCGCTCGCCGCGCCGCCGGCGATCGAGCATCCGCCGCGCGGCGGCGCCTATGCCGGGCGCCGCGATGCCGTCCGCGTGCGGCTGACGGCGGCGCGCGCGCCCTTCTTCACCGGCCGGCTGTTCGGCCCGGCCACGATGACGGCGCAGGGCACGGCGGCGGTGCTGGCGGCGCCGGCCGGCGGCACCTGGGTGTCGCGGGTTGAGTGAGCGCCGCGGCCGGGCGGCCCGCTGATGTGGGCCTATGCCGCGCTGCTGGCGGCGGTGCCGCTGCTCGCCGCGGCCGCCCGGCTCGGCCCGCGCGCCGGGCGGGCCGCCTGGGCGCTGGCCTGGCTCGGCCTCGTCCTGTTCGTCGGCCTCAGGCGCGAGATCGGCGCCGACTGGGACAATTATCTGGTGATGTTCCGGCGCGCCGGCGCCTACCCGCCGGCGGAGGCGGCGACGCTGAGCGATCCCGGCTACATGCTGCTGAGCGCGCTGATCGCCCGGCTCGGACTGGCGCTGCCGGCGCTGAACCTGGCCTGCGCCGCTCTGTTCGCCACCGGCCTGGTCGGCTTCGCCCGCGCCCGCGAGCTGCCGTGGCTCGCGCTGCTGGTCGCGATCCCGGTGCTGGTGGCGACCGTCGCGATGCTGTCGACGCGCCAGTCGGCGGCGATCGGCCTGTGGATGTGGGCGCTCGCCGGCTATGGCGGCGGGGCGCGGCGGTGGCCGCCGCTGCTGGTCGCGCTCGCGGTCCTGTTCCACTGGACGGCGGCGCTGCTGCTGCCGCTGGTCGCGATCATGGCCATGCGCCGCCCCGCGCCGGCGGCGGTCGCGGCGGCCGGGGCGGCGGCCGGGATCGCGCTCGCTGCCGCATTCCAGCTGGTGCCGGAGCTGGCGGCGCGGGTCGCCGAGCTCGCGCCGAGCCGGGGCGCGCCGTTCCGCGCCGCCTTCACCGCGCTGGCGCTGGTCGCGCTGGCGGCGGCGTGGCGCCAGATCGCGCGCGAAGAGACCGAGCGTCGGCTCGCCGCGTATCTCGCCGCGCTCGGGCTGTTCGCGCTGGCGCTGACGCCGACGCTGTCGGCGGCCGGCGACCGGCTCGGCTTCTACGCCATCCCGCTGCAGATGCTGGTGTTCGCGCGGCTGGCGGCGCTGGCGCCGCCGGGCCGGGCTCGCGCCGCCGCCCGGCTCGCGGTCGCGATTCCCTACGCCGCCCTGTTCGCGGCCTGGCTGGCGGCGAGCGACTATCGCCGCTGCCTGATCCCCTACCGCTCCTATCTCGCCGACCCCGCCGCGATCCTCGACCCGGCGCTGGAGCGGCACCACCGCGCCGAGCCCTGCATGGGTCCGCCCTCCGCGCCGCCGCCGGGAATCTAGCGCGCGCGGGCCGCATCCTCGCTGTCGCTGGCGCCGGCCCGCAGCCCGCGCACCAGGAACCAGAGCGCGGCGAGCAGATGGTAGAGCCCGCCGGGCACCCACATGATGAGGCCGGCGAGCTGCTGGTCCTGCTCCGGGCCGAGGCCGGTCGGAGCGAGGCCGAGCGCGGCATAGCCGTCGTACCAGGGGCTCGCCGACAGCGCCATCAGCGCGCCGAGCCCGCCGCCGACCATGGCGGTGACGAACAGGCACGCCGCCGCGACCAGGCCGCCGGCGCGGTGCAGCATCGCCGACCAGAACAGCAGGGCGGCGACGATGAAGCAGAGGTGCTGGACGATGTGCCAGCCCTCGCTGGCCAGCGCGAGGTCGAACAGCCAGGGCACGTGCCAGGCGACGATCGCGCCCGCCTGGACGGCGGTGGCGACCAACGGATCGGTCGCCGCCCGCCACAGTCGCCGGCCGCCGGCGCCGCCGAGCGCCGGCCGCAGCGCCGGCGGCAAGGCCCACAGGAAGGCGGCTCCCGGCCGCGCCGCCGCCAGCAGCAGCGCCGCGACGAGCATGATGATTTCATGCTCGATCATGTGGAAGGCGAAGCTGGCCTCGCCGGCCTCGTGCAGCGGCGAGACCAGCGCGCCGGCGAGGATGAGCCAGCCCGCCGCGAACAGCAGCAGGTCGCGCCGCAGCCGCGGCCGGCCGCGGTCGGAGCGACGCCACAGCCGCGCGAAGCCGACGGCGTAGAGCAAGGCGGCGAGCGCGAGCGGGAGCGTGACGAGCGGGCTCAGCGTCCAGCCGATGTCGTGGCCGTGGCCGTCGTGAGCGAAGGCCGCCGCCGCCGCCGCCAGCAGCAGCAGCAGGACCAGCGCCCGCCCCGTCGCGCGCGCGCCGGCGGAGCCGCCGGCAATGCGTCGGGATTTCGGCCATCTGCCGCAGCGTCGGCGGAGGCGGGATGGTGGACAGGGCTGGATTCGAACCAGCGTAGGGCGAAGCCCGGCAGATTTACAGTCTGCTGCCTTTAACCACTCGGCCACCTGTCCGCGCGAAGCCGCCATATAGGGAGGGCGCCCCCTTGGCGAAAGGCCCGCGCGCTGTCAACGCGGCCGCCTCAACCGGGCGGCGGCTTCGCCCAGCGGCCGCGGCGGCGGTAGCTCGGGAGCCAGCCCTCGGCGACCGCGGCGAGCGGCGCCGGGCGGATGCCGAACGCCTCGAAGCCGGGGCATTCGCCGCCCGGCACGCTGTCGCGCTGCAGCATCAGCCACTGGTCCCAGCTGATCGGCGCGCCCGGCAGCCAGCCGGTCAGCCGCGCGATCAGCCGGCCGACCGCGTCCGGTATCTCGATCACCGGCCTGGCGCCGCGCCCGGTCGCCCGGCAGATCCAGCGGTTGACCTCGCGCATCGAGATGATCTGCGGCCCGGCCAGCTCGTAGGTCCGGCCGCCATGCGTCCGCGGATCGAGCGCGGCGGCCGCGATCGCCTTGCCGAGGTCGGCGGCGTGGACCGGCGCCAGCCGCCACCCGCCGCGCAGCACCGGCACGACCGGCAGCAGCCGCGCCATCCGCGCGAAGCGGTTGACGAAATCGTCCTCCATCCCGAACACGATCGACGGCCGGACGATGGTGGCGCCGGGGAAGGCGACGCGCAGCGCCAGCTCGCCCTCGCTTTTGGTGCGGCCATATTCGGAGGCGGCGTCGGGATCGGCGCCGAGCGCCGAGACGTGGACGACGGCGCGCGCGCCGGCGGCGGCGGCGGCGGCGCCGATGTGGCGCGGCCCGCCGACATGGACCGCCTCGAGGTCGCCCTTGAAGACGCCGACCAGGTTGACGACCGCCTCGGCGCCGTCGACCGCCGCCGCAACCTGCTCGGGCCGGGTGACGTCGGCGGCGACGAACTGGATCTGGCCGAGCCCGGCGAGCGGGCGCAGGCGGAAGGCGCCGAGCGGCTCGCGCTCGGCGATGCGCACGCGCGCGCCGGCCGCGAACAGCTGCTGGGCGACGTAGCGGCCGATGAAGCCGCCGCCGCCGAACAGGGTGACCAGCCGGTCGGTCTTGACGGTCATGCGATGCGCCTCGGAGCCTGGATGCGGCGCCCCCTTGCCCGCTTCGGCCCGGCCTTGGCAAGCGCCGCCGCCGGCGCGGCGGGCGCGTTGACAAGCGCCGGCCCCGCTCCTACCTCGCGCCCCTGCCCCGGCGAAGGCCGGGTCCGGCCCCGTGCCCAGGTGGCGGAATTTGGTAGACGCGCTGGTTTCAGGTACCAGTGGCCGCAAGGCCGTGGAGGTTCGAGTCCTCTCTTGGGCACCAATTTTCCCGGATCCGCGAAATGCACCAGCGTCTGGGAGCCCCATCGGAAAGCGCCGAGAACCGGAACACGAGAAGGGGGCGTCTGGCCGGAATTGAGTGCTGAATGTCTGCTAGGCGCGCATGTCGGTCATCGTCAGGCCCTAGCCACCCAGAAGCGGACCTTCGACGAGATTTTGACCCGGTTGAAACGGCGCAAGCGTTTGGGTGCGGCAGCTGCGTCAAAACCGACCGGCTGTGGCACAACCAACAGGCTGGAAGGTGCTGCCGGCCCAACATGGTGACTCGATGCGCCATGGTGGATGGGGGCGGTCGGAACTGGCGTGGAACACGCGAAGGCGATTTCCGGATCGGTCGGTTAGGCGCGGCTCGCGCCACAGTTACGCGGGCGCCTGCCTTCAGCCCGTCGCAGAGGTTAATAGGATGGCGAAACGGTAGTGCGTCAGTTGGACTTCGCGCTTCAGCTAGACGCCCGTGCCTAGGTCCGATGGGGGGACCGCACGCGCATAAACCAAGCGACAGCCGCGCCCGCAACAGTTAACCTCTGCCTTCTGCTCTTAACATAAAATTTGTGCCGCGCCCTTCTACCATGAGAGCCGCAATCTGCTCACGCTACAACGCCGCCAACGCAGCGGAAGCAGTGGGGGCGCGCCGAACAAACCGGGTCTCTGGAGATTTCCCACCCTGAAATAGTCTGCAAATCCCTCTATAGTTGACTACCCCATTATTCCGTCGCCATTGATATGAGATTTGAAAGGGTGTAGCGTGGCACCCCCCTGACGAGTTGCAAAAGTCCAGAAAGGGACCGAGGGGCCTAACAAGGGTGATGTCGGAGGAGGGGATCTTCACATGAATAATATCGTTGAGCTGAGCATGGCCGAATTGGACGAAGTCAGCGGTGCGAACTGGGTCAGGGTCGTATACCGGGCTGTTCGTGATGGTATAATTTATGATGTGGTTAAATACGTGTGGCAGTCGGGGGGAGACGGGAGCGTCGGTGGCGGCGTAGGAACGCAGGATGGTTGCCATAATCAGTGTCCATGGTGAGGAATTCAAGCCACTCAAGCACATGAAGTTGGCTTGTTTGAGATGCTAAGCACGTCTGCGAAATTCAGTGATGCAGATTGTGCAGGCGCGAGGGCCCGCTTCATCGGGCGCGCCTCGCGGTTACTTCTTTTAACGCAGGGTTGAGCCTGCGTCGAGGCCTGGAAGGCAGCGGTGACCGTGTAGAAAATAACGGGCGGCAAGGTCGTGCGCTTGCAGCGGTAGAAGAACTTGGGGTGCCGTTTGCCGATCTGATCTCGTGACGGTGACAAGCGGCGACAAAGCCTTTTATCTGCGCATTGAAACGCTTCGGCGGCGACTTCTATCGCCTTTTCCAGCCGCCAGGCTAGCCGGTCGGGTTCGACAGGTGGTGAATGCCGAGCGCCGCCATGAGGTTGCCCGAGGCGTGTAGGATCAACGGCAAATAAAGCGAGCCACTCTTCCACCTGAGTATGGCCAACACCATGCCGGAACCGGCTAGAGATGCCACCAACCACCACTCGTACTGAAGATGGAGAAGGGCCCAAAGCAGGCTTGGAACGATCGCGGCCGCCCAAATCCCCCATCGTCGCATGAGCGCGGAGAACATGGCGCCTCGGAACAGTAGTTCCTCCCATAGGGGGGCGATCATCGCGAACAGTAGGATGCTTTCCAGCAATGAACGCTGCGCTACCCGCTCAACCCATTGAGAGTCCGCTTCGATCGGGTGAGCCCTGGCAGCCACCCATTCCGCTCCACACCACACGATATAAAGCAGGATCCACGGCCAGGCACCGCTGAGGGCCGGGACGCGCAGCCCCAGGTCCAGCTTTGCCCACTTCGCCCACAGCAGAACCACTGCTGTGATAACCACAAAATCAAAGACTCCGGGAACGATCTCCACGCCCACCCACTACGGCAGCAGGCAGCCGAAGTGCAACAAAGGGCCCCGGGACGTCGGGCAGGGCGCCTTACGACCGTCGAACCAGGCCACGGCCACAAGGGCGACCGGAAGCGCAGGAAGCAAAGCCGCCACCCGGCCGGGAGAGGTCAGGGCTTCACTCGCAGGTCATCGTGGGCCGGTACACCTGTATGGCGTTGGTGCCGGAATTTCCGCCCAGCGTGATCCCGCCGCCCGGCAGGAAGATGCGGCCGCCGATCACGGCGCTGCCCTTGAGGCCGTGGACGGCGATCGGGAGGTCCGGCAGCCTGGTCCAGCGGTCGGCGCGTGGGTCGTAGCCGTAGGTGGTTGGCGTCAGGCCCAGCACGTGGGCGCGCTCGCCCTCGCCGCCGAAGACGAACAGGCAGCCGGCATGGACCGCGCCGGTGATGCCGCCCCGGGGCGCCGGAAGCGGCGCGCCGCGGGTCCAGCGGCGGGTGGCGGGATCGTAGATTTCGACCGCGTCGACCCGCTCGGCCATCGCCCCCGGACCGGTGCGGCCGCCGACGACGTAGACCCGCCCGTCGATCGCCGCCATCGCCAGGTGGTTGCGCTGGGTCGGCAGGTCGGGAAGCCTTTCCCACGTGTCGGTCGCCGGGTCGTAGACCTCGAAGGCGGAGCCGCCGGGCGGGCGGCCGCCGGCGACGTAGATCCTGCCGTCGTGTACAACGGCCACCCCTGCGCTGCGCGCCGTCGGCATTGGTGCCTTCTCCACCCATTCACCCCTCGCGGGATCCAGCTCGTAGACCGTGTTGACGTAGGTCGGGTTATCGGGCGGGAAATCAGCCGTGGTCTGGCCGCCGATCAGGTAGATCTTTCCGTTGACGCTGGCCGCCATCCCGTGGTTGTTGGGCTGCGGGAGCGGCGGTCCGAGTTCCCATCGGTCGCTCGCGATGTCGTAGACCTGGACCGTAGCAACGGTCTGCCGACTCG
>Ga0299913_10000591_pt1 | contig 23644 bp, 18 predicted proteins | sample RVTome_9_FD_201360 | JGI IMG/M metagenome (GOLD analysis project Ga0299913, IMG submission 201360) | Soil microbial communities from uranium-contaminated site in the Upper Colorado River Basin, Wyoming, United States - RVT155D38 (version 2) ... | reverse complement strand
GGCGCTGCTCGATTCGATCCGCATCGAGCCCGTCTTCACGGCGCACCCGACCGAACCGACACGGCGCACGATCCTGCGCAAGGAACAGAACATCGTGCGTCACCTGGTCGACATGCTGAACCCGACGATGACGGCGCAGGAAAGGAACGTCGCGATTCAGAACATCAAGATGGAGGCCACCACGGGCTGGCAGACGGACGAACACCCTTCGGAACAGATGACGGTGGCCGACGAACTGGAACACGTTCTGTTTTTCGTCACCGACGTGCTGTACCGGATGATCGCGCCGCTCTACGAGGATCTCGAGAATGCGGCACTGCGCATTTACGGCGAGGAAGCGCGCGACCTGACAGTGCCGGTCATGATCCGTTTTGCTTCCTGGGTCGGCGGTGACATGGACGGCAACCCGAATGTCAACGCGAAGACCATCCGCGAAACCATGGCCCGGCAGCGCTCGCTCATCCTCGATCTCTATCACCGCGAGTGCGGCAAGCTTTCGGCGAAGCTCAGCCAGTCCAGCGCCCGCATCGGCGTGGACGCCGCGATATTTGCAAAGATCGAGGAGTACACGCCGGTCTTTCCGCACGCCTGGCATGCAGTGCCCGCGCGGCACCGCGACATGCCCTACCGCGTGCTCCTGCGGCTCATACAGCAACGGCTGCAGGCCACTTACGATGACGACGCCTATCCGTACGAGTCGGCTGCGGAGTTCCAGTCCGACATCGAGCTGATCGCTTCAAGCCTGGCGGCGAACAAGGGCGAGCATGGCGGGCTGTTTGCCGTGCGGAGGCTGCTGCGCCGCATTGCGACGTTCGGCTTCCATCTCGTTACGCTGGACGTGCGCCAGGACGCGCTGGTGCACCGCGAAGTCGTCGGCGAATGTATCGGCGACGAGAAATGGCTGGAGCGCACTCCCGAGTACCGGGTCGGGAAGATTGCCGAGGCGATCCTGCAGAAGGACGCGCCCGTGCTCGAGCAAAGCACGAAAGCGCGAAAGACGCTTGCAGTATTCCAGGCGATCGCGTTCGGACGGCGAAAATACGGCGCAGCCGCGATCGGTCCCTTCATCGTCAGCATGACGCAGGGCGTCGACGATATTCTCTCGGTAATCCTGTTGTCCGAGTGGAGCGAATTGCACAACCGGCGCGGCGAGGTGCCGCTGGATATCGCACCGCTTCTGGAAACCGTTGACGACCTGAAGCGCGGCCCTGAGATTCTGAAGGCGCTTCTGTCGCACGACGTCTACCGGCAGCACCTCGAGCAGCGCGGTGGCAGGCAGACCGTGATGATCGGCTATTCGGACAGCAACAAGGAGTCGGGAATAGCCGCGGCCCGCTGGGCGCTGCAGGAGGCGCAGATCGAGCTGGCCCGCACGGTGTCGGCGCAACGGGTCGTGCTGCAGCTGTTCCACGGGCGCGGCGGGACGATCAGCCGCGGCGGCGGCAGGACGCACGCGGCCGTGCTGGGCGCGCCGCCCGGCACTGTCAATGGCTATCTGCGGGTTACAGAGCAGGGCGAAATCATCAACGAGAAGTACGGGCTGCGTGGCATCGCCTTGCGTAATCTCGAACAGGCCGCGGGCTCCGTGGCTCTGGCGACCGCGATGCCGCAGCATCGCGGCACGGACATGCCGGAATGGCATGCGATGATGAAAGTCGTCGCCGAGGTGAGCCGCGAACGCTACCGCAAGCTGGTTTTCGAAACGCCGCGCTTTTACGACTACTTCCGCAAAGCGACCCCTATCGACCTGATCGAGCGCATGCAGATAGGCTCACGCCCCGCGTCGCGGCGAGGAGGTCAGGGTGTGAACAATCTCCGCGCCATACCGTGGGTTTTCGCGTGGACGCAAAGCCGCCATATCCTGCCGGGCTGGTACGGCGTGGGCAGCGGTTTCGCCGCCGCAATCGAGCAGTTCGACGATGATGCGTTTCGCGAGATGTTTTGCGAATGGTATTTCATGCGCGCACTGACCGCGGATGTCGAGATGGTGCTTGCCAAGGCGGACTTAGGGATTGCCCACGCGTATTCGGAGCTCGCCGGCGACCTGCACGAGGAATTCTTTCCGGTCATCGAGAAGGAATTCAACCTGACGCAGGATCTGATTCTGCGTTTTTCCGGCCAGGAAGCGCTGCTGGAAAACGACCAGACGTTGCAGCGCGCCATCATGCTGAGAAACCCCTACGTCGACCCGATGAGCCTGATGCAGGTGACGCTGCTGGCCCGCTGGCGCGCATCGGGCTACGAGGACACAGCGCTGTTCGAGGCGCTGCTGGCAAGCGTCAACGGCATCGCGCAGGGCCTGCAGAACACGGGTTAGCGCGGTCGCCCGCAATGGCGGGCTCCTACAGCGCTTCGACCATCCATATCCGCGTGCTGTAGGAGCCCGCCATTGCGGGCCACCTGCCTCATCCAGCACTTCCCCCACCCTCCGAATCCACCACGAAGCTTACATATTCGGACAACCCCTTCCTGCGGATATCCGGCACCCGCGCCCTCTCCGCCGGATACCCCGTCACCAGCAGCAAAAACGGCCGCTCGCTCCTGGGCCGTCCAAGGATCTCGTTGAGAAACCCCATCGGACTCGGCGTATGCGTAAGGCAAGCCAGCCCCGCCTGGTGCAACGCGACGATCAGAACGCCGGTGGCCAGCCCGGTAGATTCAACCGGGTAGTAATGCTTGACCTTGCGTCCGTCCTGAAGGAAACCGTACTTCTGCGCGAACACCGCAATGAGCCACGGAGCCGTCTCGAGAAACGGCTTCTCGGTACCGGTGCCGAGAGGCTCGAGCGCCGTGAGCCATTCCTTCGAGGCCCGGTGCTCGTAGAACTCCCTTTCTTCGGCCTCCGCGGCGACGCGGATGCGTCTTTTCGTCTCCTTGTTGCTAACGACGACAAAGTGCCAGGGCTGAAGGTTGGCGCCGCTCGGAGCCGTACCCGCGGCGGCAAGGGCGGTCTCGATGATGTCGACAGGCACGGCACGGTCCGAGAATTCCCGCACCGTCCGCCGGCGCTGCATCGTTTCGAGAAACTCCGTTGCGCGCCGGCGCATCTCGCGGAGCGGATATTCACGGTAGCTGTCGAATTCTACGAAAGGGTGCCTGCTCACGTTGTACGCCGCCTGTTCGGTTCGTCGGAGTGGTGAAGATCAGAGTATAAGGACACTCACAACAGAGTATAAGGACACTCACGAAAGACGCAGGGCAGGGTCGCACAAAACAATGAAGGCGGTATTTCTCGATTTCTCGACTTTGGGGCCGGACGAACTCGATGCGGGACCTCTGCTGGAGGTTCTTCCTGACATGGAGTTTTTCGACTCGACCGAACCGGGCGCCACCGCGGAAAGAATTCGGGAAGCCGAGTTCGTGCTGACGAATAAGGCCCGCCTGGATGAGGCTACGCTTTCGTCCGCAAGGCGGCTGAAGTTCATTGGACTGACCGCGACCGGAACTGACAACGTGGATCTTGAGGCGGCCCGAAGACTCGGCATCGCGGTCACGAACATCCGAGCCTATTGCACACGCTCGGTGGTCGAACATGTGTTCGGGGTCCTTTTAAGCCTTACGCACAAATTGAACCGCTATCACCAAGCGGTGAAGGAAGGCGACTGGCGCAAGTCTGACGTCTTCTGTCTGCTGGCGTATCCTATCAGGGAGCTGTCGGCAATGACGCTCGGTATTGTGGGATTCGGGGAACTGGGCCGCGGCGTTGCGGACATGGCGCGAGCATTCGGCATGACGACGCTCATTGCCAGACGCCGGGGGGCGCCTGCGGCGGACGACGGACGGACAGATTTCGAGGAAGTTCTGGAGCGCTCCGACGTCGTCTCACTGCATTGCCCGCTGACGCCGGAGACGCGGAACCTGATGGGCGCTGCCGAGTTTCGGCGGATGAAGCGTGAAGCAATCCTGATCAACACGGCGCGCGGAGGGTTGGTCGACTCTCAGGCGCTCGTCGATGCGCTGCGGGAAGGCAACCTGGGAGGTGCGGGGATCGACGTGCTGCGAGAAGAGCCGCCGACGCATGACGATCCGTTGCTCGACTACGACAGCGATAATATTATTCTCACTCCACACATCGCCTGGGCAACGATCGAGGCTCGTCAGAATGCAATTGATGAACTTGCAAAGAACCTCGTCTCATTTCTCGGTGGCGAACATCGGGATCGCGTAGTGTGACGCTGCGTCACTGATCGGGACCAAGGGTAAGAATAAGAAGAATAAAAGAAAAATAAGGACATTCACGATAAGAATATAAGAATAAGACATTCACAACAAATGGACACATCCGCATCGCACTTAAGTTAGTCGGGCGGCTAACGAATTGGGCGACGGACCGCCGCGGCTCCTTACCCGTACCCGGTTTCGGTGGCAAAGAGCTTGATGAACGGGGTCGTCCGAGAAAACGATCGTGCTGAACTAGCCAGCGAACTAGCCTGCGAGACCTTTCAGCCTGATCTGGCCCAGATGGTCGCGATAGTCGCTGAGTGAGACGATATTGCCGATGGCGCGAAAGTAGTTTCGCGTCAAATGACGCATCTCCTCGAGCCAGGCGCGGCGACTTGATCGCTGCAGACGGTCAATGATCGGTGGCTGACCCCCGCCGATCCGCCCGCGCTTGCCGGGCCGAAATTGCCGGCCGGTCCAGTCGACCAGCGTCAAATAGTCCGCCTTACTGATTGGCAGGGTAAAACCGGCGGTGCACTCGTCCCCCATCGGCGCCAACGCTGCGTCACGACCCTCGATGCGCGTCTGAATGGACGTGTGCACTGAGCCTTCGGGGGTGACCGCCATACCAGCCCGGATGGGATTCAGGTCCACATAAGCCATGCATTTCAGTACGGCGGCCTCATCCAGCAGGGCCTGTGACTTGAATCGCCCCTCCCAGAATCGGCCTTTGCAGCCATCTTCCTTATTGGCCAGCCGCGCCAGTGGCTCGTTAAGACATTTCATGAACCAGCTGACACTGCCCAGCCGGTCACGCCATATCTTAATCGTAGCGGCCATTGTCTCGTCGTCCGCCGACTCAAACCACCCAGGCAACCGGTGCAGACGCTCCCAGCGCGCGACGACCTCGGCATCGTTCCAGTGTTGCTGTTGATCCGTATTGATGTGCAGCACGATGTGGTAGTGGTTGCTCATCACCGCGTAGGCACAGATATCAATTGCAAAGATCTCTGCCTGCTTCAGCAACCGGGCTTCGATCCAGGCACGGCGGTGCTCGAAGTTTAAGCCGCTGACTGCATCTCTGCCGCAAAGGAAGGCACGCCTGACGCAGCGACTTACGCAATGGTAGTACGGCGTGCAGCCGGGATCGATGAGGAGGGAACGTGGCAGCGTCATGCTCGCCAGGTTACCGGCAACCGGCGGCCTGAACCACGTCCGTTTCCCTTTGAAGTTTCAATTTATTGTGGCTGTCCTGATGTGGCCTCCTGATGTGGCCCTCGTCCTTTGTGAGTGTCCTAATTGAAGGCGTCGCTTCCTGATGTGGCCCTCGTCCTTTGTGAGTGTCCTAATTGAAGGCGTCCTAATTGAAGGCGCTAATTGAAAAGTCCGCTGAACTACTTCAACGATCGTTTCCCACACACCAGCATACACACCGGCCAGGTCCCTATGCTCCCACGATCTGCCTTGCCCACTGCACCACGCCACGCACCCGCGGCGCGGTGAGATCGTACGCCTTGTCGAAATCCACCCACAGACTCTGGTGATGCTCGGCGCGGCCGAGTTCCGGGACGATGCCCATGACGACATCCTCCTCGTCCGTCCTCGCCAGGTAGTAGCGCGCGACTTTGCCGCGATTGTACGGGCCGGTTTCGATGTACTTCTCGCCCCAGTCGAATGACAGGTCGTGAATGCCGGTTTCTTCGTCGACTTCCCTGATGGCCGCCTCGATTGGCGTTTCGCCGTCCTCGCGCAGTCCCTTGGGAAAATCCCAGTTGCGGTAGGCGCGCAGCATCAGGGTCAGCCAGCCCGAGTCGGTGCGGCGCACCACGACCGCCCCGCAGGAGAGAATGTCCGGCTCCGCGTCCACGGGCATCGGCAGGTCAGGCAGCTCTCAGCACATCGGCGGGCGGCGCATTGATAGCGCCGCGCGCAGCGACATAGCCGCTCAAACAAACGAGCACGATGCCGCCGCCGAGACCTGCAATCCACAGCATCGGGTTGAAGCTGTAGCCGAGTTCGAACAGCTGGTCGGCGATGACGGCAGCCAGGATTGATGCGCCAATCGAAGCCAGCAGGCCTGCCGCGAATCCTAACGCCGCAAATTCCGTCAGCACTCCGGACAACACCGTGCGCCGGCGCACGCCGAGCGCACGCAGCATCGCGCTCTCGAAGCGCCGTTCGTCGATCGTCGACTGTACCGCGGCGAACAGCACGGCGATGCCCGCAGCCAAGGTAAATAGGAACACCGCCTGCACGGCCAGGCTCGCCTTGGAGATGATGCTCTGCACCTGCTCGAGGATCGCTCCGAGATCGATGACGGACACACTCGGATGCGCGCGCACCAGTTGCAGCAGCACGCCCTGCTGGTGGTCCTCTATCTGCAGGCTGGAAACGAAGGTCGTCGGATACGCATCGAGCGAGCCCGGCGACAGCACCAGGAAGAAGTTCGGCTGGAACGAGTCCCAGTTCACCTCGCGAAAACTCGTGACCCTTGCCTCGACTTCCTGTCCCGCCACCAGGAAACGAAGGCGGTCGCCGAGCTCGAGCCCCATTTCCATCGCCGCTTCCTCCTCCACGGATACGAGGGCCTCGCCGTCGTAACCCGGTTCCCACCATTCGCCGTCGACCAGTACGTTGCTCGAGCTCATTTCATCAGCCCAGGTCAGATTCGCTTCGCGATTGGCCATCCACTCGCCGTCCCGCATCGGGTACCGGCGGGTCTTCACCGACTCGTCGTTGATCTCCGTCATGCGGGCGCGGACCAGCGGCACGAACTGCGGTGCGGCGATGCCTTCGGCCTGGAAAATTTCCGCAATCGAGCCGCGTTCCGCCGGCTGGATATTGATGAGGAAGTGGTTGGGCGCATCTTCACTGAGACTTTGGCGCCATCCTTCCAGCAGGTCGGTGCGGACGAACGACAGCAACAGCAGCACGGTAAGCCCCAGACCGAACGCCACCACCTGCACCGCGCTGTCACGGCCGCGCCGCGCCACGTTCGCAAGACCGTAGCGCCATGCGATGCCGACGCCGCCGCGCGAACGCCCCATGACGGCCACCAGCAACCTGCCGGCAAGATAGAGGGCGGCCGCAACGACCAGCATGCCGCCCAGCACGATCGCCAGCATGCGGCCGTCCGGAATGGCCTGGTACAACAGCACCGCGACAGCCACAAGCGAGGTTCCTGCCACAAGCAGGCGCGACGGCGGCGGCGGCATCGCGTCATGACGCAACACCCGCAGCGGGGGCGTGTTGCGCAACTGGATCAGCGACGGCAAGGCGAAACCCACGAGCAAAATCAGCGCCGCGCCGCTGGCGAGCCCCACGGGAGCCCAGCCGACGCTCGGCAGGTCTCCCTGTATCATCCCCTTCAGCATGTGCGTCAGAAGTTCCTCGACAGTAAAGCCGACTACGCTGCCGATGACCACGCCGGCGATGCCCAGCATGATGAGTTGGACGGATGCGGCGGTAATGACGAAACGCTGGCTTGCGCCAAGGCTCTTCATCAGGGCCACCGTGTCCATACGGCGATGTGCGAAGCGGCGCGCCGACATCGCAATGGCAACGGCGCTCAGCAACAGGCTGATCACGGCGGTCAGCGACAGGAATCTCTGCGCACGGTCAGCGGCGTTACTCGCACGTTCGCTGCTGTCCTCGCGGTTGCGCACGCGGACCTCTTCCGGCAGACGGTTCTCGACATCCGAATAGAACGCATCGACCTGGGACTCCTCGCCGGCAACCAGCAGCGCGTAACCGACTCTACTGCCTTCGTTGATGAGTCCGCTCCCGGGGATATCCGCGATGTTGACCAGCAGTGATGGTGCGAGCGATGCGAAACCGATCGACTGGTCCGGCCGATAGGCCAGCACGGCGTCTATCCGGACTTCCGTCTCACCCAGCGTGATGAGGTCACCCACATCAACGCCGAGTCGGGCCATCAGGGCGCTGTCTGCCCAGACGTTACCGCGTCCGGGAATACCATCGACCTCGCGCTGCTCGCCGAACAACTGGTCCGCAATGCGAACCGTGCCGCGCAAGGGATAGGTTTCGCTAACCGCCATGATCGTCGCCAGTGCATTGGCCTCAGCGGCAAATACGACGCTGGGAAAACTCTGCGTGTCAGCCGTATCCAGTCCGAAGCGCTCTGCCGCGTCGCGCCACTCCGCCGGGATTTCTTCAGGCGAACGAAGCCGCAGATCGGCCGCCAGCACTTCGTTCGCCTGCCGTGCCACGGCGCGCCCGATCTTGTCGGTGAGGAAGCCGACGGCGGTGAGAGCGGAAACCGCCAGCGCAACCGCTGCCAACAGCACGATCACCTCCCCGGAACGAAGCTCGCGGCCGAAGCTGCGCAGCGCGTAGACGAACGCTCTCACGCGGCGGCCCTGGTGTCGGTGACGAGCCGTCCCGCATCGAGAACGATTTCGCGCTCGCAGCGTTCTGCGATCGATTTGTCGTGGGTCACGAGAATGAGCGTGGTGGACGAGTTGCGGTTCAGGTCGAACATGAGTTGCATGACGAGATCGCCGGTGCGGCTGTCCAGATTGCCGGTCGGTTCATCGGCAAACAGCACGGCAGGCTCGGTGGCGAAGGCGCGCGCAATGGCGACGCGTTGCTTCTCGCCGCCGGAAAGCTGTGACGGGTAATGCCGCGCACGCTCCGAAAGTCCGACTTCACGAAGTATGTTGATCGCCGTTTTGCGCGGCTCAGCGACGCCTGCGAGTTCGAGCGGCAGCATGACGTTTTCCAGCGCATTGAGCGAGGGCACGAGGTGAAACGACTGAAAGACGAAGCCCACGTTAGCGGCCCGCACCGCGGCCCGGCCGTCTTCGTCCAGTTCCGTAAGGTCGGTGCCGTTCAGCCAGATTCGTCCTCTCGTAGGCAGATCGAGTCCGGCAAGCAAGGCCAGCAGCGTCGATTTGCCGGCGCCGGACGCACCGACGACCGCCACCGATTCTCCCGCGGCAATGCTGAAACTGACGTCCGAAAGAATGGTCAGACTGCCTTCAGGGCTGCTAACCTGTTTGCTTACCTTGTCCGCGGCCAGCACCGCGTTATTTTTGCCTGACCGGTTCGACATGCGAAAATTATTGACCTTGTTGTTGATCCTGAGCGCAGTTGCCGCAGAAGGCGGGGATACGCCCACCGTCCTGGTGCTGGGCGACAGCCTCAGTGCGGGTTACGGCATTGACGTTGACCAGTCCTGGACGGCTTTGTTGCAGTCGCGACTGGAGTCGCAAGGGTACGAACATCGCGTGGTGAACGCCAGCATAAGCGGCGAGACCACGGAGGGCGGCGCATCGCGGATAGCGGCCGCGTTGAAGGAATTCGCGCCGGAGGTAGTCGTCGTCGCGCTGGGGGGCAACGACGGGCTGCGCGGCTTTCCGCCCGAACGCATCAAATCGAATATGCTCCGCATCATCGAGGCCGCCGAGACAGAGGGCGCCGCGGTCGTGCTGTTGGGGATACGCATCCCGACCAACTACGGCGCACGGTATACTCGCGCATTCGAGAACGTATACCGTGAACTCGCCGAGGAACGGCAGCTTCCATGGATTGAGTTCTTCATGGAAGGCGTAGCCCTGGACAAGGAGCTGATGCAGGACGACGGTATCCATCCAAATGAAGAAGCCCAGCCGATATTGCTGGATAACGCCTGGCCCGTCATCCAGCAGGCGCTGAAGGCAGACGTCGCGGCCGGCGTAAAAACAAACTGACGCGACCTTTGCAGCGACTGTCGATGCAATTGTCCACAAGGAAAAATGCCGCTGTGAACAAACCCTGGCTGGCCGCTTACGCGGAAGGAGTGCCGGAAACGCTTCCGACCCCGGAGCACAGATCCGTTCGCGACATGTTCGAAGCCGCGTTTCGCGAGTTTCCGGAACGGCCAGCGTTTACGAACATGGGCACGTCCCTGACCTTTCGCGAACTCGACCGGCTGTCGATGCAGTTTGCGTGTTACCTGCAAAAGGATCTCGGCCTTTTGAAGGGTGAACGCGTGGCCATCATGCTGCCGAACGTTTTGCAGTACCCGGTTGCGCTTTGCGGTATTTTTCGTGCCGGCCTGGTGGTCGTGAACGTCAATCCGCTTTACACCGGCCGCGAACTGAAGCATCAGCTGACCGACTCGGGCGCGCGTTGCATCATCATTCTCGAGAATTTCGCGCATACGCTCGCCGGGGTTATCCCGGAAGCGCCGGTTCCGTTCGTCATCACCACGGGCGTAGGCGACCTGCTCGACAAGCCGAAAGGCTGGCTGGTCAATTTCGTGCTCAGGCACATCAAAAAGAAGGTGCCGCCTTATGACCTGCCCGGCAGCGTGACGTTTGCCGACACACTGAAAGCCGGCAAGGACAGGCAGCTGACACCGGTCGAGCTCGGTTTTGCCGACATCGCATTTTTGCAGTACACCGGCGGTACCACCGGGCTGGCCAAGGGCGCGATGTTGAGCCACCGCAACATGGTCTACAACATCGCACAATCCAAAGCATGGCAGGCAGATGCGTTCGAAAACGTCGGTCGCATAGTGGCGATAACGGCGCTGCCGCTGTATCACATTTTTTCCCTGCAGAGTAACGGCCTCGGTATCCTGGCGCAGGGTGGCGAGAACATCCTGATTACGAACCCGCGCGATTTCCCGGCGTTCGTGAAAGAGCTGGGAAACCACCGTTTTGCCTATTTCACCGGCGTCAATACCCTGTTCGCAGCCCTGATGAATACGCCGGGGTTTGCCGAACTCGATTTCAGTTCGCTGCGTCTGACTATCGGCGGGGGCATGGCCGTGCAGGAAGCCGTTGCGAGGAAGTGGCAGAAGATCACCGGCAAACCGATTACCCAGGCCTACGGCCTGACGGAAACCTCGCCCGGCGCGATCGTCAATCCGCTGGGCATCACCGAGTTCACCGGCTCCATCGGCGTGCCGATTTCCTCCACGGATGTTCGGATCTGCGATGACGACGGCAACGACGTCGAGCCGGGCGAATCCGGCGAGATCTGCATACGCGGGCCGCAGGTGATGGAGGGCTACTGGCGTCAACCCGAGGAAACGGCAAAAGTGATGCTGCCGGGCGGCTGGCTGCGCACGGGCGACATCGGCCACATGGACGAGAAGGGCTTCGTGTTCATCGAGGACAGGAAGAAGGACATGATCAACGTGTCCGGCTTCAACGTCTACCCGAACGAAATCGAAGGCGTCGTCGTGGAAATGGACGGCGTACTCGAAGTTGCGGCCGTCGGAATTCCGGACGAGAAATCCGGTGAAGCAGTGAAGCTTTATGTAGTGAAGCGCGACGAGTCGATCACCGAAGACGCCATCATCGAGCACTGCCGTGAGAACCTGACGGGATACAAGGTCCCCAGTGAGGTGGAGTTTCGCGATGAGCTGCCGAAGACGAACGTCGGGAAGGTGTTGCGACGGGCGTTGCGGGACGAAGAAAAGAGACAGGCGGCGGGCTGAACCGCCCTGGACTGCCTGACCCGCTCGCTACCTTCGGTTATTGTCACGACCCGCAATCCTCAAAATTGCACCGGACGGACGCGATGCAGTTCCGACTGGCGTGGTCGCCCGCAATGGCGGGCTCCTACAAGGGACCGCCGTGATAGCGCGGGCTCTGGCGGTGTACCGCGTCGACCAGCACCCTGACGCGATCGGGATCGATGTCCGGCGTGATGCCGTGACCGAGATTGAAAACATGCCCCGGTCCGTCTCCATAACTTTCAAGCACGCGCGAAACGCCCTCCTCTATCTCTTCCGGCGAGCCGCGCAGCGCCGCCGGGTCGAGATTGCCCTGCAGTGCGACCCGGTCGCGCGTCAGCCGGCGGGCTTCCGACAGGTCGGTCATCCAGTCGACCCCGAGCGCATCGCAGCCGCTCTCCGCCATGTCTGCGAGCAGGGGACCGGCTCCCTTGGTGAAGAGGATTACCGGTACGCGCTCGCCATCATGGCTGCGCGTGAGACCGTCCAGAACCCGTTGCATGTGGGCGAGCGAAAACCGGCGATAGTTTTCGCGGTCGAGTATGCCGCCCCAGGTATCGAAAATCATGACGGCCTGGGCGCCCGCATCGATCTGCGCGTTGAGATATTCCGTGGTGATGGTCGCAACCAGGCCCAGCAGTCGGTCCAACGCGGCCGGGTCCTCGGCCATGAGTCCTTTCGCCTGTTTGAATTCGCGCGTGGATCCGCCTTCTATCATGTACGTCGCAACCGTCCAGGGGCTGCCGGCGAATCCGATCAGCGGCGCCCTGCCTGCAAGCTCGCGGCGCACGAGCGCAGCGGCATCGAAAACGTAGCGCAGTTTGGTGCCGACGTCAGGAACGCGGAGCGCCTTGATGTCCGACGTGCGCCTGACCGGCCTTTCGAACTTCGGTCCTTCACCCGTCACGAAGTAAAGCCCGAGGCCCATCGCATCGGGAATGGTCAGTATGTCCGAAAACAGAATTGCGGCATCGAGGTCGAACCGGCGAAGCGGCTGCAGCGTCACCTCGCATGCGAGCGCCGGGTTGCGACAGAGACTCATGAAGTCGCCAGCCGTCTCGCGTACCTCGCGATACTCCGGCAGGTATCTGCCCGCCTGGCGCATGATCCACACCGGCGTATAAGGCACGGGCTTTCGCAACAGCGCCCGGAGCAGCACGTCGTTCTTCAGGGACTGTGACATTGCTTTTTAAAACAATGACTTGATGCTGTTCTGGATAGACTCGGCGGCCTCTTTCGGAGCGGCCGCATCCCGAATCGGGCGGCCTACGACGATGTAGTCGGCACCGTTTGCAAACGCCTCGGTAACAGTCACGACCCGCTTCTGATCGCCGGTCGGCCTGTTCTCGACCGGACGAATGCCGGGCGTCACGACAACCAGCCTGCGGTCTACGTGTTCGCGCAGTCTGGCCACTTCGAGGCCCGACGAGATGACCCCGTCGCACCCGGCCTCGAATGCCCGCCGGGCGCGCGACAGCACCAGGCTCTCGACATCGCACTGAAAGCCGAGATCGTCCAGGTCGCCCCGATCGAGGCTCGTCAACACGGTTACCGCCAGTACTTTCAGATCCCGTCCCTTGTTCTCAGCCGCAGCCTGCATGATCGACTGATTCCCGTGCACCGTCACGAAGCTCACGCCACGGTCCGTGAGCTGCCTTACCGCCGATCCCACCGTTGCGGGTATATCGAAGAACTTCAGATCCGCAAATACTTTCTTGCCGCGCGCCAGCAGCCATTCGATCAATTCGAAATAGCCGCCGCTCATCATCAGCTCGAGACCCAGCTTGTAGAACGTCACGGAGTCGCCGAGTTCTTCCGCCAGGCCACGCGCCCGATCGCATTCGGGCACGTCCATGGCGAAGATCAGGCGTTCGTTGGCGGCGGGGGCTTTGTAGTCCAGGACTCGGAACTCCGGCTTGGGCGCATTGGTGTAGCAGAAACTTGCCGCGGGGCATTCTAGCAGCTTGTCGCAAACGGCGGGGTAGACCGGCACGAAGGCAGCGCACATTATTCATGGACGTTTTGACGGTAGTGGTTAGCGAAGCCTTGCCCTTGGGGAGGCCTTTTCAGGAACGCCGTGAACCCATCCATGGGGGCTTCGCGCAAACATCCCTGTTTGCGACGATCCTGAAAAGGCCTCCCCGGGGCAAGACTCCGCCTATGCGCCGCGGCGTCCATGAATAATGTGCGCCGCCTTCGTGCCTACGTTGTTGCCACCAGCCGGTCGTGTTCGGCAATTGCGAAGCGGTCGGTCATTCCGGCGATGTAGTCCGCCACGGCGCGGGCTTTGCGCGATTCGTCGGCCAGTGCCCGCTTTGAAAACTCGGGCGCCATCTGCCCCGGTGCCTGCATGTAGCGGTCGAATAACTCTCGAACCGTGACCTTTGCCTTGTCGGTCATGATCCGCACCTTGTCGTGGCGATAGAGATTCCGGTTCAGGAATCGTTTGAGCTGGATGTGCTGTTCGAAGACTTCGTCGCTGAATCGCACTATGGGCTCCGGCTGCGCGCGAACGTCTTCGATCGTCGCCGGCTTCAGCCTCTCGAGGCCCGCGTGCGTGTTTTCGATGAGGTCGGTGACCAGGCGGTCGATCATGCGGCGGATGATTTCGTAGATCAGGCGGCGGTCGTCCAGCTGTGGGTAACGTGCCGTGACAGCATCGTGCTGTTCCACGAACAGGGTCTGCTCGCGCAGCTGATCGAAGTGCAGAAGGCCGGCGCGGAAGCCGTCGTCGACGTCGTGGTTGTTGTAGGCAATCGCGTCCGCCAGGTTGGCGATCTGCGCTTCGAGGCCGGGCTGGTGCCGCTCGAGAAAGCGGCGGCCGAGTTCACCCAGGTCGCGGGCGTCCCGTGCGGAACAGTGTTTGAGGATGCCTTCCCGGGTGTCGAATGTCAGGTTCAGGCCGGGGAAGTCGGCGTACTTGTGCTCCAGTTCATCGACGACGCGCAAGGACTGCAGGTTGTGTTCGAAGCCTCCGTAACCCTGCATGCAGGCGTTGAGCATGTCCTGGCCGGCGTGGCCGAACGGCGTGTGACCCAGGTCGTGCGCCAGGCAGACCGCCTCGACCAGCACTTCGTTGAGCTGCAGCGCGTTCGCCACGGTTCGCGCGATCTGCGCTACTTCGAGCGAATGCGTAAGCCGGGTGCGGTAGAGATCTCCTTCGTGATTGACGAACACCTGCGTCTTGTACACCAGCCGCCGGAATGCCGTGGAATGGATGATCCTGTCGCGATCGCGCTGGTATTCGCCGCGGTAGCGCGCGGGTGCTTCCGGGTAACGCCGGCCCCTGCCACGGGATTCGTCCGCGGCATAGGGCGCAAGCACCGGGTTACTTCCTGCCGGCAGGCCGTTCATCCACGGTTGCCGCTATCACGATGCTTCCCTCACGGCTTGCCCCAAAATGTCGTGCAACCGCTGCTCGGAATAGTCGCTGCTGACGCGTGCCGCCCCGATCCGGTCGAGAAGTACGAAGCGCAAGCGTCCGGCTCGCGCTTTCTTGTCGAGTTCCATCGATTCGCGAAGACGGTTTCCGCCGAGCGGCGGCGGCGCAACCGGCAGACCCGCGGTATCGAGCAGATTTCGCAACCTGTCGCGATGCAGCGGTTCGACGTCACTTAGAGCGGCTGCCATCACCATTCCGGCGGCGACCGCCTCGCCGTGCAGCCATTCGCCGTAGCCCAGGGAGTTCTCGATGGCGTGCGCGAACGTATGCCCGAAGTTCAACAATGCCCTGCGGCCTTGCTCCGTTTCGTCCTCGGCGACAACGGAGGCCTTGATCTCGCAGGATCGACGGACGGCAAACGCCAGCGCCTCCGCATCCTTCCCGAGCAGCTTCGCCATGTTTTCCTCGAGCCAGTCAAAAAAAGCCGCATCCGCAATTGCGCCGTGTTTGATGACCTCGGCGAGTCCGGCGCGAAACTCGCGGTCCGGCAGGGTAGAGAGCGTATCGGTGTCGATCAGCACCAGGCGCGGCTGATGGAACGCACCGACCAGGTTTTTCCCGCCAGCGTGATTCACGCCGGTCTTGCCTCCCACGGAAGAGTCCACCTGCGCCAGCAGAGTCGTCGGCACCTGCACGAAGGCTACGCCGCGCATGTAGCACGCCGCCGCGAAACCGGCGACATCACCCACCACTCCGCCGCCGAGCGCAATGACCGTCGCATCCCTGCGTGCGCGCATTTCGACGAGCCGGTCCAATATCGACGCGGCCGTCGACAGCGTCTTCCAGGACTCGCCGTCCTGCAGGAGACATACTTCGACGTTTCGGCCGGACAGATTCTTCTTCAGTCGCTCGAGATAAAGCGGCCCCACCGTCTCGTTGCTGACGATCAGGCAATCCGGGCCCGGCAGATGCGCGGAGATATCGTAGTTGCCGTCGAGCAGGTTCCTGCCGATGACGATCGGATAGCTGCGATTGCCGAGGTCGACGTTTACGGTTGTTGTTGCCACGGAAGCAAGGCTCGGGGCGCGGATGAAAAGGAGTAGGTTACATGATCGGGAGAGCGGGTTGCGAACGATGACCTGGCGTAACCGGGCTGGTGGGATCGCCCGCGGGGCGGCAGATAACCGCGATCTGCACTCCCGCCATCCATGGCGGTCTGGCTCCTACAACGCGCGATCCGAACCCCCGCAGGCTGGCACATACGAGGCCGGATCAGTAATGAACGGCACAGCGTATCGGCGGAGGCCCGGCTTAAGGGGAGGGCGTTCCAGGATCGTCGCAAACAGGGATGTTTGCGCGAAGCCCCCAGGGATGGGTTTACGGCGTTCCTGGAACGCCCTCCCCTTAAGTCGGGCCTCCGCTGACCACGAACCTCAAACGTTCATTACTGCAAATCCGGCCGGACTACAACGCGTCCCCGGCAAGCGCCTGCTGAATCTCCTTGGCCACGGTCTGTACGCGCCGCCCGTCCGTGTTGATGACGAGGTCCGCGATTTCACGGTACAGGGGGTCTCGCTCCGCCATCAGCCGTTCCAGTACCTCGGCCCTGTCGCCGTTCTCGAGCATCGGCCGTTCGCGCCCGCGATTGGTGCGTTCCAGCTGCTGTTTGACGCTCGTGTACAGGTACACGACGAAGCCGCGGGCGCCAAGATGATTGCGGCTGTCCGCATTGGAGATGGCACCGCCGCCGGTGGCGAGGACGATGCCTTCCAGTTGCGAAAGATCGTCGATGACACGGGCTTCGCGCTTGCGAAAGCCTTCCTCGCCTTCCTTCTCGAAGATGAAGGGAATGTCGACCCCGGTTCGCGATTCGATTTCGTCGTCGCTGTCGACGAAATCGAGGTGCAGCATTCTTGCCAGCTGCCGACCTACCGCCGACTTTCCGGCGCCCATCGGGCCTATGAGAAACAGGTTGTTTGGATTCTTCATTTACCGTTCGGTGATCGAGCGTCGCAACGCCGGCACTTTAGCCGGGCGGCCTTGCAGATCGCAATGCACAATGGTCTTTCCATGTCGGTTTGTTATCAGACCGGTTCGCTGAACGGCGCGAGTCCGGACTTGAAGCCGGACTCGCTACGTCTCTCGTGACTCTGCAGCACCGCTCGAGTCGGGCAGCGCGCCGCAAGGGCGCGCTGCCGGCTGGCGTGCTAGTAGATGGTGGAACCTTCCGTAAGAATCTTCGGTGTCACGAAGATCAGCAGTTCCGACTTGTTCGACACCGTCTGTCGCGATTTGAACAAGTTGCCCACCCCTGGTATATCCCCAAGCACCGGTACTTTTGTAATTGTCTCACGACGTTCTGTTTCATAGATACCGCCGAGCACCACGGTCTGGCCGTCGCTGACCAGGACCTGGGTTTCGACTACCCGCGTGTCGATACTCGGTACGAAGCCTCCGGTAGCGCTTGCGACCAGGTCGCCCACGGTGTCGTTGCTCACCAGCAGATCCATGATGATGTTGTTGTCAGGCGTGATCTGCGGCGTCACGGTAAGGCTCAATACAGCCTTCTTGAACTGCGTCGTCGTCGCACCGGAAGATGCCGATTCCTGGTAAGGAATTTCGACACCTTGCTCGATGCGAGCTTCTTTCTGGTTGGCTGTTATGACGCGCGGCGTGGAGACGATTTCGCCACGTCCCTCGGCTTCCATTGCCGTCAGTTCCAGGTCGACCAGATAGTCGCTTTCGAGTACGGCAAGAGCGAACCGTCCCGCGGCATTCTGAATGGGCACGTTCACGTTGTAGCGGTTGCTGAGATCCGGCAACTGGATCGGGAAAATCGTGCCGTTGTTCGCGTCTGCCAGGTTGTCGAGCGCCGAATTGATCATCGTATCGGTGCCGGTGCCGGTGCCGGAAATGACCGTTACGCCGTCATCGCTGTTCTCGCGATACGCCGTCAGGCCGAGACGAACGCCCAGGTCACGGCTCAGGTCGTCGTTGACGATGACGATGCGCGACTCGATGAGAACCTGCCGCACCGGGATATCGAGGGTGCGCACGAGGCGGCGAATGTTTTGCAGCTTTGCCGCGGTATCCTGAACCAGCAACGTGTTGGTGCGGTCGTCGATCGACACCGTGCCGCGTTCCGACAGCAGCGAGTTCTGGCCGGCGCCCGAAGCTATGAGCGCAGCCAGGTTTGCCGCTTTCGCGTAATTCACCTGCAGGAACTCGGAATAGAGCGGCTCTAATTCGGTGATGGCCCGTTTTGCCTCGAGGTCTGCCGTTTCGCGCGCGGCAATTTCCTCGGCGGGGGCAACGATGATGACGTTGCCGTTCTGCCGCATGTCGAGACCCTTCGTCGTCATCACGATGTCGAGAGCCTGGTCCCAGGGAACGTTCCTCAAACGAAGTGTCACGTTGCCCTGTACCGTGTCCGAGACGACGATGTTGCGGCCGGATGTCTCGGCGAGCAACTGCAGCACGGCGCGGGTCTCGATGTCCTGGAAGTTGAGCGTAAGGCGTTGTCCCTCGTACTCCTTGGTTTCGGAGAACAGGCTCGGCTGCTGGTCGGCGTCCGCGGCCACAGGATTGATTTCGATCGTGAACTCGTTGTCGGACTGGTACGCGAGCTGTTCATAACTGCCCTGTGCCGAGATGACGACGCGCGTATCCGAATTGGTGCGCAGGGCATCCACCGTGGTGACGGGGGTCGCGAAGTCCATTACGTCCAGACGACGCATCAGTTCGGCCGGCAGGGTCGTGTCCTTGAATACGGCAACGACGCGGCCGCCTTCCTGCCGGATATCAACCGGCGTGGACGGGTCGGTCAGGGTGATCATCACCCGGCCGCCACCGTCGCCCGTGCGACGAAAATCGAGGTTGCTGATCGAGCGTCCGCCGCTCGCGGCATAGGAACGCGTATCCGACGGGGCCGCGCCTTCGAACTGCGTCGTACCTGCGGCGGAAGCGCCGGCCTGACCCAGCGTCACGTAGATCGTGTTGCCGCTGCGACGGGTTTCGTAAGGAACCATCGAGTCCAGGTTCAGTACTACCCGCGTGCGTCCGCTTGCTTCTGCAGTCAGGACCGTGTCGAGGGGGCCCAGGTTGATGTCCCGACGCCGCGAAGACATGCCGAGGGAGGTGTCCGGCAGGTCCAGCGCTATTCGCGCGGGGTCCTCGATCGTGAACGCAAGCGGCTCCGGCGCGGTTCCGCTGGTAATCAGGCGCAATTCCACGCGCTGGCCCGGGAGACTCTGCACCTGGATATCCTGCAGCCGGTTGCCTTCCTGAGCCGTGGCATTGAAGCCGAACAACATGAGGACCACGGCCTGAGCCATCAGAACCGCCTGCTTCCCCAAACGCCGGTTTCGTTCGCCTTGTCCGGCTATAGCCGGCTTTGCCGACTTTGTTTCCGGCTTTATTTTGAGCGTCATTCCTAATACTCCCAGTTCCATTCAGGCTTCAGTCCGAAAGACCGATAGCGGCATCACGTTCCAGATAGCCGCCGATTCCGTCCGATATGATCTCTACCACTTGAATTTCCGATTCCGTTACGGCGGTGATACGGCCATCGTTCTGGCCGACATAGTTGCCGGGCGTCACACGGTGAATCAGGCCGTCACGGGTCTGCAGGAGGCCGTAGGTCGCATTGCCGATCGCAAGCGTGCCGACCATGTTCAATGTATCCAGCGGAAACTGCTCCAGGAATTCCCGGCTTCGTTGCAGGTCCGGGCGGGCTCCGCCTGAAGGACCGGCGGCAGCCTGCGGCGAATCCGGCACGAACGGGGAGCGCAAGCCTTCCGTGTCGGCCACGTACGTGAATACCTCGTAGGGCGTAATCTCGGGCAGCGGGTCGATGCGTCCGCCGGGGCGTGCCTTGACGTCGTTTATATAACGGTCGAGGTCGTCCATATTCCCGGAGCAACCCGTCAGACCGAGGCAGGCAAAGACGACCGGCAGCAGAATCCTTCTCATGACCGACGTCAGGGAAGCGTTCATAGTTGCGCATCCTCCAGGTACCGGTAGGTCTTCGCGGTGACCTCGATGGATAAGCGGTCGAAGCTGTCCGCCGCCTCCGGTGTTACGTTTATGTTGTGCAAGGTGACGATTCTGGGCAAGGCAGCGATCCCGCTGACGAAATTCGCAATATCGTGATAACTGCCGGAAAGGTGAATGAGAATCGGTTTCTCGGCATAGAAGTCCTTTGGAACCTCCGGCTGCGGTTGAAACAGCTTTTCCTTGAGCCCCGCGGCAAGACCGGTCTGCGAAATATCGACGATGAGACTCGGAATTTCGGTTTCACCCGGAAGCTGGCGCAGCATGGTGCCGAAAGACTGCTCCATCTGATCCAGCTGTTTCTTGTACTCGTCGTAGTTCGCGGCTTTCCTCTGCTTGCTCTCGAATGCGACGCGCAGGGTCTGTTCCTCGTCCTGCGCGCGCTTCAGCTGCGGAGCGCGGTCTTCGATGATGGTCCAGTAGATACCGAAGCCCAGCACCACGGCAAAGACCATACCGATAACCACAACGCGGAATACCAGCGGCCAGCGCCCGACGTCGTTGACGTCGAGACTTCTGAGTTCGTCTACGAGGCTCATCCGGCATCCTCCATCTCGGCTTCCTCACCGTGACGTTTTTGCTTCAACGTAACGATGAAGCGCGCCTGGCGTGCCGGACCCTGGTCGGTCGTCTCGACCTTAACTACGTCCGGATCAGTCAGCCATTCGGAACGGTCGATCTGGCGCATCAGGGCGGAGACCCGCGTGCTCGACTGTGCAATGCCGGTCACTTCGACCTGCGATCCGTTCTGCTTCATGCCGGTCAGGTAAACGCCTTCCGGAAGCTGACGGGTGATCTCATCGAAGAGATGCACAATCTCGGGCCGGCTGCGCTGCAGTTGCTCGATGATTTCCATGCGAGCAAGGAGACGCGCCTTCTGCGCCTCGAGGCCGTCGATTTCCTTGATGCTCTTGTCGAGTTCGGCGATTTCCGCTTGCAGCCTCAAGTTGCGGGCTTTCTGGCTGTCGATCATCTGGCCGTAGAAAAACATCGTCAGGCCGACTACGGCAATTGCCGCAACGAAGGCGCCGCCCGTGGCGATGAGGAAATCGCGCTGCCTTTTCTTTCGTTCCTCTTCGCGCCATGGGAGGAGGTTTATTCGTGGCATATTAGTCGAAGCTCCTCAGTGCAAGTCCGCAGGCTGTCAGAAGCGCAGTCGAGTCCTTGTGCACGCCCTGAGATTTCGCCTTCGAAGATATTTTCATTTGTCCGAGCGGATCACCGACTTCCGTCGGTATGCCAACCCGGCTGGAGATTACGTCCGCTATACCCGGAATGTTTGCACAGCCGCCGCAGACGAGAATCATGTCAGGCTGCTCGCGCCCGCCGCCGGAGGCGAGATAGAACTGGAGCGAACGGCTGACCTGCTGGGTCACGTCGTCCACAAAGGGCTCGAGGACTTCCGGCTGGTAATTGCTCGGCAGTCCGCCCTGTTTTTTCGCGCGGCCGGCGTCTTCCATGCTCAGCCCGTAGGTGCGCATGATCTCTTCGGTGAGCTGCTGTCCGCCGAAGGCAAAGTCACGTGTGTAAACGACCTTTAGGTCCTTCAGTACGCTGAACGTGGTGCTGCTCGCACCGATATCGACGATCGCGACGGACTGTCCGATGCCGCTGTCGGGAATCTGGTGGCTCAGAAGCTGGCAGGCGTTTTCCAGCGCGAAAGCTTCGACGTCGACGATCTTCGCATGCAGACCGGCCGCCTGCACTGCCGCCTGGCGCTGTTCCACATTGTCGGTGCGCGTGGCGACCAGCAATACGTCTACCAGTTCAGAATCGTTGGCGTTCGGACCGACGATTTCGTAATCGAAGCTGACTTCTTCCATCGGAAACGGGATGTACTGGTCGGCCTGAATTTCAACCTGGCCTTCAAGGTCTCGTTCCGAGAGACTGTTCGGCATCTGGATAACTTTGGTGATTGCGGCGTCGCCGCTGATCGCCACTGCGACGTCCGTTGCCTTCGCGCCCGACCGCTTGACGGCCCGCCGGATCGCTTCACCGACCGCCTTTGCGTCCACGATCGCCTTCTCGTTCACCGAGCTCGGAGGCGTCGGCTCTGCGGAATACGACTCGACCCGGTAACGCTTGCCACTTTGCGAAAGCTCTATGAGCTTGACTGATGAAGTGGTGATGTCGAGGCCCAACAATGGCTGAGATTTTCTGCGGAAAAGCACGTGTTTTTCCTTTTAGGCCGGTAGGTTGCGGGTCTATTTTAGGTTGGACCTGAGCAAAGCGATTTAACTATATATCAACAAAATGTTAAATAAAACGTGACTTTGTGCACGATCCAGCGGCGCCTATGGTAATGCCGGGAGTGTTCCCGATTCCGTGAACTGGTTGGCGCTGGGAACAGACAGTCCTCGTTCCCGTCGAAATCTGCTTGACCCCCGGATCCTGTCCCCTTCGCGTTATGGTCCCTGGCTCTCGCCCACCGGGTACCTTGTACAGCTGCCGGTACCCGGAGGTCCTTAGTAGAGGCGCCCATGTTCCGGGGCACTGCGGCCAGCGCCCCGGGGACCTCCGACGCTCGGCCTTCGCTGGGCCGATTTGCGACTATCATTGCAGCTTACGGCGCCGGCGTCGAGCAACGGAGACTACGCCCCGGCGCCCGGCGGGTTCGGCCGCGACCTGTGCGGTAGCTCCTTGATGAACTGACAGAAGCCGGTATGCTGGCTATGATCGGCTATCTGGTCGTTTGCTTGGGGCCAGTTGCTTTGGGCATCTCAGCACGGCATGCAATGAACGCTTTCCCGCGCAGAAGGTCAATCCCTGCGCCGTAACTGACCGTACGGATTCCACTGACCAACACCCGACTATGTTGAAAGCCGACCGAAATAACAGTCCGCGCGAGCGGGCTCCGCAGAGACACCCTGCAAGGTGGCTGGTGCTTGTCGCGGGTTTCGGGCTGACCCTGGTGCTCGGCATCGCGGCCGCAGTCATCGGCGCCTATTATTATGTGGCCCCCGGTCTGCCCCAGGCCGAGACGATCCGCGAGATTCCGCTTCAGATTCCGCTCAGGATCTATAGCCGGGACGGGCGCCTGATCGACGAGATAGGAGAGCGGCGCCGCATCGTCGTGACCTACGACGACCTGCCGAAGTACGTGGTCGACGCGTTCGTCGCCGCCGAAGACGGTCGCTTTTTCGAACATCCCGGCGTCGACTATCGCGGCATCCTGCGCGCCGCGGTCAGTTTCCTGCGCTACGGCGACGTAAGCCAGGGCGGCGGAGGCAGCACCATCACGCAACAGCTCGCGCGTGACTATTTTCTGACGCGAGACGTGCTGTTCACGAGGAAGCTGCGCGAGGCATTTCTCGCCTACAAGATAGAAAAGGAATTCAGCAAACAGGAAATCATGTCCCTGTTTGTCAACAAGATGTTTTTCGGCCAGCGTGCGTACGGGGTGGCCGCCGCGGCGCAGGTGTACTACGGCAAAGGCCTGCAAAACATGACTATTGCGGAAGCCGCGACGATTGCCGGCGTGCTGCCTTCGCCCTCTTATTACAACCCGGTCACCAGCCCGTCAAATGCGCTCATGCGGCGCACCTACGTGCTGCGGCGCATGCAGGAGCTCGACTTCATCA
>Ga0299913_10000590_pt1 | contig 23661 bp, 28 predicted proteins | sample RVTome_9_FD_201360 | JGI IMG/M metagenome (GOLD analysis project Ga0299913, IMG submission 201360) | Soil microbial communities from uranium-contaminated site in the Upper Colorado River Basin, Wyoming, United States - RVT155D38 (version 2) ... | reverse complement strand
GCAGGACCCCCACCATCGCCACAAGGACGTGCTGGAGCACACCTTCGCCGTGGTCGACAAGACCAGCCCTGACCTGGTACTCCGTCTGGCCGCCTTGCTCCACGACATCGGCAAGCCGGAGACCCGCGAGTTCGGCCCGGAGGGAGTCACCTTCCATCATCACGAAGTGGTGGGGGCGCGGATGGCGAGGCGACGGTTGCGGGCGCTCCGCTACCCGAAGGAGGTGGTCGAGGACGTGGCGGAGCTGGTCCATCTCCACCTCAGACCCCACACCTTGAAGTTGGGATGGACCGATTCCGCGGTGCGGCGTTACGTGCGCGACGCCGGGCCGCTGCTGGACCGGCTCAATGAGCTCGTGCGCTCCGATATCACCACGGCCAACCCCAAGCGCGAAGAGGCCATCCAGCGCGGGATAGACGAGCTAGAGGAGCGGATCGCCGAGCTTTCCGAGAAGGAGGAGCTGGGCCGGATGCGGCCGCCCATCGACGGGCATCAGGTCATGGACTATCTGGGCCTGGATCCCGGCCCCAGGGTGGGAGAGGTGCTGGGGATGCTGCTGGAGCGTCGCATCGACGAGGGTCCATACTCGGTGGCCGCGGCGTTTGCGATGACGCGGGAGTGGGCGATCGAGCAAGGGCTCGGCGATCCGGGCGCCCCGCCGGACGAGGAGGAATGACCCGGCGGGCATAATCATCCCCGTGCTTTTGGAGAAGAAGACCGCGGTGGTGGGAGGAGCCACCATGGCATATGTCGATCGGGGCGAGGGAGACCCTTTTGTCCTCCTCCACGGAAACCCCACCTCCTCTTATCTCTGGCGCGATGTCATTCCCCCACTGGCTGAGGTCGGACGGTGCATCGCCCCCGATCTGATCGGAATGGGAGACTCGGACAAGATTGGGGGCGGACCGGACGCCTACCGGTTTGAGACCCATGCCAGGTTCCTGGAGGGGCTGCTCGAGAAGGTCGGCCTGGATGGAAAGATGGTCCTCGTGGGCCATGACTGGGGTGGCCCGCTGCTTTTCGACTGGGGCCGTCAGCATCCCGGGTCGGTGCGGGGAGTGGTCTACATGGAGACGATCGTCACCCCGGTCACCTGGGACGACTGGCCCGACTCGGCGAGACGGGTCTTCCAGGGGATGCGGTCGGAGGCCGGGGAGGAGATCATCCTCGAGAAGAACGTCTTCGTGGAGCGAATCCTCCCGGCCTCGGTGCTCTCTACCCTGTCCGCGGAGACCATGGCGGAGTACCGCCGCCCTTATCTCGAGCCCGGTGAGTCGAGACGACCCACCCTGACCTGGCCACGGGAGATCCCGATCGACGGCGAGCCCGCCAACGTCGCCCGAATCGTCGAGGCCAACGAAGACTGGTTGTCTGGCCCCGAGATCCCCAAGCTGTTCGTCAATGCCGACCCCGGCTCCATACTGACCGGCCGTCAGAGGCAATTGGTGCGCGGGTGGGCCAACCAGACCGAGGTGACCGTGCCTGGGATCCACTTCATCCAGGAGGACTCAGGAAGCGAGATAGGCGAGGCCATCGTCCGCTGGCTGGGGACTCTCGAGGGATAGGGGAGACACATGCTCCTGGTCGGGGTCCCTGCGGTCTTCGTAGCTCTGGTCTCCCTGGCCGCCTTCTTCGGGCGGTGGGTGTGGTGGCTCGACGTGCTCGCCAACTTCCGGGTTCTCTACGTCGTCATCCTCGCCCTCACCGGTCTGATCATCGTCCTCTCCCGTTGGCGCAATCTCGGATACGGGATCCTGGGTGTCGCCCTGGTCAACCTGGTGTTCGTCCTGCCCCTCTTCGTCGGCTCACCCGGGACCAGCGACCCCACGGCCCCGTCGATCCGGGTCATGTCGTTCAACCTCCTGTCGAGCAACGAGAGTTTCTCGGAGGTGATCGACTACATCGACACTGTCGATCCCGACCTGGTCCTGCTCCACGAGGCGAGCCGTCCTTGGGAGATCGCCGTCACGTCAGCACGCCTCGACTACCAGGTGATCCGGCCTCGAGCCGAGAGTCTGGTGTTCGGCACTCTGGTGCTGGTCCGCCAGGAGGGTATCCAGGCCGTGTCACATGGCTTTGCCGCCAACCAGCCCCGCGCCGTGGAGCTGTCCTACCGGCCCACCGGGTGGCCTGATCCCATCCAACTGCTCTCCACCCACCCCCTGGCGCCAACCGACGCCGGGCGCGCCGCACTCCGTGATGCCCAGATCCGCTTTGCCGCAGAATGGGCGGAGGGCCGGGAGGGGGCGGTGATCGTGGTGGGCGATCTCAACGCGACTCCGTGGTCATGGCCGTTCGGACTGCTCACCGGGGCGGGGCTGCGCAACTCGCAACTCGGCTTCGGCATCCAGGCCAGCTTCCCGGCGACCTCCGTGTTCTTGCTGAGAGTTCCCATCGACCATCTCCTCCACAGCGAGGCACTAAGGGTGCGGCAGCGCTACCTGGGCCCGGCGCTCGGGTCGGACCACTTCCCCCTGGTGGTCGATCTCGAACTTCGCCCCTGAGCCCTTCTCCCCCCGCCTGCGGGAGGAGTACCGGGCGAAGCCCGGGGAGGGGGGCTTCCGTCACTGCCCCGCCTGCGGGGGGAGTACCGGGCGAAGCCCGGGGAGGGGGGCTTCCGTCACTGCCCCGTTCACGGGGGGGAGTACCGGGCGAAGCCCGGGGAGGGGGGCTTCCGTCACTGCCCCGTTCACGGGGGGAGTACCGGGCGAAGCCCGGGGAGGGGGGCTTCCGTCACTGCCCCGTCCACGGGGGGAGTACCGGCCGCAGGCGGGGGAGGGGGGTCGGCGAGCCTCCCCCCGTTCACGGGGGGAGTCCGTTCCGGGTGGGGAGTCGGTTATCTTCGGCGACGATGGCCGATCGATATGCCGAGCACAGACGACGCCTCGCCGAGGTCGTGGGGACGGAGGGTCTCGCGGTGGTGCCCGCGGCGACAGAGGTGATCCGCAACTTCGACGTCCCCCACCCATTCCGACAGGACAGCGCCTTCTGGTATCTCACCGGCTTCCACGAGCCCGACGCGGTGGCGGTGATCGCCCCGGGGCACGACGAAGGCGATTACCACCTCTTCGTCCGTCCCCGCGACCCGGATCGAGAGGTGTGGACCGGGATCCGCGCCGGGGTGGAGGGGGCCAGGGACCGGTTCGGAGCCGACGCTGCGAATGAGATCGAGGACCTCGACGATGTCCTCGAGCGTCTCATGATGGGCCGTGAGGTGCTGTGGTACGCCGCCGGCAACGACGAGTTCGACGATCGGATCACCAAGATCATCACCTCGGCCCGCGCTCATCGGGAGCGTTTCGGCACGACGGTGCCCTCCAGCGTCAGGGATGTCTCGGTGCCGCTGGGCGAGATGATGCTGATCAAGAGTGCCGACGAGGCTCAGAGCCTGCGGCGGGCATGCCTTCTCACCGCGGTGGGACATCGGGAGGCGATGAAGTTCGCCAGGCCTGGGATGTACGAGTACCAGGTGCAGGCGGCCCTGGAATACCACTGGCGCCTGAACGGGTCGCCGAGGAACGGGTACGGGTCGATCGTCGCCTCGGGGGCCAATGCCTGCATCCTCCACTACGAGCAGAACGATGCCCGGATAGGTGATCGCGACCTGATCCTGATCGACGCCGGCTGTGAGGTGGACGGGTATTCGGCGGACATCACTCGGACCTTCCCGGCTTCGGGGAGCTTCAACGCCGCTCAGCGCGATGTCTACGAGGTGGTGCTCACCGCGGAGAAGAAGGGGCTGGAGATGTCGGCTCCGGGGTCGACTCTCCGAGCGATCCACGAAGAGTCGGTGCGGATACTCACCGAGGGAATGGTGAATCTCGGCCTGCTCCCCCTGTCGGTGGAGGAGTCGCTGGAGATGCACCATTACACAACCTTCTTCATGCACGGCACGTCACATTGGCTCGGTCTCGACGTCCATGACCGGGGCAGCTACCGGGTCGAAGGCAAGTCGCGCTCATTGGAGCCGGGGATGTCCTACACCGTCGAGCCGGGTCTCTACGTCGCTCCCGACAAGGAGGAGATCGAGCTCACGCTGCTTCGTTACGACATCGACGAGCGCAACGAGCTGAGGGTCCGTCTCGGGAAGGCAGCGGCCGCCGCCAAGGAGGCAGAGGAGGCGGAGAAGGCGGAGAAGATCACCCATCGTGTCCCTCAGAGCCTCCTCGGGATCGGAGTGCGGATCGAGGACGACGTCCTCATCATCCCCGAGGGTCGCGACATCCTCACCCACTCGGTCCCCGCCGAGGTCGATGAGATAGAGGCATTGTGCGCCGAGACCTCCGAATTGCCGGCTGGGACGCTGGCGGGCATGGGCTAGAGCAGGGGCACCGACCCACGCGTGCTGCTCAAGTTTGCCCGCTGAGAAGATTCCCTGCTCGCCGACCGGTTGTACGATGAGGGGCCGACATGAAGCTCGGTCTGCTCTACCGCCTCTACGAGAGGAACCTGCTCGCCGGTCTGGATCGGAACCGGCTCCCGAGGCACATCGGGTTGGTCCTCGACGGGCATCGCCGCCACGCCCGCGCCGAAGGACTCACCTCCTATGCGATGTCCTATCGAGAGGGGATGAGTCGTTTCGAGGACTTCCTGGGATGGACCGCCGAGCTCGACATCCCGGCGGTGAGCGCCTGGGTCCTGTCCAAGGAGAACCTGGCCCGGCCCGCGGACGAGCTCGACCCGTACTTCGACGTCCTGGTCGAGTTCTTCGGGCGGCTGCCCGAGGTTTGCACCCGCCTCGATTTGGCACTCAGGTTCATCGGAAGCCTCGATCTGCTCCCCGACCATCTGGTGAGCGCGGCCAAGCAAGCCGAGGAGGCCCATCCCGAGGGGCGACGCCGGCTGAACATCGCCATGGGCTACGGGGGGAGGCAGGAGATCGTCGATGCCGCCAAGGATCTGGTTTCCGATCTGGTGTCGAGGGGGATACCTTTGTCCGAGCTGGCGGGCCACATCGACGCCGACTCGATGGCGGCCCACATGTACACCGCCGATCTCCCTGACCCAGATCTGCTGATCAGGACCTCGGGGGAGTCCCGGCTCTCCGGGTTCCTACTCTGGCAGTCGGCTTACGCCGAGTTCGTCTTCGTCGACGTCAACTGGCCTGCCTTCCGCCACGTCGACTTCTTGCGCGCTCTGCGCGACTACACGGGGAGATCACGCCGCTTCGGCCAGTAGCAGACCGTTCTGTGAGTAAAAATGACTCCATGCCTCGCATTTCTCCTCACAGAAGCGTCTAACTCGTCACCATGCCCGGGTGGAGATGGCCGATGTCGCCCAACTGGCGGAGGGAGAACCCCCAGCCGGTGCTGATTCGGGACATGGTGAGACGGGAGACGCCGGTGTGGGGCTGACGGAAACGCTCCCACTCCCAGGGAACCGGCTCCAGACCGAGGAGATGACCCAGGACCACCGCGTTGGTCCCGGCGTGGGCCACCACCACCACCCGCTTGTCCGGGTCGTCCACGGTCCAGAGATGGCGATGATCGGGGTCCATGGGGTGGATGCCATGGCTGTCGAGGGTCTTGGTCAGCCCGGTCACCACCCTTTCGTGGAAGGCCCGGAAGCTCTCCCCGCCGGGGAGCCCGTCCCACATCTCCTCCATGGTCCGGAAGCTGGAGTCTTCGAGAATCCGCTCGATCTCCTCGACTGGCTCGCCCTCCCATTCCATCGGGTTGTGGATCTCCTCGAGCCAGTCGTAGACCTCTCGCTCGACGCCCAGGCCGTCCTCGACAGGGTCGGCGGTCTCGACGGCCCGGGTCATCGAGGACACCCACAGCTCGTCGACCCGTTCCAGGGAGGCAAGACGGTGGGCAACTCTGAGCGCCTGGGCCCTTCCCAGCTCGGTGAGGGTCGGGTCGTTGCGCGCGATCCGGTCCGGCGCCCAATCCGGCTGACCGTGCCTCACAAGCAGCAGATCCATGGCGCGAACTCAAGCACGCCGAAGTGCCAATAGCATTGCCCGGTGCCGTCCACCGAGCTGATCGACCATCTCAAGAGTCACGCGCTGCGTACCGACGGCCCCTTCACGCTGCGATCCGGGGCCGTATCCCCCTGGTACCTGGATGCCCGACAGACCACCCTCGATGGCCGAGGCGCCTGGTTGGTGGGCCGTGCGGTGCTCGAGGTCCTCTCCGCTGAGATCGACGCGGTGGGGGGCATGACCATGGGCGCCGACCCCATCGCGGTGGCCACCGCCATGACCGCGGCCACGGAAGGTCGTCCCTTGCGCGCCTTCTCTGTGCGGAAGACGGCGAAGGAGCACGGGACCACCGGACGTCTCGTCGGCCCGGTGCACCCGGGTGACATGGTGGCGGTCCTTGAGGACACGACCACCACCGGCGCTGCTGCCGCCGAGGCCGTGGAACACCTGATCGGACAAGGCGTCGAGGTCGTCCAGGTGATCGCCCTCGTCGACCGCTCCTATGGCGCCGCCGAGGAGAGGTTCGCGGGTCTGGGGGTGGGGTTCGTCGCTCTCGCTCGCCCGGAGGACCTGGGAGTGGACGGGTGACGGTACTGGTGAGGCGTTCGGCGGTGAGGATGTGGCTGCTGGCCATGGCCGGAATCCCGCTCCTGGTGATCTCCCTCGACGTGCTCACCAATCGCCGGATCACCAATTGGCTTCGAGAGCTGATCTTCACCCCGGAGGGAACTCAGATCTACGAGCCCCGCGATGTGATCTGGGCCTGGGCGATGGCCCTATTCGGCGGATTCCTCGTCCTCTGGGGGCTGAAGGAGCTGTTCGCCCCGAGCAAGCTCATCGAGAGCACCGACGAGGGTGTGCATCTCAAGCTGGGGGGACCGATGAGGGGTGCAGTGCTGGTGCCTTGGGCCGAGATCTCCGCGATACGGTCCGCGCACCTCGCGGACGAGGACGACTCGGGTGTCGCGGTCCTCATCCTCGAGATGATCGACCCGGCGCGGGTTGGTGATAATCCGTGGGGAGCAAGATGGGCCGGCCCCGGGGAGCTGGCCATCCTCGCCGAAGACTGGTCGGAGGACCCTGCGGCGGTGGCGGAGCGCCTTACCGATGAGGCCCTGGCCGTGGCCCGTGAGTCGACCAGGGCGCGCAGCGCCCGTCTTGACGAGGATCCATGACCCTGGTCGGCGCCCATCTCCCTAGCAGGCGCCCGCTTCTCGAGGCCGAGGAGCGGGGCGCCGACCTCATCCAGATGTTTCTCTCCAACCCACAGTCGTGGAAGAAGCCGAGCCCCAGGGAAGACGTCGATGAGCTGCGGTCGTCGCCAATGCCCATCTTCGTCCATGCCCCCTATCTGGTGAACGTGTGCGCCGACAACAACCGGGTCCGCATTCCCAGCCGTCGCATCCTTCAGGAGACATGCGACGCCGCCGCCGAGATCGAGGCGGAGGCGGTGATCGTTCACGGCGGGCATGTGACCGGGGAGGGAGGCACCGAAGACGGCATCGTGCGTTGGCGGAAGGCCCTCGACGAGTTGGACAGCGAGGTGCCGGTGTGGATCGAGAACACCGCAGGCGGCGACTTCGCCGTAGCCCGCCGTGTCGAGTGGATCGCCAGGCTCTGGGAGGTGGTCGGTGGGTACGGAGTCGGGTTCGTCCTCGACACGTGTCATGCCTGGGCGGGCGGTGAGCCTCTCGTGGGGCTCGTGGAGCGCATCCTCGAGGCCACCGGACGCATCGACATGGTTCAGGCCAACGATTCCAAGGACGCCTTCGACTCCCGACGCGACCGTCATCAGAACCTGGGCTTCGGCGAGATCCCCGAGGAGGAGCTAGCAGCGGTGATCGTCGAAGCCGCGGCCCCGGTGGCGGTGGAGACACCCGGGGGGGCGAAGGAGCAGTCGGCCGACATCCGCTGGGTGCGCGCCGCCCTAGGTGAGAGCCGGGAATGAGGGCGCCCGTCTCGGGGTACCCTTTGCCGGAATGAGAGACAAGGTCACCGCACCCTCGATCCGGGCCCGAAAGGGCGGTCCCAAGATCGCCATGGTCACCGCTTACGACTATCCGGGGGCGGTCATCGCCGACCGTGCCGGCATGGACATCATCCTCATCGGCGACTCGGCGGCCAACGTCGTGCATGGGATGAAGACCACTCTCGAGATCGGGATGGAGGAGATCCTGACCCACGTGAGGGCCGTTAATCGCGCCGATCCGCAGGCACTGGTGGTGGCCGACATGCCCTGGCTCAGCTTCCATCTAACGGTGGAGGACGCAGTGGCCAACGCCGGGCGCCTGGTCCGAGAGGGGGGTGCCGAAGCGGTGAAGCTGGAGGGGGGGCGGAAGCGGCTCGGAGTGATCGGAGCGATCCTCGACGCCGAGATCCCGGTCATGGGTCATGTCGGGCTGACTCCCCAGTCGGTGCACGCCATGGGCGGTTTCAAGGTGCAGGGCAAGGTGGTCGAGGCGGCCCGGGAGATGATCGAGGACGCCAAGGCCCTTTCCGAGGCGGGGTGCTTCTCCATCGTGCTCGAGGGCATACCCGATGTCCTGGGTGAGCTGATAACCAAGGAAGTCGATGCCCCGACCATCGGCATCGGCGCCGGCCCTGCCACCGACGGCCAGGTGTTGGTCTTCCACGACGTCCTCGGTCTCGGCTCCGGCAACCACCCGAAGTTCGTCCGGGCCTATGCGGATCTCGGGGCCCAGGCGGTGGAGGCATTGCAGCGGTTCCGCGCCGACATCACCACGGGTGCTTTCCCCTCCTCCGAGGAGTCCTATCACGTCTCTGAGGAAGTGGCCGCCGAGCTGCTGAAGGGTCTGGAATCCGGTTAACCGCACTCGGGCCGCTGGTGGTGGTGCTGGTGACGGCGTGTGCCGGCTCCACCTCGATCGCCGATCAGCTCACCACGATGGGCCCGGTCACCACGCTCGACTCCGGCTCCACCTCGATCGCCGATCCGCCCACCACGATGGGCTCGGCCACCACGCTCGACCCCGGTTTCGGAACCGCCACGATAGAAGTGTCCGGCACCGCCCTCACGGTGTGGGTGGCCGACACCCCATCTAAACGAGCTCAGGGTCTGCGCGGGGTGGAGGCGCTTCCCCACGGCGTCGACGGGATGCTGTTCGTCTTCGAGACCCCGACGAGCGCAGTCTTCGGGATGAAAGACACCCTCATCCCACTCGACATATGGTGGTTCGGCCCCCAAGGTGATCTCCTCGGGGTCACGGAGATGCGGACCTGCCCCGACGGAGGTTGCGTCTCCTACGGATCCCCGGGGGCGGTTGGCTGGGCGCTGGAGACCCTCGCCGGGGCGCACGACTTCCCGCCGGAGGCCGACCTCACGACTTCGGCAAATGAGTGAGGCGGGTCTATCATCTCCCCGTCCGGTGTCTCGCGCCGCCGGACACGACCCCTGCTCCATCGTGTTGGTGGGGCCTTCCCAGAGGATGTCCACAGGAGGTGCCATGCGCGATTACGAAGTCATGACGATCCATCGGCCCGATCTGGCCGAGGACGACGTCGAGGCCAAGGTCACCGCGTTGAGCGAGCACTTGTCCAACCGCGGTGCCAGCGTCACCAAACGCGATCTGTGGGGCAAGCGCCGATTCGCCTACGAGATCGACCATCTCTCGGAGGGTTACTACTCAGTGCTGTCCTTCCAGAGCGACCCGGGGACAGTCGGGGAGGTCGACCGCATGCTCACTCTCGCCGACGACGTGATCCGTCACAAGATCGTGAAGATCGGCGACTGACTGGAACTCGTCACAGCCCCGCGGCATGATCGGGGACTGGGACGCAAGAGAGGAGACTCGAGATGTCGAACAACGTCACACTGATAGGAAATCTGACCATGGACCCCGAGCTGAGGTTCACACCCTCGGGTGTCGCCCTGGCGAGGATCGGTCTGGCGGTGAACCGGCGTTACCAGAGAGACGGCGAATGGCAGGAGCAGACCAGCTTTTTCTACGGGACCGTTTGGCGCGAGCAGGCGGAGCACGTGGCCGAGTCACTGGAGAAGGGGGCCAGGGTCATCGTCTCCGGCCGCCTCGAACAGCGCACCTGGGAGGACAAGGAGGGTCAGCGCCGGGAAACGATCGAGATCCAGATCGACGAGATCGGGCCCTCCCTGCGCTGGGCTACCGCCTCGGTGAACAAAGCCACTCGATCCGACTGGTCGGGGGGCGGGTCGGACGACCAGAGCACTCCGGCTGCCCCGGTGGCACGCGACGACTACGGACCGGACGAGGCACCGTTCTAGAGAAGAGAAAAGAAATGCCGAGAAAGAGCACCAACAACCCGAAGACCAAAGGGAGACGCCAGGACTTCCGTCGTGGCGGCAAACCGAAGCCCTGCGTCTTCTGCAAGGAGAAAGTCGAGCACATCGACTGGAAGGACACTCCCATTCTTCGCAAGTACATGTCCGACCGGGGCAAGATCCGGGGGAAACGCGTCAACGGGAACTGCCCTCGGCATCAGCGCCAGGTGGCGGTCGCCATCAAGAACGCCCGCGAGATGGCACTGCTGCCCTATATAGGCGGGCGATGAAGCTGATACTCACCAGCGATGTCGACGCCCTGGGTCACCGAGGCGACGTCGTCGAGGTCTCCAAGGGCTACGCCCGCAACTACCTGCTCCCCCACAACCTGGCGATCGAGGCCAACGCCGGGGCACTCGCCCAGGCCGAGCAGATCCGGGAAGCGCGCATCGAGGCCGAGCGCAAGGCGAGAGACGAGGCCGATGCGATCGCCACCCAATTGGTGGGGAGCCGCGTCGTCATCGCGGCTCGTGCCGGTGACGAGGGCCAGCTCTACGGATCGGTGGGTCTCACCGATGTCGTCGAGGGGATCAAGCGTTTCACCGGAGTCGAGCTGGATCGGGAGCAGGTCCACATCCCCGACCCGGTGCGATCAATCGGCCTCCACGAAATCCAGATCAGACTCCACCCCGAAGTGGAGTTCCCGCTCACTCTGGACGTCATCCCCACCTAGCGCGTTCCTAATGCTCTGGGCGTCACATGTGTCGCTGACGCCGCATCGAAACGCCAGGTATTCGCGACTTAGTCCAGATTTTCACACTCTGGGTCCACCGCGAAAAACAAAGAGGGGTCCGGGAAAATCAAACACAGATCCGGGATGGGAATCGGTTGGCCCGGGTCTAAGTTCGCGTGACTTCCCCCGCTGACGGCGGAATCAGCTTCCCCGCCCGGCGGGGTCTTGCGCGTCAAGACCCAAATCTGTCGGTGGTGTGTGGCAACTTGTGGGTGAGGACGTGATGAACGGCGTGACCGAGCAAACACAGATGCGGCCCGGGTACCGGAGCCCCCCTCACAGCCGTGAGGCCGAGGAGTCGGTGATCGGGGCGGTCCTTCTCTCCGAAGACGCGGTCAACGAGGTCATGGACCGCATCCACCCGGAGGACTTCTACGTGCCTGCCCACCAGGCCATCTTCGAGTCGATGCGGGAGCTGTTCGACGCCAACCAGGCGATCGACGCGGTCACCGTGTCCGAGTCGCTGCGTCGCGGGGGCGAGCTGGAGAAAGTGGGCGGGGTGGCTTACCTCACCCGTCTCGTCGACATCGTCCCCTCCACCTCCAATGTCGTCTACTACGCCGGCATCGTCGAGGAGCATGCCAAGCGTCGTGAGCTGATTCGGGCCGGAGCGTCGGTCACCGAGGTCGCCTTTGACATCGACCAGGAGATCGCCAGCGTCCTCGACCGCGCAGAGCAGGCAGTGCTTGGCGTCGCGGAGAGGCGATCCTCCCAGACCCTGCTCGAGGTCGGCCCGTTGTTCAGCGACGTCCTCGAGCACATCGAGCTCATGGAACAGCGGGGCACCGAGCTCACCGGGCTCGCCACCGGCTTCGTCGATCTCGACAAGAAGCTGGCGGGTCTCCAACCGTCCAACCTGGTGATCATCGCCGGTCGCCCCGCCATGGGGAAGAGCTCACTGGCAATGAACATCGCCACCAACGTCGCCTCCGGAGGTGAGCCTGTCGCCATCTTCTCCCTGGAGATGTCGAAAGAGGAGATCGTCCATCGCATCCTGTCCTCGGTGGGCAAGGTCGATTCGATGAAGCTCCGCTCCGGCCAGCTCGGCCCGTTGTGGCAGCGGGTGGTCGATGCCGCCGGGACCATGTACAAGGCCCCGATCTACATCGACGACTCCCCGGTGGTGACGGTCACCGACATTCGGGCCAAATGCCGGAGGCTGAAGCGGAGGAAAGGGCTCTCACTGGTCGTGGTCGACTATCTCCAGCTCATGGAGTCCTACGGCGGGGAGAACCGCCAGCAGGAGATCGCCCAGATCTCGAGGAATCTCAAGGCGCTGGCCCGCGAGCTCGACGTGCCCATCGTCGCCGCCTCCCAACTCAACCGGTCGTTGGAGTCGAGAGAGGACAAACGCCCGCGGCTCGCCGACCTTCGCGAGAGCGGCAGCATCGAACAGGACGCCGACGTGGTGATGTTCGTCTACCGCCACGAGTACTACCACCCGGAGGATCAGGAGAAGAAGGGGATAGCGGAGGTCATCGTGGCCAAGCACCGAGCCGGCTCGACGGGGCCCGTGGAGCTGACCTTCCAACCCGAGTTCACCCGTTTCGCCAACCTCGGCCGGGACATCACCTGACATGATTTTTTCCGACCGCTCTATCCGCGATGCCGTTGAGAAGGGATCCATCCAAATCGAACCCTACGAGCCGAGCTTCATTCAGCCTTCCTCCGTGGACCTGCGGGTGGGTGAGGCATTCCGCGTGTTCGTCAACCATCGCTACTCCGAGATCGACCCCCGGTCTCCCCAGGAGGATCTCACCCAATTGGTGGCGGTCGAGGACGGGGAGGCATTCATGCTCCATCCCGGCGAGTTCGTGCTCGGATCGACCTTGGAGCGCGTGAAGCTGGGCGAGGACATCGTTGCCAGGCTTGAAGGCAAGTCGTCTCTGGGGAGGCTGGGGTTGCTCATCCACTCGACGGCCGGCTTCATCGATCCCGGATTCGAGGGGCACATAACGCTCGAGCTGTCGAACGTGGCCACCCTCCCCATCGCCATCTATCCCGGGATGAAGATCGGCCAGATCAGCTTCTATCAGATGACGACGGCTGCGGAACGACCCTATGGCTCGATTGAGCTTGGATCGAAATACCAAGGACAGTCGGGCCCCACCGCCAGCCGCTCTCATCAGGACTTCTCCGGTTCTCGAGACGCAGTCCCGGGTTAGGCGTATCGCCGCGCGTCGTGGGTTCGGCAGACCGCCGTCGGAGTTGCCGGAGCAGTCTTCCGAGCCCGGTCATTGCCCAAATAGAGTCCCCCTCTGGAAGCCTTCAGGCTTCCCAGGGCAAGTGACAACCCCTCCCGCGGCAGCCTCCGGGTTGCCGCACGCCCCAATGTGGAGACGATTGGCCTCGTGTTCGTCGTGTGAGCGGGTGCAGGGCCTCGTGTTGGTCTTCGGGTGGAGCGGGTGAAGGGAATCGAACCCTCGCCCCGAGCCGTGGGGCAGGGCCTCGTGTTCGTCGTGTGAGCGGGTGCAGGGCCTCGTGTTGGTCTTCGGGTGGAGCGGGTGAAGGGAATCGAACCCTCGCCCCGAGCTTGGGAAGCTCGTGTTCTACCATTGAACTACACCCGCGAATGACGCCATCGTAGCGGGCGGCTCCCGGAAACACCCTTGCCGTAGGATCACCCGGATGGACTGGCGTGACCGCTTTCGAGCCCCGGTGGTGACCCAGGTGGCCGTCGCCGCGCACAACCCCAGCCGGGCCATGGTGATCAGCGATCGCGACCAGAGGTTCCAGGCTCATGCCTGGGACCGATCCTCGGGCGACTTGCGCCGGGTGACCGCCTCGGACGCCGCGGTGACCACCGCCGCGGTCTCCTCCGACGGTGAGTGGATCTACGCAATGGTCGAAGACGAGCCGGGGTCCGAGATCGGCCATCTCCACCGCTTCGCTTTCGACACCGGCGAGTCAGAGGATCTCACCCCGGGCCTGAACGGCTACACCGCCTACGGACTCCATCCCACGGACAGCGGGGTGATCGCCGTTGCCGGGATGGGCGGCGAGCAGGCCCTACTGGTGGTTGACGCGGCAGGCACCCGCACCCTGGTGATGCCCTCCCTGGTCAGAGAGACGGTCTACTCCGAGGAGGGGACGGCCGCGGTCACCCTGGCCACCCCGGGAAGTGGCCTGGTCCCCATGCTCCGGCTCGTCGACCTCACCACCGGCGAGATCCATGCCGAGATGGGTCGGGCCCGAGGCGGCCCGATTCACCAGGGTCGGGTGGCGGTGGCGCGGGTCGAGGGAGATTGGCTCCGTCCCGGTCTCTGGGACGGCGAGCGGCTCACCCAGATCGAGGTGGACATACCCGGGGACGTCACACCGGTGGACTGGTGGGAGGGCGCCAGCCTCCTCCTCTCCCAGAGCTACCGGGCGCAGAGCGCCTTGTTCGTGCATGACGTGGACAGCGGGGTGACGACTCGGTTGGCCACTCCACCCGGGTCGGCGCATCCGTCGGCCGACCCCGTCCTCGTCGGGCCCGACACCGCGATGTCCGTGTGGAGCGACGCCACCCGGCCCTGGCATCTGGTCGAGCTGAGGCCGGGGCAGCACCGGGTTGCCCTCTCCCTCGAGGGCCAGGAGCCTTTCCCTGGGCCACAGTGGGAGGAGTTCACCTTCGTCTCCACCGGAGATGCCGAGATCCAGGGTTGGCTGATGCGCCCCGAGGATGAAGGGCCATGGCCGACTGTCCTCTACACCCACGGCGGGCCGAGCTCGGTGGCGGGCCCCACCTTCAGCCCGATCTGTAGCGCCTGGTTCGATGCCGGGTTCGCAGTGGCCAGCATCAACTACCGAGGCTCGCTCACCTTCGGGGAGTCGTTCCGTGAGGCGCTGACCGGAAACATAGGGGGACCCGATGTCGACGATGTGGTCTCCGCCTGGCACTGGCTGGTCGACGAAGGCATCGCCGATCCCGACCGGGTCGTCAAGAACGGCTACTCCTACGGTGGATATCTCACCTTGCAGAGCCTGGGCACCCACCCCGACCTCTGGGCTGCCGGGGTGGCAGGCGCGCCGATCGGCGACTGGGCCCTCAACTACGAGGACTCGAACGACATCCTGAAGGGCTATGACCTGAGCCTCTTCGGCGGTCCCCCCGAAGAGCTGCCCGACCAATACCGGAGGGCCTCACCGCGCACGTACGCCGCCGACTACGAGGCCCCGATCCTGATCTCCCAGCCGGCCTCGGACTCCCGCACACCGCTGCGTCAGGTGGAGGCGTTCGTTAGCGATCTGCTCGCCGAGGACAAGCCGGTCGATCTGCGAGTGCTCGACGGTGGCCACGCTGGCTCGGGCAAGACGCAGACGATCGAGATGGTGGAATCCTGGCTCGGCTTCGCCGCGCCCATCGTCGGTCTCGTTCGAGCCGGGGACTGAGAGTGCCACGAGGAGACCCCCGGGACCGCATGCCCGACTGGCTGGTCACGCTGGGCGGGATCTCCTGGCGGGTGCTGGCCATCGGGGCGGTCGCCTACTTCGCGTTCCAACTGTTGCGGGCGGTGAGCGTCGTGGCCATAGCCGTGGCAATCTCCCTCTTTCTCGCTTCGGTGCTGTGGGCCCCCACACGATGGCTCGTCGATCGGGGCTGGCGGCCCCTGGTCGCCGCGTTTGCGACAATGGTTGGAGCATTTGCCGTCATCGTCGGCATCGGGTTGGTGGTCATCCCCCAGCTCGTCTCGGGCTTCGCCGATCTGGGTGGCGACCTCTCCTCCGCCGCCGACTCCGTGCGGCGATGGCTGATCGTCGGCCCGCTCGGGCTATCCGAGACCCAGGTCGACAACTACTGGAGCGCGGCGCAGGAGCGACTGAGGGAACTCGCCGAGGAGGGATTCGTCCCCGGGGCCACCGCGGTGGTCGAGTTCATTACCGGCACCTTTCTCGCCGTCATCACCAGCTTCTTCGTCATCAAGGACGGGAGGCGGATGGTGCGCATGCTCGTCGACCGTCTCCCTGAGGACACCGACCACAAGGTGGAGACTGCGATCAGGGTGGGCTGGGAATCGCTCTCGGGTTACATGGCGGGCATCGCGGTCGTCGGGCTGGTCGATGCAGTCGCCATCGGTCTCGGGCTCTGGATCGTTGGCGTCCCCCTGGTCGTCCCGCTATCGATCCTGGTCTTCTTCGGGGCCTTCTTTCCGTTGGTGGGGGCGTTTGCGAGCGGTCTGGTGGCGGTGGCAGTCGCCTTCGTGAATGGCGGGATCACCGACGCGCTGATCATCCTCGCCCTGATCACCGTCATCCAACAGCTCGAGGGCGATGTGGTGTTGCCCCTGGTCTTCGGGCAGACGCTCAAGCTCCACCCGCTCCTCGTCCTGCTCGGCGTGGCCGGGGGCGGTATCGCATTCGGGCTCGTGGGGGCGTTCTTGACCGTGCCGATCATTGCCGTGGTGGTTTCTGTCGGTGAGGCGTTGTCCGAGGACCCGGAGCGGAGCTACTTCAAGCTGGCCCGGGGTGTTTCCTCCTCCTGATCCTCAAACGAGCAGCGTGACCGCGCCCCACACAGTGAGCAGAAGGCCGACGAGGGAGAGGAAGAGGACGCGACCCGGACGGTATTTTGCATCTTCTATCCCCGGCGGCGTCTCCCCCCTGCGATGCTTCCACCATGCCGCTCCGTTGCCCAGGACGAGGGCCAGACCGAGCGCCAGGACCAACTGGGGTAAGAGACTCTCGACCTCGAGGATGTCGCCCATGGCGGCACGGTAACCCCCGATAGGCTTTCACCGTGAGAGCCACGGCTTCGGCGCCGGCGAGCACCGCCAACCTGGGTCCCGGATACGACGTGATCGGAATGGCCCTTGGTCTGCGATGCGGCGTGACCGCCGAAATCGCCGACCAGTGGTCCGTCGAGCACATGGGTGCGCACGCACCCGGGCCAGGGGAGCCGGACGCGGTCCTGGTCGCAGCACAGCACACCGTGGGTGACCGCCCACTGGCGATGACGGTGGACAGCGAAATCCCTCTGGGCAGGGGCGTGGGCTCGTCATCGGCCGCTCTGGTGGCAGGGGCGGCCGCGGCGCTGCGAGCAACCGACGGGGTGGCGTCGCCGGATCGAGTATTCCGCATCGCGGCGCAGCTCGAGGGGCATCCCGAGCAGGTGGCGGCGTGTGTCTACGGCGGGCTTGTCCTCGTCCCGGCCTCGGGGCTCCCGATGCGTCTTCCTCTCCATCCGTCGTTGCGCCCGGTCGTGGGGATCTCAGAGGGGCGGCTGTCGACCACAGAGGCGCGGGGCGTCGTGGGAAGACAACAGGACCTTGAGGTTGTCGTGCGCAGCCTTGCCAGGCTGGCGGCGCTCACCGCGGGGTTGATCACGGGTGACGCCGGGATGCTCGACGCCGCTCACGGCGACGAGATCCACGAGTCCCCCAGAGCCGAGATAGACCCCGAGGTCGACGATCTGATCAAGATGGCGAAACGTGCCGGCGCCTTGCACGCGGCGCGTTCGGGAGCCGGCCCGTCGGTGGTGGCGCTGGCCACGGTCGAGACGGCCGACAGAGTGGCCGAGCTGTTCGTGGAGAGAGGCCTGGAGGTGCTCAACCGACCCGTTGAAGCAACCGGTCTGATCTGAGTGTCGTCAGTCGGACGTGAGTACGCCGGGCCGTGCCTCCGCTTCGTCTTCTTTTTAGCGACTCTCCATGGGCTCACACCTCGGGAAGACGCTCCGGATCGAACGAGCCCGAGATGATCTCCTCGGCGATGTCTTCGAGCCGCTTGTTGTTGTCACGGGCGTGTCTGCGGAGACGAGCGAACGCCTGGTCCAATCTGATCTGGGTTTTCTCCGAGATGATCCCCTTGGCCTGTTCGATGGCCACCCGGCTGTCGAGTGCCCTCTGCAACTGGGCGATCACGGTCTCGGAGTCTTGGGTGATCCGGCTCTGCAAGATGGCGATCGTGGCCAGGTCGGTGAGCGCCTTGGCCGCCATCAGGTCACTCTCATCTAACTCGCCGAGCTCTGAGCGGAACAGGTTGAGTGCCCCGACGACGATGGCGCGCAGACGCATTGGCATCGCCAGAACTCCTGCAAACCCCGCTTCCAGCGCGGCGGAGGAGAAGATAGGCCAGCGTTGCGCTGCGTCCGGCTCGGTCAGCGACGCCCAGACGACCTCCCCCGTTCGGTACGCGTCGTAACACGGCCCCTCCTCACGCTGCATTTGGACCATCTCGACGAATGCCGCCTCCTCGTTGGTCACCGCCATCACCTGGAGGTCTCCTTCGTTGTCGGCGAGCAGCAGACCTGCCGCCGCGACGTCGAGCAGTTCGGTGGCGGCGTCGACCAGCCGATAGAAGAGGTCGACCACGTCGAAGTCGGCCACCACGGTGTCCGCGAGGCTCACCAACGTCTCGAGGAGCCGCTGCTCACGAGAAGGCACGGCCCCGCCGACACTAGCGACAACTCCCACTGGGCAACGGCCCGTGGATCATCAACCATCGCTGAGGTAAAACGCCTGGTCTACGATGTGCCGGCAATGCACGTCATCGACATCACCTACTGCGTCCCCTGAAACTATCTCGACCGCGCCGTGAGCGCGGCAGCCGACATTCTCTCCAACTACCAGCACGTCGTGGAGACCCTCACCTTCACTACCGGGTCGAAGGGCGTCTTCGACGTCACCGTCGACGGCGAGACCCTCTACTCGAAACACGAGACGGGCCGCCACGCCGAGCCCGGGGAGGTCCTCGAGCTGTTCACCGAGAGGTATGGGGAGGGGGTCACTCGCTACGGCGAGAGCTGACCTCGGACGGCGTCGACGGGGAGCGAAGGATGCGCCGCCTCGGCCCTCGAGTCGAGCGGGTGGTCCTGGTGGAGGTCTTGGGTATCAGCTGGCTCGGCGGGACCGGTCGACGATCCCTTGACACGGCCCGCACCCAGGCTATGACTGTAAGTAGCGGGCGGTTGGGTGGTGGAGGGAAGAGCGATGAAGCCATCCGCTTGGCCGACCGCCCTGGCTGCGACGCTGGTGGGTCTGACTCTGCTCCCGGCCGCGGCCTTGGGAGCGCCCCCAGAGCGCGTCCTGGTGTGTCACTTCGCCGCAGATGCGGCACCGGATGGGCACCGGTGGAACCTCCTGGAAGTCAGCATCAAGTCCCTGGAGAGTCACTTGGCCCATGGCGACGGGATCCCCGAAGGCGAGGTGCCCGGGTCGAACGATGGCTCCTTCTTCGACGAGGACTGCACTCCGCAGCTCACGGAGCCGGAGCCGTTGCCGGAACCCGAGCCGGAGCCGGAGCCTGAGCCGGAACCCGAGCCTGAGCCGGAGCCGGAGCCTTCTGAGCTCGTCTTCGCGGTCGCCTACAGCGACGCCGAGGGCGGCGACGGTGGTTACAACCCCGCCTTGGATGTCCTCATCGCCAAGCTGATCGATGGGCCAGACAGCGCCGCAGACGGTCTGCCCGGCGCCGGCGATCTCATCGTGACCGACCAATACCCCATGGACTTCGGATCGTCCGACTTCGGGAAGTTCGGGGTCACCGAGCACACCGTCACCGTGCTCGAAGTGGGGATGCTGGGGGTGTGCAACGTGAGTACCGCCGATGGCAGGTTCGTATGGAGCAACAGCGATGGGCTGATGGACGGGTATTGGGAGTTCGACTCAGCTATGGACCTCCAATTCCAGTTGGTCGACGACAAGGCTCAACTCCAGTTCGACACGATCGCAGTATCGACTTCCAGTCCCAGCCAGCCCTCGGAGGCGGTGGCGGAGATGACCGCCTGGGATTCCAGCGACGCCAGCCTTATCGACGTCGAGGCGGACTGCGCCATCGAAGGCGAGTAGGCCGGCTCCCCCGACACCCGGTTTGACCTAACTCCGGAATGCCACCACCATTAGGAGCGTTCCCCCATGTGGTGAAAGGTTTTTAATGGGCTCACTGGTCAAGAAGAGACGCAAGAAGATGTCGAAGCACAAATACCGCAAGCGTCTGAAGGCGAACAGGCACAAGCGGAAGAAGTGACCCTCAAGAGGCCGGGCGGACCGCCCGGCCTCTGTCTAACCCTGGTCGCGCAGAAAGTCCTCGATCTCCTCGACCAGGTCGGTCCCTCTGACGATCTCCTCGTCGGCCTCGATCTCGAGACGCCCCACATACTCCTGTAGCTCCTCGTTCCCCTCGATGGCCTCGTTCACGGTGGAGAGGAAGTCCCGGCTGGCCCGGGCCAACTCGCCCACCTCGAGGCTGACCCCCACCAGCTCGGAGGCCTTCATCGCCAGCGCCTCGGTGGCCGGCGGATACTCCTGGTTCGACAGATAATGGGGGACCGCCGCCCACACCGAGATGACGTCGATGCCGGCGCCGCCAAGGGCGTGGTTGAGGACGCCGACGATCCCGGTCGGGCCTTCGTAGCCGGAGGGCAACAGCCCGTGCAGTGTGAGAGCGTCGGGGCGGGTCGCCGAGCCGACCAGGGGGACGGGGAGAGTGTGGGCCACCTGCCCGATGAATGCACCCATGGTCACGGCCCGTGACACGCCCAGCGCCTGGAGTGCCTCCACCAGCTCCCGGGTGAATCGCTTCCACTGGTAGTGAGGCTCCTCACCGATGACCACCACCAGATCGCGCTCGGGGCCTCTGACGGCGTGGATCTCGTTGCGCGGCCAGCTGAGATCCCGGATGCCGGCGGAATCGAGGGAGACGATGGGACGTCGCACCTGGAAGTCGAAATGGGAGTCGGGATCCAGTACCGCGACGACCTCGCCACCGAGACCCTCGACGAAGGCCTGGGCAGCCTGACTCGCCGACTCGCCGGCGTCCCCCCATCCCTCGAAGGCGATCAGCGCAACGGGGTCTCTGAGCACCGGCCTCTGCAGCCACTCCAGTGAGACCATGTCTTCAACCTACACCGATGGGGCGAAAACGAAACCTAGTGGTCTGTCGCCCTATTTGAGCGACAGACCACTAGGACCAGAACGGCTCGAACCGGCGTAGCCGGAGGGCGTTGAGGACCACCGAGACCGAGGAGAACGCCATGGCGGCGGCGGCGACGGTCGGGCTCAGCAATCCCAGGGCGGCGATGGGGATGGCCAAGGTGTTGTAGAGGAACGCCCATATCAGGTTGCCCCTGATCGTGCCATAGGTGGCGCGGGCGAGCTCGACGGCCGTGGGTGCCAGACGGGGGTCGTCGTGGAGCAATACGACGTCTCCGGCTTCGACGGCGACGCCGGTGCCCGAGCCGACGGCGAGCCCTAGATCGGCCTGGGTGAGGGCTGGGGCGTCGTTGACTCCGTCGCCATAGAACGCCACCACCTGGCCCTGCCTCTGCAGGGCCTCGACGCGCTCCGCCTTGGAGGCCGGTGTGGCCCGGGCGAAGACGCTGTCGATTCCGACTTCGGCGGCGACCCGGTCAGCTGCTTCCTGGTTGTCGCCGGTCACCATCTCGGTGCCGATGCCCATGGTCTCCAACCGTGCCACCGCTGGGCCGGCTTCGGCTCGCAGTGGGTCGGAGACGGCGATGACTCCCCGCACCTGTTGGTCCCAACCGGCGAGAAAGGCGGTGAGGCCCACGGCTTCCTTCGATATCAGGGTCTCTTCCCAGCGGGCCACTCCCTCGAATCCCCGGCTTTCCATGAGCTCCGGAGTGCCTACGACCACCTCGTGGCCGAGCGCTGTCCCGGTGACGCCGCGGCCCGGATGGCTCTCCACCTCGTCGACTGCGGCGAGCTCCACCCCCTCCTCGTCGGCGGCCAGCCCGACGGCGACGCCGATGGGGTGGCCGGACGCCGACTCCACCGATCCGACGATCGCCAGGAACTCGCTGCGCTCGGCGTCGGTGTCAATGCTCTGCACCGACATCCGCCCTTCTGTGAGCGTTCCGGTCTTGTCGAACACCAGGGTGTCGATGGTCCTGGCTCGCTCGAACACCTCCGCCTGCTTGAACAGGATCCCCAGCTCCGCTCCCCTCCCGCTCCCCACCATGACCGCGGTGGGCGTCGCCAATCCGAGGGCACAGGGGCAGGCGATAATGAGAACTGCCACTGCCACGCTCACCGCCTTGCCCAGCCCGCCGTCCAAGACCAGCCAGAGCACGAAGACGGTGGCCGCGATCAGCAGCACGGCCTGGACGAAGCGGGCCGAGTAGACGTCGGCGAGACGCTGCATCGGCGCCTTGGAGCCTTGGGCTTGGTCCACCATGGCGACGATGGAGGCCAGCGTGGTGTCGGACCCGACCCGAGTGGCTCGGACCACGAGACGACCCTCTTGGTTGACGGTGGCGCCGACGACCTCGTCCCCAATCCCCTTCTCCACAGGGCGGGGCTCGCCGGTGAGCATCGACTCGTCGACCGTGCTTGCCCCCTCCTCGATCACCCCGTCGGTCGGGATCCGCTCCCCTGGTCTGACCAGCATGAGATCGCCGGGGAAGATCAGGTCGATATCCACCCGCTGCTCTCTCCCGTCGACCAGCAGCGTCGCCTCGTCAGCGCCCAACTCGAGCAGGCTGTGTACCGCGCTGGACGCTCGTCCTTTCGCCCGTGCCTCGAACACCTTGCCCAAGGTGATGAGGGTGACGATCATCCCCGACGTCTCGAAGAAGACCTGGCCGTGGATGGGGAGGACGGCGAGCGAGTAGACGTAGGCGGCCAGCGAGCCCAGGGAGATCAGGGTGTCCATGTTGGCGCTGCGGTTCCGCAGTTGTCTCCAGGCTCGAAGGTGGTATTGCCACCCTGCCCAGAAGACCACCGGTGTGATCAGCAGACCCTGGACAATTGAATTCCACAGGGCGTGCGGTCCGAGGAGATGGAGGATCATCGCCGGCGCGGTGAAGAGTGCGGCGATGAGGAAGCGACGACGCTGTAGCCGCTCCTCCTCGGTGTACATGTCGAGCACATCGCGACGCCCCCCTTCGGGATCGCGGCGGCTCAGGCCGTAGCCGATCTTGCCGACTGCCTCGATCAGTCCCAGGTCATCGACTCCGGCACCGACTTTGACCGCCGCGGTGGCACCAGCCAGGTTCACCGAGGCGGTCTCCACCCCTTCCTGGCGGGACAGGACCCGTTCGATGCGCACCGCACAAGTAGCACAGGTCATCCCATCCACGTCGAAGAGGAGGTTGGCCGACTCCCCCTTCTCGCCGACCCGGGACTCAACCGAAGACTGCGTAGCCCTGCTCCTCGATGGTGTGCTTGATCTTCTCGAGATCGACCTCGGCCTCGTCAAAGGTGACGTCGAGGGTGGCCTCTGGGACCGACACCTCGACGGAGTCGACACCGCCAAGGGCGCCGACGGCGCCTTCGAGACTGGTCTTGCAGTGGTCGCAGTGGACTTCGGGGACTTGTAGGACGGTCTGTTTCACCATTTCTCCAGTTTACGGGAGGCTGCAACACGGAGAGCCCCGACATTATGCCGGGGCTCTCCTGTTGTCTGGCGGGGGACGGGGAGGGGGAGAGGACCTGTCCCCACCAGAGATCTTCAGGCCTCGTTCAGGATCTTCCCGCGTACCCTCGGGAATCGAACCGGGGCATGGGCGTGACAGAACTCCGCCTTGTTGTACTGGGAAAGCTTGGTCTCACAGCCCTTCTTGGCGCAGACCCTCCCCGTTTCGAATCGCTTCGAGGGGCGGGTGACGCCTTTGATGGCTGCTCCTCTTACTGTTTCACTCATATGTCGGCCCTCCTGGCCTCGGGGCCATCCCTGCGGGCATACCTCTACGTCCCTACCGGCATACCCGACCGGATCGACTCTTAATCCTCGATATCAGATCCAAATAGT
>Ga0299913_10000588_pt1 | contig 23736 bp, 21 predicted proteins | sample RVTome_9_FD_201360 | JGI IMG/M metagenome (GOLD analysis project Ga0299913, IMG submission 201360) | Soil microbial communities from uranium-contaminated site in the Upper Colorado River Basin, Wyoming, United States - RVT155D38 (version 2) ... | reverse complement strand
GCTTCGAAGACACCGGTCTCCCCTCCACCCCGACAGCCCGCCCCTGGATGCTGACACTCTGACTTCCCATCTGGATGTCCCCGGGCCCTGTCGAGCCCTATGAAGAGGATGTAGCCGTCACCCAGGACCTGAAGATCCAGGACCTCACCATCCTCGCCCTCAGGAAGACCCAGAGCCTCGGAGCTGTCAAACGGTTGGCAGCGAAGAAGACTGTTCGCTGTAGCCGACTCGCCGTTGATGACAACCTCACTGTCACCCGCGGGAACCATCTCGGGACCGTCGCCGCCACCACCCGCCGGCGCTTCCCCACCTCCGGATTCCGCCTCGTTCCCGACCGCCTGGTCGTCGGCCGGTTGGGTGGTCGCGACAGGATCCTCCGCATTGGATTGAGCCGTGGTCGTTGCGGGTTCCTCGCCCCCGGTTGTGTCGGTCCCGCCACAGCCGACCAGCGCGACAACACAAATGAGGATCATCAAATGTCGTTTCATGGACCACTCCAGTTTCCGACTTGCCACGAACCGTATGAGGTGCCACTCAACGAACGCTCAACGCTCGGCTGAGTCGATTCCCGCGGTGTTCAGAGCCCGTTGAGAGCTCCTCCGTACGGTTACGCCGCTGCTCTTGCACTAGGCGGGAGCGACAAGGAGGTAGATCATGAGAAGGCTGATGCACCGTCTGCTCACCGTGTTCACGGTGGGTGCCGTGTTCCTGGTGTCGACCTCGGCGGTGGCCTGGGCTCACGAGTGCATGGTGATGAACCGCTCCCAGAACGGAGAGCAGGCGGTGGGCAACTCACCGATGTGGCTCAGTGAAAACATGGCCACCCACGAGTCTTACATCTTCGTGTTCGACGTGGTGTTTGGTGTAGAGGCCACGGTGGAAATTCTCGATCAGGCAGTGGCCATGCACATCGAGCAGGGTCTGCAGGAGTGGGCGTCGTTCTTCCAGGGGCACACGTTGCTCACCAACCCCAAATCGGGCGAGGACACCCCGGCGGCAACCAAGCACTCCGCAGACCAGAAGGGTGTCGACCATTGGTCGGACACTGAGCTGGGACAGGCGATGATCGCCATCGCCGCCTCGCTGCTGTCATGACCGTTGTGACCCACGATCAGGCCGACGAGCTCGCCCAAAGTCTCCGCGGCGAGGTCATCCGATCCTCCGATCCGGGCTACGAGTCGGCCCGCAGAGTCTGGAACGGGATGATCGAGCGCCGACCGGCGCTCATCGCAAGATGTGTCGGGACCGCGGATGTCATCGCTGCCCTCGAGTTCGCCCATCGCAGCCAACTCGAAGTATCGGTGCGTGGAGGGGGTCACGGCGTAGCCGGGACAGCGGTGTGCGACGACGGGCTGCTCATCGACCTAGGCCCCATGGCTGACGTCCGCGTCGATCGGCGGTCGAAAACGGCACGTGTCGGTGCCGGGGCGACCTGGGCACAGGTTGACGCAGAGACTCAGGCTTTCGGGCTGGCCGTAACTGGTGGAGTCGACTCACGGACTGGTGTTGCCGGCCTCACCCTCGGAGGAGGTGTCGGGTACCTGGCACGGGGCTACGGCTTGACCATCGACAACCTGATTTCAGCCGAGGTCGTCCTTGCCGACGGGCAGGTGGTCACTGCTTCCGAAGTCGAGCATTCGGACCTGTTCTGGGCACTGCGGGGAGGTGGTGGCAACTTCGGGATCGTCACCTCGTTCGAGTTTCGGCTCCACGAGGTGGGCCCGGAGGTGATGACGGCGCAGGTCTTCTATCCGATGACGGACGCCGCAGCAGCCCTGTCTGGCTATGGCTCGTTCATGCTGGAAGCCTCTGACGACGTGGGTTGCTTTGCACTCTTCGTCAACGTGCCTCCAGTAGATCCCTTCCCCGAAGAGCAACACGGCAAAACCGCCCTTGCTCTCGTAGGTTGTCATGCCGGTGAGCTGGATACGGGCGCCGTTGAGCTAGCACCCCTCGCGGAGTTCGGTGATCCGATGCTCTCGATAGTGGCTCCGATGCCCTATGCCACCCTGCAGAGCAGCTTCGACGCCGGAGCTCCCGACGGCGGGCGCTACTACTGGAAGGCCACCTATCTCGACGACCTCTCTGATGAGCTCATCGCCACCCTGGTGAGCCGGGTGGACCCCTTGCCCGGTGCATACTCCAATGTCTTCGTGGAGCCAATGGGCGGGGCGATTTCGCGCGTAGATCCATCGGCGACGGCCTTCCCTCATAGAGGCGTCCGGTTCGGGTTGGGCATCTCCTCGGGATGGGGCGACCCGGCGGATGACGAAGCCGCTATCACCTGGACCCGAGACCTCTATACAGCCATCGCAGCTCACGGCTCTGGTGGCGTCTACTCCAATTATCTGGATCGCGACGAGACCGATCGAGCCGGCAATGCATGGGGACAAAACGCGCTCCGGCTCCAGGAGGTGAAGGCAACATACGACCCAGAGAATCTGTTCCACGGCAATGTCGAGATTGGCGGCTAGTTGAGACTCGAGACGAGCCTCAGCGAGGCGGCGGGAGGATCGCGTCGGCTAGGCGGACCAATCCTCGAGCGCCGATCCGGGAGGCCTCAGCGCGGGCCGCACCGATCACTTCCATGCCGGCCTCCCGGTCACCGGCCTGGACCAGGGCCTCTCCGCATCGGCCCTGGGCGTAGAGCCGGAAGTAGATGTAGTCGGCTCGCTCCATCGCGTCCTGCCACAGGACCGGATCGGGCCCGATGACCCTGGACAGCTCAGCACGGGCGAGAGCGAGATGGGTCCCATGGGTCTCCATGGCCAGGGAGCCATCGGACAGAGGCGGGTACTCATCCAACAGTGCCTGCATACGTGAAACGGCCGCTCGCGCCGCGGCTTCGTGTGCATCCCGGTCTGGACCATCCTCGGCGAGTGCTGCATTGACTTCGGCTCGGACCATTGGGTTGAGGACGCTCAGCTTCTTGGCCTCCTCCGACGGATCGACCTCCACCGACAGGTAGGCGTGGGCATGGCCACGTGTCCCCTCCACGTCCCCCATATCGGCGGCGATGTCGGCACGCAAGGGGTAATAGTCGTGGTACCAACGAGGGTTGACTCCGATCTCCTCGATCTCGCCCATGGCCCGGGACGCCTTCTCGAGGTCACCTCTCATCCAGCAGAGAGTTCCGTGGGTCATCAGATACCAGACGTGGTCATAGCCCTCCATCCGTCGCTCCCGGAGCAGTCGGTTGGCATCTTCAGACCTGTCCCACTCTCCTGTCTGCATGTACACATACGGGAACCATCCGAGCTGCTGACCCAGGTGCTCCCGCCATCGGTCGAGCGGGAAGCGGACCACTATCTCCTCGATAAGTCGTCGTGGCAGCTCGCGCCGCTCGGTGGGATGGAGATACGCGGTGTCGAACATAAAGGTGTATGCGGCCATGGTGGCCGACACGTCACCCCGGCTCACCGCAGCATCACGTGCCTCCAGCGCCACCTCTACAGCCTCATCGACCTCCCCATTCCAGCCGAGAACGTGTCCGAGAATGATGTTGGCGCGGATCTCGGCGACAGGCTCCCCGGTGGCCTCCGCCACCGCAACAGCCTCTCGGGCAAGTGAGAGTGCCTCTCTTGGATCCTGATCCACTAGTAGCAAGCTCAGGTTGGCCAGTCTGGAGAGGGCGGCTGCCTTTTGGGCTGATGGAGCCAAAGACGACACCAACTCCTTCGCCAGGACAGCCTCTGCCAGGGCCTGATCGCTCCTGTTGAGAAGGAAGAAGACATGTGCCAGACGGGCGCGCAGCTCGGCTTCACGTAGACGATCTTCACCGACGTTTTCGAGGGCGAGTTGTAAGGCATTTCTAGCTCCTGTCGCATTGCCCACAACCAGCCAATACCAGGCCACCGCGCTCGCCAAGATGGATACTGAGGTGGAGTCTGTCTGCCCTCTTGCAGTCTCCAGCCCAGCTTGGAGGTTGTCGCTCTCGAGCCGAAGGCGGCCCTCCAACTCATGTCGGTCCGTGCCGTAGATCCTGTCCTCGATCATCGTCGCAAATTGGACACACCACTGAACGTGGAGATTCCGTGCCTTCCCTACCCCGCCCCGATCAACCAAGCCTTCGTGAGCGAATTCTCTGACGGGCTCCAAGAGTCTGAACCGGGTTGACTCGGAGCGTTCTCGAGTGACCAGAGACTTCTCGACAAGGCTTTCGAGATCCTCGATCGCAGTGTCCGGCGACCCTGATTCGTCCTCGGCCATGTGCCGGACCATGGGAATGTCGAACCCGCCCCGGAAAACAGAGAGCTGCTCGAATCGGCGCTTTTCTCCCTCCTCGAGCATGTCATAACTCCATCTGATCGCGGTCTTCAGTGTTTGATGCCGCGGGACTACCGCATTTCGGCTCACGGTCATTGAAAACAGTCGGTCGCGGAGATGCTCATCGATCAGCTCGAGTCCGAACGTCTTCACCTTCGAAGCCACCAACTCGATTGCCAGCGGGATGCCGTCGAGACGACGGCAGATTCGGGCGACCAACTCGGCGTTGTCGTCGAGTTTGAATTGCTGATCGACCAGCGCCGCACGATCTTCGAAGAGACGCACCGCCTCATAGCCGCGGACGTCCAGAGGTGTCCCCTCTTCAGGCGGTACGGCGAGTGGAGGCACGTCGAATAGAGATCCGCCAAGTACGTGCAGAGGCTCTCGGCTGGTGGCTAGAACCTTGATCCCTTCCCCTGCCGTGACCAGGGCTTGGGCGGCGTTGGCGGCCCCCTGGCGCAGATGCTCGCAGTTGTCCAGGACAAACAAGGTCGTGTCCCTGTGCACCGAATCGACCAGCTCTTGAAGTGGATTTTCAGTCTGCGATTTGAGACCTATGGACCCCGCTATAGCTACAGGGATGAGCTCGGAGTCGCGCAGGTCGGCGAGGCTCACAAACCAACAGCCGTCGTGGAACTCGCCCAGTTGATCTGCGGCGGCACGGAGGGCAAGCCTGGTTTTGCCCGACCCACCCACTCCGGTGAGAGTCACCAAGCGATGTTCGCCGAGGAGTTTCCCGATCACCCTCAGCTCCTCCTCGCGGCCGATGAATGTGGTGAGCTCGCGTGGGAGGTTGTGTTTGGTCGACGTCAAATCGACACTGTGGAGCAGGATTTTTTCCTCGAGGTGGCGGAGTGCCGGTCCAGGTTCGAGACCGATCTCGGCGAGCACTTCGGTGTACTCCTGGTATGCCTGCAACGAATCGGCGTGGCGACCCAGCCGATAACGGGCAGCCATCAGATGCTCCCAGAGACGCTCCCTGAGCGGATGCTCCACCACGAGACGCTCCAACTCGGACAACGCCTCGGATGGCCGGCCCAGCCCGAGCAGCGATTCCGCCCAGATGTCCCACAACTCGAGGTGGAGCTCCTCGAGACGGACGATCTCGGCCCGAGCGAACTCGTCGTCACCGAGCTCCACATAAGGCCGTCCCCGCCACATCCCCAGCGCAGCCGAACAAGACGCCAAGGAGCCCTCCCAGTCCCCGACTTCGGCCGCCTCCCTGGCCTGCGCCGCAGCCTCGACGAACTCCCAGATGTCGAGGTCGCCCCCATCCAGACTCAGCCGATACCCATAACCCTCGGTGACAATCGACTCGGCGCCGATCAGCCGTCGCAGCGCCGAGACATGAGTCTGCAAAGCAGCCTTGGCGCCATCGGGCAGCTCCTCCCCCCAGAACATGTCGATCAGCCGCTCCGTGCCTATCCGACGACCTGGCTCCAAAGCCAGAATCGAGAGCAGCCGCCGATGCGAGTCCCGGGTCGGCTCCGAAACACCCTCACCCTGCACCCGCAGGTCACCCAACACCTCGATACGCAGCCTCAATCACCTCCCAGTTTCGCAAGACCCAGACATTCTGTCAGAAAGGGATGGCGCGACACGCACGTCTGTGCAGTCAGCACCCACGACCACCACAAACCCAACAACAGCGACCCGCAACGACCTCAGCCGCGGTGACGGGGCCGCCGGTGTATTGGTTCAGGCCTGACGTGGCGGAACGGCTCGGCGGAAGGGTCGGGAAGGTCGACGCGATCGTTGCGTTCGACCGGTGATGGTCTGGTTGAGCCGACTCGACTGTCTCATCGGCGGCTCCTCTTGGTCTCGGGCCGGCCTTCCCAGACGCGAGATATAGGAGCGCCGATGAACGAGCTCTGCTCGAGGATCATCCGAGTCATGTCGGCAAATCGGAACGACCTAGTCCGATCATCTGCAACATGGCGAAAACGGCCACGGCAGCGGTGACCGCACCTAGGGCCCACAAGCCCTCTGTCGACATCGACCGGGGGACGAAGACGACGATGAGGGCGCCGAGGACCCAGGCGATGTCGGCTGCAATGACCTGCAACACCGGGACACGGCGTGGGCCACGAGCGACTCTGAGCTGCGTCTCCAGACCTTCTGGCCGGTGGATCACGAGTCGAAGACGCGCTGGATGCGCCTCCTCGACCAGACGGAAAGTGGGAAAAGGTGACAGGTCGAGGTCCGCGCTGTCAGATGATCGAAGCAATTCGTGAAAACGTGCAAATTGCGTCTGCGCAGGGTGTCGAGGATGCCCTCTTGGTCCAATCCATCTTCAACGCACCGCCCGGACCGACTTGTCCACCAGCCGCGCCTCCTTCGATGAGTGAAACCCCTTCTCCACGGTGAAGCCGCTCGGTAGCGTTTGGCCATGTCGTACACAATCGAGAAGGCAGCGAGGAGATCCGGGGTGGAGGTCGAGTCGATTGCCCGATACGCAGGGGTGGGCCTGATCGATGTCGAAAAGGCGGGCGAGTTCTCCGATGAGGACGTCCGGAGGATTCAGGTGTTTCAGACGCTCGAACAGGCCGGACTGCCCATCGATGGAGTCGCTGCGCTCGTCGATTCGGGACACCTGGCGCTCGGTTTCATCGAAGCAGCCGGGCAGTACGTGTTCGTGCCCCTCAGTGATCGCACTTTTGCCGAGGTCAGCGAATCGACCGGGACTCCGATGGAGACACTGGCGAGCATCAGAGAGTCGCTCGGGGGCCTACCACCCGACCCGGACGACCTTCTGGGCGAAGAGGAGCTCGACATCTTGGCCCTGGTGGAATTCCAGAGTTCGCTGGGATTTCGTCTCAGAGCCATCGAACAGGCCCTTCGCGTCTACGGAGAGAGCCTGAGACGGATGGCGGAGACCGAAGCAGAGTGGTTCCGGAGCGAGATCGTCGGTCCGATGTTGGAGAGCGGTCGGACCGAAAAGGACGTGGCCAACCTCACAAGTGACATCGCACCTCGGCTCGCCGAACTGTCCGATGAGGCGGTTCTGGCGATATATCACCGACAACAGCGACACGCATGGTCGGTGAACATCATCGACGGCATCGCCATGGGTCTGGAAAGGGCGGGTCTTCACCAGCGAGCACAAACCACTCCGGCGATGTGTTTCCTCGACATCACCGGTTACACACGGCTGACCCAGGAGCGCGGCGACCGGGCGGCCGCCGACTTCGCGGAGCGAATGAAACGCCTGGTAGAGAGACCGGCCGTCGTTCATGGCGGGCGAGCGGTCAAGTGGCTCGGGGATGGTGTGATGTTTTACTTCGCGACGCCCAAGTCGGCCGTGGAGGCGGCGGTGGACATGGTCTCCGCGGTCGCCGGGGCCGACGTTGCGCCAGCTCATGTCGGAATCCACGCCGGCCCAGTCGTCTTCCGTGAAGGCGACTTCTACGGCCACACCGTGAACGTCGCCGCCCGGATCGGCGAGTTCGCTCGCCCGGGTGAGATCCTGGTGAGCCAGCAGGTGGTCGATCTGGTGGACTCAGAGTCCGTAGCGTTCGCCGAGATTGGGCCGGTGGAGCTGAAGGGCCTCGGGGAAGGATTGTCTTTGTACCTGGCGGAGCGGCGCAGTCCAATGGTATGACCCGGCGGGGCCTTCCAGCGTCTTGGGGACTCTCGCTGACGATCCGCGGATTCTCGACGCGATCACTGGCAGCAATGAGGCGACTGTTGCGCGGGGCTACGACAGGCAAGATCGACATCGGTCCGGCTACACGTCCACTCCGAAGGTCCAGAGGCCACTCAGGGGTCAGTCCTCGCGGGCCGTTGCAACCAAGTGAGCACGGCGAGGACCCGTCGGTGATCGTTTGCCTCGGGGAGCAGGCCGAGCTTGGTAAAGATCGTCGAGATGTGACTGTCCACGGTCTTCTCGTGGACGTGGAGGGCCTTGGCGATGGCTGCGTTGGTACGGCCTTGGGCCATGAGCTCCAGGACTTCGAGCTCGCGTCGGCTGAGCCCAGCGAGCGTGTCGCCGTGGTCGCGTCTTCCGAGCAGATGGCTGACCACGTCGGGGTCGAGCACCGTGCCGCCGGCGACGACTCGGTCGATTGCGTCGAGCAAGGTGGCGACGTCGAGTATGCGGTCCTTCAGCAGGTACCCAAAGCGCGCCGGATGGTCGCGAGCGAGTGTGGCAGCGTAGCGGCTCTCGAGCGTCTGTGAGAGGAGGAGGATGGCGAGCTGCGGCCAGCGGTCCCGGAGGCGCAGGGCGGCCTGGGCCCCCTCATGCGTGAACGTGGGTGGCATCCGGATGTCGACGAGGGCGAGGCCGGGGCGGTGCTCGGCGACTGCTTGTTCGAGTGCTTCGCCGTCTCCGACCAGCGCGCAGGTTTCGATACCCGCTTCCGCCAGCACGCGTGCGAGACCTTCCCGAAGTAGCACCGAGTCGTCGGCGATCACTGCACGCACGGAAGCTCCACGCGGACGGTCGTGCCCTGTGAGACGTCGCTCTCGAGCTGGAGTCGCCCACCCGCGGCGTCGGCGCGATCGCGTAAGCCCTGGATCCCGGTTCCGGTCGGGTCCGCGCCCCCGCGGCCATCGTCGCAGACGGATACGACCAGCAACCCTTGGACGTGGTCGTCGACATCTACGCTCACGACGCTGGGAGAGGCGTGCTTGAAGGCGTTCGTCACGGCCTCGCAGATCACGAACCAGGCGGCGGTCTCGATGTCAGGTGAGAACCGCGCTTCGGTGCATCGCACCTCGAGCACGCCCGGCGACCGGTTGCTGAGGTCGTCGAGTGCAGCCACGAGCCCGCCATCGCTGAGCACAGCCGGGTGTAGCCCGTTCGCGAGATCACGTAGTTCGGTGAGCGCCGCGCCAGTCTGATCGAGCGCAATGGTGACGGCGGCCACCAGCCGGTCCGAGTCGCCGCTGAGTTGCGCGGCCTGCAGCTCGAATCCCAGGGCCAGGAGCCGCTGCTGTGCGCCGTCGTGCAGGTTGCGCTCGATCCGGCGGCGCTCGGCGAGCTGGGCGGCGGCGATCCGTGCGCGCGATTCGTGCACTTCGACGAGTTGCAGCGCGATCGCAGCCCGGAGTCGGGCGTTGTCCAGCTCGGGCAGGGCGAGAGCGGCGACCGGCTCCGCGACCTGTCGCGAGACGCGCGACTCGTCGAATGAGACTCGCGCTACCGGCGCGTCGGCTCGCCAAACGTCCACGGCGTGGTCGGCAGGGCGGGTCGGGCGCCCATCGCCACTGACCCATTGGCGCCGGTCCTCGACCCAGTAGGCGACGCGGAGGGTCGGATCGCCCAGCGCCTCGCGGAGCACGTCTTCGATACTGCTACCCGCGATCGAGTCGTGCAGGTGCCGATCCACGAGACGCATGGCGTCGAAGCGCCGGCGGTTGAACCTCCGGTCGAGGGCGTCCTGAAGGAACCGACGTGCGGGAGCCACCACACTGATGGCAGCGAGGGTCGCCAGCACCGCCGCCACAGTGGAGGACCCCGCCATGCCGGTCAGCGCCTCACCGGCGAGGATGACGACAGCGGCGTAGGTGGCGACCACAAGCACTGTGAGCAGCGCATACGTAATGGTGCGGCTGAGGATGCGTTCAACCTCGAACAGGTGGTAACGCGTGATCGAAAGACCTGTCGCGACCGGGATCACGACGATCCACCCCGCCGTCGCCAGCAACAGCGGAGCCTCGTTGTCGGAGTTGCGGAAGAGGAAAGCTACGGCGACATACAGCGGCAACGGCGCCGCAGCCAGCACCATCCACAGCAATTGCAGGCGATCGTCGCCCCTCGCACGCCGGTATCGCACGGCCAGCGACGCTGCACCCGCCACCAAACCGATCGCCGTGAGCATGGCGGCCGTGTCCCGAATGGCTCCGAGTACGCCACTCAGCAGGGGGACCTCGAGGGGATTGGGGACCGCATCGTACGGCGGGTCGATCGGCTGGCCGCTCATGACTCCAGCGGCGTACCCGACGACGGCGGCGACGATCGTGGACGTCGCCGCCCAACCCCACCGTCGGCTCAGCGGCTGGCCAGTCGGCGTGAGGTACAAAACCAGAGCGGCGCTGGCGAAGAAGGCCAGGAAGAGGGGATCGAGCAGATGCGCGATTGCTGCCGCGCCCGGCAGGCTGCCCGGACGTGCGACGACGCCCACCCTGGCGTACAGGTCGAGCCCGGCCATGATCGCAAGCGACACGGCGAGGGCCAGGAAAGCCCACCCGACGGGATGACCCCTGCGGCGAACCAACAACGCGCTCCCAACCAGACCGGCGCTCGCGATGGCCGCGACGTAAACGCCGATTACGACCGCGCCCCATGTCAGGTCAGGACGGCCAAGGTCATGGAGTCGGTCGTTGAACACCACGGCTGCAGACAGAGATGCCAGCACGAGCACCCACGCGGCGGCGCACACTGCCATCGGCCACACCTTTCCCTCCAACCGACGAGCGTCCATCGGGGAATTGTCGCAGAGGCCGGCGCGTGCGTCTTCAGTGCTAGCCCCGACCGCAGAATTCCGTGATGGCCCCGATGCGCCAGAGGCGACCCGAGATGCACACTGCAGGGACGAGGCAGCGGGCTCTCGCTGTCCAAGCTATAGGAGGTTCACATGACAACCCACGGACGATCTATGACGGTTATCGCCGCCTTCGTCGGGCCACTGCTGTTGCTCGCGACCACAGTGGCGTACATCGTCAACGGCCAAGGCTTCAGTGAAGGAGAGGTGCCCGGTGCGATCCAGATCTGGGCGTTCATCCTCTACGGCGTGGCCATCGTCGGCCTGGCTCGGCTGCTCGATATACCTGCACCGCGTGCAGCGGCGGTGATCACTCTCGTCGCGATCATCGGGACAGCAGGCGGTGCCGCTTATGGCATAGACGCCATCGGACTCGCGGTCCTCGACGGCACGATTGTCGATAGCCCCGTCGCCCCCTTCGCGCTGCGCATCCCCGGTCTTGCCTTCCCGGCGGCGCTCCTCACGCTGGGACTCCTTCTGGCACGCCACCGATGCGTACCGATCACGGCCGGGTACGCGTTGACGTTCAGCGCTCTGCTGTTCCCGATCGCGCACATCGGTGACCTCATGGGCGTCGCGCTGGTCAGCGACGTGATCGGAATTGTGGCGATGGGCGCGATCGCCCTTTCGCTGTCAACGGCGGCGAATCCCGTGGCCGTTTCCCCGGCACGACCATAGGAGAATCACCCTAGACCGGGAGGGCCGGCCGAACATCGAGGCCCCTGATGGCCAACAGCGCATTGGAGAAGATGCCCGGATCGTTCGGGGATGGGATGCCCGGACCGGCTCGAGCCGGTCCGGGCAAAGGTGTCTTCTGAAGCACTCCCCTTGCGTGAGCGACAGAGGGACTCCTTCGGGCTCGACGCAACAGGCGTTCTCGGTGGGTGGCGAGGAAGTCTCCCACTGAAACCCGGATTCCGGGTCTCGACTCACTCCGGGGCGGGAAGCACGCCTTCGCTCGGCGGGATGGTCATGCGGACGATCCAGAGACCAGAGTTGGCATCCATGACATAGACGAAATCCCCGCTGGGAACGGCTGTCCATGCCAGCGACATCTCACGCGTGCCATCTGGCGCAACCCACCAGCCCTGGGGATCCGGTCTCGGCTCGGGCACGAAGTAGGCGACCTCGTTGGGATGGGCAGGATCGTGGATGTCCACGACTCTGACACCGTCAGACAGCCACGCGGCCAACTCGTGTTTGTCACCGAACGGCACCGACCCATGCACGCTGTAGAAGCCATCGAGTCCCACCTCCCCGTCGGCCCCGGACTTGGATCGCTCGGTACCGAACGTGGCGATCGGGCGAGGGTTGGCCAGGTCCGCTGTGTCGTAAAAGACCTGTTGGCCCCAACCTAGCGGGACACCGACCCCGTCCAAGTAGGGCTCGAGCCGCCGGTCATCCTGGATGAGCACCGAGTCACCGAGCATCCACCCGTTGTGGGCGTCGGGAAGTGGGACACCACCTGATATGGCTGACTCACCAAACACCAGGTCGAAGGTTGCGAGAGGGAAGGCCAAGGCGACCAGAGATGGACTCTCCGGCTCCGACACGTCGAGAGTCACCAGTCCGGCCGTCGAATGAGCCACGATCACTTGGTCCGGGCCGGTCCAGGAAGCACTCACCGCAGGAATGGACAGATCCCCGGCCCCTGTGGCCAATAACCCCACCAGCAGCGGCGGCCCGTTGCTACGAAGGCCCCAATCGGAGAGCTCCACAACCGCCGTCAGATCGGTCAGGTCGTAAATCCTCACGTCTCCGAGCCCGTCGGGATGGTCGAGATGGGAACCGGGGACAGTCACCACGGCGAGGACCTGTCCGTCGTTGGCCATCACGTCAACGTCATGGGCCCCGCGCGTTCCTTCACCCGAATGGACCGCTGAGATGAGGGTTGGCTCCTCCGGGTCGTTCACGTCGTAGATCGCAAACCCGGCGAACCGCCCGGTTGGGCTGCCCGCTCGATCGTCGTCGCAAACTCGAAGTCCCACCACGGCGACGTCGCCGCCGAATCCTTGGGTATGCACGGCGCCCACCCAGATGCTGTCAGCGGCGGTGCCGGGGAACTCGTCGGCTCCGGCGAAGGAGGACAGCCTGACCGGTTGCGCGTGATCGGCCACGTCGATCACGCGCACCCCCGTGCCTGGGCAGATCTCACCGTTTCCCCAGGTTCCCATGTAGACCTCATCGCCATTCACCGCGAGGCCGGCGTTGAATCCACGCAAGTCGGGGTCGAGGTGCCCAACCAGCTCGGTGTTGAGCGCTCGCATCCCGCCGCCGAGCGACACCATCTCGGCAGCGGGCGCACGGGCCAGCGCCGGATACGGGTTGACCGGTAGGCCATTTGGCTGGAAGAGACCGAAATGGAGGTGGGGCGCGGTCGACTCGGCGTTGCCGCTGTCGCCGACGAATCCGAGGACCGTACCGGGAGTGACCCGGACACCCACCGCGACACCCGCTGCATATCCGGTAGCCAGACCGTCGTCGGTACCGGGGTTGTCGTCGTCGAGGTGAAGATACTTCGAGCGCCACCCGTCATCATGGCGGACGATCACGTACTGGCCGGCGAGATACTCCTCCGAGACCTCCTCGATGACGCCATCCGCCACCGCGACCACCGGGACGCCCTTGCCGGCAAAGATGTCGATCCCCGCGTGACGGCGCCGCCCACCGTCCCGAGGAGCCCCAAATGTGTCGATGAACGAGCGGGGCCCGGCCAAAGGGAACACGATCGGGCGTGGCCGCATGTTTCCGACCCTGAACTCGGCCTCTTCGGGTTCGGGATCGTGCTCAGCGAGGTCATCGGTCGGCGTCGAGGTCGGGACAGTGGTGGATGTCTCCGGTGGAATGGTCGTGGTCGAGGACGAGGAGTCGGAGGTCACAGTCGTCGATGAGGGGATGGTGGTTGTGGTCGACTCCTCGATTGTCGTGGTCGTGGACGAATCCGGGGCCGTGGTGGTGGTCGTTTCCTGCATCGTGGTGGTAGTGGTCGGCGGCTTGCCGGCAGCTCCCGCCGTTCCCGAGATGGCCAGGAGTGTGGCCACGAGGACGAGACCGAGCACACGCCGCATACTGTCCGGCTCGGGAGATCTGTGGAGCGGATCACGCCGTGAAAGCATCTGAGCGCGCGACAAAAAAGCACCCCTCCGCTCTCGGTGCCTTCCTCTCATCGAAGGCTCGTCAAAGCATCAAACGTCGATCTCGCCACCATGAGTAGCAGAAACTACCCAATCACGGGCCAACCTTCCAGATGAAAGTCACGTTTGGCGTTTCTTGAGATCGAGCGGACCCGTTGCCGAGCGTCAGGACGCCTGGTCCCAAGTCGTTTCGATTCGGCGCGAGCCATGAGCGAGACACCGAGCCGCCGCCTGATGCTTCAGAAGCGTAACCTTCGATCAGAAGGAGTTTGTGAGGCAACCATGAAGACTCGAACGAAGCGACTTGCCGGTGCAATCAGCGCAGTAGCGCTGCTGATGGTCAGTGCGCTGCCTGCGGGTGGCATCACCTGGGGCGAGCCGGATACCACCGGTGCCTACCCCGCCGTCGGCGCCATCATGATCGACTGGCGTGTGATCGGTGTGCCCGAGTTCGGCCTGGGGATCTACTGCAGCGGAACTCTCATTCATGCGCAGGTGTTCCTCACCGCAGGTCACTGTGCTGACGGTCTCGTCGCCGACGGAATCATCGACGAGGACGGATTCCCCGTCGCCGGCGACGACAACCAGGCCGACATCTGGGTCAGCTTCGATGCCGACCCGTCCGACTTCGACCCACCAGAGGACAAGACACGATGTGACACCTGTCTCGACATCGTCCGGGTGGTGAACAGCCCCTTGTATCGATGGGGTCCTTCATCCGATCCCCACGACATCGCAGCGATCATCCTGGCCGACCCACCGAACATCATGCCAATGTCCTACGCCGAGCTAGGAGACCTCGAAGATCTCCGGGGGTCAACTGATCCTCGCAACGGTGACTCTCGAGAACGGTTCACCGTTGTCGGCTACGGAGGGAGCTTTGTCGACGAGCCGCCCCCCTGGGGGATCGAATATCTCGATCATCGGGCAATCGCGCAGAGCGCGTTTCAAAACCTGCACAATGCCTGGCTCCGGGTATCCCAGAACCAGTCGAAAGGCGACGAAGGAACTTGTTACGGCGATTCCGGAGGTCCGATCCTGCGCGAGATCGACGGCACGGAGGTCGTCGTCGGCGTGACCTCCTGGGGTGATGTCCCCTGTGCCTCGATGGGCTTCTACTACCGAGTCGACATAGAGCACTCTCAGGAATTCATCGAAGATGTGATCGCCGAGGCCGAAGCCGGCTGAACGACGCCACGCTGCCGGCATGATCTCTCGTGACCGTTCGCGAATCAGGCCATTCGTCCGAAACAGCCGCTGGCGATCGGCCATCCCGGTATCTATCTCACCGCGAGCGGTGGGAGTGATGTGGGGCTAGGCATCGTGGCTCGGTTCTCGATCGAGAACGCCTCATGTGCCGCCCTCCGGAGCGAACGAGGAATTCAGTCCGTTAGATAGGTATCGAGCACCTCGCGCAGCTTCGTCGCGAAGGCATCGGGGTCGCCGGTCTGCCCGTACTCACCGCCGAGGAAACCGCCATGGTCGCTCGGGAAGATGACTACGTCCTGGCCGAGCCGCTCGGCGACGGCATGCGCTCCACGTCGCGCCATCTGGGCACCCGAGTCTTCCCCGGCCGCGATGACTGTTCGAGTCGAGGCTCTCTTCACAGCTTCGAAGTCGGGCTCGTAGTGGGTGCAGGTGACCATGTTCTGGCCGAGCAGGACATCGGTTCGTGAGCCGTCGTCGTCGGCCGGCAATCCGAAGATCGCCGGGTCAGGTGCAGGCTGGGCGACGTCAGCTTCGGAGAAGGGCCCATCGTGACTGGTGACCGCAATGAAATGCGCCATGCCGGCACCCCAGCCGCTGCGCTGGTACGTCTCCTGGACCGCACGTGTCGCCGCGAGGGCCTCCTCCCGATCCGGAAGTAGCGCGGCGAGTGGAGGCTCGTGCGCTACCAGGGTCCGCACCATCTCGGGATGCCTCGCCACAAGGGCCAGGGCGTTGACGGCGCCTCCACTGCTGGCAAAGAGGTCAACGGGTCCGCGTCCGACGGCGTCGATGATCCGATACAGGTCATCACCGTGGATGTCGGGATCGACAGGGCTGGCGGGGTCGTCCTTCTCGCTGCGCTCGCTCCCGCGCGGGTCATATGTGAGGATGGTCCTGTCCGAGAAGCGCCCCGCAAGCGACCCGAACCCGGCGGCGCCCATCGGCGAGCCGATCAGGAAGAGGATCGGCTCGGTGCTCGAGTCGTGGGGTCGGATGTCATAGGTCAGGGTGGCGCCCGGCACGTTCAACGTGTGAGTGGTCGGGCCGGATGTCGTCGTGGTCATCGGTTACTCCTCGAAGTCTCTTCAATTGGTGACGGTGTCCCCGGCGAGGATGTCGTCGATCTGGCCGATTGCCTGAGTCAGACCTTCCTCCATACCCATGGCGAGGACCTGTTCCATGGACTGCGTATCGGGGAAGATGCTCGCGATCGACATTCGGGTACGGCCCTCTCCGATGTCTTCGATCGTCACTGTCGCGGTCGTGACCGGCATGTCGGGGTTGGCAGTGCCGTCGTCGTTGGCGAATCCGTCACGGAAGACCAGCGAGTGTGGCTCATCCACCTCCTCGACCTCCCAGTAGCCGCGTGGTTGGTCGCCGTCCGGTCCGGTCATGTGATACTCGACCCGACCTCCCGGCGTCAGATCGTGGGCCGTGACCGTGGCCGGATATGGCGGTGGCCCCCACCAACGCTCCAGTTGACGCGGGTCTGCCCACAGTCGCCACACCCGATCGGGCGATGCTTCGAACTCTGCCATCACGGTCATGGATAGAGAGTCGGGGTCTTTGTGTACGGCGGTGACAGTCATTGTCGATCCTCCTCTGTCTGGTTGATGATCTCGGTCATTCGGTCGATACGCCCTCGCCACAACTCCTCGTAACGGTCGAGAAGACGACGAGCCAGAGCCAGGGCAGCCACGTTGGTGTGGACGACCTTGCGCCGCCCCCGGCGATGCTTGGTCACCAGTCCGGCGCGCTCCAGGACCGCTATGTGCTTCTGGACGGCGGCGAAGCTCATCGGATAGTGGTCGGCGAGCTCACTGACTCCCTCGTCGCCGGTAATGGCCCGGCGAACGATGTCGCGCCTGGTGGCGTCTGCAAGGGCAGCGAACACCTGGTCGAAGTCGAGTGCGGTCTGCATAGTTGATACAACCATATGGTTGTACTATTGGGTTGTCAATCCCGGGCCCGCCTTGAGTAGCTTCGGTCCCTTGCGGATCGCGACCTGGAACGTGAACTCGCTGGCAGCGCGTCTGCCCGCCATCGAGGTGTGGTTGGAGCGGGCCGCCCCGGACGTGCTGTTGATCCAGGAGACCAAGCTCGGGGACGATCAAGTGCCCGAGCTCTCGTTTCGCATGGCTGGATACGAGCTCGCCCACCATGGGGAGGGACGATGGAACGGCGTTGCCGTCGCCAGTCGCCACCAGATTGCCGACGTGATCACCAATTTCGGAGACGGTCCCGTGCGTGACAGCCGCTCGAAGGCTGTGTCCGACAGCGAGGGATTCGACCCCTTCAGCGAGGCACGCATGATCAGCGCCGTGACTGCCGGCGTCCGCGTCGTGAGCGTCTACGCCCCCAATGGCCGACAGGTCGGGTCACCGTTCTACGAAGGCAAACTGGTTTGGCTGGAGCGTGTCCACAGTTGGCTGCTCGACAACTGCTCGCCGGATGAGTCTCTAGTGCTGGCCGGTGACCTCAACGTCACCCCCACCGATGCCGACGTCTGGGATGCCCGGGCCGCACACGGGGGGACCCATGTGTCGGAGCCGGAGCGAGCCGCACTCTCCAAGCTGCGGGAATGGGGGTTGGTAGACGCCTACAGACTCCACCAAACCGCTCCCGGCCGATACACGTGGTGGGACTATCGGGCCGGGATGTTCCACAAGAACATGGGGATGCGTCTCGACCTCATCTACATGACCCGCCCTCTAGCCGATCGCTCGGTGTGGGCCGAGATCGATCGTGAAGCCCGCAAGGGCACCCCGACGCCATCAGACCATGCTCCTGTGGTCGTCGATCTCGACGAGCCCGGTGTCGAATTCGACGCCGACTGGGAGGGAGCCTTGGAGCGGATTGCTCGACGCAGACGTTGAACCGCTGGCCCTCGGCCAGCTGTGGACCTGGTGCCGACCCACCCCGCTCGAGGCCACATTCGGCTAATCCGTTTGGTTGGGCTTCCGGGCTCCGGCCAGAGCCACCGTCAACTGCTCGAGTCCGAAGGCAAACGCCTCATCGACATCTCCTTCCATCCGAAATGCTCCGGCGAGCTCCATCATCATGAACCCGTGAGCCCAGGCCGTCAGCAACCTCGCACCTTCCAGCGCGCGCTCAGAACCCACCAAAGCCGAAGAAGTGCGAAGGACTGCGTCGACCGCCTCCAGCATCACCGCGGGCGAAGGGCGCCACTCGTCCGGCATGGCAGCGAAGATGAGCCGGTAGGACTCCGGCTGGGAGTGCGCGAACTTACGAAACGTCCAGGCTAGCTCTGCCAGATCTCGCCGGGGGTCCTCGCCGCCAACGGCCGACTCGAGAGTCACACCGAGATCGGCGACCACGGACTCGATGATCAACCTGATCAGCTCGGGCCGACCGTCGAGATGCTTGTACAGGGATGGGGCCCGAACCCCGACCTTGGCTGCCACCTTCTGCATCGTCAAGCCGTCGACGCCCTCCGACTCGAGGAGCCCTCGTCCTGTCGAGACGATCTCTTCGAGTGAGGTGCGAGCGGGAGTTGGCACCGTTCTCTCCTGTCTTCTGATGGCTATTGACTTTAGACATCATAGCTAATTACAGTAGCCATCCCAACGAACAGCGAGAGGGAAGGAATGCAGCTCACTACTTCATTGCACCGGGTCGGATCCGACATGGTGAACGTTTACCTGATCGAAGACAGCTCAGGCGTCACCGTCATCGACACCGGCCTTGCCGGCCAGTGGAAAGACCTGGTTGTCGAGTTGTCCGCCATGGGACGCACCCCGACGGACATCCGGGGCGTGATTCTCACACATGCCGACACCGATCATCTCGGGTTCGCCGAGCGGCTCCGCCTCCAGACCGGTGCCCCGATCTACGTCCACGAGGCCGACGCCGCTCAGGCGCGTGGCGAGGTCAAGAAGCAGAACCCACCATGGGGCCGGGTCAAGGTCGGGCCGATGCTCTCGTTCCTCTGGTACGCAGCTCGGCGGGGAGGGTTGTCCGTCACACCAGTCGAAGAGGTCGAGACCCTACGTGGCGGCGAGACTCTCGACATCCCCGGGGCGCCACGCATCATCCACACTCCCGGCCACAGCCCGGGCAGCATCGCGATCCACTCCCCCGCGGTCGACGCCTTGTTCGTGGGAGACGCCATGACGACTCGCCACGTGCTGAGTGGCGACACCGGGCCCCAACCGGCTCCTTTCACGCTCGATCCGGAGGAGGCGCTCAACTCACTCGAGAGGTGGAACGGTATCGACGCGCGGTGGGTGCTACCGGGACACGGGTACCCCTGGGATCGGGGAGTCGAGAAGGCGGTCGCGCGAGCCAAGGACGCCGCCAAGCACGCCTGATCCAGCTCGGTCCGATGCTCCACTCTGCCCTGTGGTCGTCACCGACTGCATGGAACGGCTGCAACGTCCTGTTGCTAGACGAGGCCCGACTCGTAGGCGGCAATGACGATCTGGGCACGGTCACGCAGGCCCAGCTTGGTCAGAATATTGCTGACATGGGTCTTCACCGTCTGCTCTGAGATGTAGAGAGCTTCGGCGATCTCGGCGTTGGTGAGCCCCCGGGCAACCTCGACCATGACCTCCTTTTCCCTTTGGGTGAGGTGGGCGACCTTGTGCGAGTCGAGGCCGGCAGGCCGGCGCGCCAGATCCGTGATGAGACGCCGGGTCACCGATGGGGCGAGTAGGGCGTCTCCGGCGGAGACCACCCGAACGGCCTCCACGAGGTTTTCGGCGGTTGCGTCCTTCAGGAGAAACCCGCTGGCGCCCAACCGTATTGCCTCATAGACATACTCGTCGAGATCGAAGGTGGTCAACATCACCACCCGGGTCTGCTCTCCCTGGGTCTCGAGGATCCGGCGGGTGGCTTCGAGACCATCCATATCGGGCATTCGAACATCCATCAGGATGACATCCGGTTTCAACTCGCGGGCAACCCTCACCGCAGTCGTCCCGTCGCCGGCGTCACCGACCACACGGATGTCGTCTTGAGCGTCGAGGAGTGCGGAGAATCCCTGACGGACCATGGCCTGATCGTCAACGATGAGGACAGTGATCATGACTTCAGCGGCAGGGCGGCCTCGACCACGAACCGCCGGTCGGCGCGGGTCCTGGCTTCTAGCGTGCCGCCGACGGCCGTTGCGCGTTCTCGCATCCCCGTGATCCCATGACCCGGGTCCCGCGTTGGCCCGGGATGAGGGTTGGCAACCATGAGGCTCAGAAGATCGTCGCCGTACGCGATCCAAACCTCGGCCTCCTCTCCCGGAGCGTGCCGCGTCACGTTTGCCAATGACTCCTGGAGGATGCGATATGCGGAGAGCTCGACCGCGGCCCGCAACGGACGCCGACGGCCGGTGACGTGTAATGCGACATTGGCGCCGGCGCGCCGAGAGCTCTCGACGAGGTCATCCAACTGATCGAGACCAGGCTGCGGCATACGGGGCGTCTCCTCGCCACGTAGCAGGGTGAGGACGCTGCGAATCTCATTCAGCGATTCCCGGGCGGCCGCCGAGATCTCGGCGAACTCCGACCTCGCTTCCTCAGAGAGATCGGTCACACGGTAAGGAGCGGTTTCAGCGCGCACCGCGACCATCGACATGTGGTGGGCCACCACATCGTGCAGCTCTCGGGCGATGCGGGCGCGCTCCTCGACCGAAACCCGGCGAGCTCGTTCCACACCGGCTCGTTCCCTCTCGTCCGTCAACGCCTGAGTTCCCTGCCGACGCGCTCGAAGACCGTCGGCGACCAGGGCGAGTAGCGCACCGAAGATTGCGACCACGCCGATTTCCCCCGTCCAGACCGCGGCCACAATGGGAATGGTCATAGCCCACGCCCAAAGACCGATGGACCGCTCATGTCCGACGGCTATCACGAACGTGAAGATGGGGAGACCGATGATCACCATCGTGTCCACAGCACCAACCGGGGACGAGATGCCGACGACGACGGCCAGGATCGACACCGAGAGCGCCACACGCCAACCGACCAAGAGGTTGAAACGAGCTAGGACCATCGGAACGGCGGCAGCGAGTCCGACCGCCACCGAGACCAGGCCGCCGCCAATGTCCTGGCCTGCAGCGACCCCGACTCCAAACACGGCGATCACGATCAGCCAAGACGACGTCTCACCACGCGACCACCGGCGCAAACGAGCCAAACGCGACGGCGACGGCTCCCAATCGACCGCTGGAGTCGGCGGTGGCGACCAGGCGAGGAATGTGAGCACGAACCCATCCCAGACAGTCGCCAAGACGCGCCGGTAGACAGGAGGGGTCGATTCCATGTCAGAAGTGTACGGAGGGATCCACAGGGCTCACATCCCCCCAAGGAGCCAACTCGCGACTCACCAATAGGGGTGATGAAGGGGAAGCTGCCGGTTCGACACGACAAGGGTTCCAGGGTCTCCCCGAGGTGCCGGGTACGCCGACGGAGGTACCGGCCACCTCTCGATCACCCCTGAGTAGCGCCTTCCAAACCCTGCCGGCGCCGGATGGAATCGACCTGGCCGAGCCATACGTTCGCCGGCATGGTCAATCGAGTCTTCCGATTCACTGCGCGCCTCGCGGCCGCCTGTCTGCTCACAGTGCTCATGAGTGGAGTCGGCCACCTCGCTCTCAATCCTGGAGGCGATGCGTCGAGTGAAGTTGGAAGGGCGGTGAGCGCGCTGACCGAAGGTAGGACAGTGACTCGCGAGCCAGAGGGCTTCGAGGAGGCAATGGGCTACCAGCTCGATCGGTCGGCGAAGCCAGACGGCTCGTGCTCCGCACCGGCTGCGTACCGCGGATTCGCCGGTGCCTGCAAGACTCACGACCTCGGCTATGACCTGCTCCGGTTCGCCTCGAGGTCCGGTGAACCTCTCGGGCCCTGGGCGCGTCTGGGCATCGACCACCGTTTCCACCGCGACATGCTCGCCACCTGCGGTACGTTCGGCTGTCACGTCCTGTCCCACGTCTACGGTCTGGGGGTCGTGTTCAACTCGATACGACAGGGTTTCACCAGCCCTACCGAAGAGCCGCCCGCACCGTGGGCGATGCTGGGAGTCCTGACAGTGGCTACCGCCAGTATCTCAACATCATCGGTTTCGACCGCTGGAACACCAGGACGCGTCGAAGGACCTGTCCCAGCGGGATCTCACGCCTGACCCTGGTCCCTGCGCCTCGAGACACTGAGCCCCCTATCCGCAACACCCACGAGTCCCGAAGCTCGCCCGGTGCTGGCCACGATCGCCTTGGGTCTGAATCCGGCGCCTTGGGTCTGAATCCGGCGCCTTGGGTCTGAATCCGGCGCCTTGGGTCTGAATCCGGCGATGGCGAACGACATCCGTGTTCAGGTGATGGCTACATCTGCCTCTAGGTTTGGGATCGACCCAACTTCCCACCCCGGCTGGGACTGCGGCGAAGCACCGAGCCAGAGCGAGCAATCGAGGATGGCTGACTCCAGAAGATCGAAAAGCCGGGCGTCCGGGTCAGGAATGCAGGCTTCGGCGATCCCGCTCACGGCGACACGAACGATGTGGGGTGCTGATCGGCGCACGAACGTCTTGGGCACGATCGGTTCCCCGGTTACGTACTTCTCCGCCCATCCCGCCGCATGCGGTGCGCAGATGAGAGCGTGGTCAGAGTCCTCGAAGAGGCTGGTCGTGTCCAGTTTCGACGACGAGCTGTCGTCTAGATCGGTGAAGACCTGTCGTGCCGCCAGCAACCCGGCAGCGAGAGCACGCTGCTGGGGTTCGGCCGCGACCGGGAGGGCGACCGTTGCCGCGCGGATGGCAATGCCCACATCCACCCGCGGATCGTCCCCGTTGAGACCGACCACAGAGGGGATGAGGGGGACCAACCGAAACCTGCCCGCGTCGGACATGTGGTCGTTGACATCTCGGGCGACTCCGGCGAGGAGTGGGTGGGTGCAGCCGGGGTGATCAGTCCACCGTTCCCCGGCGATGAATGAGGCGTACTCCATGAAGCACGCCCCCTTGCGCGGGCTCCGGTGGCTTCCTCTCGAGAGCACCGGAACCAGTCCAGGCGTCTCTTGCCGCGTCACCCGTCGAATCATACCCGCGTCGACTCGAGGTGTGTTCAGATCGGCTGCATGAGAATCGACGTTGACGGGTAACAGCCGAAAATGGACCTCGGATACGCCAAGAAACTCCTCATCGACAAGCGCGGCGGGCTGGAATCGCTGCAAGAACAGCTACACGAATCGGGCGAGCTCGACGAATCGCAGCAGGAATCGGCCGGAGCTCTCTCTTCTCACGACCAGCACCCAGCCGACATCGCAACTCAAACCTTCCAGCGTGAGCAAGACCGCTCGATCGACGAACGTCTCGACTACGAGATTTCCGAGATCGACGATGCCCTCGAGCGGATCGAAGGCGGTGAATACGGGAAATGCGAGGAGTGCGGCAAGACGATCTCGGACGATCGTCTCGAGATCCTGCCTGCAACCAGGTACTGCCTGGAGCATGCCCCACGACACGTCGGGCCCGCAGCGGAGGCCGCGAACCAGGTCACACAGGAGTTGGACCAGGTCTGAGTCACAGCCAGGTAACTGAGCCCGCGACCCGCCACTCCCCGGGCCGCGGGGCTCGCTCGTTCAGGTCACTTGGCCACCTTCACCACGTCGTACTCGGTATCCGGGCCCGGTGCAACGCCGAAT
>Ga0299913_10000586_pt1 | contig 23755 bp, 19 predicted proteins | sample RVTome_9_FD_201360 | JGI IMG/M metagenome (GOLD analysis project Ga0299913, IMG submission 201360) | Soil microbial communities from uranium-contaminated site in the Upper Colorado River Basin, Wyoming, United States - RVT155D38 (version 2) ... | reverse complement strand
CCTTCAAACCCTGGTCGTTGAATCCGTGTTCGATCTGGACCCTGGCGGCGGCCGCCAGCTGGCGGACCACCGAGGGGTCGTCGAAATCTGGGGAGTCGGCGGCCCATATCGGATTGTGGACGGCGATTCCAGAGACTTCGCGCTCGATCTGCTCGACGAAGTCGGCCATGTAGCGGCGCCAGCTGTCGAGAGTCATCGTCTTTCCGGTCCGAGGGTCGATCGGCTCCACGTCGTTGGTACCGTCGCTGATACGCCACGACATGTTCACGTCGTCGAGGAACACGCCGGAGTAGCCCTTGGCGACCTGACCCTTCAGGTGGCTGATGAACCAGCGGCGGTAGGCCGGGTTTCCTATGTCGGCGGCGTATTGGGGGCACTTCCCCCCAGAACACGCGAAATCGACATAGAGGAAGTCGCCGGAGGAGTTCCTGAGGACCCACTCAGGCTGTTCGAGGTCTTTCAGCCCCATGATGTCGGAGTACTCGACTGCGTTTGAGAACCATGACAGCCTCGAGTCGAAATACGGCGACCACACCGCCATGAACTCATAGTGGTCCCGCATCCACGCCCTATCCCTTTCAGAAGGGTTTTTCGTGTACTCGTCGAAACCCGATTTGGCGTAGACGTAGAGCTCCACGGACCGTGAATCTCGAGGTGGCAGCTCGGATGGCAGATGGAGTCCCCTGCGCAGGAAAGCTGCCATAGCGCCACGGTCTACCGTTTCTTCGGGGCAGAACCCGTCGTTGTGGGGCGGGTTGCATCCTTTGGTGATCCCGGCTGCAGCGATGGCGTCGATGTCGGCTTCGAACGTCGAGTGTTCGTCATCGCCGAACGCGTCGGCGGCGGAGGAGGGAAGGTTGAGCCCTCGACGCAGAAATGCCGCCATGGCGCCGCGGTCGACGGGGTCTTCAGGGCAGAATCGGTCATTGTGCGGTGGGTCGCACCCTTTGGTGATCCCGGCTGCGGCGATCGCGTTGATGTCGGCTTCGAACGTGGAGCCGTCGTCATCGGCGAAGAAGTCGGTACCGGCTGGCGGCAACCGGAGGGCGCGCCGTAGAAAGGCCGCCATCTCGCCACGCGCCACGTCGATGGTGGGACAGAACTGGTCGTTGTGCGGCGGGTTGCATCCTTTGGTGATCCCGGCTGCGGCGATCGCGTCGATGTCGGCTTCGAACGTCGAGTCGTCGTCATCGATGAAGTGATCCGAGACACCTCGTGCCGTCTGCGGCGCCGTCATCAACGCCAAGGCGGTGATGACGGTGATGACACCGTGGGATTTCCTCCTCACGTCCCGCTCCAGAGCGAGAGAATGGAGCCCTGCGCAGCGTGGCAGACCCTGATGGTGGGGTAGTGACAGGAGGGGAGAAGCAAGCAGACTCCGTGACCGACCTAAGTTGAATCGGCCAATAGGAGAGTCACTTGAGTCGTGTTCCGCAAATCACCGTGGGGAGGCGTGTCCACCTCGAATAGATAATCCTCCTAGTCCCAGAGGGCGATCTCCCGCCCGAGAAAGTCTTCCAACTCGCGCCGATCGGAAGAGTAGAAGGCCGCCAACTCGGTTCGCGTCTCGTCACTCATCGACTCGAGCCTTCCCCTGCTCCCGAAGACGCGCGGGATCCCCGCTCTCTTGAAACCCTCGACGACGACGTCCAATCCATTACTTCGCATCATCCGGCCGGTGGAACGAGCCGCGGTATAGGCCCTGGCGAAGCGGGGCACATAGGAGGCATTGGCTTTGGATTCAGGCCAGACGAACCCTTCAGCCCCCACGCCAAGGAAGCCGGCCACCTCGACAGTCGCTGATCTCGCATCTCGAGTCGCCTCCTCGAGAATCAGGACGAGAAGCCGGTCTCGAGGGAAAAATCGAAGGTACCGCCGCAACTGGTGCATGTATCTTCCTCGTTCGAGCACTTGTGGCTCTCGCTCGAGAGCCTCCTCGAAGCTGAAAGCCCATCCCTTGGACTTGACGTTGTGTCCGTACTGCGAATATGCACGGTCGACCGGATTGCGAAGGATGGCGATGAGCTGGCAGTCCGGCAGAAGCGCGGCCACACGCGCTGCCACGTCGGGGTGATAGAGATAGTGGGGCGTGGTCTCCCCCACCCGTGAAATCCGCTCCGGTATATCTGTGAAGAAGGAGCCGTACCAGTCCGCGCCGCTGTCAAAATTCTGGTCGAAGAAATGGACTTCCTTGCGGTGGCGGGCCATGAGGATCTCCGGGTGGCTCCGCAACGTCTCGTCGAGCCAGGTCGTTCCGGCGCGCTGGGCACCGATCACCAAGAAGTCTGGGAGAGTCATTCCGGGTTGGTTCCAAGGTCGGGGTGCCCTCTCTACCCGCATCACCTATCCGACTAACCGGGCTACCAGGCGGACCAGCGATTCGCCGACTGCGACCCGGGGTATAAGGGCATTCCCAACCATCCCAAGGGGGCGGGTACTCGCGTGGCAACAGCAAAGAGCTGGTTGAAGACCGTCACCGGTGGCTCGGTGGGCGGCCGCAATTTCATGGCGTTGTCCATAGGCCAGACCGTGTTCGCCGCGACCTCATGGGGCATCCTGTCGGCGATCGCCCTTTTGGGGTCGGCCGAAGATGTCGGCGTCCTGGCGTTCGCGCTGGCGATCGTCACGCCGACGTTCGCGATATCGAAGCTGCGGCTACGCAGCGTCGTGGCGACCGACGTCGCCCATGAGTACCCGCTCAGCGATTACGTCGCCACGGGCTTGATTGGTGCCGTCGCCTCGATTCCGATCGCGACGATGGTGGCCGTCGTCCTGGGCGCGAGCGCTGACATGGTGGCGGTCGTGGCCTGGATGTCTCTTTCCCGTGCGTTCGAGTCGATGAGCCACCTGAGCTACGGATATCAGCAGCGGACGGACCGGATGACGCCGATCGGCATCTCAGTGGCAATTCGAGGCATCCTCTCATTGGTGCTGGCCGCGGGCGCCTTCGCCCTCACGGGCAGCGTCATCTGGGCGGCAGCAGGATCGGCCATGGGCGATGCCCTCCCGTTCGTCCTCTATGACCTTCGGTTCCTGAGGAAGGGCTTGTCATCGGTCGGTGAGAGCATCAGACCGTCCTGGCCGGCCATCCGCAGGCTGTTCATTGCCACGCTTCCCCTCGGTCTGTTCGCGTTTCTCATGTCCTTGACCGACAACATTCCGAGACTGGTTCTCAACTCGAGCAGCGGGTTGGCACAGCTAGGCATCTTCGCCACCTTCGGCTACGCCGTAACCGGGGTCACGGCTGTGACCCGAGCCCTGGACAGCGCTGCGAGCCCCCGAATAGCGCGCGCCCTCGCCAGACGAGATGTAGCAATCGTGAAGCGGCGAATTCGCGGCCTCACCATGGTGGCATCTCTGATCGGCGCGGTGGCCCTGGTCCTCACGGTGACCGTCGGCGAGGCCTTTCTCGATCTCGCCTTCGGCCCCGAATTCGCCGCGTACTCGGTCGAATTCTCCTGGATGGCCGTCTACGCGTGGATGGTCCTCGTCTTCGCGGGTTGGACCGTGACGCTGGTAGCTGGGCGGAGGTTCAAGGAACAGCTGTACATCCAGATCGTGACTGTCGTCGCCGTGTTCGTCTCGGGTCTGGCTCTCATACCTCCCTACGGGTTGACGGGAGCTGTGGGCTCACTCCTCGTGGGCGGTGCGGTGCGTCTGATGTTGACCGCTTCCGTGGTCCGTGGCGTGATTCGTGGTGTCGAGGGCTACGACAAAGAGGGCAGCTCGGCGCAGGAGGGCAACCGTGGTCAGTGAACTCGAGTCTCCTTGGATTGATCTCCTGAGACAACTGGACCCCTTGAGTCCGAGCATGGGTGTGTGGAAGAACTCCGATGAAGCCCTCGCCGGCAATGGGGATGTCGACTATTTCGCACCGCGAAGCACATGGCCCGCGATCGTGTCCAGTTTCCGGGCTTGGGCAGGATCACACGGGTTCGAATACCTTCCACCCTGCCGCCACCGACCCGGTGCTCTCTACCTGATCGCCGTCCACCGGGAGAGACATCGTCTCATGCAACTGGACGTCCGCGAGAGCTTCGTGCTCGCGGGTTCGGAGATTCTCTATTCAGGTGACCTGGACAGCCTGGTCGACGCGAACGGGCACGGCTTCAGCCAGCTGCGTCCTGGGGCGGAGGCAACGCTGAAGTTGCTCTCGAAATGCATCGACCGCAGGGGGAGGGTGCGGCAGGAGTGCCCCGAACTGGAATCGGTGTCTCACGGTGTCGGAGTGGACCTGGCGGGGGCGAGGCAGATGGCCTCACTCCTCCGTCATGGCCGTACCGCCGCCGATCGGCTCATCGTCTCCATCGCGGCTGGTCACCCGGACGAGGCCGCTGCTCGGTCCTTAGTGCGAAGCTCGAGGATCGCGGCCGGACTCGATCCTCGAACGTCGGGCAGACTCGTCGCGTACCGGCTTCGGCGCAGATCGTGCCCCACGCTTGCCTGGATCCTGTCTCATGGCCAGCGGCTCCCGCCGCGGCTGGATCCATGGATCGGCAACGTCCGAAGGGTGCATCACAACGCCGAGTCGTGGCTGGACCTGGAGGCACTCGAGGAGCCTACCGGAGCGGCCGACGGTGCCTTCATCGTCATAGCGGGCCCGGACGGTGTGGGGAAGAGCACCCTCCGCGAGGGACTCACCGAGGTCCTGCGTCGGCGCTACCCGGTGTGGAGCGGTCGTCTTTCCGGTCCGCTGAGCGAGCTCCGCAGGAGCAAGCGCCCGGAGGAGTCCCGGGGAGCGCCGGCTGTCTCCGGAAGTGCGGTCTCGAAGATTCGGGTGCTCTACTTGTTCGTCGACGCCGTGCTGCGATGGCTCATGTGGACGAGATCGTGGTTGAAGCGGGGAGGCTGGGTCATCACAGAGCGGGGATGGTGGGACATAGCGGTGTATCCCACTCGATATCGGGTGGAGCAATCGGGGCGGCTGCACCGGGCGCTTGGCATGATGGGCCCTCGCCCGGATCTGATCCTTGTCATGGAGGCAGCTGCTGAGGAAGTCCGCACCCGGAAAAGCGAGTTGTCGGAGGGTGAGATCCGACACCAGACCGAGTTGTGGCGCTCAGTGATTCCCCATCGTCAACCACATGTCTACCTCGATGCCGGCCTGGCTCCGAAGGTTCTGCTGAATCGTGCCCTGGAGGCGATCGAACAGTCCTGCGCCAATGGTTTGGACCTCACACCTCCGCAGTGACCATGAAGACGCCGCTTGCCAGCTCAACTCGCATCGGAGAGCCCTGGGTGCTCGTTTCCGACGATGAGGATGGAGGCACGAGAGACTGTGTTGTGGCGATCCGGTCTCTGGCCCATGCCGGATACAACGTCGCTGTCACCACTCGGTCATCCCGTCCGCTGCTTTCTCGATACGTCGGACGGCGCGTGCATGCAGGGGACGCCGACATCGCCGATGTGATACTCGACGAGATGCGTCGAGGCGACTACGCCGCCTTCATCCCTGCAAGCGAGAACGTCGTTCTATCTCTAGAGCCGCAGGTGGCGGAGCTTCTCCACAAAGCGTCGCTTTCCCGCCGAGCACGGAAAGCGGGATTACGAGTTCCTGAGGAGAGGGTGTTCGCGGCGCCGGCCGATCTCATCAGAGCTGCGCCCACGTTGGAGTTCCCTGTCGTCGTCAAGCCCTCGGTGCGGACCTTCAAGGCCTTCCGAGCCGATGATCCCTCCCAGCTGAAGACCTTGCCTCGGGGGTCGGGTGAGATAATCGTTCAACCCTTCCTCGACGGGGCGATGTCGGCGGTGGCTGGTGTGATGTGGGACATGGAAGTCCACAGCTGCAGCTTCGAGCGGTGGGAGCGGATATGGCCCCTGGACTGCGGTTTGGCGGCCTGGGCCGTGACCGTCCCGCCATCCGAGCCCCTCGTTCAGGCTTTGTCGTCGCTCATGGCCGGCTACTCCGGCCTGTTCGTGGCCCAGTTCGTGGACGGCCATCTCATCGACCTCAATTTGAGGGTCCACTCTTCCCTTCCGCTCGCCGTCAAGGCTGGTGTGAATCTCGTGGCCATCTACGCCGATCTCGCCCGAGGTCTCAGTTCCCGCCAGACGCGAGCCGAGCCCGGGCACACTTTTCGTTGGATATCGGGTGATTTGAAAGGAGCGAGCGCGGCACTGCGCTCGGGGGCGACACCTGTGCTCGACGCGGCCAAGACGTTGATGCCCGTCCGTGGGACGACACACTCGATGTTCTCCTGGCGTGATCCGCTGCCCATGCTGGCACGTGTCACCGCCCGCATCGGAGGGAGAGGCTGATGGGATCCGAAACCGCGACGCCGCCGACATCCTCCGAGGTGAATGTATCGGCCTTGATCCTGGCAGGCGGAGTCGGTGAGCGGATGGGAGGTCGGCCCAAGGCATTCCTGCAGGCCGGCGCCGGGACACTTCTGGAGAGAGTCGTCGATCAGGCACGCCAGCATGCGGACGAGGTGATAGTGGGATTGCCCGCAGGGTCGGTCGGCCAGGGGAGCGTGCTTCTCAGAGATCGGGCGGTCGTGGTCCGCGGTGGGGAGACGCGGCAGGAGACGTTCACCAACGCTCTCAATGTGTCGGGGGGTGAGATTGTGGTGATCCACGACGTGGCGCGCCCATTCGCACCGAGCGCGCTCTGGAAGGCAGTGATCGCGGGAGCACGAAATCACGGTGGCGCTGCTCCGGCCATCACTGTGCCGGTGCGTGACTCCCTGGCGACGCGTGAAGGAGAGTGGCTAGGCCCTCCGTTGGACCGCGAAGGCATCGTTGCGATACAGACGCCCTATGCATTTCGGCGCCCGGTCCTCGATCGCGCCCTGGCCGCCGCCGATTCCGAGAGTTGGGCGGAGACCAGCGTGACGACATTGGTCACGAAAAGCGGTCAACAGGTGTTCCTCGTGCCCGGCGACGACGCGAACAGCAAGGTGACCTTCGCGGGAGACTGGGAACAGGCTCGGCTGAGGATCTTGGGAGCTCAGGACGACCCGACGAGCATCGCCAGATCGAGCACGCGGGAGCTGTAGCCCCATTCGTTGTCGTACCAGAGGATCATCTTCAGTAGTCGATCGCCCGACATCCGAATCCAGTTCAGGTCGATCACTGCGGAGTAGGGCTCGCCTGCATAGTCGACGCTGACCAGCTGCTCGCTGTTGAGGTGAACATACGGTGACTCGGCGAAACGTTCCTCGAGCATCGAGATGACCTGATCGGCATTGGTCGGACGGTCCAATTGGAGCGAGAGGTCGGCGATCGAGACGATGCCCGTGGGAATTCGGAACGAGATCGCCTCGATCCTTCGCTCCAACTCGGGGAGGATCGGTTGGAGAGCGGTGACCGCAGTAGTGGTCTTGGCGATCATGCTTGCGACGCTCGACCTCCCTAGCGCGTAGTCGCTCCAATAGGCACCGGGGAAGCGTTGAAATCCGACTGGCCCATCAACGAGGTTCTGATAGGAAAGCCACGGATGCATCGTCGTCACCAGACCACCCGACACTCCGAAGGATGCTTCGAGAGCCACCAGGACGTGAGCGATCGCGTTGGCGTCACAAATTGTGCTCGACACGAGATGGTCGGATTTGGGATCATATTCGTGGTCGTTCACGCCCATGATCACGTAACGATCGACCTCGTCGGGTGGGGAGTGCGTGATTATTGCTTTGGCCACCCGTTCTGAGCCAATCAGCTTGCGGGCACCGACGACGTTGTCGTGGACACCAGTGGCGTCGACCAGCACGTCGACCCCGTAGCTCTCCCACGGCACGTCGGTGATGAGCCGCTCGGAGTGAAACCCAACCTCGGCACCGAGTAGCGACACGCGGCCAACCCCGTCGATTTCCGCCTTCGGCTTCGCCTTGCCGTATGTGGAGTCGTAGTTGTAGAGATAGACGAGGTTCTGACGGTCGCTGAGGTCGTTCACCGCGACGATCTCGAAGTCGGGACGCTCCCCCGCGACGCGGGTCACGCACCGACCTATTCGTCCGAATCCGTTCAGGCCGATTCTGATCGAGTCACTCATGACACCTCCCTGGCTCGATCGCCATTACCGCTACTCATGCGTTCGGGCGGGATGTCAGGCGACGTCGCTTTCCCATCGGGCTCATGCCTCAAGTGTTCGAGAAGTTGGCGATACACCCTGGGGGACGACTGGCCATCACGATGTGTGTGAAAGCGCTCGACAACCGTCTGGTATTGATCGCGCCATGGGCCGAGCCCGGGCTGAGATGCGACTAGAAGGGCATCACCCAACTCCTCGAACGACTCGCACTTCGGCCCCGGAGTCACCTCCTCGACCGGGTACAGCAGAGATCGGTCCTCGACGAACGTCGCGAGGTCCGGTACGAAGTAGATGATTGGCTTGCTCAGGAGCATCATGTCGAAAGCAACGCTCGAGTAGTCGGTGATCAGCCCTGCGGCGCTGCCATAGAGCTCGGTCGGCTCGGCATCTGGATCGACCCAATGGATCCGCTCCCACTCCTTTCGTCGCTCCGCCGTCGGCATCGCGCCTCTGAGGAAATCGACAAAGTGCAGCTTGACGAAGAGCTCGACATCCGCCCGCCGCGCCTCCTCGTTGAGCCGCTCCCAGAGCACCGTGCGGAAGCGGGATCGATCCCGAAAGGTAGGCATGTAGAGGAAGCTTGGACGTGTTGTGCGTCGCATGGCCTCCGCAACTGCCCTGGCGGCACCGGCGGGTTGCCCATTCTGCAGCATTTTGTCGTGTCGTGGAAAGCCGGTGACCCACACCTGGCTGGGCTCGATTCCGAAGAAATCGGTGGCCTGCCGGGCATGTTCAGGGGAGGTTGCAAGACACCAGTTCGGCTTGGGGAGATGCCATGGAATCAGGAAGGCCCAAACAGCACGTTGCCACCACTTGCCGTGAAAGAGTCTGAAGAGGTGATGGCTTCGGTTGTCGATTGCCCGCTCGATTCGCTTGATGCCCACTCCATGGCGGAGGAGAACCTTCTTGGCACCGCGAGATAGCCAGTGGTTTATGTCGCTGGTCAACCCGTCGTATAGGTAGACCCCGGCACGGGCACAAGCGATCCAGCCGACGAGCGAAGAACGAGAACCAGCGAGAAGGCCCTTAGATCTGAGCGCGCGGACAATCCTTCGATCGGCGCTGATCCAGATGCACTTCGGTCCCTGTGGCAGTCCGCTCACATATTCGTACAAGGCGCCGGCGTTGTCGCCGGCGAGCCTTCCAGACCAGCTGCCAAATACCCACAACGAATCGTTCCGGGGTATAAGGCCACTGAGGTAGTACACCGCAAACAGAAGCGGTCTCAGTGCTACGTGGATCACCCTTCTGATCGCTCCCCCTCGCACATCTCATCCATCGGGTCGTACGTGTGGTCCATTGGTCGGTCGCACCCGGCGTTCACCTTCGCGACCCGCCCTGTTTACCCGTCGGCGTGTTCTCCAAACGGAGCAACGGCCACCCCTGCCGCGTCCTCACTGACGATGTGCGTTTGCATGCGCGCCGTTTCGGGAAAAGGACGTGGCTCCAGAGCGGGCCGGAGCTGCGTGCGCGATCTCCACAGCGAAGCGCCCGAGACAAACCCGATGCATGAAAGAACCCAGTGAAGGGCAGTACGTGAACCAAGGAAATCGAGAGCCAAATGGACTCCCCAACCTCTCCAGAGGCTCCATCCTCGTCATCGCAGCGCTCGCCTTTGGCTTTGGTCTGATAGGTGCTCTCATCGGAGCAATCAGGTCCAACGGCGTGACCGCTATTGCCTCGATCACGCTGGGCACACCAGCGCCAACGGTATTCGCCGAAGCTGGACCGGCGGTTGACGACGTGGACTTGGAAACGTTCGTCGAGAATCAAGAAGATGTACTCGGCTCGCTGGAAGTGGCTCGTCACGCCGCGACCCTTCTCGAACAAGGCTCCTACTCCCCGTTCCCCCATGAGGTCCAGGCAGCCACCACTGCGGAACGGGTCCCTGACTCCACAGAGATAGAAATCACGTATTCGGCAGCGGTGGAGTCCCACGCCGTTGCCGGGGCCAACGCAGTCATCGCCGGCTATGAGAATCTGTTGCGACAGCGATGGGCCGACCACCACACGAGCGCCATCGCCTCGATCCGGGAGACCTTGGAGGCGGCCGAGGCCGACACGCAACGCCTGCTGGCTTCCGTGACGCAGCGAATCGCCGACGGCAACCAGGAAAATGGCGAGACTGATCTCACGGAACAGATGTTGGCCATCATCGCCGAACTCGAAACCATCGACCAAGCGGTGGCCGAAGGTGCGACCGGCGAGGGTCTCAATGCGTTGGACGTGCGCCGCAGCATCCTGGCGACCGAGGTCGACGCTTTCGAGACGGTGTTTGCGGAGCAGTTGGAGGGCAGCCGCGTTTCCGTCGATGCCGCCCGCCTGGAATCCGCCTTGGTGAGGGAGGCGAGACTTCGAGAGCGGTTGATCGAACTCGAGGTCGACTCCCGCATGGAGGGATACGGAGTTGCTTTCTCCACCCTCGCGATCACTGCCTCACCGAGCACGGCGGGTCCAATGCTGGCAGGCATCGCCGGCCTGGTGTTGGGTGCATGTTTGGGGCTTGCGATCGTTTACTGGCGTCAGAAAGACCAGGACAGGATCGGGTCACCTGCAGAGGCTCGGCGACTCCTCGGCTACCCGCTCCTGTCAATCATGGACTCCAAGGAGGGGGCCTTCCAAGACCCTTCTGCCGAGACCACGGACGGACGCCACAGCACGTCCCAACTGTTGACCCGGATCCGGTCGCAAGCACTGCAGGGAAAGTCCCAGGTACTCGGGCTCATTGGTGATGACGGCGTGAGAGCCGCGACAGCCACGGGACTCGCATCGGCGTGCGCCGAAGACGGCCTCGACGTGTTGGTGGTGGACGGAGCCCTTGTTCGTCAGCCTGGCAGGGATGGGTTGGCGACCACTCGCGGCTTGGGGGACTTCGTCGCCGACGAGCTGACTCTTGCGTCCGTCATCGAAGAGCGGAGCACTCCCAACGGAAGCGCCTACCACGTCCTCGGACACGGGGAATCGGGTTTGATCAACGCACTGCAATCAGAGGACCTCATACAAGCCCTCGACCTCGTTGAAGACACCTACGACGCGGTGTTGGTAGCCCTGCCTCTCTCATCACTTTCGGGTCTAATCGACAGCGGCTACAGGTCAATTGCCTTCGTCGTGGTCTTCAGGCATGACAGCCGGGCCAGTTCGGCCGCGCGTTTTGTAAGAGGAATCGAGAAAAGACAAATCGAACCCTTGGGCTTCATATATGTCTACGACCCAACTGCGAGCTCGGCGCCCCAGTCCCCCCTGCACGCGGATCACTCCGGGAGCCGTCATCTCTAGCGTCCTCATCGCCTCGCAGCCGACGTCCGAAGGGGTCGCCGTTTGTGTCGCACAGCACGCCCGTGCCGCACTTGACCGAGGTTATGACGTCACCGTCGTCTGTCCTGGGGCCGACCGTGGACCGCTCGCCAGGTGGGTGACCGAAGCCGGCGCAAATCACGTTGGATTGGACATGGCCCGCGGGCCAGGCCCGAGCGATGTTTCCCACATACGTGTCATGCGGCGTCTGATGTCCGGTCTCGACCTCGTTCACGCTCACTCCTCGAAGGCGGGGGCTCTCACGCGGCTGGCGGCGATGACGATGCGCCGTCCCCCTCCGATAATCTTCAGCCCGCATGCCTGGTCCTGGCACGTCGGCGGTGGCATGAGCCGTCTCTACTTGTCCATCGAACGGGTTCTTGCGAAACAAACCGATGTGTTCGTCGCCGTCGGGGAACGGGAGGCTGCAGAAGGTCGTGCGGCGTTGCCGGCGGGTGAGATGGTCGTAGTCCCCAATGGCGTAGATGTCGAGTTTTGGGCTCCCGACGGCCCAGTTGCCCCTCGTCCGCCGGGCCCTTTGGTGGTGTGTGTGGGCCGTCTTTCGAAGCAGAAGGGTCAAGATCTCGCCATTCGGGCGCTGGCCGGGATGCGAAACGCCGACGTGACCCTGCGTCTTCTCGGTGACGGGCCGGCGAGGGATGAGATGCAGGATCTCGCTGATGCTCTGGGCGTCTCAGATCGTGTCGAGTTCTGGGGATCAGTGTCTGATCCTGATCGACATTTGCGCGCAGCCGATATTGTGGTCATCCCATCCCGATGGGACGGAATGTCATTGGCTCTCCTCGAGGCAATGGCGGTCGGGAAAGCGATCGTCGCCACCGACGTCGCTGGGACGGAAGTCGTCGGCGACGCCGGGATCATCGTTCCCATCGAGGATGTGCCGAGCCTGAGATCGGCGATGGAAGAGTTGCTGGATGAGGAGGGGCACCGGCGGCAGTTGGCCATTGCGGCACGTCAGGCGGCTCTGCGCCATTCGCTCGATGAGAACCTTCGTGCTCTGATCTCGGTCTGGGAACGAATGATCGAGCCGCGCTCCGTGACACGGCCTCGGACACCCCAGCCCACAGGCTGATGTCGAACCGACTGTCTGGCGGACCGGGCCTCGATGGAAGCTCGCTCACCCACCGTTCCGCCGACGGTTTGCCCACGGCCCGCACCGCGTTTCTCATATACGCGAATCGGTCGGGCTCCACCCTGCTGGCTGCCCAGCTGTCCAGGCGAATTGGTCCTGAGCAGCTGTTGGTCATTCCAGAGTTCCGGCTGGTCGAGTATCTGTTCCACGTCGGCGACGACAAAGCGCGACGTCTCAGTCCCGCCGCGATGAGAACAATGATCGAAGACGACCGCCAGATCTCCGCAAACCTCGACCTCTCCCGTGAGCTGCTCGTGTCGACGCTGCAAGGGACAATCGGAGAGGGAATCCTCTTCAAGCTCGAGAAAGTTCTCGAAGCGTACGTAGCGGCCAACTCTCCAGGGGCCGAGCCACAGGTAGTCCTGTGGAAATGGGGGAACGCCGCGACATACGTCGACGAGATCGCGCGTCTCCTTCCAGAGGCTAGGTTCGTGCATGTCATCCGGGACGGACGCGGCGTCGTCAATTCGCTGTTGCGCTCGCAGTCTCCCTACTTCCCCGGAGAGGACCTCGCCAGGGGCAGCACCCTCCACGGAGTGCACCACTGGAGGTCGGCGCTCAGACGCAATATGGGACCGCGACGAGTGGGCCTGGATCTGCTGGATGTTCGCTACAGCGACTTGGTTCGTGTGCCCGATCAGGTATGCCGCACCGTCAAGGAATTCCTAGGCCTAGGAGGGGGGTTACGGGAAGAGGTAGGCCACCACAGTTTCAAGGTCTCGCCGGCTGAGAGGGGGATCCACGAACTGGTGGAGGACAGCCCGAGACCCGAGCGGATAGACAGTTGGCAGACGGAATTACCCGAATGGCGTCGCCACGTGATCGAGCACGCGGCACACAAGGAGCTGGAGGATTGGGGCTACGACGTGACCCCAACTCAGGTCTCGACGTCAAAGCGGATCGCTTGGCAAGGACGAGCTCAAATCGAAAGGCTCATCGGCTTCATCAATTGGTCCCTGCGCCGGATGCGTCCATACGGTGCGAGGCTTGCCTTCCGCCTTCTGCGACTTCGAGTGAAGGCTTGGTCCGCCGCGAGAAGGGCCGCTTCATCGCTGTAACGCGCGAGTCGCCGAATCGACTGAAACCTCTGACCAGGGGAAATGGATCGCATCCACCGTGACCCGATCTCGATCCCTCGCCACATCACTCAACCACTTCGGCGAGGTCCCGCCGGTAGTCATCGCCCAAAGATCCGAGTGCCCGTGTCCCAACACGACTAGCTCGTTGAGGTGCTACGCAGAGCCTTACTCGCCACCCATGGAACTGAAGAATTCGATGATCCGCTGAGTGTCATCGGAGAATGCCCAGCGTTCTGTGAGCTTGCCGTCCTTCATGTGAGCAACCTCGGCCGTGCGATAGGTGAAGTTTTGGTCACCCATGCTGAGCGTGGTCTCGACCAGTCCTATGACGTGCTCGTCGTTGCCAACGACATCGTGGACGTCGATTGTGAATGCGCCCGCTCCGAACTCCTCCATGGCGGACATGCTCGCCACGACGGCATCCTTGCCGTGGAGAGTCTCGGCGCCGAGCTGATGCCAGACAACATCGTCGGCTAACGCGTCGAAGGCCGCCTCAAAATTGCCTTGCTGAAGTTGCTCATGGACCCCTCGGAAGATCGCCACATGGGGATGTTCGGCCATGGTCGTGCTCTCCTTTCTGAGCATTCATCAACCTACACACGGTGCAGGCGATCTGCGTCGAGTTGTCATCGTGTTCAGTCGCGAGCAGGTGGGCCGATCCGACCACATGGGCCCTTCTCGCGTAGGGCCAAAACACTGAACCTCGACCCGGCATTGGCTGCCCTCGACGGAAGCTCCCGCGAGACCGTGTGGTCACCGTTCGGCGAGCGAGACCTCGTACTTACTACCTCCGTGTGACAGGTGTAATCCTGATCAGGCAACGGTCGGGCTGCTTCTTTCGGTACGCCGAGCATCGTGCCGATCTCAGGCCAGCTGCGTTGGGCCTCACGGGCCGAATGCACCGCCTCGGGGAGTTCTGCTTCGACTTCTTCGCGTCGCTCCGCAGCTCAGCGATGGTCCGGAGGGCCTCGGTGTCGCTTCCCCTAGATCCGTGGATTCGACAAGCTCAACCCGGCGTCGAGAGTCGTGCCGACCCCCATTGGCGTGTGTGATGCACGACCATGACCTGGCTCTGGGAACCCTTGGAGACTCCTGTTCGGACACTCCTGTTCTGGAAATCAGGGAAATCGCGCCTAGCTGTTCAGCGTCTCTTGGCGACGACCCAACCGGTGGCCGCCCATGCGGCGACCGTCCACAGAGTCAGCACGAGGTAGGAGGCCCCTGCATCGGTTACGAGCCCGTCGGTGAGCCCATCGCGGATCACCAGCGACATGTGCCAGAAGGGGAGGACCCGCTGGACGGACCCCCACCACTCCGGGAACTGTTCGATCGGGACGACTATCGGGCTGAACAAGAGCACCAGGAAGATCACCATGTTCGTGATCAGGTTGGTGACCCTGGGCTCGGGGATCACATGGCCGAGGGCGTACCCCACCGAGGTCGCCATCGCCGATGTGAGGAGGATCGCCGGGATCACCAGCCATGACACCTGGAGGTCGATGTCGTAGATCATGGTGGCGATCAGGATGGCGGCGGCGGTCCCCGGAATCGCTATGACCGTGAAGATGGTGAAGGTCGCAGCCGCGGACGCCCCCCGGGGAACGGGCAGGGACCAGACGTAGTCGTAGGTGTTGCGAATCTTGTGGTCCATGACCGAGGCCGGGACCATGGCGAACCCGACAGGCACCATCGCCAGGGCCGGGATGCCGGTGACGATGAAGGTCTGCTGAAGCGGCGTGAGATCACCGAAGTAGTACCCGTACATGAGGGCCATCCCCGCCCCCATCAGCACCTGCACAACCAGGCCGATCGTGAGGTAGCTGCGCAAGCTCTTCGTCTCGAATCGCAGCATCGATCGATAGCCATCGACCCAGAACCCCACACCGCTGCGCACCGGGAGATGCTCCGAGACCGCGGTCATTTCCGGCGCACCAACACGAGGCCGGTGATCACACCGGTCACAAGGGTCCAGACGGCGACCACCACCCAGTCGAGCAGCGTGACGGTCACCAAGCCAGTGGTGAGCGAAGAACGAACGACAACCGCCATGTGGTGGAAGGGAAGGAACTCGTGGACGGTGGCCAACCAAGATGGAAGCCGGTCGACGGGAAAGCTCACGGGCGAGAACCCGATGATGAAGAAGATCGCCAGCTGTGTGAACAGGAGAGTCACCTGCGGCTCCTCGACTCCATGCGCCACGGCAGTTCCAATGAAACAGCCGCAAAGGAGGGTGAGGAGACACCCCGGCACAACCGAAGGCGACACCATGAAGGAGATGTCGTAGCGCCATACCGCAACGAGCATCGCTGCCGCCACACCGGGGATCGCCGCCAGGGCGGCGAGTGTGACCGAGGCCATCGTGGCTGCGCTCCGGGGAACCGGCAGCGACCAGAGGAACTCGTATGACCCCTCCATCCGCTGCTGAGCGATCACCTGTGGCGTCAGCACCAACCCGATGAGGATGAGGGACATCACCACCGCACCGGTCGAGAGATAGAGGGCCATGTCCGCGTCGATGTTGGGTATGAGCAGGCCGAAGCCGAGCACGAACCCCGCACCCGCCAGGATCTGGACGACGACGATCAGGGGAAACAGGAGCCGTGCCCCCCGAGTCTCCCATCGGAGCATGGCCGCGTAGCTGCTCAGCCAACTGGCAGGGCCGGACCTCTTCGCGGGAAGACCTAGGGCGAGAGCGCTGTCAACGGTCATGGCCGATCGTGCTCACCTCGCCGGTGAGGCGGATGTACACGTCCTCGAGGGAGGTCGCACCCAACGCGTACTCCTCAGCCTGACCGGAGGCGACAAGCCCCTGCGCCCACTCGATGGCTTTACCCACGTCCTGTTCGGCGATGACAGTCGCCAGGTTGTGGCCCACTCTCGTGCTGCTGGTCACGAACCCGGGCTCAACGGGATCCGGGGCTCCGGGGACGAGCATCACCAGCATCCTCATACAGCCCCGATCTTCCGACTTCAACGATGAGGGGGTGCCCTGGGCGACGAGACGGCCTTCGTTGATGATGGCGAGCCGGTCCACCGACTTCTCGGCCTCGAGGACGTTGTGAGTCACCAGGAACACCGCAGATCCTTCGCCGGCGACGGCGCGGATCCGCTCCCAGAGGAGCCGGCGCCGCATCGGGTCGACGTCGTTGGTCGGCTCGTCGAGAAAGACAATCGGTCCGGGGACGACTGTGGCCATGGCAAACCCCACGAGCCGTCGCACCCCACCCGACAGCTTGGCGCCGAACGTGTCGGCCCACTCCTCGATATCGAGTGCCAACATCAACTCGTCGGTTCGCCGCCGGGTTTCGGCCGGGGACGCACCTCGTATCAGCCCGGCGATCTCGACCGCCTCCCGGGCTTTGAAGGAGTCGATGGGCATCTGAGCTTGAGGCAGGTAGCAGCAGAGCTGTCGCGCCGCGGCGGGGTCGGCTACGAGGTCGTAGCCACCGAGTTGGATGTTCCCACTGGTCGGCTTGAGCAGACCCATGACCTGCTTGACCAGGGTCGACTTGCCGGCACCGTTCGGGCCCAGAAGCCCGTAGACCTCCCCCGGGCTCACCTCGAGGGTGAGCCCGTCGTTGGCCGGTGCGGCGTCGACGTCGAACGACTTGATCAGGTTCTCAACCCGGAAGGACCATCCGGTCAGCTGCTTCGCTGGTGCCGACGCCGTCATCGTTCAAGGAGCGGGACTGATCGTGATCGAACCAGCACTCGACTCGGCGAAGATGCGTCGTCCCGCGGATGGGTCGGTCGCCACGTTGATATTCACCGATCCGGCCGCGGTGTCAGCGTCGACGTCGTATACGTCGTCGGGGACGGTGAGGTCGACGTTCCCAGCACTGGTGCTGGCCGAGAGCGAGGTGAACTCACCGAGGACCGTCAGCTCGACGAGACCTGCGGACGTTTCGGCCTCGACGTCGCCATCGGCCAAGGAGCCGGTGATGTTGCCTGCCGAGGTCACCAGACGCGCCGGGCCGGCGACGTCATCGACGTTGACCGATCCTGCCGAGGTCTCCAGGTCCGTTCCGCCGGTCGTCCCTCGCACGTCGATGGACCCTGCGGACGTGCGCACCTCGACCATGGCATCTGAAGCCACTGTCCCACTCACGCTGGTCGTGCAGTTGATCTGGAACCAGGAACACTCCCCCTCGACCCGGGCGACTCCATTCTCGTAGGTCACCACGACGGTGGGCTCTCCAGCAAACAGCCACTCCTTGGTGATCGTCACTTCGGTCTGATCACCGGCGACCAGGTCGACGCCCCCGGTGACATCGATCATCAATTGGCCGACTTCACCGTCGAAGGTCTCGCTCTGGATTGCAGTGCTCGTCGGGAGCAGCCAGACGGCGAGCGTCACGGCTCCTCCGATTAGGATCAGCACAAGCAGGGTCCACAGCCAGCCCCGACCCGGCGTCGGAGACCGGCCCTCGGGGGTCGACTGCACTTCGGGTACGGGTGTCATCGATGTCATCTCTCCTCCTTCTCTCTGTATCTCGTCGGCGGGTCACAAGTGCTCATCGCGGAACCGTCTCGCTGGCCAGGGGCTCACGCGCCGGACCGCTTCTGAACCCACCACCGGCCAGGAGGACCGCCACCGCATAGAGCACCCAGATCCCAGCCCGGATCCATCCCAGGGTGTCGGCGTGGCTTCCGATGAACATCGGTGTGATGAACTCACCCGACACGGCATTGCTGCTTGCGTGCATCAGCATCGCCATGAGGACGCTGCCCCCGCTCCCCGTCACGATCCAGGCGAAGACGACACTGGCGGACAGGATGTAGACGACGTCGGCCGCGGGTATGTCACCTGTGATGAACAGTGGCAGGTGCCAAAAGACGTGGATGACTCCCACGACCAGGCCAGCGGTGAGAATCGAACGGCGTCGCATCAGCTCGGATAGGGCGAAGCCGCGGAACCCGGGCTCCTCCCATGGGCCGAAGATCGGAACCAGAAGCACGAGCAAGAACGTGAACGGCACTTCTGTCCAGGTCCCCAGGTCGGCTCCAGATGGCGACGGGGCCCCCAACCAGACGGTGGCGAGCGCCGCCACGACAGCGGCAAGCGCCGGCAGCAGCAGGGCGATCGTGTACCACTTCCATCCCACCCGCCATCTCGTGATCTGTCCGAAGAGCGCCACCAGCCCCTCGCGACCCTTGGTCAGCCACAGGATCAGCAGAGCGGCGAAGAAAGGCCCCGAGCCGAGCGGGTATCCGGCGATGGGGACCAACCACCATGAGAAGACACATGCCAGCACGACGAAGGCCACCAAGGCGTGACGTTGCATGACGGTCCTGATCATGGGATGTCCTCCCGGTTGATGCGGATGGCGATGGTCCGCTCCCCTACGTAGTCGGGAAGAAGGCCCATGGCGGCGCTCACGTCGGCGGCGGCGACCTCCCACCAGATCTCGTGACCACCAAACCGGCAGGTGGAGGTGGCCGGATGCCCGCGCAGAGGGCTCTCGAATCCCTTCCAGACCGCATAAGCGGAGGGGCATTCCTCGGGGGCGTGACGATGATGGAGCATGAACGACGCCATAGCGGGAATATGTGTCGTGGCACGGATGGTCACATCGGGGAGGCACCCTGATTCACCACCCTGAATCCGGGTGATGAACGGTTTGTCTCGAACGGGTGTTAGGTGGCCTGGCCGGCTCGCACGAGGGCCCTGGCCACCTCCACCCGCGACGACACACCCAGCTTGTTGAAGATGTTGCGCATGTGAGTCTCCACAGTCTTGGTGCTGAGGAACAGCTCCTCGGCGATCTCACGGTTGGTGCGACGGTCCACCACCAACTCGGCCACTTCGAGCTCCCGGCCGGTTAGTGAAGCCACACCCCCTTCGCTGGTTTGCCCTGGTCTTGTGCGTCGATGGATCGTCCGGCCCAGCTGGCGGAGCTGCGCTTCCACCTGGAGGCAATACGAGGAGGCCCCGAGTTCGTCGAACTCGCGGGCAGCCAGCTCCAATTCGTCGGCTCCCTCTTCGACACGATCAGCGGCGATGAGAGCGCGTCCGAGCAGGGCCCGGCACGGGGCGACGTGAGCACGCGCACCTATCTGGTCGGCTCCAGCCACGGCCGATCGAGCCAGGGTCACAGCCCGGTCAGCGTCGCCATCGACCAGGGCAACCTCGGCGTTCGCCCGATCCGCCATCAGCCCGGTCAACACGAGTCCGTGATCAGTCGCCTCCCTCTCCAGTCGCGCGACGGTCATCCTCGCCTCGTCCCATTCGCCCGCGGCCAGGTGACAGCGCGTGAGCACTTCGAGAAAGTGTGCCCTCCAGCCTCCTGCCAGAAGGGGCACCTCCTCACCACCGACACTGGAGAGCAATAGCTCCCTGGCCGCGGAAGCGTCTCCGAGCTCGAGAAGGGTCTGGGCATGGATCGCTCCGGCGAACGCCGTGATCACCCCGTTGTCGATCGAATCTGCCAGTTCGACACTTTCCACCCCGGCTCGCAGCCCGGTTTCGAGATCCCCCGCCATGGTCGCCGCCAGGGCGCGATTGAAGAGATTCATCGAGAGGCCCTGGGCATCACCTACGAGACGAGCCGACTCGATCGCATCGTCGAGGACTTCGGCTGACCGCTCCATCCTCCCGGTGAGCGCCAACGACGTTCCCAGGATGGGCGTCAGTATCGGGAGGAGATGGGTTTGACCATGGATACGAGCGAGCCGGAGCCCGCGCTCGCCGTGGTCACACCCGAGGACGTTGTGGTCGAGATAGGTCTCTGCAGCCGCCAGGTTGCTGAGTGCATCCAGCCGGGAGGCGATGACCTCGTCGGGGAGGGAGTCGATTAGCCGAGCACAGCTCTCGTGGAGCTCCAGGCCGAGCCCAACTCTTCCGGCGAAGGCCGCACCCATCGTGTGGGCGGCGAGCGCCGCGGCGAACAGCGCAGGGTCGTCCAACGACCTGGCGGCGTCGACCGCCCGCTCGCCCCACTGCAGCATGTGATCGTGGTCTGAGAGATAGAGACTGGCTGCGGTCAATGCGACGAGCAAGGACACGGCCGCACTCGACACCTGATCTCTGAGGCTCTCGTAGGTCCTCTCCAGTCGGGCTCTGGACTCGGAGTGATGACCCAGGAGCTGCTCCATCTCGGCACATCGAACGACGGTCTCGACCGACTCGTCACCCCGATCGTCGATAGCGAGGCACTCTTCGAGGGTCTCGTGGGCATCGGAAAAGCGCCCCAAGGCTCCCTGGGAGGCGGCGAGCTCGTTGAGGAGCCCAGCCCGATCCCCGATGGGTGCATTGCGGGGGAGAATCCGGAGGGCGGCCGTCAGCCAGCGTATCGAGCTGGTGGGCGCCTTCTCCGCCGCCTCCCGAGCAGCTCGACCGAGGACGGCGACCGCGTCCATATCACCGTGGCGGGCCGACTGTTCGACATGGGTGGCGAGGGCGGTGGCCGGCACCCTTCTCTCCTGCAAGGCCGCGACGACCCTGCGGTGACAGGACACTCTCACGCTGGGAGAGCACGCCCCGTAGACCGCGCGATGGACGACGGGATGGCGGAACTGGAACCGGCGCGGCACCTCGGTCTCCCTGACCAGGTCACGGGCCAGCAGAACGTCGATCGCCTCCAGGATCTCCTCCTCGGGGCGACCTGAGGCGGCCACCGCCAGGTCGAGGTCGAACGGGTCACCGACGATGGCGGCCGATTCGGCGGCGTGGCGCACCGGAGGTGTCAGCCCGTCCAGCTCGGCAGCGATTGCGGTTGCCACTGGTGACGGAACCTCGAGCCCACCCTCCTCAACGACGGTGTGGTCGAGACCGGATCGGGCCAGCTGCAGGGCATAGAAGGGATTGCCACCGGAGAGGCGGAGCAACTCGCTGAGGTCGACCGTCCCGACATCGGCCACGAGCTCCGTGACGCTCTCGACGTCGAGGGGCCGGAGCTCGATCGCCACCACGTTGGACATTCCATGGGAGGCTCTGATCGAAGCCGCCACGGTTGGGCCTCCCTGGCCGGACCGCAACGCGATGGCTACGAGGATCTCACCTTGGGGCGGATCGCGGAACAGGTACGACGTCAGCTCCAGCGAGGCACCGTCGGCCCAATGTATGTCGTCCAACATCAGGAGGAGCGGCCGACGGGCGGCGAGCCGCTCGAGCAGCTCACGCACGGCGCGATGTGCCCGGAAACGCTCGGTGACACTCGCCGGATACTCCACGGCCTGATCGAGTTGATGCAGAGACGGGAAGACGGCTGCCAGAGCCCCGAGGCGATCGGTCTCGAGCCGCCCCATGTCTTGTGATCCCAGAGACGCCAGAAATGCGTCGAGGGCGTCGGCGTAGAGACCGAACGGACGCTCGGTGTCGAATTCGGAGCCCCGGCCCCGCACTGTCAGGAAACCATCGTCATCTGCGATCGTCTCCAGCTCGTCGAGCAAGCGGGTCTTGCCGATGCCTGCTTCTCCGGAGACGACCACGAACCCCGAGCGTCCCTCACGTGCCTCGGCCAGCTCGGCTCGAAGCAGCTCCAGTTCCGCCTGGCGGCCAAGAAGGTGGTCACGTGCTCGGCGCATCAGCGGACGGAAGCTACTCCTCAGCCGCGAGGCCGCGTTGGCGGAGTAAGGGTGCAAGATCAGGGTGTGCCCCCGATGTGCCATCGGGGCTCACTGGGGAGGATCAGGCCATGGAATCCTTATCGATCGAGGTCGGGCTCGAGACGCCACCTCCCCTCGCCGTGCCGGAGAGCACCAGCGGCCCTGCCGTCATCCACACGACCGGGCTGTCCAAGAGATTTGGGTCTATCGAGGCTCTCGCCGACCTCGACCTGAGTGTCCCCCAGCACTCCATCGTTGGGTTTCTCGGACCGAACGGGGCAGGCAAGACGACGGCCATCAAGCTCCTGCTCGGGCTGAGCCGCCCCACGTCGGGGCAGGCCACGGTGTTCGGTCTCGATGTCGTGCGGGAGAGCACGGCCATCAGGTCCCGGGTCGGGTATCTCGCCCAAGACCCCCGCTTCTACACACACCTGACGGCGCGAGAGACCTTGGAGTTCACCGCGAAGTTCTTCTTCCGGGGGCCAAAGTCGGCAATCCAGAACCGGATAGAGGAGACGCTCGACCTGGTAGGTCTCACTGACAAAGCCGACAGGCCAACCAAAGGATTCTCGGGAGGCGAGAGACAGCGGCTCGGAATCGCCCAGGCACAGGTCAACCATCCCGACCTTCTCGTGCTCGACGAACCGGCCGCGGCCCTGGACCCACTGGGCCGCCGGGACGTCCTCAAGATCATGGAACGTCTGCGCGAGCACACCACGATCTTCTACTCGACCCACATACTCGACGACGTGCAGCGGGTCAGCGACCAGGTGGTGATACTGCACCAAGGCCGCAAAGTGGCAGACGCCAACACCTCACAACTTCTCGACGGCGGATGCGCCTACCAGCTCGACATTCGCGGTGACAGTGCCACAGCAAAGTCCGCGCTCGAGGGCCAGCCCTGGGTGAGTGAGGTGGTCCTGTCCGCCACCGAAGGCGGGGACAGAATGACGGTCACCGTGACTGATCAGGACGCCGGCGATTCCCTGCTCCTGCGGTCGATCCTTCGCGACGACGCACTGACTGTGACCAACTTTGGCCGCAAGCAGCACAACCTGGAGGAGGTCTTCCTCAATCTGGTGGAAGGAGAGGAGACATGACAGCCACGACCCGGGTCGACAGTGTCGAGTTGGTTCCGGCGGGAGGAAGCGGCTGGACGGTCGGACTGAGCAATCTCCTACGCAAGGAATTCGGTCAGTGGTGGACGACGAAGCTGTGGTGGATCCAGACCCTGATCTGGCTGATCATCCTCAACGGAGTCACCACCGTGATCATGCTGGACAGCTCGGGGATGGAATCCGACGCGCTGGTCGACGAAACGGTGCAGACCTTCTTCCTGGTGGCGGCGACCGCCGTCGGAATCGCGATCGTGCTCACCCTGCAGGGATCGATCGTCGGGGAGCGGGAGCTGGGAACCGCGGCGTGGGTGGTGTCCAAGCCGGTATCACGCACTGCCTTCGTGGCCAGCAAGCTCATCGCCCACCTAACCGGCTTCGCCATCACCGCCATCCTCATCCCGTCCGCCCTTTTCCTCGTAACGGCACAGTTCCTTCTACCCGAGCCCGTGGCGTACGGCCCGTTCGCCATGGGCATGGCGGTCACGGCGCTCAATGTGTTGTTCTACGTAGTGCTCACACTGGCATTGGGCTGCCT
>Ga0299913_10000585_pt1 | contig 23802 bp, 24 predicted proteins | sample RVTome_9_FD_201360 | JGI IMG/M metagenome (GOLD analysis project Ga0299913, IMG submission 201360) | Soil microbial communities from uranium-contaminated site in the Upper Colorado River Basin, Wyoming, United States - RVT155D38 (version 2) ... | reverse complement strand
ACTACCTCGACGGCATCACCGTCCGCTACCCCACTTGGTGGTTCAACGTGAGGCCGTCCAACACCGAGCCCTACTTGAGGCTGGTGATGGAGGCCGACACCGAGGAGGAGCTGGAGCGGCGGAAGGCCGAGATGTTCGAGGTGCTGGGGGAACCGGCGGAATAGGAAGAAGTCGAGCGAGCGTGCCTCGCTATCGCCCGTGGCCGCGGTGACCATCACATAGCGATCGCCAGAATTCCTCGTAGGGCATCAAGGCTTCGTGTCGCGCTCGCCAATGCGCATCGATTCCATCCCAGCCATTGCCCTGGAAGACGTGACCACAGATCGGGCAGACCCTCGGTCCTTTTGTCGGTGTTCCTCTCTCGCAGGCGACACACATGTGACGGTCCTCCTGTTCTGGTGAGAAGCTGGTTTGGTAGGCGAGTACGTCCTCGACCTCGCGCAGGTCGTTGGCAGCGACGTTGATGAGCTCCAAGTCTCGAGCCCCGCACGTCGTGTTCTCGGCGTCGCCGAGCCCGAAGCCGAGGACGTCGCGATAGTGCTCGGCGGTGCGGACGAGATCGGTGACCTGGAGCTGAGGGACGGCTGCGAGGAAGCGGGCCCTGGTCTCGGTCATGGTATCTCCCGACGCCGGCCGCCCGTCAGCCGATCGGCCACGAGCGGTGCAGGTGGACGACCAGCAGGGCGCCGAGGAGGAGCATGAAGGCGCCTGCGGCGACGAAGCCCTTGCGCCGGTCCTCGGAGATCGTGGCCAGGGCCCGGAGGCCGGCGCGCGGGAAGGTGAGGTAGACGACGCCCTTGATCGCCTGGAACCAGCCGTAGAGGGTGAGCACCAGTGGGATGCCGTCCCAGACATTGTGGAACGCCGCAATGAAGGCACCGTAGCCGAGGGTGAGCAGGCCGACGACAAAGACGCCGGGCTCGCCTCTCTCGCGGAGCCGGATGAAGAACCGCGCCCAGACCGCCGGACGGAGCACGTGGGAGAGGCCCACGACGACGAGCTGGACGGCCATGAAGGCCTCGACCGCGCGGTGAAGGTCGGGGGTCACCTGGGCGTCGCCGGTGACCGCTGCCGCGGCGGCCGTTCCCGGGTCGCCTCGACCGCGCGCTCGATGCGCCGGGCGCGGGTCTCCGGCTTCCTGGCCTCCACGATCGCCTCGACGTGCTCGCGCTGGTGGCTGTAGCTCAGCTCAGCTCTAGCCAGCGGTCCCAGGCGGGTGGGGCGGCGCGGAGGGCCTCGACGAGGTCGGCGGGCGGGTCGACGACACGCTCCTCGGTGTCGAGCTCGAGCCGGACCTCGAGGGTCTCGCCGCCTTCGAGGTCCGCCGCCTCGCGGTGGCTCCTGCGCAGCGGGACGCACGGCGGACCGCCCATCGCGGCGATCGTGCTCCGGTAGGTGTAGCCGTTGAGCGTCACCCGGACCGGAGCGCGCACCTTGCCGAAGACGGCCTTCGGGTCGAAGGGAAGCGGGATGAAACAGGCCGAGCCGTCGCGGACGATCGTGGCCGTGAAGGTCTTCGTGCTCATCGCGGGGGTAGGGAAAGCTAGCACGCCGCGCCCCGCGGACCCCCGATAAACGCGTTCAGCACCATCGGCTGCTCGGCGAACGAGCAGTCGTCGCTGCGCTTCCCGCGACGGCCATCGGCTCAGCGCAGAGGCGAGCGTGTCGAGGCGCCGATCTCACGAGGCCGGTCGGTTACCGGCGCGCGACGAGGTAGACGGTGACGCGCCGACCTCCGGCGGCCGATCGGATGGCCGCGGCCCGGGCCGGGTCGGCGATCCACCATTCACGGACCCAGGGATAGAAAGGCCGGATGCCGACGAGGCGGATCACCTCCGACCGCGTGGTCGCCGAGAGGACCGCGACCAGCTCGCGCAGGAACGCCTCGATCTGCTCGCGCTCCCTGGGCGTGGCCTGGGCGGCGAGGCGCCGGAGGTACTCCACGAAGAGATCGAGCAGCAGCCGCCGGACCTCGAGCGAGATCCGGGCGCGCCCGCCCTCGGGGGCCACTCGGCGGGCGATCGCCTGGAGGTCCTGGATGATCTGCATGATCCCGGGGTAGGACGTCCGGGTCAGGACCTGCCGGGTGACCGGGAAGAAGTAGCGCATCTGGCCGCTCTTCCGGCGGTTCGACGCCAGCAGCCCGAGCTCCTCGAGGCGCCGGCACCTGCGGTAGGCGTCGGCCACGCCGCTCGTGCTGCTGACCTCGGGAGTCGTGACGCGGCGACTTTCGCCGATCAAAACGAGGAGGACCGCCAGGTCGGGAGGCCTCAGGGCGATGACCGCCCGCCGGCGCGCCATACGTTCGCACTGGCGGACGATCTCGTCCTCGGGCTCAGTGAGGAGAGCGGCGAGACGGCTCGCGGTGGCCGGACCGGCCCGGCCGAGCTCGGCGGTGATCCATCCGGAGAGCGTCGCGGGCGGGGCGGCCTTCCTCGGCGGCCGGGGAACGATCCGCTGGGACAGCGGGGTCACGGCCATGGTGCACCTCCTGCGGCCGGAGATGCACGGCGCCCGTCGTTTTCTTCCCGCAGCGCCGTGACGACCCGACGGTCGCATTCCGGCCGGCGGCATCGCTCCCCGAGCTGGCCGTCCGCGCCCCGACCATGGGAGCTCTGCCCTCTGAGCTCAAGTGCGCAGGGCGAGAGAAACGTTTCCTCCGTCCTCGTCGCCCCCTGCCGCTACGCCAGGAGCCCCGACATCCCTCAGTCCCTGCCGCCGAGCAACCCCGCGCGGAGCAGGAAGTAGAGCAGCGTCATCAGGGTCGAGACGACCGCGGCGACGTAGGTCAGGGCCGCGGCGTTGAGGACCTTGCTCATCCCGGCGCGCTCCTGCTGGACGACGATGCCGTGCTCGAAGGCGAGCCGCTTGGCGCGCGACGAGGCGTCGAACTCCACCGGCAGGGTGACGATCTGGAAGAGGAGGACGGCGGAGAAGAGGACGGCGCCGAGGAGGACGATCTGCTGACCGAAGGCGGGATCCGCGCCCATGAACATCAGCATCAGGCCGCCGAACATGACGAAGTAGCCGAGCTTCGAGCCGATGTTGGCGGTGGGGACGAGCGCCGAGCGCAGCCAGAGCGGCGCGTAGCGCTGGGCATGCTGGATGGCGTGCCCGGCCTCGTGGCAGGCGACGCCGACCGCCGCCACCGACGGCGAGGCGTAGACCGGCTCGGAGAGGGCGAGCTTCCGGGTCAGCGGGTTGTAGTGGTCGGACAGGGTGCCGCGGGTGGGCACGATCTCGACGTCGGAGATCCCCGCCGCGTCGAGCAGCCGTTTGGCCGCCTGGGCGCCGGTCAGCCCGGAGAGGGTGCGCACCTTCGAGTACTTCTTGAACGCCGAGCGCGTCTTCCAGCTCGCGTAGATCGACAGCGCGAGGGCCGGAAGGACGAGGACGAGATAGAGCCAGTCGAGCATGTCGTGAGCCTCCTGTTCGCCCGGTCCAACTCCGGGGCAGAGAGAGGATATTTCATCGCCCGCCGGCCGATGCGACACCCGCCCGCGGCGATCCGGTAGGGTGGGGGAGGGAGTAAGGACCGGAGGAGACGCGAATGGGCGATACGACGAAGACGGCGATCGTCACCGGCGGCAGCCGCGGCATCGGGCGGGCGATCGTCGAGGCCCTGCTCGACGGCGGGTGGCGAGTGTACCTGTGCAGCCGGAGCCGCGAGTCGGTGGACCGGGCGCTCGGCGAGCTCTCCGGCCGCGGGCAGGTGGCGGGACGGCCGGTCGACGTGCGCGAGCAGGACCAGGTGGACGCCTTCGTCGCCTGGGTGCGCGAGGAGGCCGGCGGGATCGACTGCCTGGTCAACAATGCCGGGCTCGGTCACTTCGGCTCGATCGACGGGCTCTCCGGGGACCAGTGGCGCGAGGTCCTGCGCACCAACCTCGACGGCGCCTTCTACTTCATCCGCGCGGTGGCGCCGGCGATGAAGCAGCGCGGCGGCGGCTGGATCCTCAACGTCGCCTCGCTGGCCTCGAAGAACCCGTTCGCCGGCGGCGCCGCCTACAACGCCTCGAAGTTCGGCATGCTCGGGATGAGCGAGGCGGCGATGCTCGACCTCCGCCACGACGGGATCCGGGTCGCCGCCATCCTCCCCGGCAGCGTCGACACCGCCTTCCACAGCCGCGACGAGCGCGGCTGGATGCTCGCCCCCGAGGACGTCGCCCGCACCGTCACCGACCTCCTCGCCTTCCCCGACCGCGCCCTCCCCAGCCGCATCGAGCTCCGCCCCACGAAACCCCCCAAGCGCTGAGAGCGAGGATCGCGCACGATCTCGCACGCTCCTCGCTCTCAGACCGTCGCGCCGGCTCTCAGATCATGCCGATTCTCTCGTTGCCGAAGAGCACCACGGGGCCGGCGGGGCGGGGCGGCTGCTCGCCGGCGCGCTCGAGGGTGATCGCGGCGCCGGTCATGTCCTCGGGCATCGGCATCTCGGTGCCCGAGAGATGGACCGCGTCGTCCGGGCCGGGCTCGAGGACGCCGGCGGCGACGTAGCGGTCGTCGCCGACCTGGAACCAGAGGACGTACGCCCGCCCCTCGGGCGCCGGGTCGAGCCGCGCCACCCGCACGTACCACTCGCGCTCGGGGTTGGAGAGGAAGAGCAGGCCCAGGGCGTCGGTCTCCGCGGTCTCGCCCATCGGGCGGAGCGGGCAGACCTCGACGCCGGGGGTCGAGACCAGGGCGAGCTGCGAGGCGAGGTCGAGGCGGCGGCGCTCGAGCTCGTCCTGTGCCGCGGACAGGGCGTCGGCCCGCCGCTCGGTCTCCTCGAGGGTGGAGCGCAGACCGGCGATCACCCGCTCCTGCGCGTCGAGCCGCCCGTGGAGCCAGCCGGCGAAGACGCCCAGCCCGACGAGGGCGAGGGCGAGGACCGCGGCGGCGGCGGCGAGCCAGCGGGGGATCGCGGCCCGGTGCGGCGCCGGCGGTCCGGCCGGCCGCGGACGCGGCGCGCGCTCGGCCCGGCGCTCGGCCAGCCGCCGTTCCGCGGCCGCGGCGCCCGCGGCGGCCGCCGGCCCCGGCGCCCCGGCGGCCGCGGGCGGTGCGACGGCGGAAGGCCCGCGGTCCCCCGCGCCTCCGGCACCCTCCGATGCGGCGATCGGTGCGGCGGCCCGGGCGCCGACCGCGTCCACCGTGGCCTCGTCGGAGACCGCGGCGAGCACCCGCTCGCGGAGCGCGGGCGGCGGCGGCCGCTCGTCGAGGGCCAGCGGCAGCGCGCCGAGGAGCTCGGTGTAGAGGCGGGCGAGGAGCTCGTCCGGCTCGTCCTCGCCGGGGCGGGGGCCGCCGGCCGCCTCGGGCATGCCGGCCGCCTCGAGCTCGCCGAGCAGGCGCACGGCGACGCGTTCCTCGCGGGACCGGAGATCTTCGGGGTCGTGGGTCACGTGGGGCGTCTCGGGCGGCTCGTCAGAGGAGGTCGCGCAGGTCGTCGCGCAGCGCCTCGCGCAGCTTGCGCATGGCGAGGAGGGTGCGCGTCTTCACCGTCCCCAGCGGGATGCCGGTCTCCGCGGAGATCTCGGTCTGGGTGAGCCCGCCGTAGTAGGCCAGCTCGAGGACCCGGCGCTGCTCGGCGGGCAGCTTCGCCATCTCCTCGCGCACCCTCCGGCGGCGCTCCCCCTCCTGTACGCGGCGCCCGCCGCGCGGGGATTCATGCCGCTCCGCCTCGTGGCGCGCGCGGCTCGCCGTCCGCTCGCCCACACGCCGTGAGCGCAGCCGGTCGATCGCCCGGCTGCGGGTGATCAGCACCAGCCAGGTCGAGGCCGAGGCTCGGGTCGGGTCGTAGCGGGCGGCCTGCCGCCAGGCGTGGACGAACGCCTCCTGGAGGACCTCCTCGGCGTCCTCCGCGTTGCCGAGGATGCGCAGGGCCAGCGCGTTGAGGGTGCCGGCGAATCGATCGTAGAGCTCGGCCAGTGCCCCCGCGTCGCCGTCCGCCACCCGGCGCAGCAGCTCCTGCTCACGGGCCCGCGAGGGGAGCTGGCTCTCGGAAGGCATCCGGTGTGCTGAGAGTCGGGGAGACGCCGGGACGGCACGCCGTCGGCCGCGCGCCGCGAGAGCGAACGATAGCATTCCACCCCATGCCTCCCCGCTCGGTCCAGATCGCGGTCGTCGGCGCCGGCACCTGCGGGGCCGAGCTCACCGAGGCGGCCCGCGCCGTCGGCCGCGGGCTCGCCGCGGCCGGCGCCGTCGTCCTCACCGGCGGCCGCACCGGCGTCATGGAAGCCGCCTCCGCCGGCGCCCGCGAGGCCGGCGGCACCACCGTCGGCATCCTCCCCGGCGCCGACGCCGCGTCCTCACCCCCCAACCCCCACGTCCAGCTCGCCCTCTACACAGGGCTCGGCCAGGCCCGCAACCAGGTCCTCGTCCTCTCCGCCGCCGCCGTCGTCGCCGTCGGCGGCGCCTGGGGCACCCTCGTCGAGATCGCCCTGGCGCTCAAGCACCGCATCCCGGTCGTGACACTCCAGAGCTGGGAGCTCCGAAGACCGGACGGGAAAGACGCACCCCTCCTGAGGCGGGCGAAGACCGCGGAGGAAGCGGTAGAGCTGGCACTACGGGCAGCCAGAAAAGATCAGTGAAGAGCGAAAAACGAGAGGCGAAGCCGCGAGCGGCGCCTCCGGAGCGAGAGGCGAAGCCGCGAGCGGCGCCTCCGGAGCGAGAGGCGAAGCCGCGAGCGGCGCCTCGTGAGCGAGAGGCGAAGCCGCGAGCGGCGCCTCGTGAGCGAGAGGCGAAGCCGCGAGCGGGGCAGCCTTACGACCGGTTAAGGCGACTGTACCGCGGAGGTCTGAGCGCGTAGCGTGCCCGAGATCGGGCGACCCGGACCGACGCCCGACTGAGGCGTACGACTGTACGCCGCAGGGAGGAAGGAGGGAGGACCGCCCGAGATCGGGTGCGATCCGCGCTCAGACCGCGAAGGAGGAGCCGCAGCCGCAGGAGCCCACGGCATTCGGGTTGTTGAACTTGAACCCGGCGCCCTGCATCCCGAGGACGTAGTCGATCTCGGTGCCGGCGAGGTAGCGGGCGGAGATCGCGTCGACGAAGACCCGCAGGCCGTCGTACTCGAGGACGTGGTCGTTGTCGCGCGGCTCGCTCTCGAAGTCGAGCGCGTACTCGAAGCCGCTGCAGCCGCCGCCGCGCACGGCGACGCGCAGACCGTGGGAGTCGTCCATCTCCTCCTGCTCGCGGGTGACCTTGATCATCTGCACGGCCTTGGGTGTCAGCGAGATCGGTCCCTCCGGGGCCGGGGTGGGAACGGCCTCGGGGGTAGCGGCGGGCTCGGGGGTAGCAGCAATCTGTGCGGTGGGCTCGGCGGACATGGAAAACTCCCTTCGGTGACTGCTGTCGGCAACCGCAGGCTACCCGCGCGAATTCCTCCGGTCAAGCCTGGCCGGCGGGCGGGCCCGGGCCGCGGGGTAGGATGGGCCGATGCTGCGGGCTGTGCTGTTCGACTTCAACGGGGTGCTGGTGGACGACGAGCCGATCCACCTCGAGCTGTTCCAGCGGGTGCTCGGCGAGGAGGGGGTGGAGCTCCGCGAGGAGGACTACTACCGCCGCTACCTCGGGTTCGACGACCGCGGCTGCTTCGCCGCCGTGCTCGCCGACGCCGGGCGGCCGGCGGGGGCGGCGGCGATCGCCCGGCTGATCGCCCGCAAGGCGGCCTACTACCGCGAGCGGATCCGCCGCGACGGCTACCCGTTCTTCGCCGGCGCCGCCGAGCTGGTGCGCGAGGCCGCGGCGCGCGGGTGGGTGCTCGGCGTCGTCTCGGGGGCGCTGCGCGAGGAGGTCGAGGGGGCGCTGCGCCAGGCGGGGCTGCGCGACGCCTTCAAGCTGCTGGTCACCGCCGAGGACGTGACCGAGGGCAAGCCCGACCCCGAGGGCTACCGGCTGGCGCTCTCGGGGCTCAACGCCCGGCCGCCGCTGCCCACTCGGCTGGTCCACCCGCACGAGGCGCTGGCGGTCGAGGACAGCCCCGCCGGGCTCGCCGCCGCCGCCGCCGCCGGCCTCGCGTCGGTCGCCGTCGCGAACACCTACCCGGCCGCCGAGCTCTCCGCCGCGGGCGCGGTGCTCGATTCGCTCGACGGGGTCGGGGCGGAGCGGCTGCACGAGCTCCACCTGCGGATCGCCGGCGGCCCCGCGGCGGCCGCCGCCGCGCCGGCCCGGGAGGCGGCCCGATGAACTACGAGCGCTCGCGCGGCCACGTCGAGGCGATCACCGGCGGCATGTTCTCGGGCAAGAGCGAGGAGCTGGTACGGCGCCTGCGCCGGGCGGCGATCGCGCGCCAGCGCTTGCAGGTGTTCAAGCCGCTGACCGATACCCGCCACGACCCGGCGCGGCTGGTCACCCGCGACAACCGCGAGCTCGACGCCCATACGGTGGCCGACAGCGCGGAGCTCGCCGAGCAGCTCGACGCGGACGTCCAGGTGGTCGGCATCGACGAGGTGCAGTTCTTCGACGACGGGCTCGTCGAGCTCGTCGAGGAGCTCGCCGACCGCGGCGTGCGGGTGATCGTCGCCGGGCTCGACCTCGACTATCTCCGCCGCCCGTTCGGCCCGCTCCCCGCCATCCTCGCCCTCGCCGAGTTCGTCGACAAGATGCACGCGGTGTGCGTCCGCTGCGGCGGCATCGCCCACTACAGCCAGCGGATCGCCGGCGGCGGCGAGCAGGTGCAGGTGGGCGACGCCGACGTCTACGAGGCGCGCTGCCGCCACTGCTACGAGCAGTTCACGGCCGGGGCGGCGGCGGCCGGGGCCGCCGAGGGCTGAGCCGGCGGTCAGCCGCCGGCGGGCTCGGGGATCGGCAGCGGCCGGTTGCGGTCGTCGACGTGGACGTAGACGAGGGTCGCCTCGGTCACCTTCACCCGCCCGCTCGCGCCGCCGTCGCCGATCCGCCGCCGCTGCGCCTCGACGGTCACCCGCACGGTGAGCGAGGTGCGGCCGCGGCGCACCGTCTCGGTGTAGAAGCTGACCAGGTCGCCGACGAAGACCGGGGCGTGGAACTCGACCTCGTTCATCGCCACGGTGACCAGCCGGCCGGGGATGTGGCGGGTCGCCTCGACCGCCCCGGCCTGGTCGATGTAGCTCAGGATGATGCCGCCGAAGATGGTGCCCAGGGCGTTCGTGTCCTTCGGCATCATGATCACCCGGATCGCCGGCTGGAGCGGCCCGGCGCCGGCGACCGTCGGCGAGCCCGCCGCGGATCGGGGCTCGCCCGCGGCGGCACCGTCCTCCCTGGCATCCGACCGGCCTTCGTGAGCGGGCGGTTCCCCCGCGCCGGCGGTCCGCCGCTCCGCCGCGCTCACCGCGGCACCTCGGCGACCTCGGCCTCGCCGCCGCCCGCGACCTCGAGCCGGGTGCCCGGCTCGGCGGCGCGCTGGTGGACGATCGCCAGCCCGAGCGGACGCCCGGCGGCCGGCGCGCGGAGGGCGCTACCGACGGTCCCGGCCGGCCGGCCGTCGGCGAGGAGCGTCGCACCCGCGGCCGGCGGCTCCGAGCCTGCGGGGAAGCGGAGCGCCACCAGTCGGCGGTTCACGCCGCCGCGGTAGTGGATCCGCGCCACCACCTCCTGGCCGAGGTAACACCCCTTCGTGAAGCTGACCGCCGCCTCCTCGAGCCCGGTCTCCTGGGGCAGCGTCTCCGGCCCGAACTCCGCCCCCCAGCGCGGGATGCCGCGCTCCACCCGCAGCGTCTCGAGCGCTCGGAAGCCGGCCGGGACCGCACCGGCCGCGACCAGCGCCTCCCAGACCCGCTCCGCGCCCTCCGGCGCGACCCACAGGTCGAAGGCCTCGACCCCGACGAGACCGCGCCGCACCACCCGCACGTCCTCGCCGCCGACCGAGCCGGCGCGGTGGGACCAGGGGGGAGCCGATCGTTCCGCACCGCCCGACGCGGTCTCGGTCTCGGCCGCCGTCGCCGACTCACCCGACACGGCGCGGGCCGCCGTCGGCGTAGACGGCTCCGCGCCCTCCGCAGCGGCGACGACCGCCGCCGCTCGGGGCCCCGCCACGGTCAGCGGCACCCGCTCGAGCGGCGCGATCTCCACCCGGTCGGCGATCTTGAACGCGGCGAGGTGCTCGGCCACCGCCTCCGCCCGGCCCGCCGGCAGCTCCAGCCACAGCCGGTCCTCCAGCGCCAGCACCCGGACGTCGGCGATCACCTGCCCCTTGCGCGAGGTGACGAAGCCGTAGGTCCCGCCGCCCGGGGAGACCGCCTCGACGTCGCAGGTGACCAGGCCCTGGAGGAAGCGGCCGCGGTCCTCGCCGAGCATCTCCAGCCGCCCCGCCCACGAGCGGTCGACCGCCGCGCAGCCCTCGGTGAGCGCCCGGTGCTCCGCCGCGAGGTCGCCGTAGCCGAGCACCCCCTCGACCCCCGGGGCCACCTCGCCCCGCTCGGCCCCGGCGCCGTCCTGGGTGTCGCGTACCTCCGCCGGCTCGCTCGTCGTCGCCATCGGGGAAGGATATCCGTAGTCCGCCGCGGAGATCCCCGACAGCCCGCTATCATCGCCCCATGCCGACCCGCCGTCCCTTCCACCTCGAGCCGCCCGGCGGCCGCGCGCTCGACGGCTTCCTCGACGTCCCCGACCGGCCGGACCTGCCGCCGTACCCGACGGTGGTGATCTGCCACGGGTTCAAAGGGTTCATGGAGTGGGGGTTCTTCCCGCACCTCGCCGAGCTGCTGGCGGCCCGCGGCTTCCTCGCCGTGCGGTTCAACTTCTCGGGCGCCGGGGTGCGGCCCGGCGAGGACCGGGTCTCGGACCTCGACGCCTTCCGCGACGACACGTACGGCCGCGAGCTCGAGGACCTGCTCGCGGTGGTCGACGGGCTCGACGAGATCGCCGGGGAGCTGGCCGACCGGGACCGGCTCGGGCTCTTCGGCCACAGCCGGGGCGGCGGGATCGCCCTTCTCGCCGCGGCGCTCCCCGAGCGGCGCGAGAGCGTCCGCGCTCTGGTCACCTGGGCGGCGATCGCCGAGGTCGACCGCTTCGACGAGGCGACGAAGGAGACCTGGCGGCGCGAGGGCGTCGTCCACGTCGAGAACTCGCGCACCGGCCAGCAGCTCCCGCTCGGCCGCGGCCTGCTCGACGAGGTCGAGAGCGACCGCGAGGCCCTCGACCTGCTCGCCGCCGCCGGCCGGCGCACCGCGCCCTGGCGGATCCTCCACGGCCGCGAGGACGCGAGCGTTCCCTACGAGGAGGCCGAGCGGCTCGCCGAGGCCGCCGCGCCGCCCGTCGCGCTGCACGCGGTCGACACCGGCGACCACACCTTCTGCTCGCGCCACCCCTTCGCCGGCCCGAGCCGCGAGCTGATCGAGGCGATGAACGAGACGCAGACCTGGTTCCGCCGCCACCTCGCACCGCCCGAGGGCTGACCGCCGGAGCCGCGATGCAACGCCGACCCGCCACCCTGTTCTGGGACGTCGACACCCAGGTCGACTTCGTCCATCCCTCGGGCGCCCTCTACGTGCCCGGCGCCGAGAAGGCGACCTCGAACCTCGCCCGGCTGACCGGGGCCGCCCGCGACCGCCGCGTGCCGGTCGTCGCCTCCGCCGACGACCACCGGCCGTCCGACGCCGAGATCAGCGACGCCCCCGACTTCCAGACCACCTACCCGCCCCACTGCATGCACGGCACCCCGGGCCAGGAGAAGGTGCGCGAGACCAGCCTGCCGGAGGCCGAGGTCTTCGACCGCGACGAGCTCTCCGAGGTCGAGGTGCGCCGCCGGCTGAGCGACGCGGCCGGGTCCGTCCTGATCCTCAAGAACCGGGTCGACGTCTTCACCAACCCGAACACCGAGAAGATCCTCGCCGAGCTCGACCCCGGCCGGATCGTCGTCTACGGGGTCGCTCTCGACGTGTGCAACAGGTTCACCGTCGAGGGCCTCCTCGCCCGCGGCCACGACGACCTCGTCGTCGTCACCGACGCCACCGCCGCCCTCGACGAGGACCGCGGCCGCCGCCTCCTCGACGAGTGGGAAGCGAAGGGCGTCCGCCTGGCGACGACCGACGAGGTGCTGGCGGAGCTGTGAAGGACGACCGACGAGACGACGGCTCAGCGAGAGAATCAGCGAGAGAAGTGGACGCCTCTCGTGCGTCGCCACCGTCTACGACGCCGCGAAGAGGCCCTCGGCGACCGCGGCGTCGAGGTCGGCGGTGACCCAGGCGGCGCCGGCCTGGTGGAGGTCGGCGGCGGCGGTCCAGCCGGTGGCCACGGCGAGGCACCGGACGCCGTGCGCCGAGGCGCAGCGGACGTCCTCCACGGAGTCGCCGACGATGAGCACCTCCTCCGCGCGGAACCGGCGGCCGGTCGCGGCGGTGGCGCGGGCGAGGGCGACCGGCGGCAGCTCGGCGCGGTCGACGCCGTCGTCGCCGAAGGCGCCGAAGGAGAAGTGTCGGTCGAGGCCGACGCGGCCGAGCTTGATCCGCGCGCCGCGCTCCCAGTTGCCGGTGAGGAGGCCCACCGCGACCCCCGGGTCGGCGGCGAGCCGCGCGAGGAGGGCCTCGACGCCGGGCAGCAGGCACATCCGGCCGCGGTCGAGCGCGGCCTCGAGGCGGTCGAGGTAGGCGCGGCGCATCCGGGGCATGCCCGCCGCGACCTCGTCGTCGGGGACGCCGGCCGAGCGCATCAGGTCGCCGACGATCCGCGGATCGGTCTTGCCGGCGAACGAGTAGCCGTCGAGGTCGCCCGTCGTCCCCCACACCTCGGCGAGCGCCGCGGCGAACAGCGGGCGGACCTGCGGACCGCAGTCGACGAGGGTGCCGTCGACGTCGAAGAGGACGAGGCGCACCGGCCGATCCTACGGGACGCCGCGCCGGGACGGGAGCTGCCCTACGGCGGGAGGGCACGCGGCCTCGCCGACGGCCGGATCCGCTGCGGCGAGTCCGCTACGGAGGAGCCCGATCGGCGTGCGGCCGCCGGGGGCGCGGGGTCCGGAGCATGATCCCGCCCAGCGCCATCCCGACGGCGCAGGCGACGAGCCCGAAGGTCCAGCTCCGCGGCGCGTAGACGAAGTCGACCTCGTGCTCGCCCGGCGGCACGACGAGGCCGAGGAAGGCGCCGTGGACGAGGACCGGCTCGGCCGGCTCGCCGTCGAGCGCGGCGCGCCAGCCGGGGATCGCCGGCTGGCTCGTGGCCAGCAGCGCCGGGCCGGCGGCGGACACGCGGGCGTGCACCCGCCGTCCCCCGGCGGCGAGCTCCGCGACGGTGGCCGGCCCGTTCGCGACCCGGACCGGCGCGGCCCCCACGGACGCCGGCTCCGCCGGGTCGCCGAGCCCGTCCCTCGCGCGGACCCGGGCGGAGCCGGGCGCCCGCCGCGCGCCGCCCAGATCCCGCAGCCCCTCGCCGCTCGCCGCCACCCGCACCGCGAAGTCGTCGATCCCCGCCGCCGCGGCGAGCGCCGCCCGCGGGTCCGCCCACACCTCGACCTCGCGTGGCACCCAGGCGCGCGGCAGCGCCCGCGGGCTCTCGTAGACGATGGCGTCCGCCCCCGCATAGGCGATCTCTACACCTTCCCGCTGGCCCATCGACGGGTGCTCGAAGATCCAGCGGACGCCGAGGAAGGCGAGCGCCGGTAGCCCCGGGTCGAGCACCCGGTTCCAGGCGTGCGGCGGCGCCTCACCGAGGAGCTTCGCGAACTCGGCGAACGGGGCGAAGGTCATCGGGTCGTTCGCCCGCGCCTCGGGGAAGCCGAAGAGCGCTGCCGAATGCGGCACCAGGGCGGCGTCGAGCCCGGCGACCCGCCAGCCCGTGCCGCCCTCGGCGCGCAGCCGCTCGGCGACGAAGCTCACGCCGTCGGTCTGCGGGTAGAACCCGAGCGCCGAGGTCGCCGGCACCCAGCGCGCGAACAGCCCCACCCGCGGCATCAGCAGGGCGGCGACGACCAGCACCGCCGCGATCCGCCCCGGCCGGCCCGCCGGCGCGAGCGCCAGGAGGGCCGCCGCGGCGGCGAGCGGCACCCACTCGGTCCACAGAGCCACCGGGTCGGCGAGCGACGAGGGGGCCGCCCATCCCAGCGCCGCCGCGACCACGACGAACGCTCCCGCCACCCACGCCCGCAGCCGCCCGAGCCCCCGACCCGCCGCCGAGCCGCGCGCCGCCGCCAGCCAGCGGTCGAGCCCGATCCCCGCGGCCAGCGGCACCGCCAGCGCCCACCACAGGCTCAGCCGCTTGAGCAGCGACTCGCGCAGCAGCGGCACCTGCCCGAACGGCCACGACACCGCCGGCAGGTGGACCGACACCGCCAGCCCGAGCGCCCCCAGCGCCAGCAGCCCCGCGGCCAGCCGCCACCGCCGCCGGTCCCCCAGCGCCACCGCCGCCAGCAACAGCGCCACCGACCCCACCGCCCCCCCGGCCACCTCCACCACGTTCTCGGGTCCCGTCCACTCCTCCCCCGTCCCCGGCCGCCCGAACACCGTCGGCACGAACGCCGGCCGCAACCGCTCCAGCGCCTCGGCCAGAGGCACCTCGACCACGGTCCCCGTCTCCCGCCGCGAAAGCCAGGTCCACGAGACGGCGAGGTTCTCGACGAACGGCAGGAGCAACGGCGCAGCCAGGAGGACGGAAAGACAGGCCGCGGCCGTACCCCACAGCACCACCCGCCCCAGGTGGCCTCGTGCCGCGCCCGGCACCTCCTCCCCCAGCCGGCCCTGGGCACCCGGTGCCTCCTCGCCCGACCGGCGCTCCGCGCCCGGCACCTCCTCCCCCAACCGGCCCTGAGCAGTGGGTTCCGTACCCTCCCCCCCCGCCGGTGCCTCCCCCGGCGGCCGAAAACCACCGTCCCCCGCCCCAGCGCGACTCAGCCCCGCACCGCCCGCCGCCCCGCGCCGCCCCAGCCCCGCACCACGCTCCGCCACCGTTCCCGCTCCCGCCCCATGCCGCCCGACCCACAGCACCACCCCCAGCAGCCCCAACCCGAACAAGACCGCGTGCAGCAGAGTCTCCGGATGCCCCCCGAACAGCCCCACCGCCCCGCACACCGCCAACAGCACCGCCCGCCGCCGGTCCGGCCGCCTCCCCAGCTCCACCAGCGCGAACAAGATCCAGGGCGCCGCCGCCGCCACCAGCGTGTGCGGGTGCAGCCGCCAGAGCTGCACGAACCCGGCGCCGGCGAACGCCGCCGCCGCGAGCAGCGCCGCCCGCTCCGAGAGCGCCAGCGCGCGCGCCAGCAGGAACGTCCCCCACACAGCGAGCAGCAGCCGCGCCGCCTGCGAGAAGGTCGCGGCGCGGAATGGAGGCAAGAGGCGGGCGAGCGCCTCGGTCGGGAAGAGCACCGCCGACTGGCCGTTGGCGAGCAGCGCCGCCCCGGCCCCCTGGGACGGATTGAACAGCCAGTCCCGCCGCGACGCCACCCGCCAGGGCAGAAACTGGCTCACCGCGTCGAGCAGCAGCGGGTTCGGCTCCCCCTCGGCCTTCATCGCCTCGACCCGCCACGGCTCCGCCCAGGGCGGCGCTCCGGCGAGCATCCCCGTCGGGACGAGCGACTTGCCGGGCTGGAATCCGCCCGCCGTGAAGGCGAGCGGGATCGACGACAGCACGAGGGCGGCCGCCAGCCCCGGCCGCCGCGAGGGCCCCGCGAGCCGTCCGGCCACGAAGGCGATCGCCGCCGCCAGCGCGAGGTAGAGGACGACGAGGAGGACGAGTCCCACGGTCCTGCCCGTTCAGGCCGGCCCGGCCGCGAAGCGCCGCGTGCCGCCGGGAGCCCGCGCTCCGGGCGCCGGCGCGGATCGCCCCACCGGGGTGCGGTCTCCGCGCGCCGGCGAGGGCCGCCGGCGACGCGGCCGCGCGGCTACCGCCACTCCGGCGCCCGCTTGTGCTCGAGGACGTGGGCGATGCCGCGGCGGCAGTCGTCCGTCTCGCGGGCGGCGGCGTTGACCTCCGCGGCGCGCGCGAGGCGGTCGTCGAGGCCGCGGCCGACGAGGTCGAGCAGCAGCGCCTTGGTCGCCGCGATCGAGGTCGAGCTGCCGTTGGCGAGCACCTCGCCGGCGAGCTCGCGGCCGGCCTCGGCGAGCCGTCCGCGCGGCACCACCCGGTTCGCCAGGCCGATCGCGAGCGCACGCTCGGCGTCGACGAAGCGGGGGAAGAGCAGGAGCTCGCGCAGGTCCGAGCCGCGCAGGCGCAGCGACAGGTAGGTGGCGACGAGGGCGGCGACGAAGCCGATCCGCACCTCGCTGTAGAGGAAGCGCGCGTCGTCGGCGGCGACGACGAAGTCGCAGGCGGTGGCCAGCCCGCAGCCGCCGGCGACGCAGGCGCCGTGGACCAGCGCCAGGGTGAGCGCCGGCTGGCGGAGGACCGACTCGAAGAGCCCGCGCAGCGCCTCGGAGTCGCGGCGGTTCTCCTCGCGGCCGGCGTCGGCGAGCGAGCGCAGGTGGGCGAGGTCGGCCCCGGCCGAGAAGTTCTTCCCGTCGCCCGAGAGCAGGACCGCGCGCACGCCCTCGGCGAGCCAGTCCCGCCGGTAGAGGGCGGTGAGCTCGGCGAGCATCGCCGGGGAGAGGGCGTTCGCCCGGTCCGGGGCGGCGAGGGCCACCGACAGGAGGTCCCCCTCGCGCTCGACCCGCAGGGTCTCGTAGGCGGCGTCCGCGCTCATCGCTCGCGGCGGACCAGCTCGTCGGGCACCTCGACCTCCATCGTCAGGAGCCCCTGGGCGTGCGTCTTCCCCTGCGCGTCGGTCTTCAGGCTCTCGGTGCCGCCGCCGCCGAGGGAGTCGTGGAGGATGAAGTTGAAGGCGTCGAGGTTGGGCACCTCGTACCGCTCGACCGGGCCGCGGCAGACCTCGCGGAAGTGCTCCTTGACCCGCGCCTCGGTGAGCTGGCCGGCGAGCACCCGGTAGAGCTCGGGCGAGTCGGCGATCAGCCCGACGTTCGAGGCGTCGCCCTTGTCGCCGGAGCGGGCGTGGGCGACCCGGGAGAGCGGCACCCGCACCTCAGGCCTCCTCCACGCTGACCTCGATCCGGCTCTCGACCTCCTCGCGGGCCAGGAGCGCCGGCCAGTAGGCGACGACCGCCTGCGCCTTCGGCCGCCCGCCGGCGAACCCGGTGACCCCCGGCGGGCCGGCGGTGATCAGCGGCGCGATCTCCTTGCCGAAGCGCTCGACCTTCGCGCGGTCCTCGTCGCGCACGCCGAGCCGCAGGACCACCTCGGGCGGGTCGTCGGGCACCGGCAGCACGCCGGGCAGACACGCGCCGATGCCGAGGATCTCGACCGACCGCCGCTCCTCGGGGAAGCTCACCCCCGCCCGCTCGAGCCGCTTCCAGACGACGTCGGCGGCGAGCCGCGCCTTGTCGACGGCGCGGGGCCCCGACAGCGTGATCTGGCCGCTCGCCTTGTAGCCGGCGAGGTAGGAGGCCGAGATCTTCAGCGTGCCGGTGCGCGGCCGCCCCTCGATGCCGTCGACCCGCACCCGGTCGTCGCCGTCGGGCGCGAGGCGGATCGTGGTGAAGTCGGCGACCACGTCCGGGGTGATGTACTCCGACGGCTTGGCCATCTCGTAGAGGAGCTGCTCGGCGACCGTGTCGACGGTGACCATGCCGCCCGTGCCCTCGTGCTTGGTGACGACGAAGGTGCCGTCCTCGGCAGCCTCGACGATCGGGTAGCCGGCACCGGCGAGGTCGGGCACCTCCCACCAGCGGCTGAAGTTGCCGCCGGTGCACTGGGCGCCGCACTCGAGGATGTGACCGGCGATCGTGCCGGCGGCGAGCCGGTCCCAGTCCTCCTCGCCCCAGCCGAACTCGTGGACCAACGGGGCGAGCGCCAGCGCGGTGTCGGTGATCCGGCCGCAGAGCACGATGTGGGCGCCCTCGGCGAGCGCCTCGACGACCGGCCGGGCGCCGAGGTAGGCGTTGGCGCTCGTCATCCGGTCGACCACCGGCGCGATCGGCTCACCGGTGTCCATGTTGCGCAGCTCGTGGCCGGCGGCGACGAGCTCGCCGAGCCGCGGCAGGAGGTCGTCGCCCTCGACCACCCCGACCCGGATCCCCTCCACCCCGAGCTCGCTGGCGACCTCGAAGATCCGCTCGCGGCAGGCGTGCGGGTTGAGCCCGCCGGCGTTCGACAGGATGCGCACCTCGCGCTCGCGCACTTCCGGCAGCACCCGGCGCACGAAGTCGATGAAGTCCGTCGCGTAGCCGAGCTGCGGGTCCTTGAGCTTCTGGCGCATCATGATCGACAGGGTCACCTCGGCGAGGTAGTCCATGCCGACGTAGTCGATCGGACCCCCGCGCAGGAGCTCGACCGGGGCGTCGACGTTGTCGCCCCAGAAGCCCTGTCCGTTACCCACCCGCACCACGCGCATCGGTCCGGGAGCGTAGCACGCGGAACCGCCCGCGCCGGGTAGCGGAGGGAGGCGCCGCCGCACTGCGGCGTCGGCCCGGCCACGGCCGTAGACTCGCCCGGTCATGGCCAGCAAGGGACGCCCCTACCGCACCGTCGAGGTCGAGGGCTGGGAGGTGCTCGTCGGCCGGGGGGCGCGGGAGAACGACCGGCTGACCTTCGAGGTCGCCGCGCCGGCCGACCTGTGGCTCCACGTCGCCGGCTACACCGGCAGCCACGTCGTCGTCCGCAACCCCGACGAGCTCCCCCAGGACGCCGTGCCGCGCGCGGTCGTCCGGCTCGCCGCGGAGCTCGCCGCGTGGCACTCGAAGGCGCGCGGCGCCCGCGGCAAGGTCGAGGTCCACGTCTGCCGGGCCGGCGACGTGAAGAAGCCCCGCGGCTGGCCGGCCGGGCAGGTCCAGCTCCGCCGCTGGGAGTCGCTCGAGGTCTACCCGAAGGGCGGGAACCGCGGGGACGAGTTGCGATGAACAAACAAATGTAAGTTCCTCCGAAACCCCGAAAGGTTCACGCGGCTGTCCCGATTTCGTCGCCGACGCGCACTCTGATCACGAAAGCATCTAAGGCACTGGGGCTCGGACCGGCAACGAGGTCCTTCTTCTACGCGAACGTCCGACGCCTCCTGGAGGCTCGTTCGCCTCGCGCGCCGCGCCTCCGCTCGTCCTCCCACCGCGATCTCACAGCCGTCGCATCCGGTCCCGTACCCGGGGTCGGAGCCGTCCGTCCCATCGGTCCCGTCCGTCGACGAACTCGATCGAGGAGGAAGAGAGGATGCTCTCCATCGCCCCCGCACGCTCACGCACCGCCGCTCGCGCCGTGCCCACCGGGCCGTCCGCCCGCCGGCGCCGGACGCTGCGCACGTTCGCCCTCTCGGCCCTGATCACCGGCGCCGCCGTCCTCGGAGTCGCCCACGTGATGGACGACTTCGGCCCGCCGCCGCCCGGCGACCCCTCCGAGCACACCGGGCCGATCATCGGCGAGGACGAGGCGATCGACGACCTCGAGGACCTCGACCCCGCCAACGAGGGCGCCTTCGACGGCGGCGCCACCGGCACCGCCGACGACGCCGGGGAGAACAACTCGCTGGGCGAGGACGACGTCGACTCCGACCGCGAGTACGACGTCCCGACCGGCGGGCCGCCGAGCCCGCTGTTCGGGTCTGGCGAGTTCGAGCAGCAGATGCTGCGCTTCGAGGAGTTCGGCGCCGCGCCGCTCGCCGGGGCGCCGCCGCTCGTCTCCCCCTTCCCGTCGCCGACCACCGGCCCGGCCCCCGAGCAGGACCCGTTCGACGTCGCGGCGAGCGGCCCGTCCTCGGCGGCGCTCGACGCGTTCCTCGACCAGCCGGGGATCTCGCCCTTCCCGACCGAGTACGCGAACGACCTCGACCAGAACCCCTGGGAGCCGGAGATCGAGACCTTCCTCGGCCGCGACGTCATCACGCCGCCGGCCGAGGGCCGCCCGCCCGGCAAGGGGTGGGCGCACCAGCGGTGGAACGAGTTCCAGCCGCAGACCTTCTGCACGACCGCACAGGCCGGCGCGCGGGACAACGGCGGGTTCCGGGACGACCGTCAGCTCCACGCCTACGCGGCCGGCGAGTTCGCCCCCGGCGGGCTCTACCACCGCGTCTACGACCCCGACGGAGCCCACGGCAACGGCAACGAGATCGTCGGCACCACGGCCGGGGTCGAGATCCGCTTCCACCCGGACCTGCCGATCCAGGACCACAAGGCGCTGTGGACCTTCGACGGCACCTTCCCACCGAAGCTCGCCGTCGCCCGCTACGGCGAGGCGATGCTGATGCGCCACTACAACGCCCTGCCGATCGACGTCGCGGCCAACCGCGGGTTCGGCCTCCACACCCTCACCACCCATGAGCACAACGGCCACAACCCGGCCGAGAGCGACGGCTTCACCAACGCCTTCTTCTTCCCCGGACAGTTCTACGACTACCGCTGGCCGATGCAGCTGGCCGGCTACGACACGATCAACACCACGGCCTCCGACCCCCGCGCCGCCTACCCGTGCGCCCCGGGCGAGACGCTCTTCGTCCACGACGACGACGAGGGGGTGAAGACCTGCGACGCCAACGGCCGCATCCAGATCCGCGGCGACTGGCGCGAGACGATGTCGACGCACTGGTTCCACGACCACATGCTCGACTTCACCGCCCCGAACGTCTACAAGGGCAACGCCGCGATGTACAACTTCTACAGCGCGCTCGACCGCGGCAACGAAGGGCACGTCGACGGGGTGAACCTCCGCCTGCCGAGCGGCACCGCGCTCCCCTGGGGCAACCGCGACTACGACGTGAACCTGCTCGTCGCGGACAAGGCCTGGGACGAGGAGGGCCAGCTCTGGTTCAACATCTTCAACCTCGACGGGTTCGTCGGCGACCGCCTGCTGACCAACTGGCTGTACAAGCCCTACTTCGAGGTCCGCCACCGACGCTACCGCTTCCGGATCCTGAACGGGTCGGTGTCGCGCTACTTCGCGATCGCCCTGGTCAAGCAGGTCCCCGGCAGCGGCGGGCAGTTCGACGGGCCGCCGGGCTCGGGCGTCTCGTACGACCGGGTCGGTTTCCACATGGTCGCCAACGACGGCAACCTCATGGAGCACTCGGTCCCGTTCGACGGCTCGACGGACCTCGACGACGACGGCAACGCCTCCGAGCACAAGGGGCTTCTGCCGACCCTGGGCATCGCCGAGCGCTACGACGTCGTCATCGACTTCGCCTCCCAGGGGATCCTCCCCGGCGACAAGCTCTACTTCGTCAACGTTCTCGAGCACCAGGACGGCCAGCTCGCCGGCGACTCGGTCTCGCTAACGGACATCCTCGACGGCAGCTACGAGGAGCAGACCAGCGGGAGCGAGCTCGAGCACGACCCGGCCATCGGCCGCTTCCTCGAGTTCCGGGTCGTCTCCTACTCGGGCACCGACCTCTCGATGGACCCGAACGACTTCGAGCCGGGCGGGCAGAAGATGATCCCGCTGGCGATCGACCGCGACGACCCGCAGCTCGACGACGCGCGGCACCGCACCTTCCGCTTCCGCGACGACAGCGACGACGAGACCCCGTGGGTGATCCGCACCGACGGCGGCGAGGGCGTGGGCATGGACCCGCGGCGGCTGTCCGCCGCGCCGCAGCTCGCTACCGGGCCGACCCAGGGAGGTTTCGACGGCACCGGCAGCAACGGCGACGACGCCTTCGGCACGATCGAGATCTGGCTGCTGGAGGGCAACGACAACTGGAGCCACCCGGTCCACGTCCACTTCGAGGAAGGGGTGATCCTGAGCCGCGACGGCGACCCGCCGCCCGAGTGGGAGAAGTGGGCGCGCAAGGACGTCTACCGGCTCGGCCCGCGCGAGGACAGCGGCGAGAAGGTGGAGTTCGCGATCCGCTTCCGCGAGTTCGCCGGCACCTACATGGAGCACTGCCACAACACCCAGCACGAGGACCACGCGATGCTGCTGCGCTGGGACATCGAGCACCCCGGGCAGATCAAGCTGATGCCGGCGCCCATCCCGACCTGGGACGGCGTCGAGTACGTCGACTCGGCGGCCCTGCCCACCTTCCGTGTAGGCGACGGGGAGGGGCCCGAGGAGGGCATCGGCGGCGGCGGCTTCACCGATCCCTTCGGGGGCGGCGGCGGAAAGGAGGGCTTCGACTCGAGTGAATCCGCCTCCGCGAAGATCATCGTCGCCCGGTACCGCGTCGGCGACGACGAGCTGCTCGTCCAGGGCAACGCCGGCCGCGCGACCCTGGTGACCGTCCACCGGGACGGTGCCACCCGCGGCGCCTGCTCGGGCGAACCGATCGGCAAGACCGACGTCGACGCCGGGGAGTTCAAGTTCCGGGCGGAGGACGTCCGGCCGGTGCCGAGCAGCGTCTGCGTCTCCACCGACGGAGGCGCCTTCGACACCGCCCCGATCGAGCGCCTCGAGCGGATCGACTAGTGCACTAGGAGGTCGGAGCCGCGAGACCGACCGCGAAAGAGAGGACCGATGAAGCTTCCCGATCGCATCTGGCCGATCGTCGCCGGCGTCGCCGCCGGTCTGGTCGCCGCGCTCCTCGTCGCCGGCCTGCGCCCGGGGGGTGGCGAGTCGATCGCCAGCGAGCCCGGGCCGGCCGCCGCCCGCGCCGCCGACCTCGGCCGGGGCGGCGACGTGTGGGGCGAGGGCTACTTCCCCAACGTCGAGCTCGTCACCCACGAGGGCCGGCGGGTCCGCTTCTTCGACGACCTCCTCGAGGACAAGGTCGTCCTCGTCAACTTCATCTACACGAGCTGCCCCGACACCTGCCCGATGGAGACGGCGCGCCTGCTCGAGGTGGCGAAGATCCTCGGCGACCGCCTCGGGCGGGACGTCTTCTTCTACTCGATCACCGTCGACCCCGAGACCGACACCCCGGAGGTGCTCGGCGACTTCGCCGCGAACTGGGGCATCCCCGAGGGCTGGGAGTTCCTCACCGGCGACCCCGACGACCTCGTCCTGGTGCGCAGGAAGCTCGGGGTGGACATCGACGACGTCGAGAGCCTCAAGCTCTCCCAGCACCCGATCAGCCTGGTGATGGGCAACCAGGCGACCGGCCGCTGGATGAAGCGCTCGCCGTTCGAGAACTCCTACGTCATCGCCGAGCAGGTGGGGCGCTGGCTGCACAACTGGAAGATGCCGAGCGCCGAGGACCGCGACTACGCCGACGCCCCGGAGATCCGCCAGATCACGACCGGCGAGGACCTCTACCGCACCCGCTGCGCCGCCTGCCACACGATCGGCAAGGGCGACGTCCGCGTGCTGGCCGAGCGGCGCGTCGGGCCCGACCTCTACGACGTCGGCCGGCTGCGCGACCGGGCGTGGCTCGAGCGCTGGATCCAGGAGCCGGACGCGATGCTCGCCGAGGGCGACCCGCTGGCCACCGCCATGCTCGCCGAGTACCAGAACGTGCCGATGCCGAACCTGCGGCTGAACGACCGCGAGGTCGGGCAGATCCTCGGCTACATCGACCAGGAGAGCCGCCGCGTCCGGGCGCTCCGGGAGCGCCGCACGGCGGGCGCCGACGCGGTCGCCCACCACGGCCCGCACGCCGGGCACGGAGGGCACGCCGGCCACGGCGAGGCAGCGGGCCACGCCGAGCACGGTGGGCAGGGCGGCCACGACGCGTCGGCGCAGCACGGCGGGCACACCGACCACCCCGGGCCCTGATCGAGAGCGGTCCCGGAGGCTTCTGCGAGGGGCGCTATGATGGTCGCCGACCCGGCGGCCGGCACCGCCCCTGCACCCTCCGGAGACCCATGCTCTACGAGAAGCTCAACCCCGAGATGCAGGAGACCGTCGACGCCTTCGCGGCCCGGCTCGCCGACCTCTCGTGGGAGCGCCGCAGCGACGCCCTCGCCCGCGTCGCCCAGCCCTTCTCCGAGCGCTTCGACGGCGACGAGGCCCGCCTCGCCGGCAAGGGCTTCCTCACCGCCGTCCTCGAGCGCCTCGACGCCGAAGAGGTCGCCGACT
>Ga0299913_10000584_pt1 | contig 23819 bp, 16 predicted proteins | sample RVTome_9_FD_201360 | JGI IMG/M metagenome (GOLD analysis project Ga0299913, IMG submission 201360) | Soil microbial communities from uranium-contaminated site in the Upper Colorado River Basin, Wyoming, United States - RVT155D38 (version 2) ... | reverse complement strand
CCACGATCTCACCGCGCCCCTCGAGCGCGGTCGCAGCATTCTTCAGCAGGTTGAGAAACGCCTGGACCATCTGGTCGCGGTCGAGGTCGATGAGCGGCAGGCCGGGATCGTAATCCCTGCGTATGCTTAGGCCGCGTGCGGCGCCGGACTGAATCAGCTTCAGCACGTACTCGAGCAATTCGTGCACGTTCACCGGCCTCTTGTCGGGCGGGCCGCCCGGCCCTAACAACGTGTCCACCAGGGCGGCCAGTCTGTCTGCTTCACTGATGATGACGCTTGTGTATTCGCGGAGTTCCCGATCGGGCAACTGCCTTGCCAGGAGTTGCGCAGCGCCCCGCAGCCCGCCAAGCGGATTTTTGATTTCGTGCGCAAGCTGCCGGATCATCTGGCGGCCCGCGCCGTGTTGCACGATGAGCGCGTTCTCGCGGCTGATACGTGAGCGCCTGGTAACGTCGCTCAATTCCACAAGCAGCAGGTCGTCCCCGCCTGCGCGCATTGCCGAAACTCTGCAATCGACGATGCGGTCTTCGCCGTTGATTTCCAGTGGACCCAGCTTCAGTTCGTCGGCAAAGGTAGTGCCTGTGGATTTGACGCGGCTCAAGACATCGCTGAACTTTCTGTCGTTGCCCAGGAGATGCAAGAGGGAACGGCCGTACGAGCGATGCCGGCTGATCCCGAGCAGGCTTTCGCCCGCCGGATTGATGGCTACGATGAGGAAGTCACGGTCGAGCACGTAAGTGCTCGTGTACAGATTGTCGACGATGTCGTAAGCGAGCGAGCGCTCCGCGCTCCCAGCGCGACCGGAATCGTCGTTGCCCGCGGTCACCCGCCGCGCGGGTTTACGATTGTCGTCTGTTGCACGTAAAAGCGAATCGGCTGGCTGCGGATCAACAGCTGGCCGTTTTCGTCCAGCACTTCCGCCTGCAGGTTGTGTACTCCCCGATACACCTCCTGCAGTTGAAACTGCGCCGAGTTCACCTGCTGCGGATTCCCGTCGAAGTACACCCGCAGCTGGTGGCCCGGTTTCAGCGCCGGCTGCAGATTCAGCGATACGTTCAGTACGCCGCCGATATTCCATAACGTCTCTTCGGCGGCCGGACCAGCAATTTCGAGGGTATCGTAGCCGACGGCGACGCCGGTATCCCGATCGCCTTCACCGGGTCCTGCCTGAGGGGAAGCTGCCGTGCGGCGCGGCGCTGGTATGTTGACCGCGGGCGCGGGTTCAAGCTCCACTTCCTCAGCCCCCGGCTGCGGCCGGTCGGAATAGTGGACCACGCCGTTCTCATCCACCCAGCGATACGCCTGTGCCAGCGCGAGGCTTGCCGTGAGCACGAGGGCAAAACCGATGCATATTCGCTGTGACATGGATGAAGCATAGCAGCGCTCATTGGATGGGGGCCAGCGGCGGGACGACATAATGCCGTCCGCCACGATCCTGCCTTACAGGCTGTAGTACATGTCGAATTCGACCGGATGCGTGGTCATCCTCAGTCGCGTGACGTTTTGCATTTTCAGTTCGATGTAGGCGTCGATCAGGTCGTCCGTGAAGACATCGCCCGCTTTAAGGTAATCGCGATCGGCATTCAGTTCGTTCAATGCTTCTTCCAGCGAGAACGCCACATGAGCCAGGTTCTTTTCTTCCTCCGGAGGAAGGTCGTACAGATCTTTATCCATCGCATCGCCCGGATGAATCTTGTTCTGTATGCCGTCGAGACCCGCCAGCATCATCGCGGAAAATGCGAGGTAAGGGTTCGCCATCGAGTCCGGAAAGCGAACCTCGATACGTCGCCCTTTCGGATTCGACTCGTAAGGGATGCGAATCGACGCGGATCGATTCCGTGCGGAATAGGCGAGTATGGTCGGCGCTTCAAAGCCCGGCACCAGGCGTTTGTAACTGTTCGTCGACGGGTTGGTGAAGCCGTTCAACGATTTCGCATGTTTGATCAGCCCGCCGATGTAGTAAAGGGCGATGTCTGACAGACCTCCGTAACCGTCGCCCGAAAACAGATTCTTGCCGCCCTTGAACAGGGACTGGTGCACGTGCATGCCGCTGCCATTATCGCTGACGAGCGGCTTGGGCATGAAGGTTGCCGTCTTCCCGTGGCTGTGGGCAATGTTGTGCACAACGTATTTCAGTACCTGCACCTCATCCGCCTTGCGCGTCAGCCTGTTGAATTTGACGCCTATTTCGCACTGCCCGGCGGTCGCTACTTCGTGATGATGTACCTCCGTCTCGAGCCCCATTTCCTCCAGCGCCAGGCACATTGCGGAACGAATGTCGTGCAGGGAATCGACAGGCGGCACCGGGAAATATCCGCCTTTCACCATCGGCCTGTGCCCCGTATTCATATCTTCGTAACTGCGGCTCTTGTTCCACGCGCCTTCCTGCGAGTCGACGGAATAGAACGCGCCCTGCATCGTGTCATCCCAGCGCACATCGTCGAACACGAAGAATTCGTTCTCCGGACCGAAGTACACCTCATCCGCGATGCCGGTTGACTTGAGGTACGCTTCCGCTCGACCTGCGAGCGATCGTGGGCAACGGTCGTACCCCTGCATCGTTGCCGGTTCGACTACGTTGCAGCGGAGGTTGACCGTTGCGTCCTCGGAAAACACGTCGACCACCGCCGACTCTGCGTCCGGCATGAGGATCATGTCGGACTCGTTGATGCCCTTCCACCCGGCGATAGACGAGCCATCGAACATTTTCCCCTCTTCGAAAATATCTTCGGTAATGACACGCGCGGGTACGGTAACGTGCTGTTCCTTGCCCTTCGTGTCGGTGAAACGAAAATCGACGAACTTGATGTCCCTTTCTTTGATAAGGCCGAGTACCTCAGCAGCGGTCATAGCGTGTCTCCAGTCGTTTGGTCATGGCGTGGCCGGTTTGTTGTTGCGAACTGCCGCGCCCGATGCGCGCATTCGCCAGGAGTGCAGGAAGCATGCCACGCGTGGGCGCATCTACATTGTTGATTTCTATCGACGTTTTTCTCGCTGTGCGTGGCCGCTTGCACCGATCCGGTGCAAGCCGCCACCCATTTGCACCAGTTTAGTGCATTGACCCGTGCAGCTGCACCGTTTCGTGCCACTCGCGGCGTTCTTCGCGTTCTCATCGGGCCAGGTGACGCCCTGGGGTCAAAGGTTCGACCACCAATCGCTTTGGCACAGGTTATACTTCGCGCTCGATTTCTGGCGCGAAGGCATTGATGGTCAAGGAAAATCTCCCGGCCTGCCGTAATTTTCAGGATTTGATTCTTACCTTGCAGCAATTCTGGGCGGGACAAGGCTGCGTAATCGTGCAGCCGTACGACATGGAAATGGGAGCGGGAACCTTTCATCCGGCGACCTTCCTGCGCGCGGTCGGTCCCGAACCCTGGAGCGCAGCCTACGTGCAGCCCTGCCGGCGCCCGACCGACGGGCGCTATGGCGATAACCCGTTCCGCCTGCAGCACTATTACCAGTACCAGGTCGTCATCAAGCCCTCACCGCTCCACATACAGGAACTCTACCTCGAATCCCTCCGCGCCATCGGCGTCGACCCGACCGTACACGACATACGCTTCGTCGAGGACAACTGGGAATCGCCGACACTGGGTGCCTGGGGGCTCGGCTGGGAGGTGTGGCTGAACGGCATGGAGATTACGCAGTTCACCTATTTTCAGCAGGTTGGTGGTCTCGAGTGCCGCCCGGTCACCGGGGAGATTACCTACGGGCTCGAGCGCCTTGCAATGTATCTGCAGAACGTCGAAAGCATTTTCGATATCAGCTGGACGGATGGACCGCTCGGACGTATCACCTATGGCGACGTTTATCACCAGAACGAGGTCGAACAGTCGCGGTACAACTTCGAGGAAGCGGATACGGATGCGCTTTTTCAGCTGTTCGACCAGGCGGAAAAAGAGAGCCGGCGGCTCATCGAGCGAAAGCTCGCCTTGCCGGCGTACGAGCAGATGTTGACGGCGTCGCACACATTCAACCTTCTGGACGCCCGGCACGCGATTTCGGTCAGTGAGCGACAGCGTTTCATCCTGCGCGTGAGGAGCATGTCCCGAGCCATCGCCGAGGCGTATTACCTGAGCCGTGAGGCACTCGGCTTCCCGATGGTTCAAACCGTCCAGCCGGGAAAGCGGAGCGCTTGAGCGATGGCGAACGCTGACGCCGCCGATTTCCTGGTGGAGATCGGCACCGAGGAACTGCCGCCGAAAGCAATTAAGGAGCTCAAGGCTGCGTTTGCCAGGCAACTCGGTGAAGGGCTCGAGCGCCAGAGGCTTTCCCATTCGGGCATCTCGAGCTATGCCACCCCGCGGCGGCTGGCGGTAATCGCAAGCGGCCTCGCGCCGGCCCAGGCGGACCGGGAGCTTGCGCAAACAGGACCGCCTTTGTCGGTCGCCTATGACGCGGAAGGCCTGCCAACCCCCGCCGCGCGAGCCTTCGCCGCCAGGTGCGGGGTAAGCGTCGATGCGCTGGATCGCACCAGAACTGAAAAGGGCGAATGGCTGTCCTGCCGTACGATCGAGACAGGACGAAGCGCGGCCGAGCTGCTTCCGGCAATCGTCCGGGAGGCGCTCTACAGCCTGCCGGTGCCCCGGCGAATGCGCTGGGGCGCTCTCGATGACGAATTCGTAAGGCCCGTGCACTGGGTTCTGATGCTGCACGGCGAGGACGTCATCGAGGCTTCGCTGTTCGGCGTCGAGGCCGGAAGCTCGACCAGGGGGCACCGTTTCCTCTCGGGCGGCGAGATCGTAGTCGGGCGGCCGGCGGACTATCTGCGGGTCCTCGAACAGGCCTTCGTGCTGGCGGATTTTGGGCGCCGGCGGCAACTCATCGTCGACGACGTGCAGAACGCGGCACGCGCGGCAGGCGGTATCGCCATTGCGAATGACGATCTGTACGACGAGGTTACCGCGCTCACGGAGTGGCCCGTCGCGCTGACCGGGCGCTTCGACACTTCGTTTCTTGCGCTGCCGAGAGAGGTAATCGTCGCAACACTCACCGGCCATCAGCGCTATTTCCCGATACAGGACGAACACGGCAGGCTCATGGCCGGTTTCGTTACGGTCGCGAATCTCAAGAGCAAGCAGCCGGACAAGGTTCGGGACGGGAATGAGCGCGTGGTACGCCCGCGTCTCGCGGACGCGGCCTTCTTCTTCGACCAGGATCGGAAGCTGCCGCTTGCGGCGCGTCGCAAAGCGCTCGATGACGTCGTCTACCAGAAAGGGCTTGGCAGCATCGGCGACCGAACCGCGCGCCTGGCCGGGCTTTCAGCCGCGATTGCAAAACAGCTCGGTCTGGACACGAAGGCTGCCGAACGCGCAGCAGACCTGTCGAAGTGCGACCTGCTGACCGGGATGGTGGGCGAGTTTCCGGAGCTTCAGGGCGTGATGGGGCGTTACTACGCCATTGAATCCGGCGAACCGGCAGCAGTAGCCGACGCCGTAGGCGAGCAGTACCTGCCGCGTTTCGCGGGGGACTCGCTGCCGGAGACGCCTACCGGGCAGATTCTCGCCATAGCCGACAAGCTCGACGCGCTTGCCGGCGCTTTTTGCCTGGGCCGAAAACCGAGCGGCAACAGGGACCCCTTCGGCCTGCGGCGCGCCGCGCTCGGTGTGGTTCGCATACTGGTCGAGAAAAATCTCGAGCTCGATCTACCCCGGCTGATCGGGAAAGCTTGCGACGGCCAGCCTGCGGCAGTGGCGGACGCCAGGTCTCCCGGCGATGACATTTTCGATTTCATACTCGAGCGGCTACGGGCGTACTACGTCGACCAGCTTGGTCTTGCTCCGGAAGTGTTCGAAGCGGTGCGTGCCAGACGGCCGGCGTCGCTCGCCGACTTCGACGCCCGGGTCAGGGCCGTGGCGGCATTTGTCGAGCTGGACGCAGCCGCAAGCCTCGCGGCGTCCAACAAGCGAATCGCGAACATATTGCGACAGGCCGGGCGTGAGTCTTACGGCCCCGTCGATGCCGGGATGCTGAAGGACGCCGCGGAGAAGCATTTGTACGCAGCCGTTCTTCAGGCGAAGTCCGCAGTCGATCCGTTGCAGGGCAAGCGGGCATACGCGGCCGTGCTGACCAGGCTTGCGGAGCTAAGGCCCGCGATCGACACCTTCTTCGACGAGGTTATGGTAATGACCGACGACGAGCCGTTGCGACGTAACCGGCTTGCCCTGCTGTCTGGCTTGCGCGCGTTGTTCCTCGACATTGCGGACGTCTCGCGCCTGTCGATTGGCTGACCCCCGTGACGGCTTCCGATCATAATCGCAAACTGGTCGTGCTCGATCGCGACGGGGTGATCAATCACGAGTCGGACGCGTTTATCAAGTCGCCCGGCGAATGGATACCCATTGACGGCAGCATCGAAGCCATCGGCCTTCTGTCGCGGCACGGATTTACCGTCGCCGTTGCGTCAAACCAATCCGGCATCGGCCGGAAGATTCTGGATCGGCAGCGGCTTCATGCCATACACCGCAAGATGCGGCGCACCGTGAACGCCGCGGGGGGATCCATCGACCGCATCGTCTATTGTCCGCATCTCCCGGGTGACGGCTGCGACTGCAGGAAGCCTCTGGCCGGTCTCCTCGTGCGTCTCGCCCGCCATTATGGCGTCACCATGAAGGGAGTGCCCGTGGTCGGCGACAGCGCACGCGATCTCGCGGCGGCGCGTGCCGTTGACGCGAGACCGATCCTGGTGCTCACGGGGAACGGCCGGAAGACCCGGGACGACCTGGACAGCCAAGGCATTGCCGTCGAATGCCACGACGATCTCTTGTCCGCGGCGAAAGCGCTGGTTGTCGAGTGCGAGAGGACGGGGCGAAGCTGATGTTGCTCATTCGTTCAGTGATATTCCAGCTTTATTTCTTTGCCTCCGTCCTTCTTTTTGCGATTGCCGTGTTTGCCTCATGGCCGTTGCCTTTTGCTGTCCGTTTCGGCCTGGCGAAAACCTGGGCGGCGTCCATGCTGTGGGCCGGCCGAATCATCTGCGGACTCGAGTATGTGGTCGAGGGCCGCGAAAACGTTCCGGACGAGCCCTGCGTGATCATGATCAAGCATTCGACCGTGTTCGAAGCTTACGCGCAGCTGACGGTCTTTCCTCCGCAGACCTGGGTCGTTAAGCGCGAGCTCATGTGGATCCCGATTTTTGGATGGGGCCTTGCTGCGTTGAGGCCGATCGCCATCAATCGACGGGCGGGGCATACGGCGGTGTCGCAGGTCATCGAGCAGGGCGTCACCAAGCTGGCACAGGGAATCTGGGTGACGATATTTCCGGAAGGCACGCGGGTGCTGCCCGGCACGGTAAGGAAGTATGGTGTCAGCGGGGCGGCCCTGGCCAGGGAGGCAGGCTGTCGCGTCGTACCGGTTGCGCACAACGCCGGCGATCTCTGGCCGCGGCGCAGCCTGATCAAACGGCCCGGTGTCGTGCGCTTCTGCATCGGCCCGCCGATCGAGACCGAAGCGCGCTCGCCGAAGGAAATAAACGAGGCTGCCCGCGAATGGATCGATGCGAAAATGGCGGAGATCAGTGCCGATCGCGATGCAAGCGCTTTGAAGTAAAACCCTGCACAGATCTTGATAAGAGCGCTGTAAGGGCCAGGCTCACTGCCCTACACGTCGAGGTTCGACACGGACAGTGCGTTTTTCTCGATGAACTCGCGCCGTGGCTCCACCTGGTCACCCATGAGGGTGGTGAAAACCTCGTCTGCCTTGATCGCGTCCTCGATCTTTACCTGCAACAAACGCCGCGTCTCCGGGTTCACAGTGGTGTCCCAGAGCTGAGCCGGGTTCATTTCGCCGAGACCCTTGTAGCGCTGTACCGACTGTCCTTTGCGAGCTTCGACCATCAGCCAGTCGATCGCCTCCGCAAAAGATTCGATTTCAACCTGCTTGTCGCCGCGCGCGATGAAAGCGCCGCTACCTATGAGGTCATGGAGCTTCGCTCGGAGCGACACGATGTGCGCGTACTCGTTGGTATCGAAAAATTCCCGCGGCAGGTAACGCGTGGTGCCCATGCCATGCTGTACCTTGCGGATTTCGATACGGACACCTTCGCCGTCGCTGTCGCCACGATCGAGGGTGGCGGTATAGCTGCCCCCGTCGCCGTTGTCGCCCCGCCCGCCTTTCTGCTTCGGCAGCGCAGCAGAAAGTTTTTCCGTCCAGGCCCCCAGCCGGTCCAGATCCTCGGACACGGCGGTGTCTACCGGCGGCAGCGTGCCGATGGCGCGCAGCGTCGCTTCGCCGTAACGGTTGGCGAGGCGAGTGACGATGGCTTCCACGGTTGTGTATTCCTTGGCCAGCGCTTCCAGCGCCGAGGACGACAATGCGGGAGCGGCTGCGTTGACGTGCAGGCGCGCATTGTCCAATGCGGAGCTGAGCACATAGGCCGTCAGCTCTGCGTCGTCCTTGACATAGACTTCCTGCTTGCCTTTCTTGATCTTGTAGAGCGGTGGCTGGGCGATGTAGATGTGCCCGCGCTCAATCAGCTCCGGCATCTGGCGATAGAAGAACGTCAGCAACAGGGTGCGGATATGAGACCCGTCGACGTCTGCGTCGGTCATGATGATGACGCGATGGTAACGCAGCTTGTCGGGATCGAAATCGGCGCGCCCGATACCGCAGCCGAGTGCGGTAATCAGTGTGCCCACTTCCGTCGAGGCAAGCATTTTGTCGAAGCGCGCCTTCTCGACGTTCAGGATCTTGCCTTTCAGCGGCAGGATGGCCTGGGTCCGGCGGTCGCGGCCCTGCTTCGCGGAGCCCCCTGCGGAATCGCCCTCCACGAGGAAGAGCTCGGACAAAGCCGGGTCCTTTTCCTGACAATCGGCGAGCTTGCCGGGCAGGCCCGCGATGTCGAGCGCGCCTTTGCGGCGGGTCATTTCCCGGGCCTTTCGGGCCGCTTCGCGCGCACGGGCCGCATCGATGATCTTGCCGGCTATTGCCCTCGCTTCCTGCGGATTCTCGAGCAGAAATTCCTCGAGGCGCTCCGCCATGGTCGCCTCGACTATGGCTTTAATTTCAGATGAAACCAGTTTCTCCTTGGTCTGGGAGGAGAACTTGGGGTCGGGCATCTTGACGCTCAGCACGGCGGTGAGACCCTCGCGCGCGTCTTCCCCGCTCGGCGTGTACTTTTCCTTGCGGCCGGACAACTCCCGCTCGATGTAACCGTTCAGGGTGCGCGTCAGCGCGCTGCGAAAACCGGCCAGGTGGGTCCCGCCGTCCCGCTGCGGAATATTGTTCGTGTAGCAGAACATGTTTTCCTGGTAACCATCGTTCCACTGCAGTGCCGCCTCGACGCCCACGGAATCGCGCTCGGTCTGGAAATAGAAGACGCCCGGGTGGATGGGTGTCTTGTTCCGGTTCAGGTGCTTGACGAAAGCGCGGATGCCGCCTTCGTACTCGAACACGTCCTTCTTGTCCTCCCGCTCGTCGATCAGTTCAATGCGCACGCCGGAATTGAGGAAGGACAGCTCGCGCAAGCGCTTCGCCAGGATGTCGTAATGAAACTCTATGTTGCTGAAGGTATTGCCAGACGGCTTGAAGCGCAGCGTAGTACCTGTCTTTTCGGAGTTGCCCACCACGGCCAGAGGCGCCACCGGTTCGCCGTGACGGTATTCCTGCTGGTGGATTTTGCCGTCGCGGTGAATCGTCAACACCAGCTGCTCCGACAAGGCGTTCACGACCGAGACGCCGACGCCGTGCAAGCCGCCCGACACCTTGTAGGAGTTATCGTCGAATTTGCCGCCGGCGTGCAGCACGGTCATGATGACTTCGGCTGCGGATCGCCCTTCCTCAGGATGCAGGTCTACCGGGATACCGCGCCCGTCGTCAGTAACGGTTACGGACTCGTCCGCGTGAATTGTGACGGTAATGACGTCGCAGTGGCCGGCAAGCGCTTCGTCGATCGAGTTATCGACAACCTCGAAAACCATGTGGTGCAGGCCGGTCCCATCGTCGGTATCTCCGATGTACATTCCCGGCCGCTTGCGTACTGCCTCAAGCCCCTTTAAAACCTTGATATTGCTGGAAGTATATTGTCTGTCGTCGGCCATTCCCCATCCTCAGGACGTAACCGGCGCATTGTAGCATTTCGGGGGCCCCAGCGGGCGTCTGGTGGCGCCCTCGACCAGTCTGGCGGGGCCCCCCGCTCCGCGTCATGGTCGCGATTAATCAGGGCTCAGCACCCCCCGTTCCACGTGGAACGTCGCGACGGGTCCACCGAAAAGACGGCCGTCGCCGCCGAGCGCTGTGGCGATGACCTGTGCCTCGAGATCGGCAACCTCGGACATGAGCCGGTCGAGAGAGTCGTCGTCCAGTTCCGCCGCCGGATCGTCCAGCAACAACAGCAACGGCCTGCCGAGTTCCGCCTGCACCAGCCGCGTCGCCGCCAGTATCATCGAGCAGGCCAGCAGTTTCTGCTGACCCCGCGATACCAGTTTGCGCGCCTGGCGTTCGTCATAAATCAACTTCAGGTCCGCCCGTTGCGGCCCCGCCCCTGTGCCGCCCCCCTGAAGGTCCCGGTCCAGCCCCGCCGCCAGCGCTTCCGCCAGGGAGCGGTCCGCGCTCCAGCCCTGCCGGTATTCGAAGCCGACCGCACTCCCCAGCAGCCTTCGTCCGGCGGCTTCGAGCAGCGGTAGCGTCCTGCCCAAGACCCGTTGCCGTGCCGCATCGACCTGCTGTGCCAGCTCCGTGAACTCGCGATCCCATCCGCGGAGTTCCCGGCTTGCGCCGTCACGCAGCGCGGCATTTCGCTGCTTCAGAACGCGGCGAAACCGCCGCCACAGCGTCAGATAGCCCTGTTCCACGTGGAACGCCAGCCAGTCGAGATAACGCCGTCGGTGCTCGGGCCCGCCAGCCACCAGGTTGTGTACTTCCGGATCGACGACCTGTAGCGGCAGTGCATCGGCCAGGGCCGCCGCCCCGCCGCTGCGGTCGCCGTCGACGCTGAGCTCGAGGCCCATTCTTCCATTGCGAACGCCGACGGCGATTTCGCGGTCACCCAACAAAACCTTGCCGAACAGCAGGAATTCGCTGGCTCCGTGCCGCACCAGGCGATCAGTCGGCGCGCCGCGAAACGACTTGCCCCGTCCCAGGTACGCGATCGCCTCGAGCAGGCTGGTCTTGCCGGACGCGTTCGCACCGTAAATGAGGTTGTTGCGGGGATCCGCATCCAGGGTCACGGACTCGAGACAGCGGAAGTCCGTGCAACGGAACGAGCGGAGCGCCATCCGTTTACGCGCTCCCTGATGGCGGCCTTACAGCCGCATCGGCATCACGACGTACTTGCAGTCGTCGTTCGCAGGTTCCCGCATGAGGCAACTCGAATTGCCATCCACGACAGACAGCGTGACCCGTTCGGACTCTATCGCGCCGAGGGCGTCCTGCAAGTAGCTGACATTAAAGCCAATTTCAATATCGTCGCCGTCGTACTCGACCTCGACTTCTTCCTCCGCTTCTTCCTGCTCCGGGTTGTGCGCCTGCAGGGTCACGCTGCCCTTGCGAATCACCAGGCGTATTCCGCGATATTTCTCATTGGACAGGATTGCCGTCCGCTGCAGCGCCCCTTTCAGCAGCTGCCGGTCAGCGGACACCTGGTTTGCCGTGTCCCTGGGGATAACCCGCTCGTACTCGGGGAACCTGCCGTCGACCAGTTTCGACGTAAAGCGGATTCCGCCGAGCTGTATCCGAATGTGGTTGCTGCCGAGTTCTATGGTCAGATCATCATCATCACCGCCCGAACCAATCAGCCGTTGCAGCTCCAGGATCCCTTTTCGGGGCACAATCACCTGCTTCTCGGGTGCGCCGCTGTCTCCGAGCGCCACCTGGCACAGTGCCAGCCTGTGCCCGTCTGTCGCAACAGCCCTCAAATGGTTTTTGCCGCTTTCCAGCAGCAGCCCGTTTAGGTAGTAGCGCACGTCCTGCTGCGCCATGGAAAAATGCGTCTTGTCCAGGAGGCGAGCCAACGACGTCCGTGGCAGCTGCAGGCTCTCGCCGGCATTAATGTCCTCGACGGTGGGAAATTCCGCAGCAGGCAGGGTGGTCAGACTGAATTTGCTCTTGCCCGATCGGACGGACAGTTTTTCCCCGCTCAGGCTGATGGCAATCTCCGCGTGCTCAGGCAAGGCCCGGCAGATATCGTAAAGCTTCCGGCCAGGCACAGTCACTTCCCCGGGGTTCTGGACAGTGACTTCTGCATTGGCCACCAGCTCGACCTCGAGATCCGTAGCAGTAATCGATACCCGGCCTTTCCTGGCCACGAGCAGCACGTTGGCCAGGATGGGCATTGTCTGACGTCGCTCCACAACCCCGATTACAGCCTGCAACGGTTTCAGCAATGCCTCCCGTCCTGCGGTTAACTTCATCGATTCCACCTGTTAATAAATACTGGAAATAATGCTTAGGTTGTTATTATTAGGGACCCGAAGTCCTGTGGATAACTTATTTTTCTCGTTTATAAACAAAAAGTTATGCTTAGATCATGGAGCTTCGAAGCGCTGTACGATCCGCCTGCTACCTGTGAATCTCCTGTGGACAAAAACGGGGCCGGCTTTTCTGCACAGGTTGTCCACATCATCCTGTCAGAGTTCTCAACAAATTCAAGTAATCTTCATCGATCCTTTTTTCGCTTTCGCGGAGAGCGGCGATACGCCGGCAGGCGTGCAGCACCGTCGTGTGATCGCGCCCGCCAAAGGCGTCCCCGATTTCGGGCAGGCTGTGGTTGGTAAGCTCTTTGGCGAGAGCCATCGCAAGCTGCCGGGGTCGGGCAATCGACCGGCTGCGACGCTTCGATAACAAGTCGGCGAGGCGCAACTTGAAATAATCGGCGACCGTTTTCTGGATGTTTTCAACCGACACCAGTCGGTCCTGCAACGCGAGAAGGTCCTTGAGGGCTTCCTTGGCAAAGTCGAGGCTGATAGGACGGCCCGTGAATTGTGAGGTCGCCATGACCCGCCGCAGCGCTCCCTCCAGCTCGCGAACGTTCGAGCGGATGCGCTTCGCAATAAAAAATGCGACCTCCTCGGGCAACACCGTATTCTCGCCGGCGGCCTTGCTCATCAGAATGGCCACAGACGTTTCCAGTTCGGGCGGGTCTATGGCGACCGTCAACCCCCAACCGAAGCGCGACTTGAGACGTTCCTCGAGTCCGGCAACTTCCTTCGGGTAGCGATCGCAGGTCAGGACGATCTGACGCTGGCCTTCAAGCAATGCATTGAACGTATGAAAAAACTCCTCCTGCGAGCGCTCTTTTCCGGCAAAGAACTGGATGTCATCGATCAACAGGGCATCGAGAGACCGGTAAGAGCGTTTGAAGTCCGAGATCGTATTGTGCTGCAGCCCTTTCACCATGTCCCCGACGAAGCGCTCCGAATGCACGTAACTGACTCGCGCGCCCGGGTCTCTTGCCAGCATTACATTCCCGATGGCCTGCATCAGGTGAGTTTTGCCGAGACCGACTCCGCCGTAGATAAACAGCGGGTTGTAGGACTTGCCCGGATTTTCGCCGACCTGGTGTGCTGCGGCGCGCGCAAGCTGATTGCTCTTGCCCTCGACGAATGCGGAGAAGGTAAATGCGGGATTCAGACGGCTGACGATAACCGATGAAGAATTGGGTGGCGCCGGGCGCGGCGAGTTCGCGACCGGAGCCGGGATTGATCTTCGCGATCCTACCTCGACGACAACTTCACTCGTGCCGCCCGGTCCGCCGACGAGTTCGAGAATTCTTTCAATGTAATGCTGCTGCAACCAGTCAACGACGAAACGATTTGGCGCAAGTAGTCGCAGGACACGCCCGTCTTCAACGGCGTGCAATGGTCTGATCCAGGTATTGAACTGCTGCTCGGACAGTTCCTCCTGCAAACCGACGACGCAGCGATTCCAGAGATTTGTCTCAGCCTGCAACGAGGTCCCCGTTGAGAACAAAAAAAAGAAAAAGCGGATGATGACTGGCGGATGAGACCGGGCAGTCTATAACGTCCACCGGTCCTTCGCCAGAGAACAGAATACACCTGTCGGAACGCGCGCGCAGATTAATCCGGTGCGAAGAAAAAAGACTGCGTCGGCCGAAGCCGCATCCCTCGGCGATGCCGTTCTGAAGCCGCATCCAGAGCGGCGCTTAGCTCCTCGCAGCCAGGAATGCCCGGGTGTCGGCGGGTGAGCGCGTGCAACTGTTGCCGGAAAGAAGTCGCTTCCCGCCGAATGGGTCGCCGGGCTATGACTTCGGTTGACAGCAATTCCCCCCCAAAGTACCCTTGCCGCCCACTTTTTGCCCGTGGTGAATGCGTCGCGGCGCATAGTTCACGCTGCGGTCAAGGGTCAAGGTTCAAAGACCAAGGTTCAAAGACAATGAAACGCACGTTCCAGCCAGGTAACTTGAAACGAGCGCGAACCCATGGGTTTCGCGCGCGCATGGCAACGAAAGCGGGACGGCTGGTGCTGAAGCGGCGGCGCGCGAAAGGGCGTGCCCAACTCACCCCGTAACGTCACCGTATTTCAGCCGCGACGAACACATCGGTTAAAAAGACGCCGGACAGGGAAAGCGTAAACGGTCCTGACCTGGGGACCCGCTCTCGATCGGACTCGCGGCCGGGATATCGTTTCAACAAATCGCAACGCCTGCCGGACGCTCGCTCCTATGCCTTTGTGTTTGCCAAAGCAAACAGGAGTCGCGACAATTTGTTTACGGTCTTGTCAAGAGCGAATGGTCAGGATCGCGCCAGGCTGGGGCTTGCCATATCAAAAAAGCATTGTCGCAGGGCTACCGGGCGGAACCGCCTGAAACGTCTCGTGCGGGAATCCTTTCGCCGGCACGCGGCAGAGCTCAAGGGCCTCGACATCGTTGTCCTCGGACAGCCGGGAACCAGCCGGGCGGACAATAAGGACATATTCTCGAGTCTTGCCAGACACTGGCAAAGAACCCGAACCGCGGGGCCTTAGATCGCCGCACCGGCGGCACGGCAACCCATCGGGCGCAGGAACCAAGGGCCAAATGGACAATCAGCGACTGCTTGTGTGGGCGGCCTTCGGGCTGATGCTCTGGTTCACCTACCAGGCCTGGGTTCAGGACTACGGCTTGAAGCCCCCCCTCGAGACAGGGCCCGCCGCAGAGGCGCCTGCGGCTCCGCCGGACGACGCAGCGGATCTGCCCGCACTTCCACAGACCGAAGTCGAGACACTCAGGCCCGACGGTGCGCCACAGTTGCCGGCGGCCAGCGATGCTGACGGTACTTCAGGCATCGTTCGCGTAATTACCGACGTGCTCGACGTCGAGATCAATACCCGGGGTGGCACGCTGCAAAAGGCGGTGCTGCAGAGGTATCCGGTGGCGAAAGACCGGCCGGACGTGCTCGTCCAGCTGCTGAACCCCGCACCGCCGGATGTGGGCCTCATTCAGACGGGACTGCGCGCCGCCGGCGAGGGACCGGAGCCGAATCATCTGGCACAGTTCGCGAGTGAGGCCTCGGAGTACCGGCTCGATGGCCGGGACGATATCGTCGTGTCCCTAACCTGGGACGATGGCGAGGGCTTGAGCGTCACCAAGCAATACCGGTTCATGCGCGGCAAATACATCGTCGACGTGCGCCAGACGGTGACGAATGACGGAACGAGCGAATGGCGAGGCGCCGAGTACGCTCAGATTCAGCGGGAATCGTATCCGCAGGACAGGTCGATGTTCGACGTCGATTCCTATTCGTTCCACGGCCCTGTGATCTACGACGGCGAGCGGTCCACGAAACTCGATCGTGACGATCTGCTGTCGGACGGACCTTTCAATCTGTCTGCAACAAACGGCTGGATTGCCTCGATTCAACACCACTTCCTGAGCGCCGTGGTTCCAGCGACCGGTTCGGAACAGCGCTACAGCGTCGCGATTCGCAACGACATTGCCCTGTCGAGCGCCATCGGCACCGCGCAAACTGTTGCGCCCGGCGCCAGCCACACTTTCGAAACGACGCTGTTCGTCGGACCGAAGTTGCAGGATCAACTCGACGATGTGAGCCCGAAACTGAAGCTGACGGTCGACTACGGCTGGCTGACGACTCTGTCGGGGCCGCTTTTCTGGCTGCTTTCCAAGGTGCACGACGTTGTCGCCAACTGGGGTCTGGCGATCATCCTCGTCACCATCCTGATCAAGCTGGTGTTCTACAAGCTGACGGAGACGAGCGGGCGCTCGATGGCGAAGATGCGGGAAATCCAGCCGCGCATGAAGGCGCTGCAGGAGCGCTACAAGGACGACCGCCAGCAGCTGAGCCAGGCGATGATGGAGTTGTACAAACGGGAGAAGATCAACCCTGCGGCGGGCTGTTTGCCGATTCTCATCCAGATGCCGTTTTTTCTCGCGTTCTACTGGGTTCTGCTCGAAAGCGTCGAAATGCGCCAGGCGCCCTTTGCGCTGTGGATTACCGACCTGTCGTCGCGCGATCCGTATTTCATTCTGCCGCTGATCATGGGCGCTGCGATGTTCTTTCAGCAGAAGCTGAATCCGGCACCGGCCGACCCGGTTCAGGCCAAGGTCATGCAGATCATGCCGATCATTTTCACCGGCTTTTTCGCCTTCTTTCCCTCGGGTCTCGTGCTTTACTGGGTCACGAACACGGTTCTTTCGATTGCACAGCAGTGGCATATCAACAAGGTCGTCGCCCGGGAAAGCGCGAAGCGAAAATCGGCAAAAAAGGAAGGCAAGAAAAAAGATTCGAAACCGAAGCCTGGTTCCGACTGAGCGGCCGCGCGATGCGCGCACTCCAATGAACGCAGATGCAGATACGATCGTGGCGCGGGCCACGCCGCCCGGCACCGGGGGCATCGCCGTCGTGCGGGTGTCCGGCCCTCTCGTTCCCGCCATCGCCGCCGGCATGCTGGGCAAGCTTCCACCGGAACGGAGGGCGACCTTCAGCATGTTCCGTGACGCAGACGGGCAGATGCTGGATCAGGGCATCGCCCTCTACTTTCCGCGGCCGCGTTCTTTCACCGGCGAAGACGTGCTCGAGCTGCATGGCCATGGCGGCCCGGTGGTCGCGGCAGGACTGGTCGATGCTGCGCTCGGCCTGGGTGCGCGCATGGCGGAACCAGGAGAATTTTCCAGGCGCGCTTTTCTCAATGACAAGCTGGACCTGGCACAGGCGGAGGCGATTGCAGACCTGGTCGCGAGCGGATCGATGCAGGCAGCGAGGGCGGCGCTGCGCTCCCTGTCCGGCGCTTTCTCCAGCGCCGTCGATGACCTGCAGGAAAAACTCGTCAAGCTCCGGATGCACGTCGAAGCAGCGATCGACTTTCCCGAAGAGGAAATCGACTTCTTAAGCGACAGCGCGCTGCTGGCGTGCATGGAGGATTGCGCCGGGTCCTTCCGGCGGCTGCGAGGCAATGCGGCCGTCGGCCGCGTGCTCCGCGACGGTTACCGCGTGGTGATCGTCGGCCGACCCAACGCCGGCAAGTCCAGCCTGCTGAATTGCCTGAGCGGTGAGGAAGCCGCGATCGTCACGGAAGTGGCCGGAACCACGCGCGACATCCTGCGCGAGAGAATCAACCTGGATGGCCTGCCGGTGGAGTTGGTGGACACGGCGGGCCTTCGCGACGACCCGGACCGGATCGAAGCCGAAGGCATACGCCGCGCCCGCGAGGCTCTGGCCCACGCCGACGCCGTGCTGTGGGTGCAGGACGCAAGTTGCCGGCAGGAACTCTCCGGAGCAAAGAGGGAGTACGAGCTCGATGAGCAATTGCCGGAGGACATCCCGGTCGTCGTCGTGCGCAACAAGTCGGATCTGAGCGGAGACCCTGCAGGCCTCCTGCAAGGCGAGCCGCCGGTCGTCGTCATCTCCGCAAAAACCGGGGCCGGCATCGACGCGCTTCGCACGGAGCTTCGCCGGCTGGCGGGCTACCGGGATCTGGGCGAGGGCGCTTTTACCGCGCGCCGCAGACATGTCGACGCCCTGGACCGCGCGTACCGGCACTTCGATGCCGGGCAGCGGGCGCTTCACGACGCCCGTGCCGGCGAACTGTTTGCGGAGGAACTGAAGCTTTCCCAGCAGGCCTTGAACGAGATTACCGGCGCGCCCGGCAGTGACGACCTGCTCGCCCGCATTTTCTCCGAGTTCTGCATCGGCAAGTAGGAGCCCGCGATTGCGGGCGATAGGCAGCAGGTGTCAATCGAGGCGGCCGCCCGCAACGGAGAGCTCCTACCCCAGCAGTCCCTCGCGCCGGTACAGGCGCGCCGAGACCCACGCCAGCGCCGCGCCGGCCAGAAGCGTGCCCGCCACCGACACCAGTACGTGCTCCGGGTCGAGCGGCTCGTTCCGGATCAGGCCCACCAGCAGCAAGTGCTGACTCAGGCTCGGAATCAGCATGAGCCCCAGGCTCGGACGAACCATCAGAAGGCTTACGATCAGGATTGGCAGAGTCGGCGCAATCAGAACGACGCTGACCCAGGTCTGCGCTTCCTTGTAACTCTTCGTAAATGACGCGACGAGGGTCATCAGCGAAGCGCCGAGCAGCGTGAAAGGGAGCAACAGCAAAAATGCCGTCCCGACCACCGCGGGACCGAAATTCGGCGTCATGCCGAGCTTCTCCAGTGGCACGAACTTCAGGGTCACGTAAAAAGATACGAGGCTGATGGCGAGCGAAACCGCCATGAACAGGCAGGCCGCGGCGATCTTGCCGAAAATGAGGTGGTCCCGGGTCACCGGCAGGCTGAGCAACGGCTCGAGCGAGCCCCGTTCCCGCTCGCCGGCCGTCGCGTCGATGGCGAGATTCATCCCGCCGGTCAAGAGCGCAAAGATAAAGAAGTAACTGAGCATCCCCAGCAACATTGCCGAACGCCCGCTCGGTGTCGATACGTCGATGACGTCGATGTTGAGCGGCCGCACCACCATGGGGCTTATGCCCCGCGCCGAGAGGCGCATTGCGGCGATCTCCTGGTTGTAGGCACTGAACGCCTGCAGGGCCCTGCGGGATTCGCGATCCGCCTGACGGTTTGCCTGATCCGTGATGATTGCGACGGTAGCAGGCAGGCCTTCGGCCAGGTCCGTGCCGAATGCTTCCGGTATGACGACGACGACGTCATGCAGCCCCGTCTCGACAGCGTTCCGCGCCGCGTCGAAGGAAGCCGGAGCTTCCGTGACGTTGATGTTATGGCTGCGCAGGTATCCGATCAGGTTCGGTGCGTGTTCCGTGCCCAGCACCGGCAGGTCAAGGGCCTCACTGGCGTCACTCAAAGACTGCTTCAATGAAAGGTTGATTGCGAAAGCAAAGACTACGGGACCGAACAGCGGACCGAGCAGCAGCGCAGAGAGCAGGGTGCGGCGGTCGCGAAAATTGTCCAGCACCTCCTTGCGAAACACGATGCGAAGCGTGTCGAACATCAGCGCTCCGCCCTCCTGATAGCCTTCACAAAGGCATCTTCCAGATCGTCGCAGCCGGTGGAATTGCGGATTCCATCCGGACTGTCGTGCAGCGCCACCTTGCCGGCCGCAATGATGACGATCTCGTCGCACAGGGCGGCGACTTCCTGCATCACGTGACTTGAAAAAAGTACGCACTTGCCGGCTGCTTTCAACTGCCGAACGAGCTCCCGGAGCGAGCGGGTCGCCATCACGTCGAGCCCGTTGCTCGGCTCGTCGAGTATCACGTTCTGCGGCTCGTGCACCAGCGCCCGCGCCAGCGCGACCTTGGTACGCTGTCCCTGCGAGAAACCTTTGGTGCGCCGATCGGCGAATTCGGTGATGCCCAGGTCCCGAACGACCCGATCGACGCTCTCTTCGAGCTTATCCGCCGTAATGCCGTAAAGCCTGCCGTAGTAGGCGATGTTTTCTCTCGCCGTCAGGTGGGGATACAGACCGGAGCCGTGCGGCAGCGTGCCGATACGCCGGCGAGCCTCCAGGCTGTCGCGGACGACATCCACGCCGTCGATATGCGCATTGCCTTCATCGGGCTGGAGCACCGTATAGAGGATGCGCAATGTGGTCGACTTGCCGGCGCCGTTCGGGCCCAGCAGTCCGGTAATGCGACCATCGGGGGCAGCGAAACTCACATCACGCACGGCTTTCACGTCGCCGAACGACTTCCCCAGTTTATCGACCCGGATCACGGCGAGGGCCCCGTGTAGTCGAGGAAAAACGGCATTGCAAACTGTCGCTCGGCGAGGCAGTCCTCGTCCAGGTTGGTGACGCTCGCGGATTCGATGAATTGCGCCATGATTTCCGGGATGCAGGTCCGGCCGGCCTGACCATGGCCCTGGTCGACTCCTGTGAGGTGACGGTTATTCGAAAGCCCGACCGCTGCCATTTCTGCGAAACGCGGCGGGGTGATCGGGTCGGCATCGCCCGAAAGCAGGAGCACCGGCAGGTCGGTTACCAGCGGGGCGCGCAAGTCGTCGTCGAGGACGCCTCGCGGCCATACGGCACAGATCGCCTCGATCGCGTCCAGTTGCACCGCGCCCATGTAGGTCGCCTCGAGATCTGCGCGAGTGACGCCTTCGTCACTGAAAAACGCAGCGTCCTCGGTGCACATGACGGCGTTGTGCATGCCGATGCTCAACGCATCCTGCATGGAGCGCGCGGCCATCAGAAACTGCGAGGCGAGCGGCCGGTAGTTACCGGTTGCGGCTTCGTGAACCAGAAGTGGCATCAAGGCAACGGTATTCGGGTGATAACTCAAGATCCTGAGCGCGCCTGCCAGCTGCTCATGACCGAACGGAACAGTTTCCGTTTTCCAGGTCATCGGATCGGGGATGTCGACGGTGACGGGATTCTCGGCAAGCAACACCCGGAGACGCGCGAACTCGTCGGCAACGTCGGGGAAACGGGCGTTGCAATCCGCGCTTTCGGCGCAGCGGCCGAAGACGGCGTCGAGCGCGCGTTGCGCTTCGAGAGCGATGTCCGGCCCCAGCGCCAGCTGCGGCGGCACTACGCCGTCCAGGATGATGGTGCGGGTGGCAGCCGGATAGCGCCGCGCGAAGTGCTGCGCCACCCTCGTTCCGTAGGACACGCCGTAGAGGTTGAACAGGGGGTAAGCGAGCGCGTTGCGCAGCGCTTCAAGGTCCGTCACCGCAACGCTGGTCGTAAAAAATCGTGGATCGTAAGGCAGTGAGCGGAGGCACTCCTGTGCGTCTTCGATAATCTCGACCCGCGAGTACTGCGCGCCCAGCACTTCCTCCCCCATGTCGCAGTCGAGGGGGGCTAAGGGCCCCGTACCGCGTTGGTCCACGAGCACGATGTCGCGATCGCGTCGGATCTGCTCGAACGCGTGCGCGTAAGCCGCATAGAACTCGACGGAGGACTGCCCCGGGCCGCCGGCGATGGGCACGAAGGGGTCGGGCCGAGGCTCGAGCGTCAAGGCGGGAACGACGGCGACGCGGAGCTCGATGACCGGGGAATCCGCCCGGGCAGGGTCCAGAGGGCGCCGCAGAACGCCGCATTGCGCCTTGAGTCCGGGAAAACCGCGGCCGGCGCTGATGCGGCAATCGTCGAGCGCGAGCCGGCCATCCCCATCCGGCCCTTCCGCCACGGCGGCAGGAAACGGCAACAGCAACGGACCCGCAATAACGAGCGCAATGGCCAGAACCGATCGAGGTGTCAAGAAAACCTCCGCTGCAAAGGGCCGCTATCTTCCCGAGCGGCGCCCCGCATGTAAAGCTGCGGTGGCCGGCCGGGATCAGTCCTATTAGAATGCGGCGGCTCATCCCTCGGAGAAACGCCGGCCGCTTTGCTGCTCTACCCCGAGCGAACCGGAGCAGCGACGGTTAACGAGCCTGAACCGATGCTTGAAGATTCGACATACGATGTCATCGTTATCGGCGGCGGCCACGCCGGAACGGAAGCCTGCCTCGCTGCCGCGCGCGCGGGCGCGCGCACGCTCCTGGTGACGCAAAGCATCGCCGCACTCGGGCAGATGAGCTGCAACCCGGCAATCGGCGGCATCGGCAAGGGGCATCTCGCACGGGAGATCGACGCACTGGGCGGTGCGATGGCCGAAGCTATCGACCGGGCGGGAATCCAGTTCCGCACATTGAATGCCAGCAAGGGACCGGCCGTGCGGGCCACGCGCGCGCAGGCGGACCGCCGCCTGTACCGGCAGGCGATCCGCAATATCCTCGAAAATCAGAAAGGCCTTACGATCGTCGAGCAGACGGTCGACGACCTGATCGTCACGGGCTGCCGGGTACGCGGCGTCGTTACCGGCACCGGTGTCCGCTTCCATGCGCAGGCAGTGGTCCTCACGGTCGGAACGTTCCTCGGCGGCAGAATTCTGATCGGCCGGACCGAGCGGCCTGGAGGCCGCGCCGGTGACGCGCCATCGGTCGCGCTCGCGGCCCGGTTGCGTGAAATGCCATTCAGGGTTGCGCGATTGAAAACGGGCACGCCACCCCGGCTCGATGCGCGAAGTCTCGATTTCTCGGAGATGACCCCGCAGCCGGGGGACGATCCCGTGCCGGTGTTCTCGTTTCTCGGCCGTCGCGAGCATCACCCGAGGCAGGTGAACTGCCACATCACCAGGACCACCGAACAGACCCACGACATCATTCGCGCTTCGCTCCACGAATCCCCGATGTATACCGGGATGATCGAAGGCGTCGGGCCGCGCTATTGCCCCTCGGTCGAGGACAAGATCGTACGCTTCGCCGACAAGTCGTCTCACCAGATCTTCGTCGAGCCCGAAGGCCTCGACAGCGACCTGGTCTACCCGAACGGCATATCGACAAGCCTGCCGCTCGAAACCCAGGAACGTTTCGTGCGTTCCATTCCGGGATTCGGTAATGCCCGGATCACGCAGCCCGGTTACGCCATCGAATACGACTATTTCGATCCGCGCGACCTGAAGCCGACGCTCGAGACGCGCGCGCTGCAGGGCCTGTACTTTGCCGGACAGATAAACGGCACGACGGGCTATGAGGAGGCGGCGGCTCAGGGATTGCTGGCCGGCACCAATGCGGCGCTACGCGCAAAGGATCGAGACGAGTGGTATCCGGCGCGCAGCGACGCGTATATAGGTGTTCTCGTCGACGACCTCCTGACGCGCGGAGTCAGCGAACCCTACCGCATGTTTACCAGCCGGGCCGAATACCGGCTTTTGCTGCGGGAAGACAATGCGGATGCCCGCCTGACGCCCACCGGAAGACGGCTCGGGCTGGTCGACGACCGGCGCCTTCGCGCTTTCGAAAGCAAACGCGACCTGGTCGCTTCCGAGCAGGCGCGGCTGGGAAGCATCGTGGTGCGGGCCGCCGCGGCGACGGCCGCGGATTTGCAGTTGCTCGGCGCCGATTACTGCCGGGACTGCAAAGCGATCGAGCTCCTGCGTCGTCCGGAACTCAAAGTCAGCGACGTGATTGCCCTGTCTTCCGTCGATGCCGGCAGCTGGCGCGCCGGACTGTGCGACGAGGAGGTCGAACAGGTAGAACTGCAGCTCGAGGTGCAGGCGAAATACCTGGGCTACATCGAGCGGCAGCAGCGCGAAATTGCGCGGCACGCCAGGCAGGAGTCGCTCGTCCTCCCGCGCGATATCGACTACGCGATGGTCGCCGGCCTGTCGAACGAGGCTCGACAGAAACTGGCGGCAGCACGTCCGGTGACGCTTGGACAGGCGTCGCGGCTGGAGGGTGTAACGCCGTCCACGGTGTCGCTGATGCTGATACACCTGAAGAAACTCAAGGGGTCTGGACAAGCCCTGATCGAAGCGCTGTAGGAGCCCGCCATTGCGGGCGACTACCGCAACGATCGCGAAGTCGCGGTCGAGTCCTGCCAAGGCCCACTCCTCTATCGTCACGACCCCGACAGTCCTTCAGGTCGCATCAGGTGGAGGCGGTGCGGTTCCGGTTGGCGTGGTCGCCCGCAATGGCGGGCTCCTAC
>Ga0299913_10000583_pt1 | contig 23833 bp, 20 predicted proteins | sample RVTome_9_FD_201360 | JGI IMG/M metagenome (GOLD analysis project Ga0299913, IMG submission 201360) | Soil microbial communities from uranium-contaminated site in the Upper Colorado River Basin, Wyoming, United States - RVT155D38 (version 2) ... | reverse complement strand
TTCGTTTCGACAGGCTGCAACGGCGGCGGCGTGGTGAAGGGCACCCTGTTCGGTAGGTTGCTGGCGGATCTGGCCTGCGGGCGGGAGATACCTGACGTCGCCGCCCTGTTCGGCACGGCGAGCTGGATGCCACCTGAACCGCTGCGGGGGTTCGGGTTTGGCATTTTCTCGAGGATGGAGTCCTTCAGGGGTCGGGCGGAGCTGTGAGGTTCGATGCTATGGCTAGCTTGGGATCGCCCGCAGTGCGGGCTCCTACAGCCTGCTAATGGAGCAAGGTGGCAAGCGTTTGGAGTAGCAGGCCCGCACCGCGGGCGATCCCAAGCAACAGCGCATCCCCGCGGGCCATGCATTCCCCGCTCGCTTCGCGTAACGTCACGGGAATAACGAGAACAACGCAAGGGGCAAGCTCGTGGAACAGACCGCATCGCTGGGAGCACTGTCGTTGCTGCCGGCTACAGTCGCCATCGTGCTGGCATTCATCACCCGAAATACGGTGTTCTCGCTCGCGGTTGCCTGTTTCATCGGTGTACTGGTCTCGGGGCAGGGTCTCATGGGTTTCCCGAACCTCCTGAAGAATGCCCTCGGCACGACGGCGTTCTCCTGGATATTCCTGCTCGAGCTTTTCATCGGCGTGCTGATCGCGTTTTTCCAGCGCACGGGCGCGATCCGGAATTTCAGCGCGTGGGTCGCCAGCCGGAACATGACCAGGGTACGGGTGCAGCTGGTGGCGTGGGTAATGGGGATGTTCGTTTTCTTCAGCGACTACTTCAGTCCGTTGTTCGTCGGTTCCACGATGCGTGAGCTGACCGATCGGTTTCACATCTCCCGCGAAAAGCTCGCCTACATCGCCGATTCGACCTCGGCCCCCGTCAGTGTGCTGGTGCCCGTCACCGGATGGGCCGTCTTCATCGCCGGCTTGCTGATCGGCATGGGACCGATCGCCAATCCCGCCGACGCGATGCGGGTGTTCGTGGCCGCGATTCCGTTCAACGTCTACGCGATTCTGGCAGTCGCCATGGTCGGACTCATCGCCTCGGGAATCGTCCCGGAATTCGGGCCGATGAAAACAGCGGAACGGCGGGCCAGAGAAACCGGTAAAGTCCTGCGGGACGGCGCCGACCCGCTGATGGGCGAAGAACTGACCGACATCCAGCCCTACGAAGGCGTACGCACGAGCCTGCTCTGGAACTTCCTTCTGCCGGTAGCGATCGTCATCGGAATAGGCGTGGGTTCTTTCGTGCTGACGTCATCGGCGCTGACGATGGAAGCATTCCTGCTCTCCGCCGTGGTGGCGGGAATCATCATGCGCATCCAGGGCATTCCGTTCGCCGACATCATGAATACAGGCATGTCCGGGATCAAAGGCGTGATGCCGGCGATCGTCATACTGGCGTTCGCATACGCTTTGAATGACCTGTCGACGTCCATGCAGACAGCGGGTTATATCGTCTCGAAAACCGAAGCATGGCTCACGCCCGGTCTGCTGCCGGCCCTGACGTTCCTGATTGCAGGCGTGATCGCTTTCTCGACCGGCACCTCCTGGGGAACCTTCGCCATCATGATGCCGATTGCAGTGCCGCTGGCCTTCAGCTTTACCGGAGACACACTCGACGTCGTCGTTTATGCCACGGTGGCTGCGGTCGCAGGCGGCGGGGTGTTCGGCGACCATTGCTCGCCGCTGTCCGACACATCCATTCTCGCATCCACCGGCGCGGCATCCGACCACATCGACCACATCAAGACGCAAATGCCCTATGCGATACTGGTGGGAATCGTCAGCCTGACGACGTACCTGCTGCTTGGAACGTTTGTCTGAAAGCGACTATCGATCAGGGCTTCAGCACCCGGCCGGCCAATCGCTCGCCGAGCCGGCCGTCGCGGCGCGCGATCTCGCCGTTGACGATCACGACGTCGAATCCTTCCGCGAGCTGCAACGGGTCCGTATAGGTCGCCAACGCGCGGACACGTGCGGGGTCGAAGACGATGACGTCCGCCCGGGTTCCCGGAGCGAGCCTTCCCCGGTCCTCGATGCCCAGAAGGTCCGCCGGAAAAGAGGTCATCTTCCTGATCGCCTCCTCGAGGGACAGGGCGCGCTGCTTCACGACGTACTCTTCGATGATCTTCGCGAACGTTCCGTGCCCTCGCGGATGAAACCCCGTCGGGCTGCCGTCGGAGCACACGCCGACGTAAGGCCCCTGCAGCAAACGTGACTGCAACGCCTCGTTCATGACGAAATAGGCGCCGGAGGCGCCCTGCGGACCGATCACGTCGATCAACACGTCTTCGAACGGCCGTTCATGCTCGAAGGCGAGTTCGGCGAGTGTCTTTCCCTTGTACGGACCGGTACCGAGCAAGGTGGCTTCCGGACCGTTGCGCGCCTCGACTCGCTCGCGCAGATAGGTCGCGAGTTCCTCGCGCCGATCGCGGCGTGCCGCCGCGAACTGCTCCGCCGTCTTGGCCCAGACCGGAAATACGATGCCGATGCCGGTATAGCTGGCGGTATACGGGTACACGTCGGCGGAAATGTCGACGCCGGAGGCGCGCGCCTCGTCCAGTATCGCGAGAATCTCGTCTGCCCGCTCTGCACCCTTGCCGAAAACGGATTTCAGGTGCGATATGTGTACCCGCGCATACTCGCCCTGCTCCAGCAATTCCGCGATGGACTGCTCCAGCCGGTCGTCATCCTCGTTTCGCATATGGCTCATCACGATGCGATCATGCTTTCCAACCACTTCGGCCAATGCCCGGAGCTCGGCCGATCCTGCATTCAGCCCGGGGTTGTACTCGAGTCCGGTACTCATGCCGAAGGTGTAGCTCAATGCTTCATCGAGCATCGCCAACATGACGCTCAGGTCTTCCGGAGCAGGCTCGGGTTCCAGCCCGATCCCCGACAGCGTGCGCAATGTGCCGTGCCCCACGAACATCGCGAGGTTGGTGCCGATACCCTGCTGCGATACCCTGGCCAGCCATTCATCCAGGGAGTCGGTCTCGGGGCTCGAGCCGTCCTGCCCCAGGGATATCGTCGTGACGCCCATCGCGAGGAAATTTTCGAACTCCGGGGTTTCGAGCGGGTCCCCGTGTGAATGCAGATCGATGAATCCCGGGGCTACGGACTTCCCGCCGGCATCGATGCGTGTGCGGATGCGCCTGTCCAGGTCTTCCTCGCTGAATGTCGCGTCGCCGACGAAAACGATGGTGTCGCCCACGATGACGACGTCGCTCACTTCAGCGCCGTTGCCGAGGCCATCCAGCACCTGGCCGTTCTCGATCAGGATGTCGATGGTGGGATGCTCGGGCAGGAACGGGTCGACGGCAGGTGTACAGGAGGCGATGGCGGGCAGGGTGAGAAGGCCGATCCAGCTCGCTGCCCGGGGAATTCGTATGCTCAAATTTGTCGTCTCCGTCAGACACCCGGGTCGATCCTACAGGAGACGACTCGGCTAACGCGAGACCTCGACAAACGCAGACAAAAACTCGAGACCTTTGCGCAATTGCTGACGGTCGAGATTGCCGCGCCCTGTCGTCTCCAGATCGGCCGCGACCCAGCGCACGGCGTGCACGTCGCAGTAGGCCCAGGCGAGCCTTCCGATCCGCCAGACGCTGGTGCGTTTGCCGCAATGCGGGCATCCCTGCAGCCTCTTGTCCCGGTTCAAGGGAAACGGAATGACGTTGCTGGCGGTGGTCGACATGGTTATCCCTGCTGACGGTGTATGCTCGCGAACGGCTGAAATAACCGAAAGGCCGCCTCATGAGCTGTGATGTCACTCTCAGCACGAGCCCCGACGGGTGTTTCCGTCCGCAAATTGAGACCTCCGTCCGATTATCGACCTAATTTGCTATCCTTCCCGCAGGCTGCTCCACGGTCCGTCTCAGGGGGAACAACAACAATACGCAACAAATTGCTCGTGGCACTCGCATCTTTCGGTTTTGTCTGCGCGTCGGCCGGCGCCCAGGATGCCGGGATTTCCTTCAAGTCCACCGAACTCGGCTCCGGCCTGTACATGCTGGAGGGAGAAGGCGGATTTGCCGGCGGCAACCTCGCGATATCGATGGGAGAGGAGGGTGTGGTCCTGATCGACGATGGGGTGCCGCCTCTTGCCTCCAGGATGCTGGCGGCTGTAACCGATGTCACCGGTCGACCCGTGGATTTCGTCATCAACACTCACGTCCACGGCGACCACATCGGCGGCAATGCGGCACTGCATGAATCCGGGGCAACGATAATCGGGCACGACAACGTGAGGCGCCGTCTGCTCGAGGACGACTCCGCCAACGCAGACGGCAGCGCGCCGGCCCCGGACTCGATGCTGCCGGAAATCACCTTTTCGCAATCGATGACGTTCCATCTGAACGGCCATGAAGCATTTGTCTTTCACGTTGCCCGCGCACATACCGACGGCGACGCAGTCATCTACTTTCGCGCCGCGGACGTGTTTCACGCCGGAGACGTTCTGTTCAACGGGCTGTTCCCTTACATCGATCTGGGATCCGGCGGCAGCGTCGCGGGTTATATCGACGCCCAGGACGACATCCTCTCCCTCGCGGGTCCCGACAGCCGCATCGTCCCCGGTCACGGTCCTCTGGCCGACAAGTCCGACCTGCAGGCAGCCCGGGACATGCTCGTGGATGCGAGGAATCGGGTGAAGGCACTCGTGGATGCCGGAAAGCAGGAGGACGATATCGTCGCCGAGAACCCGCTGGAACCTTACGAGGACTGGAGCTGGGACTTCATCACAACCGAGGTGATGACTCGAACGATCGTGCAGGACTTGCAGGCCAAGTAGAAACCAATGGCATAGAACTTGCTTGAATAGAGGCTCCGACTCGACAGACAGGAGCGCAGAATGGCAATCGCAAAGGTAATCGAACTCTCGGCAAGCTCGACCACGGGCTTCGAGGATGCGGTGCGCGATGGCATAAGCCGTGCCGCCAAGACCGTGCACAACATGCGAAAGGCCTGGGTCAACGAGCAAAGCATCGTAATCCGCGACGACAAGATCGCGGAATGGCACGTCAATCTCAGGATCACGTTCGTTCTCGACGACTGACGCGGCTGTAAAATTTGCACGGCGACGGCACCGCTTGCAAAACTTGCCGTCGTTACCGGGCGAATAAGCGCGGTTACCCTCGGCACGACCGACATGATGTGGCCTGTGAAGTTTTACAGGACACCGGGTTTTCGCGTCCGGGACCATGGCCCAATGTTCGCGCATTGCCTTCCGGGGACAATTCATTCACGCTTCCGGAAAATTCCGCGCGCCCGCACCTCGAACAACAACGGTCAATACGAATGGATAAAGAAAAAACCACCGCCTTCGTCAACAAGCAGTGGGACGAATCGATCGTCCCGAAGCTCTGCGAATACATCCAGGTCCCGAACAAGTCCCCGATCTTCGACCCCGAGTGGGAAAAGCACGGCCACATGCAGCGCGCGATAGAAATGCTCGAGGCGTGGTGCAGAAAGCAGCCCGTCGCAGGAATGAAGACCGAAATCGTCCGCCTCAAAGGACGGACGCCGCTCCTTTTCATCGACGTGCCCGGCGACAGCGACGATGTCGTGCTGCTGTATGGCCACTACGACAAGCAGCCGGAATTCAGTGGCTGGTCCGAGGGTCTCGATCCGTGGCAGCCCGTCATCCGCGACGGGAAGCTGTACGGCCGTGGCGGCGCCGATGACGGCTACGCCGTTTTCGGTTCGCTCACGGCAATCCGCGCCCTTCAGGAGCAGGGCGTCAAGCACGCGCATTGCGTCATCATCATCGAAGGTTGCGAGGAAAGCGGAAGCTTCGACCTGCCCTACTACATTGACGAACTTGGGCCGCGGATCGGCTCACCCGACCTGGTCGTCTGCCTCGACGCAGAGTGCGGCAACTACGACCAGTTCTGGTGTACGACGTCGCTGCGCGGCAATCTCGTGGGAACGCTGCATGTCGACGTCCTCCGCGAAGGCGTGCACTCGGGTAGTGCGAGCGGTGTCGTTCCTTCGAGTTTCCGCATTCTGCGACAGTTGCTGAGCCGTGTTGAAGACCCGGCCGACGGCCGAATACTGGTGCCGGAGCTGCATTCCGATATTCCGGACGAGCGCAGGCAGCAGGCAGCACTCGCAGCGGACGTGCTCAGGGACTCCGTCTGGCAAAGGTTTCCATGGCTGGATACGGCGGCGACGCCGGGTGAGTCCGCGCTGGAATTGATGTTGAACAATACCTGGCGACCGACCTTGAGCGTAACCGGCGCAGACGGCCTGCCCGCCCTGGTCAACGCAGGGAACGTGCTGCTGCCGGGGACGACACTCAAACTTTCGTTTCGCCTGCCCCCTTCCTGCGAACCGCAGGCGGCAAGCCGGGCGCTCAAAGCAGCCCTCGAAGCGGATTCCCCGCCCTTCGCGAACGTCCGCTTCGACGTCGAGTCGACGATGGGCGGGTGGGATGCGCCGCCGGTGGCGGACTGGCTGGAATCCTCGATGAAGTCGGCCTCGGAGACGTGGTTCGGACGACCATCGATGTACATGGGCACCGGGGGGAGTATCCCGTTCATGGGCATGCTGGGCGAAAAATTTCCCGCAGCCCAGTTCCTGGTTACGGGCCTGCTCGGTCCGAAGTCGAACGCACACGGACCGAACGAATTCCTGCACATCGAAACCGGCAAGCGGCTTACCTGCTGCGTGTCACAGGTTCTGGAGGATCACTTTCTGAGGCGCTGACGGCCCACCCCGGTGGAATTGACAAGTTCACAGGGCATCCATCCCCGCACGGAATTGATCAGGTAAATCGCCTCTGCGTCGGCCAGTTCGTGAACGCCGAGTGTTCGCTCCCGAATCGCATTCTCCCGCAACAGCTGCCGGCGAAAAGTGCCCGCCAGCAGCCCGCAGGAAACCGGCGGTGTCCAGAGCGCCCGCCCAAGCCGCAACACGACATTGCCGATGCTGCTTTCCGTAAGATTCCCTTCCTCGTTCCAGAGCAGGACATCGTCGCAGTCGTCCGCGGCGGCCAGAGCCTGCTCGTATACTTCGCGCCGCGTGGTCTTGTGATATAGAAACGGATCTCGTGTATTGACGGGCGACGTCGCCAGCGCGAGGCGCAAATGGTGGTCCTCACCGACAGGCGGGGCCGGCTGCGTCTCGATTTCCACGCTGCCGTTTCGGCGCAGGAGCAGACGCACGCGATGTTTCGCAGCGGGAGACAGCGTGTCGCCGACCGCCGCAAGTCGCATTTCTATTGCCACGCGATCGAACGAGAAGTCGAAGTACTCGGCGGACCCTTCCAGCCTCTCGAGATGCTCGGGCAGCAGAGCGAAACCGTCACCGGAACTCCACAGCATCGTCTCGAGGAGGCTGAAGTCCTTTTCGGGAACGGACGTACCGAGCACGCGCGCCTTGTTGAGGCATTCCTGATATTCGTCCTCTGCGTCGGAATCCCAGACGATGCCTCCGCCGACGCCATAAACTCCAGTGCGGGTCTTCCTGTCAACCACTGCGGTTCGTATTGCGACGCTGAATCGGGCGCGTCGGTGCGGTGCAATGTAGCCAATAGCTCCCGTGTATACCTGGCGCGGCGAGTCCTCCAGCGCGGCGATCAGCTTCATGCTCGCGACTTTCGGAGCGCCGGTGACGGAGGCCGACGGGAAAAGGGCGCAAAAAATGTCGGCAACCGACGCACGCGTCGATGCGGAAACGGTCGAAGTCATCTGCCACACGGTGCGATACTTCTCGATAGCGTACAACGCCTCCGCAGCCACCGTGCCCGGCACCGCAATGCGACCCAGATCGTTGCGCACCATGTCCGCGATCATCACGTTTTCCGCGCGGTCCTTGGCAGACTCGTGGAGGGCGCGGCGTTTTTCCCGGTCTTCCGCCGTCGTCATGCCCCGCGCGGCGGTACCTTTCATCGGCCTGCACAGCAGCTTGTCGCCATCCAGTTCGAAAAACAGTTCCGGCGATGCGGACACGATGGCATGGTCTCCGCACTCTATGTAGGCAGCGTACGGCGCGTCGCTGGCCGTCGTGAGGAACAGGTCCCAGGCATCCTGGATGCCGTCCGCACGCTGCCGGACCGTATAGTTGACCTGGTAGGTGTTGCCCGCGGCGATTTCGACCTTTATCGCCGCGATCGCTGCGAGATACTCCTGTCGCGTCCCGACGAACGCCCAGGCGTGACGTGGGCCGGGCGTGCCAGCATCCGGCAGGCGATCGAGCCGCTCGGGCGCCCGGAACAGGCCCAGACAGACCAGCGGCAACGGACCCCCGGGGTGCGTGACGAGAGCGGGGTCGAACGCCGCTGACGCTTCGTAGCAGACAAACCCCGCCGCATAGAGCTGCTCATCCTCAACCAGGCGGCAGGCGCGGGACACGGCGCCCGCCACCTCCGCGCGATCGCGGGCTAAACACACGTCCTCGGGAGAACCAAAGACCAGCCACTCGCCGGACGAGGCGTCCCGGAGGACGAGCTTCTGGAGGAGTGGAGCGCTTGCGGGAGCCATCCGACAATATGTCACCGCGCCTCGAGAATGTCATCGGCCGGGTCGACCGTTGGACAGGTTTCGCAGGGGTACATACGCAGCAGCGCTGTCGTCACGCCGTTCGTCCAGCCGAATCCGTCCTGCAGCGGATACTCTCCACCGCCACCGGACGTCAGGGTGACCACGTTGTATTTTTCCAGCAGCTTGCCGGTTTCGGCATACACGGTCGAAACCAGTTCCAGCCAGCGACCCGCGACGGTCTCCGCCAGCGCATCGTGCCCATACCGCCGCAATCCCGTCACGGCGATCCACTGCAAAGGCGCCCAGCCGTTGGGGGCATCCCATTGTTCGCCCGTGGTGCGATTGGTGCTCACGACTCCGCCGTCCCTCACCAGTTCTGCGCCGACGACCTCGGCGACCCGCGACGCCTGCGCGTCCGTCGCCAGTCCGACGAAGAGCGGATACAGGGTTGCGGCTGTGACGTGCCCCTCGAGCCGCTGGTCGGGCCAGTGGTAGTCATCGAACAGACCTGTGGTTTCGTTCCAGAGATAGCGGTGCATTGCGGCCCGTCGAGCGGCCGACTGCGCCTCGTAGGATCGCACGCATGACAGGTCGTTCTCGACCCGGCAGCCCTGCACAATGGCCCGTTCCAGGCCATACAGAAGGCTGTTGAGATCGACCGGCACGATCGAAGTCGTCTGCATCGTGTCAAGCGACTTTCCATCGGCGAGCCAGCGCGAACTGAAATCCCAGCCGCTTTCGGCCGCGGCGCGGATATCGCGGTACACGCGCCGTTCGTCCTGCCCGCTGGCCCTGGCCACCTCGACGTCTTCACGGAAGGACTCGTCGCGCGGCACGTCCCGCGCATCCCAGTACCGGTTCAGAACCGAGCCGTCGGCGAGGCGAACGACGCGCCGCGCAGGCTGCCCCGCTTTCGCCCGGTCGCCGTCCTGCATCCAGAACGCGTGTTCCGCCTTCAGTTCCGGAAGATACTCGGCGAAGGCCCTTGCGGGATCGTCCGGCGCAAGCAGACCCACCATGCGGAAAAAGAACGGTGGCTGGGACCGGCTCAGATAATACGTCCTGTTGCCGTTGGGAATGTGGCCGTAGGTGCGTATCTGGTGCGCGAAGTTCGCCACCATGTTGCGCTTGAGCTCGGCCTGTGGAGGCCCGAACCCCAGCATGGTGAAATAGGAATCCCAGTAGTACACCTCCTGAAATCGTCCGCCGGGCACGACGTACGGATGAGGCAGCGGCAGGTAGGAAGAATACGGCGGCGGATCGGCGGTCTCACGCGTCAGCAGCGCCCACAGCTCCGAAATGTGCCCGGTGAGCGGCAGGCCCGGCGTCGGTTGCCGGATGGACGGACCCGCGGGATTCAGCACGAAGTGCCGATCCAGAAATGCCTGCAATTCCGCCGGCGAACCGGTGTCCAGTCCGCGGGATCGTTCCAGTATCTCGGCAGGCGACCGCCTCGGTACCGCGTCGGCCCATTGCTTGGAATCCGCAAAATGCCCGCTCATCGCAACCGCTTCGAAAAAGTCACCGAACAACAGCGAGGGTGGCTGGGTCGTCCCGGGTTCCACCGCGACTGAGTTGCGTGCCGGCGACGAGGGCGGGGAGCTGCACGAGGAAAGTGAAAAAAGCAGTACCGCCCAGAAGCCGACCCGTGCACGCCTCGTGACGCGCCTTCCGGCAGAGCCGGCAATGTCATGCAAATCGATCATCGCATCATCCCGATTGGAAGTTGTAACGTACCGCAAAGGCCAACGAGCGACCGAACAGCGCGCGCGCGTTATATACCTGTCCGACACCGCTCGCGCCGACGTCGGTACGAGGATTTCCTTCCGTCAGTCCCACCTCGTTGGAAAGGTTGTCGACGTTGAAGTGTGCCGTCCAGTGGTCGTTGAACGCATATTCCACTCCCGCATCCAGCTTGAGGTAAGAAGGCAGTCTTATGGTGTTCTCGTCGTTGGCGTAGCGATTTCCGTAGTGCGACATGGATAGAAACGCCCTGCCCCGACCGCGAGCAAACTCGATCGACGGCACCGCACGAATCATCACCTTCGGGATCCGCCGAACCTGGTTGCCGCTGTTGTCCAGGGAGGTTCCGGAGAAATTGCGGTACTCCGGATCCTGCAACGTGACGGAAACCTGCACCGCGACGGTATCCACCGGTTCGTACACACCTTCGAGTTCGACGCCGTAGGTCCGGGTCCGTGCACGTCGCACAACGATGGAGCCGTCTGCCAGTATGTCGTTGAACGGCACGTTGTCGAACTCCGTCCTGTAGGCAGTCAGGAACAGCGCCAGGTCGTCGCGTGACGTCTTGTACCCGAGTTCGGCGTTCGCGACGCGATCCTTTTTGGTGATCCCGTTTCGGATATCGTCGAAGTGAGGGAGTTTCGCGGACCGGGTCAGATGTCCGAAGATTGCGTGGTGATCGGACAACTCATAGTTCATGCCGGCGGAGTAGCTGACGTGACTGAAATCCTCCCGGCGCTGCCGGCGTTCGCTGCCGGCCAGCGAAGCCAGGTCGTAGGTGGTCGCGGGATCGCCGTCGAGATCCACGTCTTCCATGCCGTTGCTGATCGAGGCATCGATTCGCTCGTTCTCCACCCGTACGCCCATATCCAGCCGCAGTCTGGAAGTCACCTTCCATTCATCCGCGAGATACAGAGCGGCAAGCGTGCCGTCGTAGTCCGCAAGGAGATTCAGAAAGGAATAGCGCGTGAAGCCTGAAGCGTCGGTCACGCCGGGCAGATAGAGTCGTTGCGGCTGGTCCCGGACGTCCGTCAGAAGGAGGTTGCCGAGGCTCCAGCGGTCGCGCATCGAGAAGTCCGCAACATAGACGCCAACGGTCAGGTCGTGCCGCGACACCACGGCGTTGATTCTGGTGTCGTTCTGCAACGCCCGGTAATCCTTGCGGATGGCCCAGTGCCCGTGATTTTGCACCAGAAACGACGGATCGAACGGCTGGCCCGAGGAGATGAACGAGTAATCCGCCGCAACGCCCCGCGCCGCGGCGAAATCCGATCCGTACACGGGCACTGCGCCGGTGAAGATACCGTTGAAGGTCACATTCCCGCTCGTAAAACGGCTGTGGCTGCTGAGCGAGACGCCGGAGTCCCACAGGCGCTCCAGGCGAAGACCCGTACTGGTCAGGCGCGGATGAATTCCGTCGGCCAGGTCCGAGTCTCCAAGGCCCACCTCGTCCGCGCTCGGCGGCAGCCCGGCAGCACGCATGTCTTCGCTGTGCAGGGAGTATTCTCCGGCCGCGGACCCGTCAATCGCGGTCGGGTTCGATGGGCTGCCCCGGAGCGGTATGGGCACGACAAACAGAGAGCGATCGTCGATATGCTTTGCGTACATCCCGATCGACGAATTTGAGGTGGAACGCTGCAACTCCGCTCGTACCTGCCCGCCTTCATCCGCGACATATCCGGGATTGCGAATACCGTCGGAGCCGCGCAGGTAGCCGCCGATCGAGGCGTGCCACGTTTCGGAAAGCGGGGTGCTCCAGTGCGCATCGACTGCACGCGTATCGAAATCGGTGTAGCCCGCCTTCACACGCATGGCGGGCTCGCTATTCGCCTTTTCGTTGACGAAATTGATGGTCCCGCCGACGGCGCCCGACGTAAAAATCGGTGCGGTACCGCCACGAACCGCCTCCACGCGCGCGATGGATTCGCTGACGCGTATGAACTGGTCCGGGTTGTAAAACGAAAGTTCGAACACGGGGTAGACAGGCAGGCCGTCCTCGATCAGCCCGACATAACGATAACCGCCGTCCTGCACGATGCCTCGTGCAAACACGTTTCCATGCGTCGTACCGGCAGTCGATTCCACCCAGAACCCGGGGACGGCCGAAATCAACTCGGCGGTACTCGATGGCGCATGCCGTTCGATGTCCGCACGATCGAAGGTGGTAATGCCAACGCTCGATTCGTACTTGGTGCGCGACCTGGATGCCGTACCGGTCACGACGATCTCCTCCATTGCGAACGCCCGCGTCGGCGTCTCGCGCGGGACAAAGGACTCCGGATCGGTGGCGGGCAGGCGTGGAGCACTGCGTTGCGGCGAGGCCGCCTGCCGTTCGAGTTCCGGCACCGGCTGGACGGCAACCGAGTCTTCATTCAGAAACACGTAGCGAAGACCGGTGCCGGCGAGGATGGCACTCAGAGCCTGTGAGCGCGTGAACGAACCGGACAGCGGACGAGCCGTCAGCCCCTCGGTTGCCCCGGAAAAAAACACGATCTGGACGTCGATCTGTTCGGCGAGCGACTGCAATGCGCCCGCAAGCGGTTGCTCGGGAACAACGACCTCGAACGACTCATCTGCCGGAGCAGGCCTCGTGCATAACAGCGCAGTCACCAGGAGCAACGTCAGCAGAACAGGCCTCATGAAGCGTCTGCACTGCGGGCGCGCGATGATCAACGCCTGACACGGATCCGAATCGAGTCGTCGCCATACTCGATCTCTACATCCGGCTCGAGCTCGAGAAAGCCTACCAGTGCGCTGATGTCGTGCGCGTCCACTACTGTCGTTATCGCCCGGTTGGCGAGGGCGCTGTCTTCGACGATGAGCGGCTTGCGGTTGTACCTGTTGAACTCATGCACCACCTCGGCAAGCGGAGCACCGTCGAAAACGAGACGGCGCTCGGTCCAGGCAATTGCCTTTCCGACGTCAAACCGGGTATCCGGAAGGATGCCCTGGCCTGTCGCGACGACACCCTCGCCCGCCCGGACTATTACAGGTCGGTCTGGCGTATGTCTGGAGACGGCTCGCACCGACCCCTCGACGACCGCGACACGGGTCGAGTCTTCCCTGCGATACACCGAAAACTTTGTGCCAATGACGTTCAACGACACGGTGCCCGTCTCCACCACGAACGGCCGATCAGGATCGCTTGTCACCTCGAACATTGCCTCTCCGGCGACCAGGGTAACGCGTCGCATCGCCCTGTCGAACCTCACGGTCGCTTCAGACAGGGTGTTGAGCGTCACGATCGAGCCATCGTCAAGCGCAATGGATCGCTGTTCGCCAAGCTCCGTCTGGTGACTGACCACCGGCGGCTCCGCGTTCGGCCACTGGAACGCGATGAAGGCAAGCAGTGCGACGCTCGCAGCGCTCGCCCACAGCAGGTATTGCCTGCCACGTCGATGCACCGGCTTCGAAGGAGGATTTGCGCGGGCTGACGCGGCGAAGAGGGGCAGCGTGGATGTCTCCGGCGCGGATTTCAGATCGGCCACGATGTCTGCAACCGAGCCGGCCTGTTCGGCGACTTCCTGCTGCAGCGAGGCCACGGCAAGGAACTCCTCGATGTGCTGGGGAGACTTCTTCAGCCAGTTCATGAACTGACGCCGGCTGTCGACGCCGTGAGACGGTTCGGCCAGCTCGACCAGCCAGTCTGCGGCCTGCTCCGGAATGGAAATGGATTTGTCGTGGCGATATCTTTTCATTATGTGTTTACCGATGTCTTTCCGACGTGGTCTGGAGAACGGGAAACGGGAGTGGCCAGCCGCTCCCGCAGCCGGGCATAGGCCTTGACGATATATCGCTTCACCATCCTCTCCGAGACATCCATATGCGAGGCAACCTCACGATAGGTCATGCCGTGCTGCGCGCTGAGCAGCAGCGCCGCCCGATAATGCGGCGGCAACGAGTCGATAGCGTGCCTGATCCGGTCCTTTCGCTTCCTGTCGTCGTACTCTTCGTCGCAGTCGTCAGGGCCCGGTACGTTATCGAGCTCCTCCGGCGCGCGAGTTTCGAACATTTTCTGGCCGGCGCGCCAGTCGTTTATGACGTTTGCCGCAACCCGGAAAAGGTAGGCACGAGGGTGCTCGATCACGCGATCTTCCGGAACGCGCAGCAGCCGCAGGAAGACCTCCTGGGATACGTCCTCTGCGTCTGACGCGGTGCGCAGGCTGCCCCGTAGATACTGGAGAAGCCGGCCGTGGTACTGGTCGTACCAGCCGGCCACGTCAGCCCGACCTTCCCCTGACGGATCGTGGCGCTGGCCGGTACGCTCGAGCATCGCAGATCCCCCTCTCACTGCCCGGTGAAGTGATACCAGATAACGCTGGACAATGCATCGAATTCGAGCGCTGTGTCGCCCGGTGTGCGGACAGCGCGGCCGGTAGCTGCCGTGAGTATCCGTTCACGACAGCTAGGGGCCATGGCTCGTCAGAATTCGTATCCGACGCTGAACTCGAACGTACGCGGCATGATATAGCGCCCGTTGGGAGCCAGAATGGTCCGCGGGTCGCTTTCCGTCAGGGCGTCTTCGTCCGTAATGTTGCTCGCCGCCAGCTGCACGGTGAAGGCCTCGTTGACGCGGAGGATTACGCCCAGGTCGAGCTTCTCGTAGCCGTCGAGCCTGTTGACGTTCTCCGGCTCGCCCCAACGGTCGTCCACGGCGGTGAGGGTGCCGTAAACGGTTCCCCGGATATCGTTGCCCGCCTCGAACCCGTAGCTGGGAGTCAGCCGCAACTGCCAGCCGGGCTGACGTTGCGTCTCGTTTCCGTCGTTGGGTCCGCTGACGATCTCGGTGTCCTGAATCGTGGCGTTCAGGGAGATCGAGAACCCGATATCCGTATCCCAGACTGCATCAAGCTCGATGCCGGTCGACTCCTGGGTCTGGATCACCGCCTGACCGCCCGCCAGCGCGACGAAGAACGTCGGATCGACTTCCGTGTAGAAGCCGGTCGCATACAGGCTGAGGTTATCGGTTACCCATTTGAAGCCGAATTCGTACTGACTGACGTCCTGGATCAGGTCGTTACCGTTGTTGAAGGCATCCTGGTTGTCTCTGAAATCGTCGAAGTACGGCATTTTGCTGCCGCTGTTGATGCGCGCGAAGCCGCCCATCGCATCGTTGAACAGATAGTTCACGGCAGCGGTCCAGGAATACTCCGTTTCATCGAACATCGCGACGAAATCGGTTCCGCCGTCGATGCCGATATCCACGGCATACTCGACGTCATGATTCTCGGCGCGAATGCCGACGTCCGCAGTCAGGCGGTCGCTGATGTCGAACGTCGTCGCTGCGTAGAGCGCGGTGGTAGTTGCGTCGCCGGTGGCGTTGATATCGAAGTTGAAGCCACAACTATCGACGTCCGGCTCGTTACAGGCGATCCCGGTTACGACCTCCCCTCCGACCTGCACGACTTCGTAGCGCGAATTGCCGAGTGCCCAGACTTCGTCCGAGGACGAACTGGCGGAGTAGAACCCTACCGTGACGTTGAAGCGATCCCACTGTCTGGCGAGGCTGATATCGTTGGTGAACGCCTCGATATCCTTGCGGACATCCCAGACGCCGAACTGCTGGATGAACTCCGAAGGTCCGATAGCCCGGCCGGTTACGCTGCCCATGATCGGCCCGGTCACCACCGCGCGCCCGTCCAGCGACGGATCTGCCAGCAGTGACCCGACCTGCACCGCGCCGCCGTCCGGCACGAGACCCACGGTATCGGCATCGCCGGCCGTATAACTGAAACGATCGGTCAAGGTCCAGTCATCCGTAATGTCGAGGACGACCGAACCGCCGGTGATCGATCCTTTCCATCCTCTACCGTCAGCGAGATCGACGATTTTTTGCAGGGGATCTCCGGCGAACGCCGCATCGTTATTGTTGTTGTTCGTAAGAATGCTGCGCTGCCGGTTCAGGCTGCCGATCTGGTTGTATTCGGCGTCCACGCCCGGCACGTTGAGAGCGACCGGCAGGTACCAGGTGCCGTGGTCATCCGTCTGTCGATGAAAAACGTTGATGGAGCCGTTCTCGAGATCCTTGGTCAGGTTGATCGTGAGCTGGTTGCCCTCGTCGGAATTGAACCCGGAGTCCCGGATGCCCGGCGAACTGCTGATGTATCCGCCGATCATGTAGTAGAACTCGTCGGCCAGTTCGCCGCTCAAGTAGCCGTCGAATCGCCTGAGGTCATAATCGGACGTCGTGTACTTGACCAGCCCCTGGGTTTCCGCACTGCCCTCACGAAGGATGAAGTTCGTCGTGAGGCCGGGTTGGCCGTTCGAGAACACCGGATTCGGTCCGCCGCGCAGCGCTTCTACGCGCAACACCGTTTCGTCGATTCGGAAGAGCGTCGTGTTTTCGAGGAACGACAATGTCGGAGGCGGAAACAACGGGGCGCCGTTGACCTGCACCGTCAGAAAGGGAGCATCGCCGCCGCCCGGGAAACCGCGCACGAACACGTTCGCGCCTGATACTCCGCCGGAGCTTTCGGACCAGACGCCAGGCACCATTTTCAACAAGTCCGCGGTGCTTTGCGGCGAAAACTTGTTGATGTCCTCGTCGTCTATCGTGGTAATCGCGAAGCTGGCGTCGAATTTGCGTATTTCCGCGCCGCCAGCCGTGCCGGTGGTGATGATCTCCTCGATGACCTCATCGCTGGCCGGCGGCTGGGCGGCCTGCTGGGCCGCCGCCCACTGTGGATGCAGAATCATCGCGCATGCCAGTGAAGCGACCAGCACAGACCCCGACCGGCCGAAAATGCGGATTTGACCGTATGGACAGTTCATTGGAATTCCCCCTCGTGTTGACTGGATCGGCGCCGGCTCAGGTCTCCGACCGGCGGGCGCCGATTTCATTGACATAAGACGGCGCGCGCGACGAAATGGACCCCCCCTCAGTCGGAAGCCGACCCGCCCGCCGGCGGCATCGCGGCCTGCCACATGATGAACAGCAAAGCGAGTGCAAAGGGTCCTGTCAGGAACCAGGGATAATAGTTCCCGGAAGCATGAGGCACGGAGTAGTACTCGTAGAGATCGATTGCCGCGCCGGCCAGCCCGACAACTCCGAGCACGACCCCTGCGTTCCGCCACGATTGGCGCGACGGATTTGCGGGGCTTGCGACATTTGGCGTAGAATAGACGCCACATTTCGGAGGTATTTTATGGGTGCGAAAGGGCATCGTCCGCGGAATTCTTCAATCAGTGTCGAGCAGGTCAGGAAGGGCCTCCCTATGAAGGCGCTCGATGAAGTCGCACGTACCCTCGGGATAGACAGGCTGGAACTCGCAGAGGTTCTGGGCACCTCTGTAAGAACTCTTCAGCGCAAGACGGCACAGAGGGAGCGATTGGGTCCGGCCGCTTCGGATCGCCTGGCGCGGGTGCAGCGTATCCTCGACCTGGCCACACACGTTCTGGGCCAAACCGATAAAGCCTCGCTCTGGCTCATCTCGGAAAGCCGCGCCCTGGACGGGGAAGTACCACTGCGAATGCTGGATACCGACATCGGCACGCAGCGAGTGCAACACGAGCTGCGTGCCATCGAATTCGGCATGCCGCTTTAGGGCCTATGCGACTGTGGAGGTTGTACCGCCGCGCCCATGGACCTGGCCTGGATGGCGCAGGCGGGCGTTACACGGATGGACGCTGGCACCGGCAGGGTATGCCAGTGGTGTATTTCGGCGCAAACGCCGCCATCGTCGTGCTTGAAAAACTCGCCCATCTCAATCCAGAGGCGTTACCCGCCGATCTGATATTGGCGCACTTCGAAAGCGAACTGAGCGTCGAGGACGTTCCGTCCGCCGATCTCGACAATCTGGAGAAGACGCGCGACCTCGGTTCACGATGGCACACGCAGCAATCTTCATGCGTGCTGCGCGTTCCCTCGGTCATTGTTCCAGAAGAGTGCAATCTCGTTCTCAACCCTCTGCATCCGGAGGCTGCGCATGTGTCGTTGATCAACGAGCGTCCCTTCAGGTTCGACGGCCGATTGTTGTGAGGAATCAGTGCCGCACAGAAGCACCGGCCGCCGGGCACCAGCCTTGCCCGACGATCGTTTGTCAGACAGAATGTTACCGGTCACATTCGCGCCGGATCAGGGCCTGCGAAGCGGGTCCTGCAAATCGGGTCCTGCTCAGAAATCGCTTGGGCGGCCAGCGCACGGGTAAAGCGGCACCGGGATCTACGGCGTGCCTGGATAACACATGTCGATCAGGATCACCGGTCTGAAAACACTCGATCTGCGCTTTCCCACATCCAGGCAACTCGACGGCTCGGATGCAATGAATCCCGATCCCGACTACTCCGCCGCCTATGTCATCCTGTACACGAACCAACCCGGCCTGGAAGGGCACGGGCTCACGTTCACGATCGGGCGTGGCAACGAAATCTGCTGTGCGGCGATCGCGGCATTGCGAGACCTGACCGTCGGGCTGGAACTGGACTGGGTCGCCGAAGACATGGGCCGCTTCTGGCGTTCGATGACGTCCGACAGTCAGCTGCGCTGGATCGGCCCGGACAAGGGTGCGATGCATCTGGCAACCGGCGCGGTCGTCAACGCCGTCTGGGATCTGTGGGCCAAGGCCTCCGGCAAGCCGTTGTGGCGCCTTCTCGCCGACATGGATCCCGAAGAGCTGTTGCGCTGTATCGATTTCCGCTATCTGACCGACTGCATCGCGCCAGCCGAAGCGCTGCAACTGCTGCAAGCCAGGGCCTCGGGCAAGCAGCAGCGGCTTCCGCTGCTCGAACGCGACGGCTATCCCTGCTACACGACGTCGGCGGGCTGGCTCGGTTATTCCGACGAAAAATTGCGGGCCTCGTGCGAGGAGGCGGTTGCGGCGGGCTTTTCCCACGTCAAATTGAAAGTCGGACGCGATCTCGACGACGACGTCCGCCGCCTGACCGTCGCACGTGACGCGCTGGGTCCGGATCGGCGCCTGATGATCGATGCCAATCAGAGCTGGGAAGTCGAGCAGGCGATCGACTGGGTGCGCGAACTCGCCTTCGCGAAACCCTGGTTCATCGAAGAGCCCACCAGCCCGGACGACGTCGAAGGTCATCGACGCATTCGGGCGGCGGTCGCCCCGGTCATGGTCGCTACCGGCGAGATGTGCCAGAACCGTATTATGTTCAAGCAATTCATCATGCGCGAGGCGCTCGACATCGTGCAGATCGATGCGTGTCGCCTGGGAGGCGTCAACGAAGTGCTCGCGGTGATGCTGATGGCGGCAAAATACGACCTTCCCGTGTGCCCGCATGCCGGCGGTGTCGGGCTGTGTGAGTACGTGCAGCACCTGGCGATGGTCGACTACCTGTGCATCTCGGGTACGCGCGAAGGCAGGGTCGTCGAGTACGTCGACCACCTGCACGAGCATTTCGTCGATCCGTGCGTGGTACAGAACGCCGCCTACCTGCCCCCCGCCGCCCCGGGGTTTTCGATCACTATGAAGGCCCAATCGCGCGAGCGCTACGCCTTCGGGAGCAGCCGGTGCGACTGAGTGGCAAACGGGCGCTGGTGACCGCGGCAGGACAAGGCATCGGCCGCGCCGTCGCGATCGCCTTCGCGGAACAGGGGGCCAAGGTCCTGGCGACGGATATCAATGTCGACAGTCTTGCCGCCGTGCAACGGACGGCCCCGGCGCGTATCGACGTGCAGAGACTGGATGTCACGGACCGCGACGCGATCGAGGAACTTGTCGCCGCGAACGCGGACCGTCCCTGCACGGTACTCTTCAACTGCGCCGGTATCGTGCATGCGGGGAGTCTGCTCGACTGCAACGTAGAGGAACTGCAGTTCGCGTGGGAACTGAACGTCCTGTCGATGTTCCGTCTTTGTCACGCGATGCTGCCGGGCATGATCGCTGCGGGCGGCGGCTCGATCATCAACATGTCGTCGGTCGCATCGAGCATCAAGGCCGTGCCGAACCGCTGCGCGTACAGCACGACCAAGGCAGCCGTCATCGGCCTCACCAAATCGCTCGCGGTGGACTTCATCGACGCCGGCGTTCGCTGCAATGCGATCTGTCCGGGAACCGTGGATACGCCGTCGCTGGCCGAGCGCGTTGCCGCTCAGGCGCGCGCGCAGTCCACGAGCGTCGACGAGGTGCGGGCGCAGTTTGCGGCACGGCAACCGATGCACCGCCTCGGGCGCCCCGAGGAGATTGCCGCGCTTGCCGTGTACCTGGCTTCCGACGAATCCGCATTCACCACCGGCGCCGTCCACGTCGTCGACGGCGGCTGGAGCAATTGACCGTGTCGTGGATGAAAGTCGACGCGCATCAGCACTTCTGGCGCTACGACAGAGCCGACTACCCGTGGATCGATGCGCACATGGACGTGCTGCGTCGCGACTGGCTGACCGGGGACCTGTTGCCAATGCTCGATGCCCACGGCATCGAGTGCTCCATCGCCGTGCAGGCTCGCCCAGGCGAGGACGAAACGGATTTTCTCCTCGCGCTCGCCCGCCTGGAACCGCGGATCGCGGGCGTGATCGGCTGGGTCGATCTCCGCGCCGACGATCTGGCGCAACGTCTCGAGCGCTGGCAGGACAGGCCGCGACTTCTCGGTTTTCGCCATCAGGTTCAGGACGAGGCCGACGTCGCGGGCTTTCTCGGTAATCCGCATTTTCGACGCGGTGTGAAACAGCTGCAACAGGACTCGCGCATCTATGAAGTCCTGGTCTTCGCGCGGCAGCTCGGATCGACCGCGGACTTCTGCGCGGCCTGCGACGATCACTGGCTGGTGCTCGACCACCTGGGTAAACCCGCCATTCGCAATGACGATCATCGGAGCTGGCGCCGCGATCTTCAGTCCCTTGCCGCAATGCCCCACATGGCATGCAAGCTTTCCGGGCTGGTGACGGAGGCCGCTCCAGGCGGGTCCTTCGGCCGCGCCCTCGATCCCTATCTGGACACGGCTCTGGAGCTCTTCGGTCCGGAGCGCCTGATGTTCGGCTCCGACTGGCCGGTATGCCTGCTGGCCGCTTCCTACGGAGAGATCGCGGACATCATCGAGCGCTGGGCGGACCGCTTGTCGGAAAGTGAGCAGCGGGCCGTGTGGGGCGAAACGGCCCGGCGCGTTTACGGATTGCCGCCTTGAAAACCGTGGGAGTGGTGTCATGGATCTGCAACTAAACGGTCGGGTCGTGATCGTGACCGGCGGAGCAGCCGGCATCGGCGGCGCGATCAGCCTGCTGCTTGCGCGGGAGGGTGCGATTCCGGTGATCCTGGGACGCAGCCCGATGGCCCCGGAATTTCAACGGCAGCTGACGGCGCTGCAGCCGCGCGCCATGTTTCTCAAACTCGATCTCCGCGACGAGACGGCATGCGCCGGCGCCGTCAGCCGCGCGCATGCCGAGTTTGAACGTATCGACGGCCTGGTGAACAACGCGGGCGTCAACGATGGCGTATCGCTCGCCGCCGGCCGTGCGCCTTTCGTGAGCTCGCTCGAGGCAAACCTGATTCACTACTATGTGATGGCACATTACTGCCTGCCGCACTTGCAGGCGAGCCGCGGGGCCATCGTCAACATATCCTCGAAGACAGCGCTGACGGGCCAGGGGGGCACCAGCGGATACTGCGCCGCGAAAGGCGCGCAACTTGCACTGACGCGCGAATGGGCGGCGTCTCTGGCGAAAGACGGCGTGCGCGTCAACGCCGTCGTTCCGGCCGAAGTCATGACGCCGCTCTATCGCTCGTGGCTGTCCGGCTTCGACGACCCCGCCGCGAAGCTCGAGGCGATCGTGCAGAAGATCCCGCTCGGAGCGCGCATGACCCGGGCGGAAGAGATTGCCGACATGAGCGTATTCCTGTTGTCCGGGCGTGCTTCGCATATCACGGGACAGTGGGTCGTAGTCGACGGCGGTTACGTGCACCTGGATCGCGCGTTGACCTGAGTGAGCAAAAGAAATGGCAATCGGTGAGATATCCGGGTTAGGTCAGCGCCGCATGACGAAACGTCGTTGCCGTTCCTGACATGAATTCGCCCTCCGTTCCGGGTTCCGTTTCCCGGCCGGCCGATGGCTATCGGCTGGCGTTCATCCTGGTAACCAGCCTGTTCTTCATGTGGGGCTTTTCCTACGGACTGTTGGACGTACTCAACAAGCACTTCCAGGAGACGCTCGAGGTCACCCGCGCGCGTTCGGCCTGGCTGCAGGCCGCGTACTTCGGCGCGTACTTTTTGATGGCCATGCCGGCGGCGTCGGTCATAGGCTGGCGCGGATACAAGTTCGCCATTCTGTGCGGCCTGTTGCTGTTCGCCTCGGGCGCGCTGCTGGTGATTCCCTCGACGATGGCGGAAAGCTTTCCGTTTTTCGTGGGGGCAATCTTCGTCGTCGCGAGCGGGCTTGCGTTCCTTGAAACCGCCGCGAATCCCTATGTCACGCTGCTGGGCGACCCGTCGCGTGCGGCGCGCCGGCTCAATCTGTCGCAATCCTTCAACGGGCTGGGACAGTTCGCGGCCCCGCTGATGGCCGCCTCGCTGCTGTTCGCTCCGGAGGAGATCGGCGCCGGCCAGGCGCCGGTGCGAATGATCTACGCCGCGATCGCAATTGTGGTCCTCCTGGTCGCGGTCGTCACCTGGCGCACCGAAATGCCCGACGGCGATGGCGGAGAAAACCCTCTCCCGGACGCGGCCGCCACCGGGAACGGCGCGCTCTGGTCGCGGCCGCGCTTTGCATGGGGCGTGGCCGCGCAGTTCTGTTACGTCGCGGCGCAGGTCGGAGTCGGCGCGTTCTTCATCAACTATGCGACGGAGCAGTATGCGGACATCAGCTCGGCCGATGCGGCGCGCCTGCTCGCGATCGGCATGTTGTGCTTTTTGACCGGGCGTTTTGTCGGCACGGCGCTAATGTCACGGATCGCTCCGGAGCGCCTGCTGACCGGCTACGCCATCGCGAACGTGATACTGGCTCTGATCGTCGTCGCAGGCATTGCGCGGGTGTCTCTGGTTGCGCTCGTCGCCATTTTTTTCTTCATGTCCATCATGTTTCCGACGATTTTCGCGCTGGCAATCGGGGGACTCGGCGCACAGACAAAGCGCGGCTCGTCCTTCCTCGTGATGTCGATCGTCGGCGGCGCGATCGTGCCGTATTTCATGGGATGGATTGCCGACGAACGCGGCATCGCCCTGGCGTTCGCGGTACCGGTGGCCTGCTTCGCGGTGGTCGCCGGTTACGGCTGGAAGCTGTGCCGCTCGCACGACGCGTGACCTGACGCGACGAACGTCAAATATTCCACTGCAGGGCAATCAGCAGATGAACCCCGTCATAGCCCGCATTGTCGGTCAACACTCCTGCATTCGAAAGATGCAGGTACCGTAGCGCCGCCTTCATCTGCAGATTCGCCCCTACGGGAAAAAGCAGGCCGGCGCCCGCGTTTATCGTAAACATCCAACGGCTGCCGTGCGCCGGAAACGCAGTGCCCGCGGCGTATTGTATGCCGCCACCCAGCTCGTAGTATGGCGTTAACGAGCCGCCCTGCCGGTGTCGCCACTCTAACGAGAGGTCAGTTCCGAAGGATACGCCGGTGCCGCCGGGCGACCCATGCTTCGGTCTGGCGTCCAGGTAGGACACGACCCAGTCCTGATGTAGCGTGAATTTTCCTCTGCCGGCAACGCAATAGCCGTACATCGCGCGCCA
>Ga0299913_10000582_pt1 | contig 23834 bp, 27 predicted proteins | sample RVTome_9_FD_201360 | JGI IMG/M metagenome (GOLD analysis project Ga0299913, IMG submission 201360) | Soil microbial communities from uranium-contaminated site in the Upper Colorado River Basin, Wyoming, United States - RVT155D38 (version 2) ... | reverse complement strand
TGGCCCTGGCGGGTCTGGGCGCGGTGGTCGAGCGAGAACGGCCGGTCCCCACCACCCGGGGCGACCGCCGACGCGATCGCCGCGGCGATCGCGATGACCGCGTAAACGGAAGACTCGAGCCCAGACGAGATCCCCGAAAGGATCGTCGTCGCGGGTCCGGTCCGGGTGGCTTCGGCGATCTCACGAACAGGCCGGTTCTCGGTCGACGTGAAGTACTCGGTCAAACGGCTGACGACCTGGGCAAGCACGAGACCGATCACCACCGCTCCAAGGACCTTCCAGCCCTCGTTGAAGTTGTCGTTGCCCACGTAGGTGAGGGCCACGATCCCGGTCCCGATCACTGTAAGAACGCCTGCCGTCAGGAAGCCACGATTGATGGGAGCCATCGCGCTCTTGTCCTTGTCGGTCGCGCGCACCTGGTAGATGCCGACGATGGAAGCGATGACGCCGATCGCACGCGCTATCACCGGGAAGATAAGACCTAGCGCCGGGTTCGCCCCGATCGAGTCGAACGCCGCCACGCCGAGGATGATCGACGCGACGAGCGTCACCTCGTAGCTCTCGAAGAGGTCGGCGGCCATCCCCGCGCAATCGCCGACGTTGTCGCCAACATTGTCTGCGATCGTCGCGGGGTTACGCGGATCGTCCTCGGGGATGCCCGCCTCGATCTTTCCGACAAGGTCGGCGCCGACATCGGCGGCCTTCGTGAAGATCCCGCCGCCGACGCGGAGGAAAAGCGCGAGCAGCGAGCCGCCGAATCCGAAGCCGATCAGGATCGCCGAGGAGGTGTTCTGGAAGATAAGGATGATGACCGTGGCACCCAGAAGACCGAGGCCGACGGTGAACATCCCGGCGATGCCCCCGGTACGGAACGCAACCTTCAGCGCCGCAGGGAGCGAGCCCGCGCGTGCCGCGGCCGCGGTGCGTACGTTGCCACGCACCGCGAGGCTCATCCCGATGAACCCGGTGAGACCCGACATCAGGCACCCCGCGAGGAACGCGAGCGTCCGGAAGATGCCGGACTCGACAAGACTGAGCGCCTCACCACCTCCCGCCGTCTCCGGCTTCAAGACCGCGGTCGATGTGGCGAACACCACCACGGTCAGTGGGATCAGGATCCAGGCGATCGTCTTGAACTGACGCCGCAGGTACGCGAGGGCACCCTCTTGGATCGCGAGCGCGATCTCCTGCATCTTCGGAGTCCCCTGCTCGGCGGCAAGCACCCCCCGCATCAACTGGAACCCGACCGCGATCGCGGCAAGCGCTGTCAACACCGAGAAGAACAACCACGCGAAGTCCGCGCCGCTCAGCTCGAAGACCTGGTACCCCCCTTCCGAAGCTAGAACCATGTGGTTCATGCAGACCTCTCCTTTCCTTGTCGTGCCCGCTGTGTTTTCTCCTCTTTCTTCACGAAGATCTGGGTGGCGACCTTCTCGCTGACGGTCCGGTCCTCACCGGCGACGCGCAGCACGATCGGCCCGTCGAAGGGATGCTTCTCGCGCACCTCGACGCGCACGCCCGGTCGCAACCCGAGTTGGTCGAGGAACTCCACCACATCTCGCTCGGTAGATCCGGGAACCGCGACGACCGCGATGTCCCCCGGCTCGAGGGCGTAGAGCGGCGGCATGTCGGGGATCTCCACGACGTCGGGCTCCGGTATCGGGAACCCATGCGGACAGGTGGCCGGTCGGTCGAGCGCGACGAACAACCGGTCCTCGACCTCTTGCGGAAGATCGTGCTCGAACGTCCCGGCGAGCCGATCCGCCTCGTTCCACGCGTAGCCGAGCATGTCCGACAAGAACCGTTCGACGATCCGATGGCGCCTGATCGCGCTCACCGCAGCGCGCCTCCCCGACGTCGTGAGCACCACTCCGCGATAGGGCCGATGATCGACGAGCCCGCGCTCGGCCAGTCTCTTGATCGTGGTGGTCACAGTCCCCGGCGACACCCCCAAGGCCTCGGCGAGCGCGCCCGTATGCGCATCGTCATCGCCCTTCGTCAGGCGATAAACGGCCTTGAGCGCCTCGCGATCCGCACGGGAATAGTTGTCGACCATGATTTCAGCGGGCGAGAACCTATCTTTTGAGCCCCCAAAACGTCAAATCCCCCGCCGGCCCCAGCCCGGGCCTCCACACGAGCCCACCCACCGGGGCCGTAGTCCGGCGTGGCAAGTGTCGTGCGGAGGCCCCGGAACCTGAGCCAGTTACCGGTCGATCCGTAGGCGGGTGACGGTTCCCTCGGGGGTTTGGGTCGACTCGTAGTCGTGGACGAGGGTGCGGAGCAGGGCTTCGGACATCACAGCGCGCGACGACAAGCTGAGGCTGTCGCCCGCGTCGGCCGTCTCATCGGAGCGCGGAGCGGAGTCGGTGATCTCGACCGTCAGCCGGTCGCCGTCGTCGTTCCAGCGCACGTCGATCGGCGGGGCGGGATCGCTGCCCTCGGCGAGGAGCACGGCGGTTGCGCACGCCTCGGAGACCGCGATCTTGAGGTCGTCGACCTTCTCCTCGTCGAGCCCGGCGCCGCGGGCCAGTGACGCGAGCGCGAGACGAACCACGCCCACGAACGGCGCGCGAGCGGGGATCTGCAGGTCGACGGAGGGCACGGCGGTCCTAGGAGGTGACGGCGCCGGCCGCGGCCTCGACGGTCTCGTGGATCGGGAACACCTTGGTCAGGCCCGTGATCTTGAAGATCTTGAGGATCTTGTCCTGGGTGCAAACGAGCGCAAGGCTGCCGTCGTGCGCCTTGACCCGCTTGAGCGCGCCGACGAGGACGCCGAGGCCGGTCGAGTCGAGGAAGTCGACGCCCTCGAGGTTCACGATGACGTCGTAGGAGCCTTCCGTTACCAGCTCGATCAGCTTCTCGCGCAGCTTCGGGGCCGTGTAGACGTCGATCTCTCCCTTCACGTCCACCACCGCGCGGGAATCCACCTTGCGTACGTCAAGCCCAAGCTCCATCGGAATGTTGCCTCCCCTTTTGCGTTTGGAAAATGAGCGCACATCCTATGGGGCTGTGAGCGGGCGGACACCTCTTCTCTTTCTCTAGGCAACCTCGGCAGTCTTCGGTCGTTCAGCTAAAGGTGAGCGGATATCCGCCGATTCGCCCGGAGAAGGACCTATCTTTCTTGGGGTTTCTGTTAATTATTGGGGCTGGGGAGGCCTAGTGAGCACAGCTGCACCCATCTCGCGCCTGGGCTGGCGTCTGCTTCCCGCGGTCGTCGCGGGAGCCGCGATGGTGATCGCCGCGAGCGTTGCGATCCAAGCCCTACGCAGCCATCCCGGCCTGGTCTCGGTGGGCACCGACCCTGCTCCCGTGGCGGCGGTCGCCGGGCAACCGTGGGAGATGACGGTGTTCCCCGTGGGAACCCGCGGCGGTCTCAGCAAGCCCCAACGCGCCCGCTTCAAAGCCCAGCGCACGCACGTCACCAAGGTGGTCCGCAAGGTGTTCGGGGTGCTGACCGGATCGCCGGGCTTCGAGGTGACTGTGAAAGAGCATTTCTCCCGCGACGCCGCGCTCTCGCTGATGCGCACCAAGGCGGGGCTGCCGGAGGACACGACCCGCGTCGACATCCGGCGTCGGAAGGCCTCGATCGGCATCCAGGGATCGCCCCCGCGCACCGCGGCTGCACGTGTGAAGGTCAGAGCCATCGCCGAGGTTGGCGGCCGGGAGATCGCATGGTCCGACCGCGCGACTTTGTGGATGGAGAAGACCAAGCGCGGGTGGGTCGTCATCGCCTTCGACCTGAAGAGAGACCGACTGTGATGCGCCGGGCAGCGGCTCTGCTCCTCACGATCGCAACGGTCGCCGGCGTCACGACGCTGACGGGTCCCCCGACCACCGCGGCCCCCATAACGATCGGTCGCTTGCACGCCAGCTTCCAGCCGACCGACGGCAAGATCTACATCCTCGTCATCGGCAACGACGCGCGCGTGGGCAATCCCACCCACTCGCGCGCCGACGCGATCCACATCGTTGGGATCAATACGAAGACGATGAAGGGCGGGATCCTTAACTTCCCGCGCGACTCGTGGGTCAACGTCCCGGGATACGGGTCCCGCAAGATCAACGAGGCCCTCTACTTTGGGGGTCCCGAGCTACTTGCCCGGACGCTGCAGCACATGACCGGGATCGAGCTGGACTACTGGACGATGGTCGGCTTCCAGGATTTCGTCAAGATTATCCGCGCACTCGGTGGGGTGAAGATCCATCTGCCGAGCAGCGTGTACGACCCGGGTGGCTCAGGGGCACGTTTGAAGGCCGGTACCCAGAAACTATGGGCACAGCAATCGCTCGCCTATCTCCGAACGCGAAAGAGCTTCGGTGGCGGGGACGTCACGAGGACCACGAATCACGGCCGCTTCCTGCTTGCGCTGCTGCGCAAGCTCCGGGGTGAGATCGCCCACAACCCGAGCTCGATGCTGCGGTGGATGACCGTCACCCAACGTCACGCTCGCTACGACATGTCAGCGCAAGAGATGTTCCGTCTCGCCGTCGTCGCGTCACAACTCAAGGCGAAGAACATTTCGAACGTGACCGTGCCGGTGTCGGTGGGATCCGTCGGCGCGGCCAGCGTGGTGTTCATCAACGGCAGCGCCGGATCGATCTACCGCCGGTTCAAGCAGAACGCTTCCCTGTAGACGGCTCGGCTTGGGACGACGCGTCCTTGGGCAGGATCATCCGGAAAGTCGATCCTCTGCCGGGCACGCTTTCCACCTGCAGGTCGCCTCGGTGCATCCGGACCAGCTCCATCGCGATGTTGAGCCCGACGCCCGTCCCGTACGCCTTGCGGGTCATCGAGGAGTCGACCTGATAGAAGCGGTCGAAGATCCGTCCTTGCTCCTCAGGTGAGATCCCGATCCCCTGGTCTGTTACCTCCACGGCGACATAGCGCCCCCGGTCGTAGAGGGAGACCTTGATCTCCGAGTCCTGAGGTGAGAACTTCGCCGCGTTGTCGATCAAGTTGTGCAGCGCCCGAGAGATCAGCGGCGCGTCGCAGATCACGCGGGGCAACGCACCATTGGTCTCGAAGGCGATCTGCTGCGCTACGACCTGGCGTGCACCCTCGACCTCGAGCTTCGCGAGCCCAGCGATATCGACGGGCTCCATCTGGATCGTGAGATCCCCCCGCTCGAGGTTGGCCATGTCGATGAGGTCCTGGATCAGCTTTCCGAGACGACCCGACTGGCGGTCCACCATCTCGAGAAGGGAGCGCATCTCGGCTGATCCGAGATCCACATCGCGTCGCAGCAATGTACTCGTGGCACCCTTGATCGAGGTGAGCGGCGTCCGGAGCTCGTGCGTCACGGTCGTGAGGAAGCCCGTCTTCAGACGCGAGAGCTCCGCGTAAGCCAGGGCGGCCGATTCGGCCGCGGTCGCGTCTCGCTCGGCGCGGCGCGAGGCCTCGACGACGTAGCCCACAAACGCGACGATGACGAAGATGTAACCGATCCGAGCGATCGAGTGATACAGCGACGCCCCGCCGTCGACCAGGACCACCCCGGCGTAGAGCAGCGCGCTGCCCACCGCCGAAAGCGACCCCAGCAACCACCCGAAGCGGCCGACCGAGGCCGCCGCTTCCGCGTAGAAGAGAGGGAAGAACGGCGAATCGAAACCGCCGGTCGCATAGAGCCAAATGGCGATGAGGACGTTGTCCAGCACCATGTTCACGATCGGGAGCACGATCGGGGCCAAACGTTCGGGGTTGTAGAAGAGAGTCACGATCGCGTAGACGCCCGCGATCGCGATGATGGTGAGCGCGAGTGTCCGGCGCTCCCCGTTCTGAGGGAACGTCAGGTACAGCACGGAATTGAAAGACACGACGCCGAAACGGATGAACGAAACGAATCGCTCGGTCCGTCGCAGTCGCTCGCCGTAACCAAGCGCGGGACTCAAACCAAGGCCTCCCTCTGACCCGATATGACCCAGCATGGGCGCTTCTCACGCCCTAAAGAAATACGTACTTCGGCGGAGGAAGGAGCCCCTAGATCGAGTTTTGCAGCACCGCCGCGAACGATGCCGCGCTCAATGGTGAGCCGGTCGCGGCCTCGACCAGAGCGTCCCATCGAAGACGGGAGCCATGATGGAAGAAGTCGTCCACTAGGAATCCGCCGGCCTCGGGGCGCGCCACGAGGCCACCGAAACGCTCCCGCGCAGTGCTCTCGAGTTGCCATGCCAGCAGGTTCCCGAGGAGGTAGTTCTGGTAATAGACCGGCGCGGCGGCGATATGGATCTTGGCCGCCCAGTCGGGAGCCTTCCGGCCGGCGGGAGGCTCGATGAGCTGGAAGCGATGCACGAGCTCCCACCAGCGAGAATCGAGATCGCCCTCAGGATCGGAGTAGAGGTCGCGCTCGAAGTGGCACATGACCAGGCCCCAGCGCGCGAACAGGACCTCTTGGGCCATGGTCGCGCGGCGCAGGTCCGCCGCCAGCGCCGCGACCTCCGTCTGGTCGCGATCGGCGACCTGCACCAACCACTCGGGGTCGCGCGCCAGCCGTCCAGACAGCAACGCAGCGGCCTCGGTCGTGAACGTGTGGGCGGCGCGGCGCAGCAGGTACGGCAAACGTTGATCGATCGAGATGTCGTAGGCCGCGTGACCCGACTCGTGGAGCATGACCTCGGTCCAATGTTCGCCGGGCACCACGTTGGCGAGGATCCGCACGTCGCGCCCCGAGCGATCGACGTCCAGACAGAACGCGTGCTGGCACTTGTTCGCACGAGGGAACAGATCGCTCGCTTGGATGACCTGCTCGATATCTATGCCCCAGGTCCGGAACGTCCCGATCGCCAGATCATCAGGTGCCGTTCCCCTCAACAGAGCGTCGAGACTCACGCGCCCATCGGGGGGGAGGTTCTGGAAGAAGGGATCGGCGTAATGCCAGGGGCTCAGACGATCGGTGCCGAACCGAACCCTCAGCTTCGAGTCCAGGTCTTCCTTCCATGCGGAGAACGGACCTTCGGTCAAGCGATCGAGATCGTCGAGAAGGTCGAACAGCCAGTCCTCGTCGAGCTCCTGAAGCTGCAGTGACATTCGGTAGTAGTCGGCGAACCCGAGACGGTGTGCCGCCTCGTTACGGAGCCGCGCGAGCTCGCGCACGCGTCCCGCCACTTTGGCTCCGATCTCCTTGGACGCGGCCCACGCAGCGCGCCTCTCGTCGTCGTCGTTGGAGATGCGCAGGATCTCCTCTATCTCGTTGTCGTTCAGCGCGCGGCCCCCGACGACGGGACGGTGGGATGCGAACTCACTCTCGACCGCGCTGGAGAGCTCGACGATGCGGGCACGGTGTGACTCGTCCATCTGGTTGCCCGTCAGGCTCAGACGTAAGACCTCGAGCTGGCGGCGCAGGATCGGCTCGTGGATCTCGTGATGGAGGGCCTCTTCGACGGCACTGAGGGTCTCCGGGTCACCCTTGAGGCGGCGGAGCTCGATCTCCAGCTCGGCGCGACGCCGGTCGTTCTCCTCGCTCGCCTCGACCTGGGAGTCCCAATAGGCGCGGTGGAACTCGCTCTCGAGCGTGCTCAGCTTGCTCTCGAACGACTCCACCAATCGGTGGGGGTTTAGACGTGTGGCCGCCAAGCTCGATCCCTCCTCGTGCAAGAGCCAGCATCCTAGGTGGTAGCCGACGCGGTCTCGGCCGCGCCGGCGAGGGGCTTCAGCAGCTCGGGCTCGAAGACGGCGCGCGCCGAGGCCCGAGCGCCGTCGACCTCCACGGTCACTTGGACGGCGGTGGCGCCGGTGACGCACAGACACTCGATCAAGCGGGCATCGTTGAGCCGTGCGTAGCGGAGGGCTTCAGGGTGCATGCGACCGGACTCTCCGGGCAGCGCTTCGGCCATCGCCGCCAGCGCGGCCGCGTCGGCTGCGGCCTGGGCTCGGGAGTCGAGCTCCGTGGCGGCCACGAGCGCTCCCGCGATCCAAGTAGATACTCCCAGCCATAGCACACAGATCCCCGCAAGCAGATAGGTCACGGCACCTCGATGCGCATCGCCACCCGCGCGTGCAGCCGAAGGCGCTCGAAGAGGGCACCGATCAGCGGCACTTGGGCGTCGGGGACAAACGTCGCCGAGACCACCACGGGTTCCCCGGCCACCCGGGCCTGTGGTTCGGGAACGATCGTCAGCTCCACGGGATCGATCACCCGTCCGGCGATCGCACGCGGGACGCTGCTGTCCGGCTCCACGGCCGCGGCGCGTGCCGCTTCCCGGGTGGCGTGCCACAGCCGAACGTTGTCGACTGCCACGGCCGTCGTCTCGACCACGGCGCCTACCAGCAACGCGACGAGGGGAAGGCACAGCGCGATCTCGACCGTCGCTTGACCGCGCTGTGCCGGCACCGATCTCACCGAGGAGCGTGGTCGGCGATGTTCGAGATCAGTCTTTGAAAGACGTCCTGCATCGCGCCGGACTTGACGACGCCGCCGAAGACACCGACGACGAGACCGGCGATAAGAAGGACGAGCGCATATTCCGCAGTGGTCTGTCCGAGCTGCCCGTACAGCACGGTGCGCAATCGATCCATACATTCCTCCCAGAACAAGGGCCGGGCCGATCCCGGCGGCTCCGGCTATGGAATGCGTTCCGCGCAGCTTCGTCAGTGACGCGGGTCACGGGCTGACGCGGATCGTGTCACCTTCCTCGACGCCGAGACGCTCGAAAGCACCCTGGTTGACCTCGAGTGCCCCGCGGTACGGGAGCCCGGGTTCGTAGAGCGGACAGGGCTCGGCTTCGCACGGCGCCATGTCGAGGATCCGCACGATCTCTCCGTCGCGCGAGAAGAACGCGATCGACAGCGGGATAAGCGTGTCTTTCATGAAGAAGGCCGAGGACGTGTCCTCGAAAAAGACGAAGACCATGCCCTCGTCTTCGCCGAGTGATTCGCGATGCATCAAGCCTTGTGCTCGGAGCTCTGGGGTATCGGCGACCTCGATGCGAAACAGGACCGCGCCATCGTCGGTCTCGATGATCGCAGTCGACCGGCGGAACGGTGACTCCGGCGCCTCCTCTGCTTCGTCGGAGCACGCCGTCAACGCGACGAGCAAGACGACGACGAAAGCTCTGGCTCTCATGGCCCGAGCCTGCCACGCCTAGATGGTCGGGAGCTCCCGCAGCATCGGCGCGATCACCAAGAGGCCGAACGCGGGAAGCCCGCATGCCACCAACGGGACGACCATTCGGACGGGGGCCGCGCGCGACCGCCGCTCGAAGTCGAGCTCGGCCACGGCTCGGCGACCCCTGACGAAACGTTCGAGGCTCGCAGCGATCGGGACCCCGGTCACCGAGCAGCGGGCGACGAGGTGACCGAGCGACACAAGGTCGGGGTGTCCGGTAGCGATCAGCGACTCGGCCCACGGGCGCCCGAGCCGCACCCAGGCATGAGCGAGTCTCACGGCCGGATCGGGCTCGGCACCCGCCGCGGCATGAAGAGCCGCGCGCAGGTCGGTTCCCGCGCGCACGAGGGGCGCGACGAGCTCGGCGATGCGCACGGCGGGGCCGTCGGGGGCGGGCACCGGGGTGAGCTTGCCGACCCAGCGAGCCCCCAGCAGGGCGAGACCCGCGCCGCAACCCAGCAACCCCGCGCCGAGTCGATCGAAGACCGGGGTTCCGGAGAGTGCGAACAGAGGCACCGCGAGCAGAGGGAGTCCGATCAGCAACCGGTTCGATGCTCGCGCCGCAGCAGCAGCCGCCGACGCCTGCGCGGCTTGATGCTCGCGGCGCTCGATCGCGAGCGCAAGGCCGCGCAGGAGCTCTCCCGGTGGTCCGCCGGCGGACGCGTAGCCGACGAGCAGCGCACGCAAATAGGCACCGTGGGGATGATCGACGAGCGCGTGCACGGCGGCTGCGATAGGAGTTCCGAGGCGCAGGCGTCGAGCCAGCTCCTGCAACGGCGCGCGCCAGCGGCCCTGCACGTGTTCGGGCCACGCGATCAGGGCGCTCCTGAGCGTGCCGCCACCGGCTGTCAGGTCGGCAAGCGCTCGGAGGGCATCGGAAAAGCTCACGAGACGCGCAGTTGCGTGACGATGCGGCGATCGCCGACCCGCTCGAGATGCACGAACGCGTCGATGCAGTCGCGGAAGCGCCGGGCCAGATCCGGCGCGGTGGCAGGAGAACCGCGCGCGGCCAGAGCGGCGAGGACGTCCGGTGCCTGTGCTGCCCCGCGCGCGTGCACGGTCAGCATCGAGCCCTTGTGTCCCGTAGACATCGCCCACAAGGCGTCGGCGGCCTCCTCGCCCCGTACCTCCCCGACGACGATGCGATCGGGTCGCATCCGCAGTGCGGCCCGCACCAAACGCGACATCGTTATCGCGCCCGCTCCCTCCACGTTGGCTTCGCGGCCCACGAGGTGGATGACGTGTTCGGCTTCACAACGGAGCTCACGGTTCTCCTCGATCGTGACCACCCGCTCAGTGCCCGGCACGAAGGACAGCAACGCGCCGAGCAGCGTGGTTTTGCCCACTCCGGTCGCGCCGCTGACGACAATGGAGGAGCGCGTCGTAACGAGCTCTTGCAGTGTTACAGCGTCTTCGGTCGACACGGCACCGCGCTCGACGAGATCCTCGAGGGAGAGAGGGCGGCGAGGGAAGCGGCGGATCGAGACGACCGCCTGCTCCACGACCGGGGGGCCTACGAGATGCATCCGGTCCCCGTTGGGCAGCATGACGTCGCAGACCGGGTGGAGAGCATCGAAACTGGCCCCACCATCACCGACGAAACGCTCGACGAGCGCGTCTAACTCGGCACGATCGCAGGGGAGCTCGGCACGCTGAAGAGTTCCGTCCCGCTCGATCCACAGTTCATCGCCGTTGATGAGCACGTCGCTGATGCCGTCGTCGAACAAGAGGTCGGTGAGGGGCCCCAAACCGTCGATCCAGCGGACCACGCGCTCGGTCGTTTCGGAGACCGCTTCCCGATCCCCGAGCTCCTCGCGCACCAGGGCCTCGACGGCAACTCTGCGTGCGCTCGCATCGAGATCGGCGAGCTCAGGATGCGAATAGATCAGATCGAGGGGATGCACCGGCATCGCAGGGATGCTCGCGCCCGCCCAGATCCGTCGATGTGACGACCATCACTGCGGCGCGGGATGATCGGGTGATGGAAGCTGCCTTCTTCGATCTCGACAAGACGATCATCGCTCGCTCGAGCCCGCTCGCGCTGGGTCGATCCTTCTACAAGGAAGGCCTGATCGGCCGCAGCTTCTTCCTCAAGTCGCTCTATGCCCAGCTCGTCTTCCTGCTGATGGGAGCGGATGAAGAGAAGATGGAGAGGATGCGCACCGAGGCCGCCAAGATGACGGCCGGGTGGGAGCAGGCGAAGGTCAGGCAGATCGTGAGCGAGGTGTTGGAAGAGGTCATCACGCCTCTCATCTACGCGGAAGCCCTCGAGCTGATACACGACCACCGCGCCGCCGGTCGGATGATCTGCATCATCTCGTCGTCCCCCGAAGAGATAGTCGAACCACTGGCGCACATGCTGCTCGTGGATCACTACATCGCGACGAGGCCTGAGGTCGTGGACGGCAAGTACACCGGTGAGCTGACCTTCTATGCGTACGGGGCCCACAAGGCGACCGCGATCGAAGAGCTCGCGCGGGAGCGAGGCATCGCTCTCGACGGGTCCTTCGCGTATTCGGACTCGACGACCGACCTCCCGATGTTGGAGCTCGTCGGCAACCCCGTCGCGGTCAACCCCGATCGCGCGCTGCGTCAGATCGCAGTGGAACGCGGGTGGACGATCGAGTCGTTCCGCAACCCGGTGAGCCTCCGCAGCCGGCTCCCTCAGATAAAGGCTCCAGAGTTCGACCCACCGCAACGCAACACGGCGGTCGCGGGGGTATTGCTCGTCGCCGCGCTCGTCTGGTGGGCGAGCCGGCGCAGAGGGAGCCGCACCGACTGAGGCGAGGCGCTAGCCCGTGGCGGGACGCACACCGCCGGGGCCGGTTAGCTGGATGTTGCCGTCGACGGTGCGCACGTAGACCTGCCAGAAGTAGTACCCGATGAAGTTACGTTCGTCGCGCATCATCTGGCGCGCGTACGTGCGGATCGCATGGACGTATTCGTAGCTACGGTTATACGCGTACAGCGCGTCGTGCATCCGCTCCGGCGCGCCGGATGCGCTGAGATAGCGTGCCGCGCCGATGATCGAGTCGTGGGGATCGTTGATGTCTCCCCCATTCCCGTACACGTCCCAGGTGGACGGGATGAACTGCATCGGTCCCTGGGCCCCCGCGGAGCTGGGGCCCAGGATGCGCCCGAACCGGCTCTCGACGAAGTTCAACGACGCAAGGACCTCCCACGGGATGTCGAAGAGTCGCTCCCCTTTCTTGTAGTAGCGCTGCAACTCGCGCGTTGGGGCCGGCTTGTAGGTCTTCCAGTCGGGCAGTTCCTCAAGCGGTGTGACGAGTGTCCGAAGTCGCGTTGCGGCCCCGACAGTTTCGCGGGCGAAGCGGGCGAGACCCGAGGGCAGGCGTTTGTGGACGCGCCTGAACAACTTGGGCCGAGCAGCAAGCTTCTGGAAGATCTTCTGCTGGCGCATCGCGCCGAACAATGCCCGGCGCCGTCCGGACCCGCCGGCGCGCCACTCCTCGATGGCCGATTTCATGGTGCGAGTCGTCCTCACGAGGTCGCGCGCCAGGCGGCCCGGACGCGAGGGGATGGGCCCTTTAAGGGCCTCGATGACCGAGACGGTGGGCTCGGGGGAGGGCTCGGGAGAAGGAGTGGGAGAGGGCGTTGAGGCGGCGTCGCGCTCGGGTGCTGCTACCTGTTCGCTGCAAGCACCAAGCAACAGAAGTGAAACGAGCACTGCCGTGACACGCATGGATCCAGGTTACGGGGCATTGGCACCGACGGCGGCGCGCATCTCTTCCATAGGGGGAGCAGGAGTCGACTCCTTGCGCACGATGAAGGCAACCGAAGCGACGATGACGGTCGCTCCGAGCAGAGTCGTGGCGGTTACCTCCTCGTTCAAGATGATCCATCCCAGGAAGATCGCAACCACCGGGTTCACGTACGCGTAGGTCGACACTTTGGAGATCGGTGCGTTTTGCAACAGCCAGGCGTATGCAGTGAAGCCAACCAACGACCCGATGAAGATCAGATAGACGAATGCGAACAGCGAATCCCCCGCCCACGCGGAACGATCGAAGCCGGCGGCCTCACCCTTGATGAATCCCCCGAGCACGAGCGCAATGCCGCCGCCGATCATCTGGTACGTGGCCGACAACAACAGGTCGCGCGGCATCTCGAAGCGCGTAGCGAGGAACGAACCACCCGCCCACGAAGCCGAGGCAACTATCAAGAGCAGCACGCCCCACAGACCCACGCCCTCGGGACGGCTCCCGGGTTGGACGAGGACGGCGACCCCGGCGAAGCCGGCGGCGATACCGAAGAACGTGGCACGCGGAACGCGATCGCCCGCCAACGAGCGGAGCAGGATCACCCACAGAGGAACCGAGGCGATGATCAGTGCGGCGAGCCCCGAGGGGACCTCGGTCTCCGCGATCGCGACGAGGCCGTTGGCGCCCAGGAACAGGAACGCGCCGACGATCGAGCAGGCGAGTAATTGCGGCCTGGTGACGCGTACGCCATCGGGACCACGCTTGAACAACAAGACCCCATAGAGGATGAGCCCCGCCAGGATGAAGCGGATGCCCATGCTCAATAGTGGGGGCAGGGTCTCGACCGTTACGCGGATCGCCAGGTAGGTCGAGCCCCACACGATGTAGACGATCCACAGCCCCACCCACACCATCCACGAGGGCACGTCGTGTCGTTCCGTTTCCGGCTCCATGCCCGCCCGAACAGGCCCCCGGTCGGTGTTATTCCGCGGTAACCGGGGCGGCAACAGATCGAGGTGGCTGGGTGGAGGCGGAGACCCACGCTCACATCTCGTCGAGCTTGTCGAGCAACGTGCCGGATTCCTCGCGCGCGTAGATAAGCGTGCCCACCACGCCGCCCACCAGGAACAGCACGAGGAAGATCCAGAAGAGCTGGCGGTTGCCGATGAGATCGCCGAGCAAGAGGAAGTTGATCCCCGCCACCCCGAACCATCCTAGGAACCCCACGGCGAACAGGAGGAAGCCGGCGGTCCCGAAGAAGTACTTCGCCTTCTCCAGTAGCGAATCTCGGAATCCGAAGACGATCGCGACCACGGCCACCAGGAACGCCACGGCCGCCACTACCAGAGAGAACATGACCTGGCCGTTGCTCCCGGCCAGTACGTCCAAGCTGCTGAAGTAGGACGTGCGTCCCTCGGTGCGCACGAATCCGTCGTAGTTCTTGTAGTCCTGATAGGCCACGATGGCCGAGATGAGGAACACGTACGCGGTCGCGATGAGGCCGGTCGCGATGCGGACGTAGTAGTAGTGGTCCTTGTATAGAGGAGCGAAACCCATCGGGCCCTCCTTGGTCAGGCCCCGCAGGTCCCGTGGCGCCGCGCGCGCCCCGCCGCCGGTGACATGCCCAGACGCCGCGTCGGCCCGCAGCGCTATGGTCCCCTGACTCGATAGAACACACTGGGACTGAGCCGTCAAGACGTTTCGAGCGAAATAACCCCTTCGGGCAAAGCGACGTTGCACGTCCGGTTCCCGGTACCAGTTATCTGCCATGAGGCCTCATAATCGTCCTATGAATAGGAACACCTTCAAGACCTACGTCTTACTGGCCGCCCTCGGTGGCCTGGTCATCCTCATCGGCAGCTACTGGGGCCGGGGAGGGGCCGCGATCGGCTTGGCCATCGGCCTGGTCTTCGTCGGCGGGTCGTACTGGTTCTCCGACAAAATCGCCATCGCCGCGGCCCGGGCGAAGCCGGTCACCGAGCAGGAGGCCCCCGAGCTCTACGCCATCATGCGCGACTTGACGCAGGCCTCACATATGCCCATGCCGCGCATCTACATGACGCCCGATATGCAGCCGAACGCGTTCGCTACCGGCCGGAGCCCGGAACGTGCGGTCGTCGCGGTCACGCGCGGCATCATGGAGCTGCTCGACCGCGAAGAGCTGCGCGGGGTCCTCGCGCACGAGCTCGCCCACGTCGGCAACCGCGACATCCTCATCGGCTCGGTCGCTGCCGCTATCGCGATGGGCATCACGTTCATCGCGCGTATGGCGATGTGGGGCGCGATGTTCGGTGGCGGAGGCCGCGACAACCAGGGTGGCAATCCGCTGGGTCTTCTCGCGATGGCCATCCTCGCCCCGATCGCGGCGATGCTGTTGCAGATGGCGCTGTCGAGGTCGCGCGAGTTCGAAGCAGATCGGACCGGTGCGCACCTAGTCGGTACCGGGGAGCCGCTCGCACGGGCGCTGGAGAAGATGCAGATGGCGGCGAAGAAGATCCCGATGGACGTCAATCCCGCACAAGCGACCGCGTACATCGTGAATCCGCTGAGCGGCCGGCGCGTCAGCTTCGCGAAGCTGTTCTCGACCCATCCGCCGACCGAAGAGCGCATCGAACGCCTCCGGGGGCGCTCCTTCTAACTGCTCATCGCGAAGTGTGGGGATTAAGCGTCGCTACAGCGTCACTTCTTCCCGCCACATCCTCCTAGACGAGCTTTAGTTGCTCCGCCCCACACGGTTATCCCTCCGGGAGCGGCCTCACCGTTCGAAGGTTCGGGACCACTTCGACCATCACGATCGCCATCATGATCAGCCCGGCCCCCACCCAGCCCCATGGAGTGAGCACCTCGCCGTTGAGCCAGTAGGCGAAGAACCCCGCGAAGGCCGGCTCGGTCGCGAGGATCAACGCAGTGCGAGAGGGAGAGGCGTGGGTCTGCGCGTAAGCCTGCACCCAGAAGCCCAGCACGCTCGCGAACACCGCGGTCACAACGAGCGCGACCCACACGGATGCGTCCGGGGGCGCCACCAGATCACGGCCCGCGGTGGCCACCCCCAACGAGAAGAGCCCGCACACCGCGAGTTGCACGACGAGCAACGCACTGACGTCATTGACCCGCACGGCGGGATCGGTGACGAGGATGTGGAACGAGAACGAGACCGCGCACGCAAGTACCAGTAAGTCACCGGCGAGATGTACCCCGGCGGCCCCCGACAAGAGATAGACACCCAGGGCCGAGACGCCCGCGGCGATCCACGCGGGACGACCGACCGCATGACCCAGGAACAGCGCGCCGAACAGTGGCGTGAGCACGACGAAGAGCCCCGTGATGAACCCTGCATTCGACGCGGTCGTCCGCTCGAGCCCGAAGGTCTGGAAGATGTAGCCGCCGGTCAGGAAGGCCCCCATGATCCCGCCGGCCCTCCACCCCCCCGGTCGCAGCGCCCTTAGCTGCTTGCGGAACAGCACTGCCGCCAACAGCGTGGCCGCCACGAAGCGGTAGCCGAGGAAGGTCATCACCGGAATCTTCGCGACGGCGTCCTGGACCAGAGGGAACGTAAGACCCCATACCGCGCACACGCCGATGAGCGCGATCTCTGCAAGTCGACGCGTGGGCACGGCGCAATGATTCCTCACAACGGGAAGAAGCCGGACCTCGCGGTCCGGCTTCCAGCCCCTTCGGCCGCCTAGTGCGGCGGTGCCAGTCGAGGGTGGTGCTAAGTGACCTTGTTCTGTTCGACCTCGCCACGCCACGCGCCGGTCTCGGTGCCGCGGCTCTCGATGAACTTCTTGAAGCGTTCGAGGTCGCCCTTCGTACGAGACTTGATGATCCCGAGCACGTCGCCGGTGGTCTCGACGATGCCTTCAGGATCGAACTCCATCTGCAACATGACCTTGGTCTTGCTGTCGGCGATCCTGTGGAAGGTCACGACCCCTGCATTCGTCGCACCATCGATGTTGTGCCACGCGATCCGCTCGTCGGGCTTCTGCTCGGCGATCTTGGCATCCCACTCCCGTACCTGGCCGGCGATCTCGGCCTTCCAGTGCAGCGAGACATCGTCGAGTTGCTTGACCTCCTGTACGCCTTCCATGAACTTCGGGAACTCTTCGAACTGAGTCCACTGGTTGTACGCGGTGCGTACCGGCACTTCGACTTCTATCGACTGTTCGATCATCGACATTGCTTGCCTCCTCTTTTTTCGCTTGGAAACCTCGCAATGTATTTACCCGGATGGCGCGCGATTACTCCCCTTCGAGTGCGGCTCGCAATGCTTGCGCGTCGGTCGGCGTCAGCCAGCGCGCTACGGAGTTCGAAACACTCTGAGGAGTCACTTCGTGACCGGTCGCGCGCAGGGCGAGCACGGTCTTGTACACGAAACCGCGGTACTCACCCGGAACTTTCATGCCTGCCACGGTTCCCGAGGTGCGCCATTCGCGCTCGAGGGCAGCGATATCCGGGTCGTCCCACCATGTCTCGCGGGACTCGCGGGGGCCGGACGCGCGTAGAGGAACGACGTTCACCGGGCGCGAACCGTCACGTCTCCATGACGGCGCGTCGTGGAAGTCGGGTTCGAATCGGATGCGTTGCTGCTCGACGTAGCCCGGACCGGCATCGGCCGGCACGTTGATGACGAGGCGCAGGCTGCGGTCGAGCTCGTCGGGGAGATTGCCCTTCTCCCGGTAGGCGAGGGCAGCCGGTATCGACAGGGGTTCTGCGTTGCTCGGGGGCACATCGGCGTGGGGTTCCCGCCGGCGCTTCAGCTCGATCTCGAGATCGTGGGGACTCATCAGGTACCAACCGTCGTCCACGCCGGTAACTTAGTCCGATGCTCGGCCCCCCCGACTCCGCCGCGATCGCGGGGGTCTATTCCGTTGTGGTAGCGGGGGGCCTGCTGGTCCTCGGCTACCTGCTGGTCGACACGTTCCTTCATCACCACGCAGACATCACGACCCGGCTCGGTCTATCGCTGGCCGGCATCTGCACGCTCTCGTTGATCCTCATGCTGGGCCACATGGCAACGCGCGGCGAGGTCTTCAGCAACCCATGGCTGGTCCGGGGACCGGTCGCGATCGCCGTCGTGGGGTTGTCGATAAGAAAGATCGGGCGACGGTTGAGTAACGGCAGTTGGTGGCTGTGGCTGGGCATCGCGGTGGTCGTCGCCACGGTGGTGTGGGGCACCCCCATCTTCCGGATGTTGCCGTTGACCTCGACGCCTGACACGCAACTGCACAACGGCTGGATCCGTCAGCTCATGAACGGGGAGACCACCCCCACCGGCGTCATCACCGGAGACATCCCCAACTACTACCCGTGGCTGTTCCACGCTTTCGGAGCCCTCGCGACCTACCTCATGCCGGGACGCAACCCTTTCTACGCGCTCGGCCCCCTCCAGATCGCGATCACCGCGGGGGCCGTTCTCGCATGGTTCGCGCTCGGTCGAGCTCTCGTTCAGGACCGGATCGGAGGCTCGGTCGGGTCCCTGCTCGGCGCTCTAGCCGGAGGTGTCGGTTTCTTCGCACTACGAGGCCTAGACGTCGTCGTTAATCCACGGCAAGACGAAGGTCGGGTCGCGCTCGCGTATGCCGGCGATCTCGTCTTCACTCGGTCCTACAATCTTGCATTCCACAATCTAGCGCCGCCGTACCCGCGCGATCTCGCCTTCGCGTTGACCGCGACGTACTTCATGGTGCTACTCGTCGCGATCAGACAGGGCGGACTGTGGCGCTTCGCTGTGGCGGGAGGATGCCTCGGGCTTGTCGGCCTGACGGGCGGTGAGATGTTCATCGCATCACTGCTGGTCACCGTCGCGATCTCGTTCTTCAGGTGGGGAACGGGGCGCCTGCGTACTGCCGCGGCACTGTTCCTCCCTGCGTTCGGTCTGTGGGCGATCTGGGCCGTGCCGATGCTGGTCAATTACGTCGAACTCGGAGGCTTTGTGACGATCACGCATATCGCGCCGGTCGCGCTGCCCGCCTATGCGGTCGTCGTCGCGTGGGGCGTCTCCGTCCCTCTCGCGATTGCCGGCATCGCGGTCGCGGTGCGCAGCTTCCACTCTGATCCCGGCGCACGCTTCGCGACCGTGGTGGCGGTGATGTTGGGCGTAGCGCTGGCGTTGGCCGCGCTCATCCCGGCGATCCTGGGCGAGGGATTCGACACCCTTGGCCGGCATCACCGTTACTGGCCTCTCGCCTACCTCGGCGTCGCGTGCCTCGCGGTGATGGGAGCCTCCCGGATGAGGAGCGCCATCCGGTCGACCAGTGTCGTCGCGCTCGTCGGTGTCGTCGCGCTGGCCGCGGCCACCACCTCACCGGTCGTCGCGAGTGCGGCTCTCCCCTCCCGGATCGCTTCGGCTCCGGTCCTCGTCGAGGCCTTCGAGCGAAGGTCCGACAGCGTACTGAACGCCATCGACCGGGATCCGGGGACCGGATGTGTGGCGGCGGTGCCGCAGGAGATCGCCCGTGAGGTCTTCAGCTATACCGGATACCGCCTTGTGCTGTGGACCGGAAGCTGGTTCGGTGACAACCGGGCGCGGATCCGATGGGCGGACATCTACGAGCGCATCGCGCCGGACGAGCAGCGCATCCGCGACAATCGGATACTGGTGAACGGCTGGGGACAGCCGCAGAGATGGCGGGAGCTGGTGGAGACCTACGACGTGGACATCGTGGTTGCGCCGATCGACAACGCGCGCTATCGCCCGTTCCGAGGCATCCCGCGCCGGGCCGCCGGCGACTACATCGTGTTGACGGTGGACCGATGCGGGGACTGAGGCGTGCCCCGCTCCTGACGACCGCGCTACTGCTTGGACTCGGCGTGGGGGCGAACGCGGGGCCAGCCTCCTTGATGTGCGATGACACTCTCCCGACGCTCATCGGGACCGAAGACGACGACAGGATCGTCGGCACACCGCTTGACGACGTCATCGTCGCGCTCGGCGGCAACGACCTCGTCGAGGGAGGAGACGGCAACGACACGATCTGCGGCGGCCCAGGATCCGACTCGTTGCACGGTGGGATCGGCACCGACCTTTTGTTCGGTCAGCGGGGTGACGACTCGCTATACGGGGGCCGGGACGGCGACGTGCTGGACGGTGGCGACGGGCCCGACGTCTTGTATGGCGATCGGGGCAACGATCGGGTGGGTGGCGGAGCCGGTGAAGACACGCTGATCGGCCTCGGCGGCTCGGACGTGTTACTCGGAGGCGCGCACTTCGACGTGATCCTGGGGCTGAAGGGTCACGACAACATCTCGGGAGGTTCCGGGCCCGACATGCTGGACGGAGGCAGCGGCAACGACCGCGTCGACGGTGGCAAGGGACGGGATTCCTGCAGGCACGCCGAACAGGTACTGGCATGCGAGCTCTGACCGGCCTCGTCGCGGCGGCGGCCATGTTGGCCGGGATGCTGCCGGCTCACGCCGCACGCGCCCCCGACGTGACGTTGCAAGGCGCGCTGACCTCCGCGCGGATAAAGGGATTCGGGACGGTAACTCCCGCGCGTGATGGGGGCCGCGCCCGGCTCACCTTGTTGCGTTTCGAAGGGGACGCGTGGATGAAGGTGGCGTCTAAGCGCGTGGAGCTGCGCGGAAGGCGCGACCGGAACGGCGACGGACGGCGCGACAGCGTCTATTCAGGGTCGTTCCCCTCCCCCGAGGCCGGTTCCTGCAAGCTTCGGCTGCGCGTTCCACGGACCCGTCGCTTGACGGCCGTACGGGTTGTCTACGAGATGCCGTGCGCGCGGCCCGAGTTCGATACCGGGACGGCGACGTTGTTCGGGGACGGCGGCCAGACCCGCATAGACGTCGAGATCGCCGACGACGACGAGACGCGTTCATTCGGGTTGATGTACAAGCGGCGTCTGGGGGCCGAGCGCGGTATGGCATTTCAGTTCACCAACGACAGCACGAGCAGTTTCTGGATGAAGAACACGCTCATCCCCCTGTCGATCGCGTTCTACGCCGTCGACGGAACGATCGTGCGCATCATGGACATGGAGCCATGCCGCACACAGAGCTGCCCCCTCTACGATCCGCAGGCCACCTACCGCGGCGCTCTCGAGGTCAATCTCGGTGCCTTCGACGAATGGGGTATCGACGAAGGTGACCGCATCACGGTCTTCCCCGACCCCTAGGCATCGTCGCGGAACTCACGCTCGCCGCGGGGCACGCGGAAACCCTTCTCTCTCCGTCGAGGAGACGACGCGCGCGTCGAGCTGGTAACTACGAGCGCCGCTAGACCGGTCGTGATGGGAACCGACGCGACCAGCCCGATGCTGCCGACCAGGGTTCGAACGATCTCCTCCGCGACCGTCTCGGTGTTCAGGATCTGGGTCAAGGGACGCTCCGACACCGAGAAGAGGATGAGCAGCGGAAGCGACGCACCTGCGTAGGCCAGCACGAGCGTATTGACCGTCGAGGCGATGTGATCCCTCCCGATCCGCACTGCAGCGCGATAGAGATCGCGCACCTTGAAGCCGGGATCGGCGCGGTATAGCTCCCACACCGCAGAGCTCTGGGTCACGGTCACGTCGTCGAGCACGCCGAGCGTCCCGATGATGATGCTGGCCAGCAGCAGCCCCTGGAGGTTCACCTGTGACTGACTTATCTGTAGGAATGCGGCCTCCTCGGACCCCGCTCCGGTGAAGATCGAGACGTCGACGAAGAACCACGCGAGGGCGCCGGTGAGGAAGAGGCTCGCGAGCGTACCGAGCACCGCAGTGGTCGTGGCGACGTTGAAACCGTGCGCAAGATAGAGCGCGAGGAACATGATCGCGGAACCTCCGACGATCGCGACGAGTAACGGATCGCTGCCCTCGAGGATCGCCGGGAGAACGAACTGCACCAGGACCAGCAATGAGATCGCGACGCCCGCGAGCGCGGCCAAGCCCCGCCAGCGGCTCAGCGCGATCACGACCAACGCGAACGTGATGCCTAGTCCCACGAGCGGCGCGCGCCGGTCGAAGTCCATGAAGAAGTACTTCGGAGGTTCGGGTTGACCCGGAGCAGGGGAAGGAACCGAACCTTCTTGCGCTGTAGCCACGATCACTCGATCGCCTTCCTGGATCGTGCGGGTACGGGGGCCGGTGCTGTACTCGATCTCGAAGGACTCGCCCTGGTCTTCCCCTTCGGCGAGCGTCACGGTTGCCGTGGAACAGACGAACTCCTCCTGGCCGGGGACGTCCGGGCATTCGCGGCGCGTCACATCCGTGACCGACGCCTCGTACTCACGGGCGGCGAACCCGGCGCGGCCGATATCCACATCACCGCTGGGCCACAGCCACATCATGCCGGCCGCGGTGGCCACCAGGAAAGGGACGAGCGCCACGACGAGGAGACGCTTCGTCTTGATCGGAACCTTGATGTCGCCGGGAGCGTGGTGGTGGCCCATCGGGCCAGTATGTCAGCGCGTGATTACCGTCTGGGAGAACACGCGCGACACAACCCGAACAGTTCCAGCTCGTGACTCACCTCGGAGAAGCCATGCCGCCGGGCGATCCGGCGCGCCCAGCGCTCGAGTTCTTCGTTCTTCAGCTCGACCGACAAGCCGCAGTTGGAGCAGACGAGGTGATGGTGGTGCTGGACTGTCCTGCACTTGCGATAGACGATCTCTCCGTCGGCGGTCCTGACGCAATCGACCTCGCCTCGTTCGACAAGGGCTTGGAGGTTGCGATAGACCGTGGTTAGCCCGATCCTCACGCCGCGTCGCCCGAGCAACGCATGCAATTCCTGAGCACTTAGGAACGCACGGGCTTCCTCCAAAGCCTCCTGGATGGAGCTGCGTTGGCGCGTCCAGCGCGCCGGATCGGTCGCCATCTATTCCAGCAAGAGCAGCGCCGCCATCACGCCGATCCCTGCGACGAGTGCCACCAACTGCAGCAAGGAACGACCGGCCTCCGGTTCCTTGTGAAGATCGGGGAGCAGGTCGGTGCTCGCGATGTAGATGAACGCGCCGGCCGAGAACGGGACGAGGGCTCGTTCGATCACGTCGATCGGGAGGAACACGAGGACGCAGATCGCCCCGAGCAGTGCGACCGCCGCGCTTGCGAAGTTCAGCAGCAAGGCTCGCTTCGGGCTCAATCCCGCGTGGACCAGGATGCCGAAGTCTCCGAACTCCTGTGGGATCTCGTGAAGAGCCACGGCGATGGTGGTTGCAACCCCGAGCTCAGCCGACACGGCGAAGGACCCCGCCACGATGGCCCCGTCCAGGAAGTTGTGGAGCCCGTCGCCGAAGAGGTTGGTAATCGCCACCGGATGCAGCACCTCCTCGTGTGGGAAGTGGGCGTGATGCCAGTGCAGCACCTTCTCCAGCACGAACAACGTCAACAAGCCGGCAAGGACGCCTACCGACGCGTCGGTGCCAAAGCCGCTCTCGGATTCGGCGATCTCTGGAACGAGATGGAAGAACGCGTCCCCCAGCAACGCTCCCGCCGCGAACGCGATGACGAAGAAGAGGCCCTTGTCCACCCACTCTCGGCGGGCCACCAGTCCGAGCGCGCCCACGAGCGAGATCGCACTGATGCCGGCGACGGCGAGCAAGGGCGGGCCCCATGCGACCTGAGCGAGCATGCGGGCGTTATATCCTTAATGAAAACGATTGTCAATTGCAGGAACCAGCTGGTCGCGCTGCGCGCCGCATGGCGTGAGCTGCGCGCAGCTCGACCGGAGCCTTCACCTTCGTCGAGTCCCTCCGAAGCCGAGCCAAGCCCGACCCCATAAGGAGCGACGCGACGAAATCGTTGGCGCTAGCCGCAGTCCTCGATCGTGTTCTCCGACTGATCGGCGCTCGAGTCCTGGTTGTTCTCGTCCCCGCAATGCACGCCGCCGCCGTCGAGGCGCGCATAGCCATTGGAAGCTCCCGGGTTGCCGTTATCGCCGTCGATGGCGACGTATCCCTCTTCGAGGTCCGCGCTCGCACTGCCGTCGATGGGAAGTGACGAGGAGTCGTCCGCACATCCCTCGACGCCGTCGCTACCAACGTAGACATAGGTAACGTCGCCTACGCTCGTCGACGATTCGG
>Ga0299913_10000581_pt1 | contig 23847 bp, 19 predicted proteins | sample RVTome_9_FD_201360 | JGI IMG/M metagenome (GOLD analysis project Ga0299913, IMG submission 201360) | Soil microbial communities from uranium-contaminated site in the Upper Colorado River Basin, Wyoming, United States - RVT155D38 (version 2) ... | reverse complement strand
CCTCGCTGCCACTCGCCGGCGCGAACGACCAACGCGCCTTCATGGTGCCACCAGCAGTCGATGTCGTGGTCCGCCGCGAACCGGCCAACCTCGGCCACCGAGTCACCCAACGCTCGTGCGTACCGCAGGCCCCCATCGCGGCCGAAGAACCCCACCAGGGCCGGCAGATCCCACCACGACGACGAGTAGAAGCCGCCGTTGCGACCGCTCCCTCCGCCGCCGACGACATCGGCTTCGAGCAGCGTGATGCGCAGTCCGGGCTCACGCTCCGAAAGTTCGAGCGCCGTCCACAGCCCGCAGAACCCCCCGCCGACGACGCAGACGTCGGCGGCGACCCGCGCCTCGAGCGGCGGGCAGGGCTCTCCCGGCTCGTGCGCGAGGGCCTCCTGCAGCCAGAAGCTGCGGGCCGAGCCGGGAGCGGGCACGTCGAGCCGGCTCACGTGTGTACGTCGCCGACCGAACGGCGCCTCGCGATCACCGTCGCCGCCAGGCGCCCGAGCACGAGGAACGCCAGGGTGAACACCAGCGCGACGCCCATGAACACGAGGATCCGGTCCCCGACGGGTGAATCCACCCACCAGCTGCGCAGTGCCACACCCACCGGCACCGCGACGATCCAGGTCCGCAGGAGCCGGGGGAGCGACGGCGAGTGATAGGTGCGCAGCAGTGCGGCCGCCGCGAGCCAGGCGCCCCCGATCGGCACGGCGTTGCGAACGAAGATCTCGACCCGCGATCCGATGTCGTGGGAACGCATGCCCACGACGATGAACAGGGTGAGGGCCAGCAGATCGACCACGAGTGCCCGGCGGGCCTCAGCGGTTCCGTCGGTCAGGCGCACACATCCATCTTCGCAGGACCCGATGCACCCGACCGGCTGGCCGGCCGCCGTTCCAGGAACGGGCGGCCCCCTGCGATCGTTCGGTCGGCTCGTCGTAGGCTCGGTGAGCGGCGCGCACCGTTTCGACCAGAGGAGAGAGGGACACAGTGCCGACCGTCGTGCTCTACGACGAGGACTGCGGCTTCTGTCGCTGGTCCGCCGGTCGGCTCCGCGCATGGGACCGGCACGGCAGACTGACCTTCTCGCCGATCCAGGGGCGTGAGGGTGACCGCTTGCTCGCCCGGCTCGATCGCGCCGCACGGTTGGACTCCTTGCATGCCGTGACGCCCGACGGCCGCATCTGGTCGGCAGGCGCGGCACTGCCGCACGTGGTACGTGTGCTGCCGGGCGGCGCGATCGCCGCGACCCTCGCCACCAAGGCGCCGACGCTCACCGAGGCCGCCTATCGCCTCCTCGCCGGGCGGCGCGATCGCCTCGGACGTCTGCTCGGCCACCAGGCCTGCGGGATCGACCCCAGCTCGCCTCGACCGACGTCCACCGTGGCGTCCTCAGCGGGCCCCGGGGAGGGACCCGGGTGATCGGCCTCGAGCCGGTTAGGTGCTCGCCGCGTCGTCCACCGCATGCACGAGAGGCGCCAGCTCACGGAGCTGCGGGATCCCCGGATCCGACTCGTCGTCCGAGACCACCTGCACGCAGACGTGGTCGGCGCCGGCCGCGAGGTGGGCGCGCACGCGCTGGGCGATCGTCTGGGCGTCGCCCCACGCAACGCCGGCGTCGACCAGCCGGTCGCTGCCACCGTCGGCCACGTCGTCCTCGTAGCCCAGCCGGCGCCAGTTGTTCGCGTAGTTCGGCAGCTCGAGGTACCCGCTGGTCCACGCGCGGGCGATGCGCCGGGCCTCGATCGGGTCGGTCGCGAACACGGCCGTTAGCTCGACCGCGAGCACAGGCTCCGGTCCCAGCACCTCACGCGCGTGCGCGGTGTGCTCGACGGGCACGAAGTAGGAGTGAGCGCCGAGCGCGCGCTCGGCGGACAGGCGCAGCATGCCGTCACCGAGCGCCGCCAGCAGTCGCTGGGGCTGCACTCGTGGGGCCGGCAACCACGTCACGTCGTCCATCCGGTCCAGGTACGAGCGCATGCGCGTGAGCGGACCTCCCCAATCCAGACCGCGCCGCTCCGTCGAGTACTCGTGGCCGACACCGACACCGAGCACCGAGCGATCGCCGAACGCGTCCGCGAGCGTGACCGCCGCCGCCTGCAGCACGTCGGGCTGCCGCGCCGTGATGTTGGCGATGCCGGAGCACACGGCGATGTCGTCCGTGGCGGCCAGCAGCAAGGCCAGGTGTGAGGTCACGTCCCGCGAGCCGCCCCCTTCCGGCACCCAGAGCGCGGAGTACCCGAGGGACTCGATCGCGCGAGCGTCGGCCTCGACCGAGCCCCAGGGTCGAGCGTCGAACGCGAAGGTCCAGGCGCCGACCCGTCCGAGGCGTCCCCGGATTCGCTCATGGTCCTGCCCCACGACCGCGTCAGACCTCGCCCTGCTCGGCGGCCTCGGCCAGGGCGAGCTCGGCGGGCGTGTCCGGCACGCGCACCAGGTCGGGCTCGTGCCCCTCGACGTTCAGCCGTGGGATCCACTCGAGCCAGCTCGGGAAGTACCAGTTGCGGTCGCCGAGCAGCTTCATGCTCGCCGGCACGAGGATGGAGCGCACGATCGTCGCGTCCATGAACACGGCGACCGCGAGCCCGAAGCCCATCTGCTGCAGCATCGACAGGCGGCCCGCGGCGAAGGCCGTGAACACTGCCACCATGATGACTGCGGCCCCCGTGATGATCGACGCCGTGGTCCGCAGCCCATAGGCGACCGACTCGGTGTTGTCGCCGGTTCGGTCGTAGGCCTCGCGGATCCGGCTCAGCAGGAAGACGTGGTAGTCCATCGACAATCCGAACAGGATCGAGAACAACATGAGCGGCAGCCACGCCTCGATCGCTTCGACCTGTTGGAACTGGAAGCCGATCGCGTTGAACGCGCCGATGCCGACCCCATGCTGGAACACGAGCACGATCGCGCCGTAGGCCGCGCCCACCGACAGCAGGTTCATCACGACGGCCTTCAACGGCACCACGATCGACCGGAACACCACCATCAGGAGCAGGAACGACAGACCGAGCACGAACGCGAGCACGATCGGCTGGTACGTATCGGTCACGTCGAGGAAGTCCGCGAACACCGCCGGGAACCCGCCGACGAGCGCGGTTGCCCCGGTTCCCTCGAACGCAGGCGCAACGACCTCGTCGCGCAAGCGGTGCACCGCCTCGAACGTCTCATTCGCGAACGCGTCCCCCGCAGGGAACGCCTGCACGACGATCGCGTCATCGTTGCCGACCTGTGACCGCACGATCGGCGCTTGCGGCGCGAACGCAGGGTCGCTCTCGATACCCTCTCGCAGGGTGGCGATCGCGGCCTGGACCTCCGCGGACGCGAGGTCGCCTTCCACGTACACGTCGACCGGATCGGTGCGGCCGCCCGCCGCGAACTCTTCGACGAGCACGAGGAAGGCCTGTTTGGACTCAACCTCGTCGGGCAACGAAGCCGCGCTCTGCGACGTGCCCTTCTCGATCGAGAAGTACACGGTGCCGAGCGAGCCGAGCAACGCGACCGACGCCACCAGGAAGACGACCGGGCGGCCCATCACCTGACGGGTCCAGCGGTCCCAGAACCCGCCGCGTGGATCCGGGTCGCCCGCCTGCTTCGCACGCTTGCCCAGCCGTGGCCAGTTGATCCGGTCTTTGAGCAGGCCGAGCAGCGCCGGCAACAACGTCAACGACGCGAGGATCGATGCCAGCACGACCAAGATCGCGCCCGTGGCCATCGACCGGAAGATCGTCGTCGGCAAGATGAACATGCCGAGCAACGCGAACACAACCGTGAGTCCGCTGAAGAACACCGCCCGGCTCGCCGTGGCGCCGGTCGCCCCGATCGCGCCGTAGGCGTCGAACCCCTTGCGCCGCTCCTCACGGTACCGCGCGACGATGAACAACGAGTAGTCGATGCCGACCGCCAGACCGATCATCGTGGCGATGTTCGTGGTGAACAACGAGAACTCGAGCCCGAACACCTTGCCCATCACGGCGATACCGCCGAACGCCATCGGGATCGCGAACAGGGCGATCGCGATCGGAAGCAAGGCGGCAAGCAGCGCCCCGAACACGACGATCAGCACGAGCAGCGCCACGAGGATGCCGATGCCCTCACCCCGGCGCAGGTCCTCCTCGGCGATCTCGGTCGTGTCGGCATTGAGCACCGCGGCGCCGGCAAGCAGCAGATCGAAGCCTTCACGCTCCTCGCTCTCGAGGACCTCCTTCAGATGGTCGACGGTGGCGATCTCGACGTCGACGATCGGCACGGGGATCAACGTGCCGGTGCCGTCGGCCGAAACGAGGCCGGCGGCCTGTTCCTCGATCGCCGCACGCTCCTGGGGATCGGTCGCCGCCTCGGCAGCGGCGCGCATGTCGTACACGGTGAGCACGCTCGTGGCGGCCCCGTTCTGTGCGGGAGCAACCACCTCGTCGCCCAGCTCGGTCACCACTTGCTGGATCTCCCGCACGTACGCCTCGAACGCTGGATCGTCGACGGAGAGCCCCTCCTCGCTCCTCACGATGAAGAACTCGGTGTCGCGCTGTTCACCGGTGACGTTCTGCTCGGCGAGCCTGATCGCCCGGCGGGACTCGGGGTCGTTCGTGAAGTCGATGTCGGTGGTGAGCACTCCGGAGAGCCATTGCTGCGATGCGATGCTCATGCCGACCAGGGCGACGACCCACAGCGAGATGACCCACCACGGATGGCGACTGCTGGCGCGCGAGAGCGATTCCGGGTTGATCCTCATTCGATGCTCCCCCTGTCCCCGAACCGGCGCTGCGGATGGATCGACCGACCTTACGGCGTACGTTAGTATAGGTTTACACCGTAAGCCGTCAACCCCCGGATCGAGGAACGATGCCCGGCCGCACCCAGAAGTCCGACCGACCGCCACTCACCCGGGACCGGGTGATCGAGGCGGCGCTGCGGCTGATGGACGAGGAGGGGCTCGAGGCGATCTCGATGCGCCGCGTCGCCCGCGATGTCGGCGTCGAGGCGATGTCCCTCTACCACCACGTGGCCGACAAGGAGGACCTGCTCGCGGGGGTCGTCGAGCGGGTGATGGCGGAGTTCGTGGTGCCCGCAACGCCCGACGCCGGGTGGGACCGGTACGGCCGAGAGGTCGCTCGCGCGTGGCGTCGGTTGCTCACGGCGCACCCGCACGTGATGCCACTGCTCGCCCACAGCGACCAGAAGGTCGTCCGTCCTCACTCCCTGCGTCCGATGGAGGAGGCGCTCCGGGTGCTGCGCGAAGCTGGACTCTCCGAACGCGATGCGGTGCAAGGGTTCCACGTGATGGGTGGCTACATCATGGGGTTCGTGCTGCTCGAGGCGGGGGGCATGTTCGGGCGAAGCGACGATCACGGCGGCGCCGCCCATCCGGCGCCGGCATGGAGCGCCGTGGTCTCGGCGGAAACCTATCCGTACATCGCAGCTTCGCTCCCACACCTGGATGCCTGCGACCTCGACGAGCAGTTCGAGTTCGGGCTCGATCTGATGTTCGAAGGGCTCCGGGCGCGCGCCGGCCGATCGCCGAGCCCGGTCGGCGAGCCCGCGTGAGCCGACGGGCGGCGAGGCTCCCCCACGGCACCCTAGGATGGCGGCGTGCGCGCCGACATCATCCTCGCCGACTCGGTGCAGGCGGCCGACGGCAAGCTTCACGCCCTCGGGATCGGCTGGCGAGTGCTGACGGTCGCAGGGCTGCCGGCTCGTCACGATCGGATCGGGCTCGGGCTGGTGCTGCGGCTCGAGCCCCCCGATCCGGCACGGCAGACCCTCGCCGTGCGCCTGCGCGGGCCCGACGGGCGTGACCGTACGCTCGGCAGCGGCGCCGACGGGAACGAGCTGCGGGCCATCCAGATCCCGTTCGAAGCGCGGGGGACGGGCGAGCGGACGGTGACGATCGCCCTCAACCTCGACGGGCTCGTCTTCGACGCCGAAGGTGCGCACACCCTTGGCGTGGAGGTCGGCGGCCTCGCGCTCGGTGAGGCGACGTTCCTGGTGCAGCGGGGCAGCACGCCCCCACCGTCGGACCGCCCCACCGGGGTCTACCTCTGAGATCGGGGCAGCGCTGGGAACCACGAGCGCGCTGACGGCGTCGGACCCCGGATGCCTGCCACCTCGGCAGCACGCACACATGAGGAGGTTCCGAATGCTGGTGCCGCGGATCGCCGCCGTCTTCACCCTCACGCTGCTCGCGGCGGCCTGCGCCGACGCCGCTCCCGTGCCCAGCGACCCGGGACCCGGCGACGGCGGCGAGCGCATCGACCATCAGGCCGGCCCGAGCGATCTCCTGCTGCAGATGTCGTTCGAGGGAGGGTTCGTGCCGCTCGAGTGGAACTTCCAGGCGGTGCCCACTTTCAGCCTCTTCGGAGACGGCACCGTCGTCGTGCCAAGCGCCCAGATCGCGATCTACCCCGGCCCGGCGCTCCCGGCCATCGGCGCCCGAACCGTGGACGAGCGGGCGATCCAGGCCCTGCTGCAGCGGGCGCTCGATGCCGGGCTCGGTGACCGCGACCGCGATCTCAGCGACACCGGCGACGTCGCGATCGCCGACGCGAGCACGACCGTGTTCACGCTCACGGTCGAGGGGCGCACCACCACGACCCGCGTGTACGCGTTGGGCATGGACGACGGCAGCGTTGGCCCCGGCCTGTCTCCCGAAGATGCCGAGCTCCGCCGCGAGCTGTCGGACCTCGCCGCCGCCCTCGGCGACCTTGACTGGTTGCCCGAGAGCTCGGTCGGTCAGGAAGGCCTCTATGCAGGGGCAGCGGCGCGGATCCTGATCGGTCCCGAACGCGCGGATGAAGAGCTTCCTCAGCGCGCGGTCACGTGGCCGCTCGACCGTCCGCTCGCCTCGATGGATGCCGCCGACACGTGGGGCCCGGACGCGAGGTGCGCGGTGGTCGAAGGAGCCGAGTGGCAGATGGTCCGCGATCTCGCGGACGACGCGAACCAGCTCACTGCCTGGAAGAGCGAAGGTGAGCGGTACTCGCTGGTGATCCGGCCGCTCCTGCCGAACGAGCACGGCTGCTGAACGCCGCGAGCGAGGATCGCTCGGAAGCGCTGGCCGGCACCCGCGAGAACGTTTCGCCACCTCAAGATTCGGCGATCCCACGCCGATGACCTGTGGAGTACCCGGACCCCGGTACGGGTCCCGCCGACCCCGAAACCATGGATACCCTGCGCCCACACGATGGAACCCGAACCCCCCATGGGGGCGGCGACATCGGCGCGCCCGGACCTGTGGGCCCCGGTGCTGGTGTCGGCCCTTCGGATGGTCTGAGCAGCAGCCTCGAGGCGCTCGACTGGCACCGAGACGAGCTGATCGAACGACTGCCCGGCATCGTGTACATCGACGCCGCCGACGATCTGCAGGTGAACCTCTACACGAGCCCGCAGGTCGAGACGATCCTCGGCGTTACGCCCGCGCAGTGGACGGACGATCGTACCGGGTGGCTCTCGATGATCCACCCCGACGATGTCGACCGAGTGACGACGGAGAACGCCGCCGCCCTCGAGCGCCGCTGCGACTTCGTGAGCGAGTACCGCCTGGTGCGCCACGACGGACGCGTCGTGTGGATCCGTGACCACGCCGTCCTGGTCCGGGATCACGACGGCGAGCCCGCGTACTGGCAGGGCGTCATGTTCGATATCACCGATCTCAAGCAGACCGAAGGCCTGCTGCACGAAGCCGAAGCGCGCTACCGTGCGCTCGTGGAGGACCTGCCCGCGATCGTCTACGTCGACCTCGCCGACGATTCGATGGTCACGAGCTACGTCAGCCCGCAGATCGCCTCGATCCTCGGCGTCACCGCGCAGGAGTACATGGACGACCCCGATCTCTGGGCGAGGATGCTGCACCCCGACGACCGGGCGGCTGCGGTCGAGACCTACACTCGTGGTCGTGAAGCGGGACGGCCCTTCACCTACGAGTACCGCCTCATCGCGCGAGACGGCCGTGTGGTCTGGTTCCGTGACAGCGCCGTCGTGATCCCCGGGGTCGAGGGGAGGCCCGGGTTGATCCAAGGGGTCATGCTCGACATGACCGAGCGCCGTGAAGCCGAAGAGCAGGTGGCCTTCCTCGCCTACCACGACAAGCTCACCGGTCTCCCGAACAAGGCGATGTTCGACGAACTGCTCGAGCTCTCGCTCGCACGCGCCGAGCGACACGGCCTCGGGGTGGCAGTGTTGTACGTCGACCTCGACAACTTCAAGCTCGTGAACGACTCGCTCGGTCACGAGGACGGCGACGCCCTGATCGTGCAGCTCGCGGACCGGCTGAAAGAGGCGACCCGCGAGACCGACCTGGTCGCACGCCAGGGGGGCGACGAGTTCCTCCTCTTGCTCGCCGACGTCGAGCGAACCTCACCGATGAGCGATGGGGACGGCGCGCTGATCGTGGCCGAGTCGGTGGCCAACCGTGTGCAGCAATCACTCGAGGCTCCCTTCCGCGTCAATGGCACCGAGCTCTACGTGACCGCCTCTGTCGGCATCAGCGTCTTCCCGATCGATGCGACGGATGCAGCATCGTTGCTGAAGAACGCCGACACCGCGATGTTCCGGTCGAAGAAGGCCGGTCCCGGCGGCTACGTGATGCATCAGGCCGACGAAGCCGACGCGCTCACGAAGTTGTCCCTGTCGACGAAGCTCCGGAAGGCCGTGGAGCAGAAGGCGTGGATGCTGCATTACCAGCCGTTGATCGAGCTCGAGACCGGACACATGAGCGGGGTGGAAGCGCTGATCCGCTGGCCCGAGCCCAACGGCGGCCTGGTGCCTCCGGGCGAGTTCATCCCGCTCGCCGAGGAGATGGGACTGATCGAGGCGATCGGCGAGTGGGTGATCGAAGAGATCGTGCGGCAGAACGCGGTGTGGCGTCGGGAAGGGCTCGAGATCGACATCGGTTTCAACCTTTCCCCGCGGCAGATGTGGCAGGACGACCTGGTGGAGCGCATGGTCGGCCGCATCCTGCAGGGAGGCATGGACCCACGGCAGGTCACGGTGGAGATCACCGAATCCACGGCCATGACCGACCCCGATCGGACGTTGTCGATCCTGCACGGCCTGCACGACTACGGCTTGCGCCTCGCGATCGACGACTTCGGCACGGGGTACTCCTCACTGGCGCGACTGCGCCACATGCCCGTCGACATCCTCAAGATCGACCGGATGTTCGTCCGCGAGGTGCACACCGACCCGCAGAGCGCCTCGATGGCCTCGGCGATCATCGCGCTCGCGTCGAATCTCGGCATGGTCGCCCTCGCCGAGGGCATCGAGACCGAGGAGGAGTGGCGATTCCTCGCCGACCGAGGGTGCCCCTACGGCCAGGGCTACTACTTCTCGCGGCCGGTGCCGGCCGAGGAGATCCTGGCGCTGTATCGCCGCGCCGACCTGCAGCTCGTGAAGAACGCCCGCTCGGCGTGAGACGCGTCGCCTCGGTGCCTCCTGTTCAGCGGTCCACCGCGTGACCGGCTACCGGCGCTTGGGACGGCGGAGCCCGCTGCGGCGCCCTCGCGTGCTGCCGCTGAACACCGTGCGCGGCGGCGCGACCTTCATGCCCTCTTGCTCGAACTCCTGATGCAGGTCGAGCCGCGCCGCCATGCGGGAGACGTCGCCCTGTTGCTGCGGCGTCACGAAGGTGATGCTCGTGCCGGCGCGCCCCGCCCTCGCGGTCCGTCCGACGCGGTGCACGTACCCCTTGTCGTCGAGCGGCGGGTCGAAGTTCACGACGAGTGAGATCTCGTCGAGATCGAGCCCGCGCGCGGCAACGTCGGTCGCCACCAACACGCCGACCTTCTTGCCCTCGAACCGGCGCAACGCAGCCTGACGCGCCTCCTGCGTCATGTCGCCATGCATCGCGACCGTGGGCACCCCCTGCGCCCGCAGCTGGCGGGCCAGCGAGTCGACCGCGCGCTTCGTGTTCAGGAAGACCAGGGTGAGACCGGGGGCTTCGGCGAGTGCCAACTCGATCAGCTTCGTGAGCTTGTCGTGCGCCTCGACCGGCACGAAGCGGTGGTCGGCCTCGTCGACCGTCTGCCCCTCGCCCTCGATCTCGTGCAGGACCGGGTTGCGCGTGTACACCTCGGCGATCCTGCCGACCGCGCCGTCCAGGGTGGCCGAGAAGAACATGGTCTGTCGGTCCTTGGGCAGAAGGCGAACGATACGGTCGACCTGGGGCTGGAAGCCCATGTCGAGCATGCGATCAGCCTCGTCGAGCACCAGCACCTGTACACCGCTCAGGTCGACCATCCTGCGGTCCGCTAGGTCCTGCAGCCGCCCCGGCGTCGCGATGAGCACGTGGGTGTCGGCCACCCCCTTGGACTGCTCACGCACGTTGGTACCCCCATACACGACCGTGGTCGACAACCCCTTCGCCGTCGCGATGTCGACGATGTCGTCCTTGACCTGCTGTGCGAGTTCACGCGTCGGCACCAACACGAGCGCCGCCGGACGGGCCGTGACCGCCGGGTCGAGCCGTTCGACGATCGGCACGGCGAAAGCCAACGTCTTCCCCGAACCCGTGCGCGACTTCGCAAGCGTGTCACGGCCCGCGCGGACGTCCTGCCACACCATCGCTTGGATCGGGAAGGCCACCTCGATCCCCCGTGCGGCGAGCACCTCGACGATGGGCTCGGACACCCCGAGATCACGGAAGGTGACCTGCGCCGATGGACCGTCGAAGGATGCCGCTTCGCTCACTCCCCAAGGCTACACGCCGCGACTACAGCTCGAACGCGCCGTCGAAGGCCCCCACCAGGTGCGCAACGATCAACAGCTGGGTGAGCGCGAGCGCCTCACTCCGGATCTCAGGCTGCCCCGGCTTGCGCACGACGCCGATCCGATCGCGTTGCAGCCGGACGTCCGGGCGCATCGCCGACCACAGCGCCTCCTCCAGCTCGGCGCCGAGATCAGGCGGGCAGTCCCCATCGAGGTCGAGCACGCTCATGGGGCCGCGGCGGTCGGTGCGGGTCGACCAGCGCACCGGCTCCACCCCACGAGCGCGGAACCGGCCGAGCACCTCGCGCAGAGCTGGGTAGGGCAGGGTGGGCCGGACGATGACACGGGCCGACAGCTGCTCGGGCTCGGCATCATCGCGCCGATGCACCCGGACGATCACGTCGGCGAAATCGCGCTGCGGCCGGATGTAGCGTGCCGCGTCGGGCTCACGACGCTTGAGCTCGTCCACCACTTGTGCGGGTGCGTAGCCGCGTTCGAACACGTCGCGCTCGAGCTTCCATCGATGGCGAAGCGCCTCGTCGGGCTCGAGGAAGACCCCGACGTCGATCGCGTCTCGGGTGCCTCGGTCGGCCAACGGCAGCAGACCTTCGACGATCACGATCTCGCCCGGTGCGACCGTTTCGTCGGCGCCGAACGATCCGGTGAGGTGGTCGTAGGTGGGCTTGGTCACGGAGGAGCCGGCGGCGAGCGTACGCAGGTGCTCGGCCATCAGATCCATCCGGTTGGCCTCGGGCGCGAGCGGTGTGACGCCGAGCTCGGACCTCGTGGTCCGATCATGCCGGTGGTAGTCGTCGGTGCAGATGCGCCCGACCCGCTCGACGCCGAGCACGTATTCGATACCCCTGGAAAGGGTGCTCTTGCCCGAGGCGCTATCGCCCGCGAGCCCCAGCAGCACGGGCCGGAGCCCGGTCGCGACCGACGACGCCACGCGCAGATCGATCGGCGTGGGACGTTCGCTCATGCAGAGCCTGGAGGCTACCGCATGCCGCGCGAGATGGAGAACGGATCAGGCCGAGGCGGGACCGCCGCCCTGCGCGTAGGCTTGCGCAACCGGCTCGTCGTCACCATCCATCACGATCAGGAGACAGGCACGTGGAGGACCGCACGCAACTCTGGAACGACCTCGCCGCGCAGATCGCGGTCGACAGCATCCGCGCCACCGCCGCCGCCGGCTCGGGCCACCCGACCTCGTCGATGTCGTGCGCACACCTGCTCGCGGTCCTGTTCGCTGATCACCTGAGAACCGACGTCGCCGATCCGAAGGCCCCCGCGAACGATCGCTTCGTGTTGTCGAAGGGACATGCCGCGCCGGCGCTGTACGCGGCGCTGAAGGCCATCGGAGCGATCGACGATGCTCAGCTGCTCTCGCTCCGCCGATTCGGTTCACCCGTCGAAGGACACCCTGCGCCGCTGCCGGCGATGCCGTGGATCGACGTTGCCAGCGGCTCGCTCGGCCAGGGCCTAGCGGTCGGTCTCGGCCTCGCCCTCGGCATGCGGATGGACGGCGCTCCCGGCAACGCGTGGGTGATGCTCGGTGACTCCGAGATGGCCGAGGGGTCGGTCTGGGAGGCGATGGACGCGGCCTCGTTCCACCGTGTCGGCAACCTCGTCGCGGTGGTGGATCTCAACCGCCTCGGACAGCGCGGGGCCACGATGCATGGATGGGATGCAGAGGTGTTCCTACGGCGCGCCGACGCGTTCGGCTGGTCCGCGCTCGCGATCGACGGGCACGACGTCGGCGCGATCGACGACGCCTATCGGAACGCGGTTGCCGACGAGAGGCCCACCCTGATCGTCGCCCGCACCGAGAAGGGCCACGGCGTCTCGTTCCTGGCCGACCAGCCGGGCTGGCACGGCAAACCCGTGCCTGCCGATCGGGTCGAGGAGGCGATCGACGAGCTGGGCGGGGTCCGCGAGCTGCAGATCACGCCTCGCACACCCCCGGCGTTCACGCCATCGGCGATCGTCGATGCTCAGCCCGCCGCCCCGCCGACCTACGACGGCCCCGTCGCCACCCGCAAGGCGTTCGGCGACGCGCTCACGTGGCTCGCCGGTCATCGACCTGATCTGGTCGTGCTCGACGCCGAGGTGGGCAACTCGACCCACACCGAAGACGTCGAGGCCGTCGTGCCGGGGAGATTCGTCCAGCTCTACATCGCCGAACAGACGATGATCGGCGTGCAGACGGGCCTGCAGGCATACGGAAAGACGGCGTTCTCCGCGACGTTCGGCGCGTTCCTGGCCCGCGCCTTCGATCAGATCCGGATGGGCGCGATCAGCCGGGCCGACCTGCGGTTGTGCGGCTCCCACGCGGGCGTGTCGATCGGGGAGGACGGCCCCTCGCAGATGGCCCTCGAAGACCTCGCGTCGATGCGCGCGCTGCACGGCACCACCGTGCTCTATCCCTCCGACGGCATCAGTACCGTGCGACTCGTGGAGGCGATGGCCGACCTCGAAGGCATCTCCTACATCCGCACGACACGCGAAGCCACCCCCAGGCTCTACGACGAGGACGAGCGGTTCCCGATCGGGGGCTCGAAGATGCTCGCGGCCGGTGACCAGGTCACGCTGATCGGCGCCGGCGTGACGGTGCACCAATGCCTGGTGGCCCACGAGATCCTCGGTGCCGAGGGGATCTCGGCGCGGGTGCTCGACTGCTACAGCGTGAAGCCGATCGACGCCGAAGCGATCCGCCACGCGCTGCACGACACCGGTGTCGTGATCGTGGTCGAGGATCACCGGGTCGAGGGCGGCCTCGGCGACGCGGTGCTCGACGCGTTGTCCGCCGGGCCGATCGACGGTCGGGTGATCAAGCTCGCGGTGACCCAGCTGCCGGGTTCGGGTACCCCTGAAGAGCTGCGCGCGTGGGCGGGGATCGACGCGGCCTCGATCGCCACTGCCGCGCGCGACTCGCTCATCGGTCGAGCAACCGCGCGGACGGAGTGACGACGACCCGCGGCGGCGGGCGAGCCTAGGCGGTACGCAGGCCGGCGGCGTCAGGGATGCCTCCCAGCGCGTAGGCGATGATCTCTTCGGGCGGCACCGGCTTCGAGAACAGGAACCCCTGCCCGAGCTCACATCCCCGCGAGCGGAGGAACTCGAGTTCTTCGGGGGTTTCGATGCCTTCGGCCAGCGTCGTCATGCCGAGGCCTCGCGAGAGCTCGAGGAACGCCGTCACGATCGAGGCGGCCGCGGGATCCCGATCAACGTCGCTCACGAACGATCGGTCGATCTTGAGCACCTTGACGGGCATCGCACGCAGGCGCGACAACGACGAGTACCCCGTGCCGAAGTCGTCGATCGCGATCGACAGCCCCGCAGCGTGCAACTCGTCGAGCACCCCCTGGGCCCGGTCGGGGTCGAGCATGGCCGAGGACTCGGTGATCTCGACCGTGACCTTCGAGGAGTCGATGCCACCTTCCTGGATCTGGCGCACGATGCGCTCGGCCAGGTCGGGCTGCCAGAACTGTCGCGGGGACACGTTGAACCCCACCTCGAGCTCGATACCGAGCTCACCCCATGCCTGCACCTGGTGCACGAGCTCACGGACGACCCAGTCGCCGATCGCCTCGATCAACCCCAGCTCCTCGGCGAGCGGGATGAAGTCGTTCGGCGGCACCATCGTCCCGTCGGGTTCGATCCACCGGATCAGCGCCTCCACGCCGGTCATCCGGCCCGAGGCGAGCTCGATCACCGGCTGGTAGTACAGCGTCCATCGCTGCGTCTCGACCGCCTTGCGCAGGCGCGTCACGAACTGGAGCTTGGCCGCCGAGTCGAACGCCCCTCTGGCCGAGACCACGTACCCGGTGTGGCCGGCCTTCTTGGCCTCGTACATAGCCGCCTCCGCGTTTCGCTGCAGCGTCGCGGGATCCTCCGCGTCCTGGGGATACAGGCTGATGCCGACGCTCGCCTGCACGTACAGCTCCGTGTGCTGCAACACGAAGGGGGCCATCAGCGAATCCCGGATGCGCCGCGCCACCGACTCGGCGCGGATCGCCGCGACCTCACCCGTCTCGCCGTCGTCGAGGTCGGCGAGCAGCAGCAGGAACTGATCGCCGCCCCGTCGCGCCACGAGATCGGTCTCACGCGTGGCTTCACGCAGGCGATCGGCCACCAGACGGAGCAAGGCGTCGCCGGCTTCGTGACCGAGCGAATCGTTCACCAGCCGGAAGTCGTCGAGGTCGACGCAGAGCACCGCGACGGCACCTTCGTGCCGGCGTGCCCGCGAGACCGAGAGGTCGAGCAGTTCCTCGAACATCGCACGACTCGGTAGCCCGGTGAGCTCGTCGTGGTAGGCCCGGAACGCCACCTGCTCCTCGGTCTGCTTGCGATCGGAGATGTCCACCATCACCCCGTGTGAGTACCGCGGCATGCCTCGTTCATCGCGGACCATCGTGGCCTCGTCGTGCACCCACACGACGTGGCCATCTTTCGCGAACATGCGGTACTCCAAGCGGAACGGTTCGCCGGTCTCGTTGTGGCGCTCGTTCTCGGCGAGCGCACGGGCCCGGTCGTCCGGGTGCAGGATGCGCGGCCACAGATCGGGGTCGGCGCGCCATTCGTCGGGGGTGTACCCGAGCACCAGCTCGATCTGGGGGCTGATGTACATCGTCGAAGCCGACGCATCGACGCCGTCGATGTACACGACCGCGGGCCCTCGCTCGACCATCGCTCGGTACAGGTCTTCCTGCAGACGCGCGTCCTCCTCGACCCGGAGTCGCTCGAGCCCTGCCCCGAGCAACTCGGCGGCTCGGGTGAGCACGCTGAGCTCGTCCTCGGCCCACGAACGGGAGGCCCGGCAGTCGTCGAAACCGATGTACCCCCACCATTCCCCACCGCGGAACACCGGGACCTGGGCGATCGAACGCACCGCGTCGCGCTGCAGCCCCTGGTGCTCGCTCTCGGGCAGATGCTCGACCGGTCCGTGCACCGACGCCCCGGATCCGAGCAGGTCGATCCAGCGCGCGTAGTCCGGGAAATAGGGGTGCAGGTGCGTGTGGTCGTCGCCGAAGATCGGCAGCACCTCGGGGCGGTGCCATTCGGCCACCTCGTCCATCCACAGACGGCCGTCGGGGCCACGCAGGTTCTGGAACAGGTAGACGCGGTCGGCGCCGACCGCTTCGCCGAGGGGACGCAGCAGCTCAGGCAGGTGATGATCCCAGGACTGATCCTCCGCGAGCGCGCGAGCGAAGCCCGCGACGGCATCGCGGACGGCATCGCCGTACGCGTCAGCTACCCCCATCTCCCGATGACCATCGGCATCCCCCGAAGGGTCCTGAAGAGGGGCCGAACGGGGGGTCCCGAACGGTCCTGCTACCCTTGTCCGGCGATGGCCGACTACCGAGAAGTGACCCACGAGCGCCTGTACGTTCGCGTGCCGGGCACCGACAAGCTGCGCCGCACATCGACGGCCCGCCTGAAGCACCTGCTCGCGAACGGCTGGCGAGAGGTCGAGCGCTCCCAGGAGACCGACCTCATCCGGGTCAAGCTGGAGCGAACGGGCCACGCGCCCATGAAGGCCCGCCTGCCCAAGATCGGCCCCGAGGTGCGGATCGAGCGCCGCCCACGCCGCGACGGGCAACAGGGCGGCCGCGGACGTCGCTGAGCGTCGCCACCGAACATCCTCCGGACAACCCCTGTTCTGACCGGACGTTCTTCGGGTATCCTAGAGAACTACCGTTGAACATCCGCTCCGTGGGCACGCTCGGTTCCAGATCCGCAAGCCTGCCCATCCGGCGAGACCGATCCCAGGGGGTGCCAGATGAGCGTGGACTTCCACCCGATACCGTCGGATCAGCGGCCCGGCCACCGCGAGGCACACGCCCACGCGGCCCAGCAGCCGTTCGAGTACCCCCTCACGCGTGACTTCGCTGAGCCCGACTGGACCCGGCTGCCCGGCTACCGCGGCGTCACCCGCGAGCAGTGGGAGTCGGCCCAGTGGCAGCGGGCCCACACCGCGAAGAACCTCAAGGAGTTCAAGGAGGCGCTCGGCGACGCCCTGGACGACGAGCTGCTCGAGGACATCCGGCGCGATCAGGAAGAGCGCGCGACGATGTCGATGCTGCTGCCTCCCCAGATGATCAACACGATGCGGGAGGACGACCTGCGGTCCGACCCCGTCCGCCGGTACATGGCGCCGGCCCTGTCGGAGCGCGAGAAGGAGTGGCCGAGCCACCCGCTCAGCTCACGCGACTCCCTGCACGAGGCCGATATGTGGGCGGTCGAGGGGCTGACCCACCGCTACCCCACGAAGGTGCTCGCCGAGCTGATCCCGACGTGCCCCCAATACTGCGGCCACTGCACCAGGATGGACCTGGTCGGCAACGACACGCTGCAGGTGCTGAAGTACAAGTTCGAGACCAAGCAGAACGACCGTTGGGACCTGATGCTCGACTACCTGCGCCGCACGCCGCAGGTTCGTGACGTCGTCGTGTCGGGCGGTGACATGGCCAACGTGCCGATCAAGCGGCTCGAGGGCTTCGTGATGTCGCTGCTCGACATCGAGAACGTCCGCGACATCCGCATCGCGACGAAGGGTCTCATGGGCCTGCCGCAGCACTTCCTCCAGGACGACGTGCGCGCGGCGTTCGACCGCATGGGTGCCAGGGCGAACGAGCGCGGCGTCGACATCGCCGTGCACACGCACGTGAACCACGCGAACCAGGTGACGCCGCTCGTACGCGATGCGGCGCAGATGGTGCTGGATGCGGGGTTCCGCGACGTGCGGAACCAGGGCGTGCTGCTGCGCGGCGTGAACACGACGGTGAACGACCTGCTCGAGCTCTGCTTCACGCTGATGGACCACGGGAAGATCCTTCCCTACTACTTCTACATGTGCGACATGATCCCGAACGCCGAGCACTGGCGAACGTCGGTCTATGAAGCGCAGCAGCTGCAGTTCGGGTTGCTGGGCTACATGCCCGGGTTCGCGACGCCGCGCGTCGTGTGCGACGTGCCGTTCGTGGGGAAGCGCTGGGTCCACATGCTCAAGGACTACGACCACACACGCGGGATCTCGTACTGGACGAAGAACTACCGGACCGGCATCGAATACGACGACCCCGAGGCGCTCACGCGCCAGTACCACTACTACGATCCGATCTCCACGCTGCCGGAAGAGGGCCAGGAATGGTGGCGCCGCCGGATCGACGAGGACCTGGATCAGCTGCTCGCCGACCTCGCCGAGGAACAAGGCATCGAGATCGGCGCGTAGCCGATCAGCGACGGAGCAGCCCGCGCTTCCGGCGTTCGCCCGCGCTCTCGAGCTGCTCGCGGGCGACCGACTGGAGGTCGAGGGGGTCGGGGATCGGCTCGCCGGGCAGCTCGAGGCCGAACACGCCCAGCAGGCCGGCGACGGCCCGTGAGGCCGGCAGCTCGTCGAGGAACGACGCCACCTCGTCGGCGCCGGCGGTCCTGGGGGTGTGCACCGACCAAGCGGCGAGCCCTCTCGAGGTCGCGGTGCGCCAGCGCGCTCCACCTCGGCCGGTGGCCCCACACCGCTGGAGCGCGTCGCGGACGACACCTTCGTGCCGTCCGCTCACGTCGACACCGAGCACGGCTCTGATCGGCTCGGCGTGGCGGGAGCCGGCGATCACGTAGGCATAGTCCTCGCCGGCGGCCGCGAGGCCGATCGCTGCGTCGACCTGCGAGACCGTGTGCCGGAGCAGGTCGTCGAGCTGGTCCAGGGGGTGGAACTTCCGCAGCTCGACACCGCGCCATCCGGCGCCTACGTCGGGCGCCGAGGGCAGCGGCGCCTTCAGCATGGCTCCGGGCTCCGCCCGGTAGGCCATCCACTGGGTGATGGTTCCCATCGTCCAGGTGTCGAACGGAACCGGCGGTGCCTTGAGCCCCAGATCGGCCAGGAGATCGGGCAGGAGATCGGCCAGATCCGGCGGCCGATGCTGCACCCGCGCTCAGTCCCGTGCCCGTGCGCGGCGGCGCGCCAGCAGGGCCACGACCCACAGGGTCGCGAGCGGCACGACCAACAGCGACCAGATGAACCAGCGGGGCGCCGGATCCGGCTCCTGGCCGCCGGTGCTGGTCGGGGAAGCCGGGCTCGACGTGGGGCTCGGGGTCGGCATCGCCTCCTCGACGGGCCGAAGCGTTGGGCGGCCTGCGCCGACGACGTCACACGCGTCGTCGTCGCGGGCGATCACCCCCCATCGGATCCGCTCGAGGCTCAAGCCCTCGAGGTCACGGTCGCGGGTGATCAGCCGCCCCGGGAACGTCATCGTCAGGGTGTCGCCGAGGGCCGTGGCGCCCACGAAGATGTTCGCTCCTCGCTCGGGCAGCAGCACGATCTGCAGCAGCGGGTCGGGCACCGCGTCGAACCGCACGATGCGATTGAGCTCGTGGTAGTACCGGAACGACATCGTCGGCACGTCGGGGTCGCGCAGCACGACATCCACCCGCAACGGTCGGCCCTCATCGTCGGGCACCGGCAACGGGTCGGCGAACACGATCGTGAACCGCAGCGCCATACCCCGCTCGATGACCTCGCCCCGCGCCTCAACGATGTCGATCGGTCCGGCGCGGCCGTCCGAGGGGAACCCCGCTTCACAAGGTCCGAGGTCGCCCTGAGGATCGGCCACCGCCAGCAGGAGCGGCGCGAGCAGCGCCACCACGAGACCCGCGGGGGGCCTCACCCCTGCGCGGCGGCCGCGGCGTCGCAGTCGTCTCGTGGCTCGATGACCAGTGGCTCGAGGCGCGGCTCCTGCGTGAAGTCGAAGGCGCCGCTCAGCGGGTCGGCGTTCGCGTCACGGTCGGTCATCGGCTCGAGGCCGTGCAGGTCTTCGATGAACCGCAGCACCGAGGAGAACTCGTAGACGGTACTGTCGATCGCGCCGCCGTCGGGGTTGTCGCCGCGACGCGTCCACGGCGAGATGACGAGCCCAGGGGTGCGCGGACCGAGCCCCATGATGTCGTAGTGCGGGGGCGGTTCGTGATCGTAGAACCCGCCGAAGTCGTCCCAGACCAGGACGATCGCGGTGCTCGCCCAATGGTCGCTCTGCATGATCGCGTTGATCTGATCGACGGTCCAGTTCTCACCCTTGCAGATGTTCGTGCCGGCGCCCGGGTGTTCGTTGATGCCCTCGGGCGGGATCAGCCACGACACCTCGGGCAGCTTCCCTGCCCCCACGTCGGTCAGGAACTGCGAGGGCGGCTGCACCTTCTTCCACATCGGGCCGTTGCGAACGTGGTCGATCGACTGCAGACCGTTCATCCACACGTCGGGGTTCGCGTAGTACTTCCAGCTGACGCCGGCCTCCTCGAGCAGATCCGGCAGGACCTCGATGTCGATGCACGTGCGGGTGTCCTCCCAGTAGCGTGCGATCCGATAGAGCTGGTCGGGGATCTCCTTGGTGATCTCGCGCTCGAGCTTCATGATCGTCTTCACGTCCTGCTGGGTGAGCCGCTCGATCGGGAAGCGCTTCGTGTACTCCAGCGGGTCGTCGCAGTAGTTGCCCTCGGTATCGGCGTTCGTCTTGTTGTCGACGATGCCGTAGCTCTGCGCGGCCACCGTGTAGAGATGTTCGGGGAACGTGGGGCCGAACATCGACGTGAAGAACATGTCCGTGAGCACGAACCGGTCGGCGTAGGCCCAGTACGCGGGCAAGGTTTCCCTCGAGTGCGTGACATAGCCGGCGAGGTCGCCCCCCGACCCGATGATGTTGTACCCGTTCATCGCGCCGCCGTTGATGGCGTAGAGCCCCGAGGCGAACCCGTGCGTGATGTCGTGGGGCATGATGTACGGGGCTGGCTTCAGCGGCACCATCGGACCCTCGACGCATCCGGTGTCACCACACTCCAGGGTGCCGCCCTCGGTCGCCCCGTTGGCCCCCGGGTAGGTGCCGAAGTAGTGATCGAACGTGCGGTTCTCCTTGATGATGAACACCACGTGCTCGATCGGGTTCTCGCCGGGCACGATGACCCCCGGACTCACCGGCGGCTGCTGCCCGTTGCCACCGGGCTCGCTCGGGTCTGGCGTCTGGGTGCCGACGGCGCGCTGACCATCGTCGCCCACGGGCCAGAACTGCCACGTGAGGAACACGAGCGCCACCACCAGGAAGGCGGCGAAGGTACGCCGACGGGCGATCTGTTGCCGGGTGGGGCGGCGGCGGCGCGTGGCGGTGGAGCGCACGAGCGGGCCGGGAGGTTGCTGCATCCCGCGGAGTCTATCCGCCGGTCGATGCCCCGGCGAGGGAGTTGCGGAGCAGGGCGCCCAGCTGGGCCTCGAGCTCGGCCGCGCGACGCAGACCAGCTAGGTTGCGGAGCTCCGCCGGGTCGTGCAGCAGGTCGTAGAGCTCGCGGGTGCCGTCGTCGTACACGACGTAGACGGCCCCCTCGGTGCGGACCCCCTCCCAGCCCGGCACCCCCGACCCGCCCACCCACGAGATCGGCACGGCCTCGCGCGCGGGGGGCGCGCCGCCACGCAGGAGCGCCGCCATGCTGACTCCCTCGGTCGGCGGCGTGGTTACTCCGGCCAGCTCGGCGATCGTCGGCGCCAGGTCGAGGTTGGCCGTGAGGGTCTCGGTCGCACCACCGCCGGTGGCAGGCACGAAGATCGACAGTGGCACGTCCAGGCACGGGGCCCACGGGCATGCCTTGCCCACCCACCGGTGCTCGCCGTAGGCGTAGCCGTTATCGGAGATCACCACGACCACCGTGCGGTCGAGCTCGCCGCGTGCCTCCACCGCCTCCCAGACCACCCGGACCGCGTCGTCCACTGCCCGCAGCGCGACACGTTCCCTGACCCGGTCGTCGGCGAGGTCGGCCGCCCGCGTCTCACCGACCGGGGCCAGGGCCTGGGTCCACGCCGGCTTGCCCCGCACGTCGTTCATCGCAGCGAGCTCGCCGAACGACTGCGGTCCGACCGGCTCCTGCTCGAGCAGGGCCTCGTGGCGAGGCGCGGGCTCCCAGGGGAAGTGCGGCGCACTCGGTGCCAGGTACAGGAAGAACGGCCGGTCGGCCGGGGCCTGCCGGACGAAGGTGACCGCCTCGGCCGCGAGCCGATCGGTCGCGTAGTCCTCGGGGTCGTTGCCCACGGTGACGATCCGGCCGTCGTCGACGACCTCGTACCCGAAGTAGGTCGTCGCCTGTGAAACGTTCAGCTTGGCGAACCACCGGTCCCAGCCCTCGGGCACGTAGGGCCCGCGGTCCCACGGGTAGCGGTTCAGGTACTTGCCGATCATCGCGGTGTGATAGCCGGCCTCGTGCAGCCACACGGCAAGCGTGTCCGACTCGTCGAACATCGCCCCGTCGTCGTTCGTGCGCACGCCCGTGGTTCGCGCGGTGCGGCCGGTCAGGATCGTGGCTCTTGAGGGGCAGCACATCGGCGTCGAGACCACGGCGTTCGTGAAGGTCGTCCACCCGGGCTCCCCGAGCCGCTCGGTGAGCCACGGCATCGCGGCCGGCTCACCCGTCATCGACCCGATCGACTGGTCGTCGGTGACCACGAGGATCACGTTCGGCGGCAGCCGACCGCCGGGGCCGGGGGATGGAGGTGGTGGCCGGTTGCCGCCGACACATGCGGACGCAGCGAGGCAGACGACCGACAGCAGGACCGTGACGCGCCGGTCAATCACCCGGCGCATCGGCGCGCATCTTCCGGAGCTTCCACACGTGGTCGTACGGGTAGTCGCGCGCCCACGGCAGCTCGGCGGCATCCACGTAGGTCGACGTCGCCTCCGCCGGCGGACGCAGTTCGAGCAGATCCTCCACCACGAGCCCATTGGCCCGGAACAGCCGGATCCACTCCCCGTAGGGCAGCTGGAACTCGGTGGTCCGCCACTGCGGATCGTCGAACGTCAGCGAGTGCATCCCGAAATACGGCATGCGGAACTCCCGCCCTACTTCGTCCTGATCACCGACGGCGACCCAGAGCAGGGGCGTGAGCATGCTGAAGGCGAACAGGCCCCCCGGCCGGAGCAGCCGCGCCACCTCGGGCACGGTGCGGTAGGGGTCGGCGAAACTCATCACGCCGTGATCGCACCACACGAGATCGAAGCTCGCGTCGGCGAACGGCGTGTGCTCGCCGTCGGCCTGGACCACCGGGAACGACACACCGGTCGCCTGCATGTTGGTCAGGCCCTCACGCAGCTGAGCCCCGCTCAGGTCCATCCCGGTCACGCGGGCTCCCTGTGCGGCGAGCTTGATGCCGGACTGGCACGCGCCGCATCCGTACTCCAGGGCGTCGGCGCCCGCGACGTCGCCGAACACACCCAGCTCACGCTCGGGGACGTCCCACACACCCCAGGCGAGGTCGTCCCAGCGGTTGAGCTGTGAGCGGTTCCGCTGCTGGTACTCGGCACTGCGTGTCTCCCAGTGCTGCCGGTTGCGCCGGACGTGGGACGCGGTTTCCCCCGCGCCGGTCGAGGCGGTCGTGCCCTCGGCGGCGGTGTCGCTGTTGTCGCTCATCGGTCGAGCCACCCCCCTTGCCGGTCATGGGACGCGGCCACGATGCCGGCCGCGATCGACAGGGCGATCTGGGCGGGTGAGCGTCCTCCGAGGTCGAGACCGAGCGGGCTGCGCACACGGGCGAGGTCCTGGTCGTCGAACCCCATCGACCGCAGTTCCTCGACGTACGGGCCCACATGCCGCCGGCTGCCCATGACGCCGATGAACCCGACGCCGGCGCGCAGCGCCGTGGCGATCGTCGCGGCCACACCGGGCGCGTCGTGATCGGTCATCACGACGACATCGTCGGGCGTGGGGTCGGCCTCCCCGACGACCTCGTCGAAGATGTCTCGGTCCTCTTCGTCGACGCGAGCCGTGCGGGACTCCGCGAGGGTGACCCTGAACCCCAGGCTCCGAAGGTGGGATGCGAGCGCTCGGGCGACGTCGGTGGCCGACACGACGATCACGTGGGGAACCGGGCGCTGCGGATCGAGGTAGACCTCGATCTCGCCGAGCTCATGGCGCAGCGTGCGCGTCTCGGGAAGGCCCGAGGCCTGCACGTCTGCGGCCGCCTCGACCGCCGCGGCGTCGAACTCCGCACACCCGAGGGTGCCGTGCACCGGGCCGTCGCGACGGATCGTCATCGAGTTGCCGACGGCGCAGGGCGGCGAGCCATGCACCTTCACGGCGGTGGCGACCACCCCGCGGTCACCACCTGCGGCACGTGCCCCCGTGCGACCT
>Ga0299913_10000580_pt1 | contig 23860 bp, 20 predicted proteins | sample RVTome_9_FD_201360 | JGI IMG/M metagenome (GOLD analysis project Ga0299913, IMG submission 201360) | Soil microbial communities from uranium-contaminated site in the Upper Colorado River Basin, Wyoming, United States - RVT155D38 (version 2) ... | reverse complement strand
CACCGAGCGCGGCATGCGCGGAGCTTCGGCCGCCAAACGACTGGTGCTTCGCTCATTACTCATCTGGGCTGCCATAATTGCGGCGATGACGCTCTACGGCTGGTCTGTCTGAGCGTGCCTTGCGTCGCTTTGCGCCCATCCTGCTACTGAGCGCTGTTGCATCGTTCGGCGGATGCGGCTCTCCCGCCGACAACGCGCCTGCCACGGCAGACAAGGCTTCGAACGATGCAGAGTTGCGCATCGTCTCGCTTGCGCCGCATCTCGCCGAACTGGTGTTCGCCGTGGGCGCCGGAGATCTGCTGGTGGGTGTCACCGCCTACACCGACTATCCTGAAGCGGCAGAAAAGCTGCCGTTGGTCGGAGACGCATTCGCCGTCGATCAGGAGCAACTTGCAGTGCTGAAACCGGACCTGCTGCTTGCCTGGAACAGCGGCACGCCCGCGCACGTGGTGGACGAACTTCAGGAGCGCGGCTACCGCGTCGAGACGATCCGTACGCGGGGAATTGAAGACATCGCCGTCGCACTTGAAAGGATCGGCCGCCTGACGGGCCATGAGCCACAGGCAAAGGCCGCAGCGCAGGCTTTTCGGCAAGGCGTTGGCCAACTGGCGGAACGATACCGCGAAGCGCAAACGATTTCGGTGTTCTACCAGGTCTCCGAGCGACCGCTATACACGGTCAATGGCGACCACTACGTCAGCGAACTCATCGACACCTGCGGCGGCCGCAACATTTTCGCCGACCTGAACAACCTGGCGCCGCTGGTCGACGTCGAAGCCGTGCTGGCGCGGGATCCCGAGGTCCTGCTCGCCAGCGATGACAGTCCGGAGGACGCCTTCGATGTCTGGCGGCGCTGGCCGAGTCTCGCCGCCAACCGCCACGGCAACCGTTTTTTCCTGCCGGCGGACGAGGTCGGCCGCGCTAGCCCGCGCCTGGTGATCGCCGGGGAGACGCTTTGCGACACGCTGGAGGAAGCAAGGCACAACCGGCGCGCGAAGCCGTAGGCGTATCTGCGGGACCACCCAAGGCCTTCACCGCTTGATCCTGCTGCGATCCCACACGATCTCCTGCCCCGAATCATGCCGCGCCAGCCGCCTGGCAATCACAAACAGGAGATCCGAAAGCCGGTTGAGGTAGTGCAGCACCTCCTGCCGCACGTCTTCCTCTTTCGCCAGCGTCAGGACGCGCCGTTCTGCACGCCGCACGATCGTGCGGGCGATGTGGCAGGCTGCCGCGGCTTGTCCGCCCCCAGGGAGAATAAATTCCTTCAGCGGCGGCAGATCCGCATTGAAAGCATCGAGTTCCTTTTCCAGACGTTCGACAAAGGAAATTTCGACGGCCTTGTGACCCGGTATGCAAAGCTCGCCGCCGAGTTCGAACAGGTCGTGCTGCACTTCCGTCAGACAGCCGCGCATGTCGTCCGGTATCGGGCCGGATGCGAGCACCAGGCCTATCGCGCTGTTAGCTTCGTCCACGGTACCGTAGGCTTCCACCCGCAAGCTGTCTTTGTCGACACGACTGCCATCGCCCAGCCCGGTCGTGCCATCGTCGCCGGTGCGCGTATAGATCTTGCTCAACCTGTTTCCCATTGACTTTGCCTGCAAGTGTTCGTGACGGCCAATCGGCTGAAACAATACCGATGTTGAAAACTATTTCCAGTCGTACCTGAGATCGACGAAGGCGCTGCGCTCCTGCATGCGAAACCCGGCCGCAGTTTCGTAACGCGTGTCCAGGAGATTTTCTACGCGTGCATGCAAGCGCCAGTTGTCGCCAATCGCGAGCTGTCCTGTCAGGTCGGCCAGCACGTAACCCGCAAGAGGCGCTTCGCCGACGTCGACCCGGTCGCCGCTCGCAAGAACCGAAAGCCCGAGGCTGTGCTCACCGAGGTTCCTGACAAGGCTCACGGTCAGGCTTTCCTCCGCACGGCGAAAAAGGCGGGAGCCGTCCGTTCCATCGTCCGCTCTCTGTTTCACAAGGCTCGTGCGCATGGAGAAGCCGTTGCCCGCGTATTCCCAGGTGAGTTCTGCGCCCCGAATTTCCGCGTCGGCAATATTGCGCAATTCGAAGCTCGAGAAATCGAATTCGATGAGGTCCTCGATATCGTTGCGAAACAGGCTGAGCTCGACTGAATGGCGGGTGGATGGCTGAAAGCGAACGCCGGCCTGCGCTTCGTCGGCCACTTCAGGATTGAGGTCGGGACTGCCGCCGAAACCGAAGCGATCCGTCGCGTCCGGGGCACGGAACGCGTGGCCCAGACCCGCGTTGAAAATCAGGTTGTCGTTCAGCGCAAATGAGTATTCGGCATTCCAGGATATATGATTGCCGAAGGTCTCGTGATCCGTCAGGCGCAGGGCAAGGAAGGCGCCATGCCGGTCGAGGGACCACTGATCTTCGACGAAGACCGCCTTGATGCTCGTGTCTTCGTCGAACCCGGAACCGAAAGACAGCGACTCCGCATTCTCTTCGACGAGATAGATGCCGCCGATCCAGCGATGATTGCCGCGGTTGAGGCCGACCTGCCAGTCCAGCGCATTGCGCGAGGACTCGACGAAATCGGCGGACTGGTTCTGCGAGATTTCGTCGATGATATGACTGGCGACCAGTTTGCTGTCGACGTTCTCGCGGAATTCCGTTTGCAATTCCAGCGCGGTGCTCTCATTCCGGAAGTCCTGGTCCAGCGGCGCAAGCAGAAAATCGAAATATTCCGTCTTGCCGGCGGCGCGCCAGTGGCGCGCGCTCAGATAACTCGAACCGAGGCGCTTGCCGGCGTAGATATTAGCCGACAGATTCCTGAAGCCGCGGTCCGTTTCGCTGGCGGTGCTGGACGGAAAGCCGTCGGTGTTCTGCCAGTTGAGTGCGACGCCGACATCGGCATCTGCATCGCGTTTGCCGGCAGCGACGGATGCCGAGCGTGTGTCGAAGCTGCCGCCGCCGATCGCGCCTTCGAAAAACACGCGGTCGTTCCGGCGGGTGATGATGTTGATGACTCCGCCGATGGCGTCGGTGCCGAACAGTGCCGATCGCGCCCCTTTCACTATTTCTATGCGTTCGATGACTTCGGGCGCTATGTTCTGGACCGCGGCGCCGCCCACAGTGCCGGGATTGATGCGCACCCCATCGATCAACACCAGAGTATGGTTGCTCTCCGTGCCGCGCAGGAACAGCGACGTCGACTGCCCCGGGCCTCCGTGACGTCCGATGTCGACGCCGGCTTCGAAACGCAGCAGTTCCGCCAGGTCCGATGCGAGCGACTGCTCGATGTCCTGTCGCGTAATGACCGTCACCGGAACGATCGCGTCGGTAACGGGTATGGCAGAACGCGTTGCCGTGACGATGATGTTGTCTTCGGGATCCGGCTGTTGTGCGCCGACTGCAAGCGAAAACAGGATCAGAAACGCAGAGAGCGCTCCGGTGGCAGGTATCTGCATATCGTCCCCCAGGCGTGCCGCCCGCACGCAATTCACATCACAAGAACCTGTGACAGCGCTTCAAGGCATAAGGGACCGCAGATCGAGGCACGCTCGAAGTCACGTCCAGATTACGCCCGCCGCGTCATTCACGTGTACATCGGGCCGGTCTCCGGGCTTACGAGCGGACGAATTCATCTCGAGAATCATCCGGTCCATAGCGCCTTCCCGCGAACCGGAAGATTTCTTCCCGGTATTCGCAGTGGCTCCGTCTGCTCTTCTGCGACGGGGGCTAGGGATTAACTCGATCACCGTTGCGGGGGCAGCGCCGGAATGTGTACAGCGCATCGAGAGATACGCCACCGGCTTCCCGTTCACCCGAAAAAATGCCTTCTCGGGCTCACCTGATGTCGGAGCAACAATAGGATGGCCACCGTAACCTGTCAAGCGCGCGCTTGTTTTGCAGTTCGGCTGCGGCCATAGTTGCCAGGGCCTGTTAACAATTACCCGGTTGCCGCAACCCTTCGGGGCGGGGCCATTTTTCCGCAAGGCGGCGTTGTGGCTCGCTTACGTAGCGGTGCTACGCGGCGCTCGCCACGCCTTGCCTTGCGAAAAAATGGCCGCCGCTGCGGCGATCGGGTAATTGTTAACAGGCCCTGATCTCAGCCGGCCTGATGGAATGACGCGAAAGCAAAAGCACTCACCCGAACTGGAGACGGCCCTGGAAGCGGCCAGAACGGCCGGCGATATCAGTCGCAGATACTACCGAAGCAACCTGGCCGTCGAGATGAAGGCGGACCGGACGCCTGTCACGCAGGCGGACGTCGAGTGCGAAGAAGCCATACGCCGCATCATTCTGCAGCGCTTTCCGGCGCATGGTTTTTTTGGCGAAGAAACGGGGCACAGCCAGGCGGACTCGGAGTATCTCTGGCTGGTGGATCCCATCGACGGAACGAAGGGATTCGTCCGGCGGTACCCGTTTTTCTCCACGCAGATTGCCTTGATGCGCAACGGCGTGCCGATTCTCGGCGTGTCGAACGGCGTCATGTTTAAAGAACTGGCCTGGGCCGAGCAGGGACAGGGTGCCTGGCTGAACGGCGAACAGCTCCGGGTGAGCGACATCGACGATGCGTCACGCGCCGCATTATCCACAGGCAACCTGCGAACCCTTGCCTCGAGCAACGGTTGGCAGGCGCTTGGCGAGCTTGTTGCATCGGTCGACCGCATTCGCGGCTACGGCGATTTTTACCAGTACCATCTGCTCGCTGCGGGCAAGATCGATGCAGTGATCGAGTCCGACGTAAACATCCTCGATATCGCCGCACTGTCGTTGATCGTCACCGAGGCAGGCGGCGTTTTCACGGACTTGTCCGGACACCCCCCGTCGCTGGATACGACTTCCGTACTCGCCGCGAACGAGCCGCTGCACGCCGTGCTGCTGCAACGCCTGAGAAATTGGCAAGGCGCGTAGGCCATCGTAGGCGACCACGCGGCGAGTTCGACAGCGCGATTCGCACTCGCCCCGCACAACGGGCTCCCGCGGTGCCGGTAGCACCGGCTCGGGAATTTCGCCCCCTCATCGCGTAAGCTTCCGAAACGCTGGCAGCCGGCGCCATCCATTTGCGCTTTGCCGGTACACTTCTGTACACGCCCTGAACCCGCAGCGGAGATTTACGGTGAATGGAGACAGCAGTCTTGCGCTCTTTTGCGATTTTGAAAATATCGCCCTGGGCGTGCGAGATACAAACTATGTGAGGCTGGAGATCCAGCCCATCCTGGAGCGACTTCTGCTGAAAGGCAGTATCGTGGCGAAAAAAGCTTACTGCGACTGGGATCGTTACAAGGAATTCAAGGCTGCGATGCATGAGGCTGCGTTCGAGCTGATCGAGATTCCGCATGTCAGCATGTCGGGCAAAAACTCGGCGGACATCCGCATGGTCGTCGACGCTCTCGATCTCTGCTATACGAAAGACCACATCGATACCTTTGTCATCATTTCCGGCGATTCGGATTTTTCACCCCTCGTCAGCAAGCTGCGGGAGAATGCCAAAACCGTCATCGGTGTCGGTGTGAAAAACTCGACATCCGACCTGTTGATCAGCAATTGCGACGAGTTTATTTTTTACGATGAGCTGATGGTGGGCCGCGAGGCTTCAAAAAAGCGCCAGCGCAGCAGGCCGCGGACAAAAAAATCCCAGCGAAGCAAGAAATCGGAAGCTCCCAGGCCGCAGGAGGACCCGGCGCAGGAGGCGATCAACCTGGTGCTGGAAACCATCGAAGCGCTCTATGCGGAGCGAGGCGACAGTACCAAGCTGTGGGGCTCGATGATCAAGCAGACCCTGAAGCGCCGGCGTCCGGGCTTCAACGAGTCTTCCTTCGGCTTCGGTTCCTTCAGCGAGCTTCTGGAGGAAGCGCAGGCGCGCAAGCTGCTGGAGCTGGAGCTGGACGAGAAATCCGGCGGGTACATAATCCGAAGAGTCCCCGACGCCGGCTGATCGCGGTTTCCGCTGGCACTCGGAGTCGCCATGCGGAGGAGTTCGTTCAGGATCGTCAGAGTCCTCCGCATGGCGGAGACGTACTGTCACTGCTGGTTGCCATGAAGATGTCGCGATCGCGCCAGCGAATGGCCTCCATCTTCGTCCCGTAGAGTTCGGTCAGGCGCTGTTCGTCGAGAACGGATGCGGTGTCGCCGATTTCCCAGCGACCGTCACCGTATAGTAGCAGGCATCGGTTTGCGAAGCGCACCGCAAGATTGACATCATGCAGATTGGCGATGACCGCCGAACCCTCCTGCGCCTGGTCGGCGAAAACCTCCAGCACGTCCAGCTGGTGCTGCGGGTCCAGGTGGTTCGTTGGTTCGTCGAGCAGATAAATTCCGGTCGCCTGCGTCAGTACCTGCGCTATGGCGACCCGTCGCCGCTCGCCGCCGGACAGCGTGCTGATGTCGCGCGCAGAAAATTCCGCCAGATCGACCTGTTCCAGTGACTGCCGCGCGATCTCCCGGTCGGCGGCCGATTCCAGTTCGAAAGCGCCGATGTGCGGATGCCTGCCGATCATAACCGTCTCGAGCACGGTCGTCGGGAAAACGTCTTCGACGTATTGCGGCAGGAGAGCCAGGCGTCGAGCCACGTGTTGCCGTTTCAGGGAAGCAAGCGGCATCCCGTTCAGTTCGACGTGTCCTCCGTCGGCCGTCAGGAGGCCGGCGATGGTGTGCATGGTCAGGGTTTTGCCGGCGCCGTTTTGCCCCAGCACGGCGAGAAAATCGCCGTCCGCGACTTCCATGTCGAGAGCATCGACAAGCGTCCGACCCGGAACCCTGATCGTAAGGCTGTGGCAGGAAACGGCGGCGGTCGTCGGCATCGCGACAGATTAGCCTGAACATCCGGCCGTTGGCTATTCGCCGGCGGCTATTCGCCAGTGGCTATTCCGTCAGGCGTACTTCCCTCGCCGTATCCGTGCCGATTACGACGTAGCGCAGGCTTTCTGGAACGATCGCCTCGTGCTCGGAGCGCGCGATGCGTCCGCCCATGATCTCCGCATAGCGCTGCGGCAGAAGCGGCGTTCGTTCCGGTTCCGCGTAACCGGATGGATAGCGTGGTAACCCGTTGGCGGGCTCGTACTTGTCGGTTGCGCCCAGCGTATGCAAAAACTCGTGTGCAATGACGACATTGTTCATCTGGGTGTGGCGGCTGTCCGCAAAAGCGTTGACGATGCCGACCATGCCTTTTTGCAAGCCGACGGAATTCTCGAGCATGAACGTCCCTTGCGGCTCGTGATAACGCACGAACATGCGTACATCCGGCGGCGGGTCGTCCTGATCTTTCGCCACCTGGCGCGCCCACCAGCGCATCTTGAGACTCCACAGCATGATCTGCGACCACCCGGGCGAATCGGCAAGAGGCGGCGGTTGCTCTGGCACCGGCCGGCCAAGCTCCATTCGCACCGGCCGCTCGAGACTGTGACCGTACTTACGGATTTCCCGCTCGACAAACGTCTCAATGCTTTCGAAGTCGCGAAGTTCCAGCGATGCGATGTAACGTTCGCTCGCGTCGCTGCCGTCGCCGTTTACGGGATAGATCTTGACCCACAGACTGTTGTTCCAGTCGGTGCTGCGCGCCTGCGTCAGCCAGGTGCTGACGGACACGAAGACCAGAACCAGCAACAGCAGTGAGATGCGTATGGTTTTGAACACGGGTTTTTCTCAATCGGCGAGCGGCGCGACCCGAACCTTGCTCGCCTGCTCGAAGGCGTAGGCTATTTCAATCAACCCACGCTCGCTGAACGCCGCGCCGATAAAGGAAACGCCCACGGGCAGTCCGAATATATAGCCGGCTGGAACGGTAATGCTCGGATACCCGGAAACTGCTGCGAACGATGAACTCCCGGTGCTGAAGTGATCGCTGTTGATGTGATCCGTCATCCACGCCGGCCCGTTCGAAGGGGCGATGAGCGCGTCCAGATCATGTGTTGCGAGCGCTTGATCGATGCCATCCCGCGCAATGCGCTTGCTCAATTCGAGTGCGTCACGGTACTCGGCGTCGGTCAAGGGACCTTTGCCTTGCGCAAGCTCCATGATCTCCTGGCCAAAAAAAGGCATCACAGTCTCGGCATGTTCCTCGTTGAAAGCAATGATTGCCTCGAGCGAGTCGAGCGGCGCGCCGGAAGATGCGAGATAACGGTTCAGATCGTCCTTGAACTCGTAAAGCAACACCTCGTACTCCGCATCGCCCATCCCTTCGGTATCGATTTCCACCGGATCGACGATCTCGGCGCCGTTCGCGGCGAGGGTCGCCGCGGTTTCATCCAGGATCGCTTCAATGCGTTTGTCGCTTCCGGCGCCGGAATAAGTTCGCAAGACGCCGATTCGTTTTCCCCTCAGCGCGTCTTCCCTCAGGTCGGCCGTGTAGTCCGGTACAGAATCCGGGCGATCGCGCGCAGCCGGGTCCGACGGGTCCCGGGCCGCTACCGCAGCGAGCGCCAAAGCAGCGTCTCGCACCGTTCGCGCCATCGGTCCGGCGGTGTCCTGGCTGTGCGCAATGGGAATGATGCCATCGCGGCTGACCAGTCCGAGCGTCGGTTTGATACCGACGATGCCGTTGATCGAAGCCGGGCAGATAACCGATCCATCGGTTTCCGTGCCGATCGCAAGCACAGTCAGATTTGCGGAAACGGCAACGGCGGAACCGCTCGACGATCCGCAGGGATTGCGCAGTGGGTCGTAAGGATTCTTCGTCTGTCCGCCAATGCTGCTCCAGCCGCTCGACGATTGGGTCGAGCGAAAGTTTGCCCATTCGCTCAAGTTGGCCTTGGCGAGAACGATTGCACCCTCCTCACGAAGGCGTTCGACGAGAAATGCGTCGTCGGGCGCACGATGCTCAGCGAGAGCGAGCGAACCGGCGGTGGTCGCCATTTTGTCTCCGGTGTCGATGTTTGCTTTCAGCACCACCGGGATGCCGTGCAGCGGTCCGCGCGGCCCCGAGCGGCGGCGTTCCTCATCCAGCGCATCCGCAATTGCCAACGCATCCGGATTCAGCTCGATAATCGAAGAAAGCGCGGGCCCCGCCCGGTCGATCGCCTCAATCCTCCGCAGGTAATAGCGAACGAGTTCGCGCGAACTGACATCGCCTCGCTGCATTGACTCCTGCAACGCGGCGACATCGTACTCCTGGAAGTCTTGCTGGCTTAAGGCTGCGCATGCGGACAGCGCCAGCGTGCACAAAAAGATTGTGAGGCTTTTCACCGTTCGAACTCCGGCAGCGGGTGCTGCCGAGAGCCTAAGTCGGGGGCCGAAAGGGCGCAAGAGAAGCCGGCCGGCGCCACCGTCGCCAAGCCCGCCACAGGCACCGGCCCCATAAATAAAAACCCCGCGGCTGATGAGGCGGCGGGGCTAATGACTCTTTTTATTATTAAGAGGCAACTGAATGCGGTAAGCCAGATACAGACATGTTGTTATTGTTATTGGATCTGGATCTTTTTGTTTTTTTAGTTATTGTTCTTCTGGCGTCTAAATCCTGTTTGTATCAGATTTTCCGGCTACCGCGCCCAGTTGCACTTCGCTTGGGCAGCACTATCAAAGCAAGAGCTGTGCCACTACCCGTTTTTTACATTTATTTCAATGACTTGAGAGCAAACGTCACGAGATCGAGTTAAGATTTCCCGCGTCCTTGTAAATGTTTCCGACAATCGGGCGCGCTTGTACATAATCGGGTTGTAAACCCAAAACTGCACAAACTGCTGAATTTTATGGGCTTTCCGTCAGAGCGCCGCCGCGGCCCGGGCGACGGCCCGGGGGCCGTTTGGCCGTCCGCGCGTTTAGCTTCGTCGCCAAACGGCGACAGTCCCTTACGCGCCGGACGTTGTCAAATTATTCGACACCTGCTGCCGCGCCGCCTTGCTCCAGCAGGCGCACGAGGCTGTGGAAGCGGCCGTTGCGGACCACGGCGACGATGTCGAGTGCGTCGGCAACCTGCTTCGTGGGATCCCCGGCTACCAAAACCAGGTCGGCCAGTGCTCCGGGCACGATCCGACCCAGTTGCTTGTCCAGGCCAAGAGCATCGCCGGCATTGGCTCCGGCAGCCATCAGAACCTGCTCGCCGCTCATACCTGCAGCAGCGAGAGCGCGCATCTCCGCGTGCAGGGCGAGCCCGGCCGGCAATCCGTTCGGCCCGCTGCCGATAACAACCGACGATGCGCCGCTCAAGTCCGGTACTGCCGACAGGCGGCGGGGCGGATGGCCCCGCGTGCCCGACAAATGCGGGAACGCCTGCGCCTGTCGTGACTGAAACAGTCGATCGAGCCCCGGCGTCGCGGCGTCAGCAAGCGCCGAAACGAGCGCTGTGGGTCCTGCTCCCGCGGCAATCTGTACATCCTGATAGCGCCGACCCAGCGGCGACGCCGGCAGCGTTTCCGCGCCAAGTAACAGGTCCGCGTTGACGGCGAGCCCGACACTCCAGCTTTCGGCCAGTATCGGCAGAGTCATTGGCCAGTCACCTGCGCCCTTGCGGCCGCCGCCCGAGGGGACGCCGGACGCCGGAACAGTCAGCAGAGACAGGCGATGCGGACGCTGGTCGACTTCTGCGGCGCCGAGCGGCGCGACCGCAAGCAGCCTCGGACCGGGGCTCTCGGCCGTTTCCCAGAGGGCGGGATCGAAGGCGTGGGGACTACTTGCAACGACGGTTGTCACTCCGTAACTCAGCAGCGCCAGTCCGAGCTCGCGAGGATCGGCCCCCGGCAGGGCCGCATAGACGTCGATAAAGCCCGGGACCATGGTGGCGTCGCCGAGATCGAGCACGGTCGCGTCCTCCCATTCGCGGCGGTACTCGACCGCCTCGATCCTTCCGCCGTCTATGAGGACATCCATCTCGCTTCGATAGCCGGAATGGACGCCATCGAACAGGCGGCCGGCGCGGATGACCAGCCGCTCGCCGGATGGAGAAACAATCGGCAATTCCTGCGCCGCAGTCCGTTCGGCGGACGCTTCGGCCGATACGGCAGCGTCCGGACGGGGACGGCTCACCTCTGCCCTGAACGGCACGACGGCGGCTTTCCATTCGTTGAACCCGCGACGCTTGATGACGCCATCGGCGGTATAGATGAAATTCAGCCGGTCGCGCCAACTGACCGGCGAGAGGAAAAAGTCCTGGTTCGCCGCGACCGGGCGGACAAGCGGCGGGTCCGCCAGGATGACCATCTGCAGTTCGTATTTGCCGCCTTCGCGACGCAGAAAGGTGAGGAGGCTTCCGTCGGGTCGCCAGGAGGGGGCGGCGAGCGGTGCCTCCGACACCACCAGATCCTGTTCCGCCTGCCCGTGCCGCCGCAATACCAGCCGCCAGCGACCGTCATGTCGACGAACAAACGCAAGGTTGCGGCCGTCGGCGGACCACGCGGGGTCGCTCTCGTCGCCCGGGTGTCCGCTCACGCGCCAGGCGAGGCCGGTCGGCAGATGCATCTCCCAGATGTCGAAACCGCTGTCGCCGCGCTCCGAGGAAAAAGCGATGCGCTGTCCGGAGGGATGCCACGCCGGGTGCTGATCGAAGTGAGGTCCCTCGCTCAGCTCCGTCGAGGTGGAGCTCGGGAGGTCCAGCATCGAGATGCGGCCGCCGAGCGCCGAGCTCGTCTGGTACACGATCCTGTCACCGTCCGGCGACCATCTCGGGCGCGCCGCCGGCTGCAGACCGTTGCTTACACGTTCCGCCGCTCCCCCGCCCGGAGGCAGGAGCCAGAGACTCCCCAGCAGGTCCATCACAAGGCGCCCGTCCGCGGGCGAGACGTCCGCCGACAGGTTAGTGCCTTGCGACAAGGTGATCTGGGCCGGTGCGGCCGGCGCCGCGAGCGACAACAGGAGCAACAGCGGCAATCGTGCGAGCGCGACAGAGAACTTTCGCACGGCGAAATCAGCCACAGTCAACCTGCAGCGACAGCAACTGTTCCCCGTCGGTCTCGAACGTCACCTGCATCGGCTGACAACAGACCTGGCAATCTTCCACGTAGGACTGATCGCCGCCGGAGAGGTCCACGACAATGCTCATGGATTCGGCGCACCAGGGACAGCTTATGCGGCGTTCGAGAATTCCGGGAACCATCGCAGGTAGTTACGGCTGCAGCCGCGCGCCGCTCCACGGCGATACGACAAAGCTGTGTTCGTCGGCACGGATGAGGTCGCGTTTCCACGCGGCCCGATCGTGAATCCTGTCTTTGCCCTCCACCCAGAGTTCGATGGCGCTCGCCCAGATTCTGACACCGCCCCAGTGCGGTGGGCGCGGGATCGGCGGCGCGGCGTCAGCCAGTGCCTGCTCACCAGCGTCCAGATTTATGCCCAGTTGTGCGGCGCGTTGTTTCAGCTGTTGCACAAGCGCATGCCGGGACGGGATCGCCGTGCTCTGATCGCTGGCCCAGGCGCCAAGCTGACTCCCGCGGTCGCGGGTGGCGAAGTAGGCGTCGCTTTCTTCTGCCGGAGATCGCACCGCAAGCCCCTCGAGCCGGATCTGCAGGCCGAGATTGTCCCAGTAAAAGACGGCGGCAACTTTCGGATTCTCGATCAGCTCCAGCCCTTTGCGCGAGCGGTAATTGGTGTAAAAAACCAGGTAGCCGGGATCGGGCACGAACAATTTGCAAAGCACGACGCGCGCGGAAGGCTGCCCGTCCGCTCCGGCGCTCGCCAGCGTCATCGAATTGGAATTGCGAACCCCGGCGTTCGCCATCGCCTCCTTGAGCCACGCGTCGGCAAAATGCATGGGATCCGCAGGCAATTCGTCCGGAAGACGATCTGTAAAGCGCAACTCGTTCAATGCCTGCCTCCGCACAGCCGGGCGCCCGCGGGCGCGGGCAGTTACGCGGCAGAGTAGCAGACGGCGTTTGCTCCATCATCATCCGGTATGTCACTGTGAGACGAAGGTCGCACCTTCGCGTCTGGGGTCGGCGCCGGCCCTGAATCCATCGCGCTCGTCGAAGAGGGCGACCCCGACGCCGCCGAAATACATGCCGATCTCCGGATACGGCGTCACGGTCATGCCCTCGGGAGGCGTGAACGCCAGTCCCGGCTCGAGCGCAACGTTCATGCCTGTCGCGGTGGCCCGCACGTGCATCCGCGGGTGCGCGATCGCCTCGTCCAGGTCGAGGCCCATCGATATGAAATTCACCAGGAACTGATGCAACGCGGTGGTGATGCGATCGGCCCCGGGCGTGCCGATTGCGAGCACGCTGCCGGACCGGCGTGCAACGGTGGGCGCCATGTTCGATGGCAGCCTTTCGCCGGGCGTCAGCGTCTCCGGCGCGCGGCGGTTCAGTTCCAGTTCTCCCAGGCAGTTGTTGAGCCACAGCCCGGTCCCTGCGGGCATTTCCCCGGAGCCGTAACCGGTCGAGGCGGTGATGGCGCAGGCGAGGCCGGACGCGTCGACGGCGGAAGTATGAACGGTGGATGCCGATGCATATGCGCTGACCAATCTGCCGCTTCGCGCCATTTCCAGCAGCTGTTCGGCATCGCGCGGGATGTCGGCGCTCTGGTCGAGCTTGTCCCTGCGAAACGCCAGCGCCGCGCGCTGCACGCGCGCGAGATGTTCGAGCGCCGCCTCGTCCCAGCGGCTGATCCTGCGTTCGCTGAACGCAATCAGCATTGCGGCGAGAATCGCGCCGCCGATAGCCGGCGGCGGATTGGTGGCGACCTCCCAGGCGTCGAGATCGACCCGCAGACAATCGCGGACAATCGCTTTGTATTGCCGCAGATCCTCGACGGTCAGCAGACCTCCACCGTCCTGTACGTGCGCCGCAATACTCTCCGCGATCTCCCCTTGGTAAAAAACGCGGCTTCCTTCCGTGGCTATAGCCGCGAGCGAATCGGCGAGATGAGGCACCCGGATGTTGCTGCCGATTTCCCGTAACGAACCGTCTGCATGATGCAGCGCCGCGAAGCCATCCGGACTTCGCCCGAAGACCGGCGTGCCGGAGTAACGAAGATAAAAATGACAGGCAGAAGGCATCGGAAAACCTTCCCGGGTCGCGCGGATGCTGGGTGCCAGCAACCGCGGCCAGGAGGCGGCGCCAAATCTTTTCCAGCCCGCCTCGAGAGCCGCAAGCGCACCGGGCACGGCGACGGAGGCCGCGCCGACCACCGTGTCGACGCCGCCGCCATAACCGAGATGCACCGGCGTGCCCGGCCGGGTTTCTCCCGCAGCTGTGCCCATGCCGGGTACCGTGACGTTGCCGTCGATGGTGACGGGCGAAGAGCCGGCGGGCCAGACCGTGACGTAGGCGCCGCCCGCCAGCGCGCAGACGCCCGGTTGCGTATTCATGGTCATGAGAGCCGCCGCGATCGCGCAGTCAACTGCGTTTCCGCCGAGTTCGGCGAGTTCGGATGCTGCGTCTGTGGCGAGCCGGGACGAGCTGGCGACCGCGACCCGGGTCATCCGCGACTAGAAGTGCACGACCGAGCGGATGCTCTTGCCTTCGTGCATCAGGTCGAAAGCCTTGTTGATGTCTTCCAGCGGCATCGTGTGGGTAATGAATTCGTCGACCTTGATCTCGCCGTTCATGTACTGGTCGACCATGCCCGGTAACTGAGAACGGCCTTTGCAGCCGCCGAAAGCCGTGCCACGCCATACGCGACCGGTAACGAGTTGAAACGGACGCGTCGAAATTTCCTGGCCTGCGCCGGCGACGCCCACGATGACGGACTGCCCCCAGCCCTTGTGGCAGCACTCGAGCGCCGCGCGCATCAGTTTGACGTTACCGACGCATTCGAAGGAGTAATCCACGCCGCCATCCGTCATATCGACGATGACCTCCTGAATCGGGGCGTCGTGGTCTTTCGGATTGACCGTGTCGGTCGCGCCCATCTGTCTCGCCAGCTCGAACTTCGCCGGATTGATGTCAATCGCAATGATGCGGCTGGCCTTGGCCATCGACGCGCCCTGTATTGCGCTCAAGCCGACGCCGCCGAGCCCGAAAACGGCCACGGTCGCGCCCGGCTCGACTTTCGCCGTGTTCAATACGGCGCCGATTCCGGTGGTGATGCCGCATCCGAGCAGACATACCTTTTCCAGGGGCGCTTCCGCGCCGATTCTGGCAACGGCGATCTCCGGCAACACCGTGTGCTCGCTGAACGTCGAGGTACCCATATAGTGGAATATATCCTTGCCGCCTTTCGAGAATCGGGAGGTGCCGTCCGGCATGAGTCCCTTGCCCTGCGTCGCACGGATGGCCTGGCAGAGATTGGTCTTGCCCGAAGTGCAGAACTTGCATTTGCCGCACTCCGGGGTGTAAAGAGGAATGACGTGATCGCCGACCTTCACGCTCTGCACGCCCGCTCCGACTTCTTCGACCACAGCGCCGCCTTCGTGGCCCAAAACGGCGGGAAAGATGCCTTCCGGATCTTCGCCGGACAAGGTGAACGCGTCGGTATGGCAGACGCCGGTTGCCACGTTTCGCAGCAACACCTCGCCAGCTTTCGGCCCGTCGAGGTCAATAGTTTCGATTTCGAGAGGTTTGCCTGCTTCCCAGGCTACAGCGGCGCGAGTCTTCATTATCAAGTATCCCGGTGGTTGGATTTTGAAGTGAATCTGCTGTCGTCTCCAGCGAAAGTTTCGCACGATTGCCGCGCCGAGGGTAGGGGCTTCGTTGCCGCATTTATGGCTCGAATGCACGCGTGCCGGCCGGAACGGTTACAAGAGAAAGCGTGTGCCGAGGCGCAGCAGCGCTTGGCGTTCGTCGTCGCGCTCCTGTAAAACGGCGGAGAGAAGCGCAACAAGGCTGTCGTGCAGTCAATGAACCTGAATGAACTTAGAGACGAGCTGTCGTCGCTCGATCGGCGCCTGCTCGAACTTGTCGCCGAGCGCCAGCGGGTGGTCGGTGAGATCGGCCGCAACAAACTTACAACCGGACGCGCAACCCGCGATTACGAGCGGGAAAAGGTCGTGCTGGAGATGGCTCGCGATCATGCGCGTTCACTCGCGCTCGATCCGAATCTTGCCGAAAGCATCATCCATTCGCTCATTCATGCGTCGCTTACGAGTCAGGAGCGGGAACGTGTTGCCGCCGAAGGCAAGGGCAACGGCCGCAAGGCGCTGGTTATCGGCGGCGCCGGTAAAATGGGAGGCTGGTTTGTCGATTTTTTTGCGTCGCAGGGCTACGGCACGATCATTGCCGACCGCTTTGCAGCGCCCGGCCCGGCAGGCTTTCGCGACTGGAGGGACGCCGGTGTCGATTACGACGTGATCGTCGTGGCGACGCCGCTCGCGGTTTCGGGGCAGATCCTGACGGACCTGGCGGCGCTGCGGCCCCACGGCCTCATTTTCGACATTGGTTCGCTGAAAACGCCGCTGCGCTCCGGGCTCGAGGCGCTCGCCGACGCGAAATGCAGCGTCGCTTCCCTGCATCCGATGTTCGGGCCGGACACCGAACTCCTCTCCGGCCGGCACCTGATCTTCGTAGACGCCGGTTCGCCGGAAGCCACGTCGAAGGCCAAGGAACTGTTTGCGTCGACGATGGTGGAGCAGATGGACATGGGACTGGAGGATCACGATCGCCTGATAGCCTATGTCCTCGGACTCTCTCATGCCCTGAACATCGCGTTTTTCACGGCCCTCGCGGAGAGTGGCGAAGCGGCGCCGAAACTCGCCAGGCTGTCGTCGACCACGTTCGATGCGCAACTCCTCGTAGCGGCGGCGGTGGCACAGGACAATCCGCATCTTTATTTCGAAATTCAGAATCTCAATGAATTCGGTCTCGGACCGCTGGACGCGCTGTGCGAGGCCGTCACGCGAATTCGTGAGCTGGTTGCCGGCGGCGACGAGCGCGCTTTCGTCCGCATGATGGAACAGGGCCGCGAATACCTGGCGACCAGACGTTGATGGCGCAGGTGCGTTCCATCCGTCGGCTTTATTCCCCGTCCGAGCCGCATGCAGTAAGTGCCGCCCTGTCGGGCGACGTGGCCGGGTCTTTTTGGTAAAAGGCGGACATTGGGCAAAGTCCGGATTAACCATGGGTTCTTACGAAGAGCTGTCCGCGGAGCTCACTCGCGCTCGCAGAACACTCAGCCAGCTGACCAAACAGGTCGCGACGAATACGAGGATTCTCCAGGTTTCGCAGCGACGCGAGCTGGACCTGCTGCAGGCGGAGGATTTGCCTGCGCTGTTGCGGCAGATTCTCTTTGGGCTCGCGCAAAGCTATCGGCTCGAGACGGTCACACTGGTGCTGTGCGATCCAGATCACGACGTACGCCATTTGTTGATGGCTGCCGGCAGCCGCGAGGAGGATTTGCCGGGTTTGCAGTTCGTGGAGTCGTTGTCGGGCCTCGCGCCGCAGTACGTTGCATTCCGAAGACCCTGGCTCGGGCCCTACCGGGGATCGGATCATCAGCTGCTCTTTCCGAATGCGCGCGATCTGGCGAGCATTGCCATACTGCCGCTGACGCACAAAGGCACGTTACTCGGCAGCATCAATTTCGGCAGCGCGGACGCAAGCCGCTTTACTCGAACGCACGCGACGGATTTTTTTGCCCATCTCGGCAGCATCGCCTCCTTCGCACTTGAAAATGCCGTTAACCGCGCCCGCCTTCTGCGAAGCGGTTTCACCGACGTGCTCACGGGCTGGCATAACCGCCGCTATCTTCAGGTGCGCTTGAGCGAGGAACTCGCCAGGGCGCGGCGGGAGGGCTCGAACCTCGTGTGCCTGATGCTCGATCTCGATCACTTCAAGCAGGTCAACGATACTTACGGGCACGCGGCGGGCGACGCGGTGCTGCGCGAACTGTCGCAGCGGATCGAGTCGCAGGTCCGCGGAAGCGATGTTGCCGCGCGCTATGGCGGTGAGGAATTCGTCATTCTGCTGCCACACACGGACGTGGCGGCCGGAAAGTTGCTGGCCGAACGCATCCGGCAGATCGTGTCGGCGACCCCGGTGGTTTTCCGCGACGGCAACGAGCGCACCATTACCGCGTCCATCGGCATCGCCTGCGCCTCGCCCGGCGAAGCCGATGCCGACCTGGAAGCGCTCGGCGGCAGCCTGCTCGCGAAGGCGGACGTTGCGCTGTACAGCGCCAAGTCGGCCGGCCGCAACCGCACAGTGATCAGCGCCGACGGGGAGAACGGCCGGCGGTCAGAGGGACGGGCAGGCTGATAGCTGCGATCCGCTGCTCCATCCGCAGATACGGTGCCTGTCCCTCTACCGACTGTCCCTCTGCTTGCTGACTCCCCATCCCTGGCCCGCTTGGCCGCCAGACCGGCCATATGTGATAATGAGACGCATTATCATTAGAGCCGGACGGCCTTGCCCGCCGGGCAAGGAGAGGAATGGTGAATATGCGAGATGCACGATGCATACGGCCGAAGCTGCTGCTCGTCACCCTCATGCTGCTGAATGCTTGCGGCGGCGACCCGCCGGGCCCTGCGCAGAGCAGCGACAGGTCGGAGGGCGAGCAGCGTGGCGCCCCGGACACCGTTGTCGTCTACTCCGCACGCGCCGAGCAATTGATCAAGCCGATCTTCGACGCTTACACGGCCGAAACGGGCGTGCGGATCGAATACACCACCGACAGCGAACAGCCGCTCATTCAAAAGCTGCTGGCCGAGGGTGAGACTACACCCGCAGATCTGCTGATGACGGTAGACGCGGGCAACCTGTGGTATGCCGCGGAACAGGGCACTCTGCGTCCGGTCCGGTCCGAGGTCCTCGAGGCGAACATTCCCCGGCATCTGCGCGACCCGAACAACAGGTGGTTCGCGCTCTCTGTACGCGCGCGCACGATCGTTTACGACACCCGCGACGTCGAACCTTCGGAGCTCACGGACTACAACGGCCTCGCCGACGAAAAGTGGAAAGGCAGGCTCTGCTTGCGGACTTCGGAGAAGGTTTACAACCAGTCACTCGTAGCAATGCTCATCGCCGAGTACGGAGAAGAACAGACCGAAAAAACAGTACGTGGCTGGATCGAGAATCTGGCGACGGACGTGTTCTCGAACGACACCAACCTGCTCGAGGCCATTGCAGCCGGGCAGTGCGACATTGGGGTTGTGAATACCTACTACTTCGGCCGCCTGCAAAAGGAACGGCCGGACATTCCGATCGGCGTGTTCTGGCCGTCCGCGGAAACCGGGGGTGTGCACGTCAACATCTCCGGAGCCGGCGTGACCCTACACGCGGGAAATCCGGATGGCGCAATAGCGCTGCTGGAATGGATGTCATCGGGGACGGCGCAGGAACTGTTCGGCGGTGAAAACATGGAATATCCGGCGAATCCGAAGGTTGAACCGCATCCGCTGGTGGCCGCGTGGGGAACGTTCGATCCCAGTCCGAGGAACGTGGCGGAGGCCGGGACTTATCAGGCGGAGGCGGTCAAGCTGATGGACAGGGCCGGCTACCGCTGAGTTCACAGCCGGTCATGCAGGCTACCGGCACCGTCGTTCCGCGAAACAGGCCACGCTCCCGCCGCGCCGTCGTGCCCGGGCTGGTCGTCTGGCTCGTAGCAATCATCGCGGCGCTGCCCCTGGCCGTTGCGTTGCTGTCTTTTTTTTCAGACTCCGCAGACGTATGGCCACACCTCGCTCGCTATGTGCTGCCGGAAGCGCTCGGCAACACGATCGGGCTGGTGCTGGGCGTAGCGATCGGCACCTCCGTGCTTGGCACCTCGCTGGCGTGGTTCGCGGCCTCATCCGAGTTTCCTGGCCGCCGGTTTTTCAACTGGGCGCTGCTGTTGCCGATGGCGATTCCCGGATACGTTCTCGGCTTTGCATTTGCGGCGTTTTTCGAATTCACAGGACCGGTGCAGAGCGCCTGGCGCAGCGTCTTCGGCTCCTCGCAATACTTTCCGGACATCGGAGCTCGAGGCGCTTCCATTGCCACTCTGACCCTGGTGCTTTACCCATATGTATTTCTGATCGTTCGCGAGGCGTTTGGCGCGCAGGGAGTACGCGGACTGGAAGTTGCGCGCAGTTTCGGTTACCGGCCGTTGCAGGCGTTTTTCAGAGTGACCTTGCCAATGGCGCGTCCATCGCTGGTCGCGGGCGTCAGCCTGGCAGCGATGGAGTGCCTTGCCGACTTCGGCACCGTAAAGCTGTTCAACTACACCACATTCACGACAGCGATCTATCGCGCCTGGTATGGCCTCTTTTCACTGCAGTCGGCGCTGCAACTGTCTCTCGTGCTGGTCACGCTCGTCCTGCTGGCGCTATTGCTCGAACGGCGCTTTCGCGGCAAATCGCGATACACGCCGCCCGGCTCCATGAGGCAACGGCGCATCGTCCTGTCGCCGGCGCGTGCAGCCGGCGTCACGCTTTATTGTGCAACTGTGCTCTTCATCGCATTCGGCCTGCCGGTCTCCCTGATCGTCTTCTGGAGCGTCGAGAATTTCGCCGCCGAGTTTGACGCGGGGTATTCGCAGCTCGCTCTGAACACTCTGATGCTGGCAACGGGCGCGGCGGCAATGATCACCGCCGTTGCGGTTCTTCTCAGCGTCGCCGTGCGGCGTTCGCCAAGTGTGCTGAACAGGAGTCTGACGCGGGTGGCGACACTCGGGTACGCGATCCCGGGCACCGTGCTGGCGGTGGGATTTTTCGTTCCTGTCGCGTGGCTCAGCCGGATCGTCAACAGCATCATCAGCGATTCCGGGACCGTCATTGCGTTGCAGAGCGGCCTGGCAGTGATTTTCCTCGCGTACCTCGCGCGCTATCTTGCCGTGGCGCACAGCCCGGTGGACGGGGCGCTTCTTCGCATCCGGCCCGGAGTCGAGGAAGCCGCGAGGGGCATGGGCGTGTCGGGCTTGCGCTTGCTGGGCCGTGTCCACCTGCCTATCCTGCGTCCCGCAATTCTGACTGCACTGCTGCTGGTATTCGTCGACATTATGAAGGAGCTGCCGATCACACTCATGACCCGGCCGTTCGGCTGGGACACGCTGGCGGTCAAGGTCTTTCAGTTGACGACGGAAGGTGAGTGGCATCGGGCGGCTTTGCCGGCGCTGGCCATTGTCGTCGCAGGCCTGTTGCCGGTCGTGATTCTCAGCAGGGAACGGCGCTGATGCTCACGGTAGAAAACGTCGTTTGCAGCTACGGCGCGGAAACGGTACTGGACGGCTTGTCGTTCAAGCTGCAGCGCGGCCATATCGGTTGTATCCTCGGCCCGAGCGGCAGTGGCAAAACAACCTTGCTGCGCTGTATCGCCGGTTTCGAGCCGGTAAACGCGGGCAGGATTGTTTCCGCCGGCGTCGTACAGAGTTCCGTTGAGCAATTTCTGCCGCCGGAAAAGCGCAGAATCGGCATGGTGTTTCAGGATTACGCGCTTCTTCCGCATCTCAACGCGGTGAAGAACGTCGCCTTCGGTCTGCGCGGCATGTCCGCGACGGAGCGAAAGAGCCGCGCCATGCAGTTCCTGGAAAAAGTAGGGCTTAAGGATTTCGGGAGGCGATTTCCGCATGAGCTGTCGGGCGGACAGCAACAGCGGGTGGCAATCGCCCGGGCGATGGCCCCGCAACCGGATCTGTTGCTGATGGACGAGCCGTTCTCGAATCTGGATGCAGGTTTGCGGCAAACGCTTGGCCAGGAAATGCGCGCGCTGCTCAAGTCGCTCGGTGCGACGGCGCTTATCGCCACTCACGATCACCACGATGCCTTCGCGATGTCCGACGACGCAGGAGTCCTGCACCGCGGCAAACTCTTGCAGTGGGACACCGCTTACCGCCTGTACCACCAGCCCGCGGACCGTTTCGTCGCCGAATTCGTCGGCAGAGGTGTCTGGCTGCCGGGGCGGGTGAGCGGCAGGGACTGCGTTGAAATAGAAACCGGCCGCGCGACCGGCCGGATGACCGCGGATTTTCCGGTCGGCGCGGAAGTCGATCTGCTGTTGCGGCCGGACGACGTCGTACACGACGATGACAGCGCGCTGACCGCCGAAGTCGTGCACAAGCAGTTCAAAGGCTCGGAATTCCTATATGAGCTGCGCCTGCCGAGCGGCGCGAGGCTGTTGTCGTCCGTGCCTAGCCACCACAACCACGCCGTCGGCGAAAACATCGGCATCCGCCTCGAAACGAGACACATGGTGGTCTTTCCGCGGGCGCCGTGACTCAGCCGGTGTGTCGGCTCCAGCGGCAACTGCGGCGGTTGCATCAGCCGGTGCGGCGGCTGCGGCTCATCAGGATCAGGAACAGCGGCACTCCGATGGCGGCGGTCAAAGCGCCTACCGGCAACTGCCGCGGCGCCATGATCGTGCGCGCCAGGGTATCGGCAATGACCAGCAGGCTGCCGCCCGCGAGCGCGGACGCGGGCAGCACGATGCGATGATCGCTTCCGGCAAGAAGCCGCACCAGGTGAGGAATGACCAGGCCGATGAAACCGATGACACCGACGGTTGTCACGGAAATCGCAACGGCAAGCGACGTAATCGCGAAAATTCCGAGGCGAAAGCCCGCCACCGGCAGTCCGACGATGGCCGCCTGCAATTCGCCGCGCGCCAGCACGTTGAGGTGCCTCGACGCGATCGTGCCGGCAAGAGTAACGATCGCCAGCAGCCACAGACTGCGTGACGGGGAGTAAGCGAAGCTGAGGTCGCCCATCAGCCAGAACAGCATGCCGCGCAGATTCTGGTCCGGAGTCAGGGCGAGCAGCAGAGTCGTCGCGGCGCTGAAGCCTGCTGCCAGCACCACCCCGGTCAGGAGCAGTCTCGCCGGAGCCCAGGAACCGCTGCCCTGTGCGACGGTGAACACCAGCAGCGTGGCCGCCATCGCGCCGGCGAAAGCCGCCGTGTCGACCACGACGGTACCGAGCCCGAGCATCATGGCGAGCAGTGCGGCAACCGCGGCGCCGCCGGAACTCCCCAGGATGTACGGCTCCGCCAGCGGGTTCCGCAGCAGCACCTGCATCAGTACACCGGACACCGCCAGCAAACCGCCGACGCCAAAGGCGGTTAACGCCCGCGGCATCCGCAGTTGCCACACCAGGTTCTCGATGTTTTCCGGCGCCTTGCCCGCCAGTGCATCCCAGGCGGCCGCAAATCCCACCTCGGCACTGCCCGACGCGAGGGCCGCGGCCACGGCGGCCAGCGAGATGGCCACAAGCCCGCCAAAGAGCACCCCTGACCGACGCACAATCACCCTGGATCAGCTCCTGCCTCAGTGTTTTACCGCGCCGCCACGATACCGCGCAGGTCCCGGTTACGCAGCATTCATGAAAGCAAACCCACGAACCTACGACCCCGGCACCGAACCCACGAACCTACGACTCCGGCACCGAACCTACGAACCTACGACCCCGGCACCGAACCTACGAACCTACGAACCTACGACCCCGGCACCAACCGAAGCCCACAGCGTGACCGCGCGCTTTGCCTGCTCATGGAAATGGCGGACAATCCGGCCTGTCCTATGGATATGACCGACCACATCGATTCCGACGGCTTCCGGGCGAATGTCGGCATCATCCTCGCAAATGCAGACGGGAAACTGCTGCTCGCCGGCCGCGCCGGCAACAAGGGTTGGCAATTTCCGCAAGGCGGTATGATGGTCGGGGAGACGGAAGAGGAAGCCATGTACCGGGAATTGCACGAAGAGGTCGGTCTGCGTGCCCCGGACGTGCGGATCCTCGGAGTGACGCGGGACTGGCTGCGTTACCGGCTGCCGGACAAGTATCTGCGCCGCGGCAGCAAGCCTCTGTGCATTGGTCAGAAGCAGCGCTGGTTCATGCTCAGACTGCTGGGTTCGGAAAGCCGGGTCAGCTTCGATCAGTGCGAAGCTCCGGAATTCGACCGCTGGCGCTGGGTCGACTTCTGGAAGCCGGTCAATGAGGTGATTTATTTCAAGCGCCGCGTCTACGCGAGCGCGCTGCATGAACTCGGCCCCCACGTTTATCCCGACGGCTTGCCACCGCGGCCACGCTGGTGGCCAAACCGCTGGCGAGTCGTGTTCGATAAGGATCTGGCGAGAGCCCAGGCTGGTCAGCCGCCCGGCTAAAGCGGTCTTTTCAGTACCGCGAGAAATA
>Ga0299913_10000579_pt1 | contig 23886 bp, 25 predicted proteins | sample RVTome_9_FD_201360 | JGI IMG/M metagenome (GOLD analysis project Ga0299913, IMG submission 201360) | Soil microbial communities from uranium-contaminated site in the Upper Colorado River Basin, Wyoming, United States - RVT155D38 (version 2) ... | reverse complement strand
GCGCCATGGCATGGCCACGCCCCGTGGCGGCTCACGGGACGTGGCCATGCGACCGACGGGGTCGCGGCCTCAGGGCCGGGCGGACGCCGGGATCAGCGCCTTGACGGCGGTAGGCCGGAACCCCCAGACGGTGAGGTAGATGCCGATCGAGAGCTCCCAGATGATCTCCGGGATCGTCATGACGAACTGTCCGGCGGACCCGAGCTCGAAGACGTCGAACAGGACGAGGACTCCGGAGATGCACACGAGCGGGCCCCCGATCAGGCCGAACAGCGCCAGGCGCGGCGGCATCAGGCCGGACCGGTACATCAGGTAGCCGAGCATCAGCCCGTTCCCGATGCCGACGACGAAGCCGGGCCCGAAGAGGAACGTCCAGTCCTTCACCGCGACGAGGGCCTCGGCGGCCGCGGTGAGCGCGCCTGCGTCCTCCGACGCGTCCTGGCGCAGCGTCACGACCGCGAGGACGGCGACCAGCCCGATGGCGATGAAGATGCACTCGACGATCCGGGCCGCCACGTACCCCAGTGCAAGGCCCTCGTTCTGCCACCTGAGCACCGGGAAGAGCGCAAGCGCGGTCCCGACGTTCGCGACGATAAGGAGGAGCTCGAGGAACCCTCCGAAGAGGATCCGGTTGTCCTCGCCGGCGCCGGTGACGTAGCCGCCGGGGTCGTCGAGCACCGGCCCGAAGAGCAGAAGCGCCGGGATCGCGGTGGCGAACGTGATGAGGTACAGCACGCCCGTGGTTCGCGCGTATGTCTGAGGATTCATCTGGTACCCCCTCTCGGAAGGCCAAGGCGACGCTTCCCTCCAGGCGTGCGCGTCGGCGCGGAGGATGTGAACGAACGACGTCCTGGTAGCCGCGCGGCGTTCAGGTCGATGTTGTGGGAACTCGGCGGGGGAGGCCTCATGTCGTCTCCTTCGGGGGACGCAGCGCAGCGCCGGAAGGTAGCACCGAGCACGAGCAAACGCAACGCTACGTATCGTTTCGCGCGGCGCGATAATGTCGGCGATGCCCGAGGAAGCAAAGCGGCCTTCCGAGAACGAGGCGGCGATCCTCGCGGCGACGCGCGAGATCCTCGCCGAGAGCGGCGTCCGCGGACTGACGATGGAGGGCGTCGCCGCCCGCGCGGGTGTGGCCAAGACGACCGTCTACCGCCGGTGGGGGTCGAAGGAGGACCTCGCCCTCGAGGTGCTCCTCGACATGGCCTCGCAGGTGGTTGTCGCAGTGCCCGACCTCGAGAGCACTCGCGAGGAGCTCGTCGCGTTCGTCGACGGCTCGGTCAATGTCCTCCGCACGACCCTGATGGGCCGGGTGATCCAGGGCCTCGTCCCCGAGCTCGCAGCAGACCCGGAGCTCGCGGGCCCCTTCCGGGAGCAGGTCGTGGCGATGCGCGTCGCGGAGGCCCGCCGACTCGTCGAGCGCGGCATCGCCCGCGGCGACCTCCGCCCCGATGTCGACATCACGCTCGCCAACGAGCTGCTGTTCGGGCCGGTCTACTACCGCCTGCTCCTGAGCGGCGCGCCGCTCGAGCCCGGTCTCGCGGAGCGCATCGTCGACGCCGTCCTGTCCGCCTTCGCGGCCGGCGGCCCCGACGCCGCGGGAAGCCGCGCGCACGTGGATACGGTGCCCGGATGACGATGGAGACGCCCGGCTATGACGTGGTGGTGGTCGGCGGCGGTGCGGCCGGCCTGAGCGCGGCGCTCGTCCTCGGCCGGGCGCGGCGACGGGTCGCGGTCGTGGATACCGGAGCCCCGCGGAATGCGCCGGCCTCCCACATGCACGGGTTCCTGTCGCGCGACGGGATGCGGCCGTCCGAGCTCCTGGCCGCGGGGCGTGCCGAGGTGGCGGGCTACGGCGTCGAGCTCGTCGACGATCGGGTCGACGCGATCGAGCCCGGGTTCGCCGTCCGGCTCGCGGGCGGCCGCGTCTTCGAGGCGCGGCGGATCCTCGTCGCGACGGGCGTCGGTGACGAGCTGCCCGACATTCCCGGCGTCCGCGAGCGCTGGGGACGAGATCTCCTGCACTGCCCGTATTGCCACGGATGGGAGGTGCGCGACCGGCCCGTCGGCGTCCTCGGCACCCAGGCCGGCGCGGTCGAGCATGCGCAGCTCGTGCGGCAGTGGTCGGACGACGTCGTGTTCTTCGTCCTCGACTACAACCTGACCGCGGCCGAGGCGGCCGGGCTCGAGGCGCGCGGGGTGGGGATCGTCCGCGGCGAGGTCGCGCGGCTCGTGGTCGAAGACGACCGGCTGACCGGGGTCGAGCTCGCGGACGGTCGCGTGATCGCCCGGACGGCCGTGTTCATCCGGCCGGGCAACGTGCCGCATCCCGACGGCCTGCTCGCCGGGCTCGGCTGCGAGACGGACGAGGCCGGTTTCGCCGCGGTCGACGCCACCGGCCGAACGAGCGTGCCGGGCGTCTGGGCTGCCGGCAACGTCGTCGATCCGCGCGCGCAGGTGATCACCGCGGCGGGTGCCGGGTCGGCGGCGGCGATCGCGCTGAACGCCGACCTGGTGCGCGAGGACGTGGGACGGGCGGAACGCCGGCGCGGCGTCCTCGCGCCGGGCCGGGCGTAGCGCCGCCGGCTCAGTTCTTCGCGTCCGCTCGCTTGGCGGCTGTGTGGGCGACGGCGAAGGCTCGGCGCTCGTCGCCGTCGTACGTCTCGAGCGCGCTGTTGAACGCCTCGAGAAACGCGCGCTTGCCGTGCTCCGAGTACTGGTCGACCTGCTCGGGCGGCAGGTCGTCGACGGATTCGTACGGCATGCCGGCCGCGTACCCGCGAACGCGGCAGAGTACGCGCGTGGCGATGCTCGGGATCGACGTCGGCGGGACCTTCACCGACGCGGTGCTCGTCGAGGACGGGCACGTGCGCACGGCCAAGGTGCCGACGAGCACGCGCCAGGAGGAGGCGGTCGTCGCCGCGGCGCGCGCCGCGGGCGCGACGGACGTCGAGCGCTTCGCACACGGGACTACGATCGCGACGAATGCGCTGCTCGAGCGGCGCGGCGCGCGCGTCGCCTTCGTCGCAAACGAGGGCTTCGAGCACCTGCTCCACCTGCGCCGGCAGAACCGCGCCCACCTCTACCGGCCCTGCGCGGCGCACCCGGAGCCGCTCGTGCCGCTCGAGCGCTGTCACGGCGTTCGCGGGCGGCTCGGGCCGGACGGCGAGCTCGAGCGGCTCGACCTCGCCACGCTCCCCGGCCTCGGCGACCCGGAGGCGATCGCCGTCTGCCTCCTCTTCGCCTTCCGCGACCCGTCGCACGAGCGGGCGGTCGCCGCCGAGCTCCGCCGCCGCCATCCGCGGGCTCGCGTCGTCGCCTCGCACGAGGTCGCGCCGGAGTTCCGCGAGTACGAGCGCGCGTCCACGACCGTCGCGGACGCCTACCTCGGCCCGGTCGCCGGCGGCTACGTCGACCGGCTCGCCGCGGCTGCGCGCGACGCCGGCCTGCCGGAGCCGCTCGTCATGCTCTCCTCCGGCGGCGTAGCCACCGCGTCGGAGGCCGCGGCGCACCCGGCCGCGATCCTCGTCTCCGGGCCCGCGGCGGGCGTCGTCGGCGCCGGGCTCGTCGCGTGGCGTGCCGGCTTCGAGCACGCGCTCTCGTTCGACATGGGCGGGACGTCGACCGACGTCTGCCTGCTGCGGAACGGCCGAGCCGAACGCGTTTCCGAGCGGCTCGTCGGCGGCCTGCCGATTCGGCTGCCGAGCGTCGACGTGCATGCGGTCGGAGCGGGCGGCGGGTCGATCGTCCGCCGCGACGCGGGTCGCGCGCTCCGCGTGGGGCCCGAGAGCGCAGGGGCCGACCCGGGCCCCGCCTGCTACGGGCGCGGCGGCCCGCCGACCGTGACCGACGCGAACCTCCTCCTCGGCCGCCTCCCGCGGGAGCTTCCGGGCGGCCTGACCCTTGACGCCGAGGCCGCCGAGCGCGCTCTCGGCGGCATCCAGCCCGAGGACGTGATCGACGTCGTAAACGCCGAGATGCTCCGCGCGCTCCGGCTCGTCTCGGTCGAGCGCGGCTACGACCCGCGCGAGCACGCGCTCGTCGCCTTCGGCGGCGCCGGCCCGTTGCACGCCTGCGCGCTCGCCGAGGAGCTCGAGATCGAGGCGGTGCTCGTCCCGGCCGCGGCCGGTGCGCTCTCGGCGCTCGGGCTCGTGGCGAGCGACGAGCGGCGCGACACGGTGCGCTCGCACGTCGTCCCGCTCGCCGAAGCGGGCGAGCTGCCGGCGGAAGGCGAGGCGGACCTCCGCTACCGGGGGCAATCCTTCGAGCTGACCGTTCAGCTCGGCCCCGACCTCCCGGCCCGCTTCCACCGAGCGCACGAGGAACGCTACGGCCACGCCGATCCCGACCGCGAGCTCGAACTCGTCGCGGTTCGCAGCGCCGAGATCCGCCCGGCGCCCCGGATCGAGCTCCAGGCAACACGGCGCTACGAGGTGGAGGGCCCGCGGACGGTCGAGCTCGAGGGCTCGACCGCCTGGATCCCGCCGGGGTGGCGGGGCGACACCGACGACCACGGCACGCTGGTGCTCCGGCGATGAACGTCGAGCTGCAGGTGATCGGGAGCGCGCTCCGCGGTGTTGCGGAGGAGATGGGCGTCGCGCTCGTCCGCTCCGCGTTCTCGGCGAACGTGAAGGAGCGGCGCGACTGCTCGACGGCGCTCTTCGACGAGCGGGGCCGGATGATCGCGCAGGCCGAGCACATCCCCGTCCACCTCGGCGCGATGCCGGATGCGGTCGCCGCGGTCCGCTCGCACGACCCGGCCCCCGGCGAGACGTGGATCCTCAACGACCCGTTCACCGGCGGGACGCACCTCCCGGACGTGACGCTCGTCTCGCGTGTGCCGCTCGGGTTCGCGGTCAGCCGCGCGCACCACGCGGACGTCGGCGGGATGGAGCCGGCGAGCGTGCCCGCGGCGTCGCGGGAGCTCTTCCAGGAAGGCCTCGTCCTGCCGCCCGTCCGGCTGACGGACGAGGTGCTGGCGCTCTTCCTCGCGAACACCCGCAACCCCGAGCAGCGCCGCGGCGATCTGCGGGCGCAGCAGGCGGCGCACCTGCTTGCGGAGCGCCGCATGACCGAGCTCGTCGAGCGGCGCGGCGTCGCCCGTGTCGCGGCCGCGATGGACGAGCTGCACGCCTACTCGGAGCGCGTCGTCCGCGCCGCGATCGCGGTTCTGCCCGACGGCCGCTACGAGGCCGAGGACGCGCTGGAGCCCGCGCGCGGCGGGCAGCTCATGGTCCACTGCACGGTTGAGATCGACGGCGACCAGATCCGGATCGACTTCGCCGGCACCTCGCCGCAGCACGACGGGAACCTCAACTGCCCGCTCGCGGTGACTCGCTCGGCCTGCTTCTACGTCGTCCGCTGCGTGACCGCGCCCGACTTGCCCGCGTCCGGCGGCGCCTTTGCGCCGGTCACGGTGACCGCGCCCGAGAGCTCGCTCGTGAACGCCCGCCCGCCGGCGGCCGTCGTCGCCGGCAACGTCGAGACGTCGTCGCGGATCGTGGACACCGTCTTCGCCGCCTTCGGCCGCGCGATCCCCGTGCCGGCGCAGGGCCAGGGGACGATGAACAACGTCGCGCTCGGCAACGGGCGCTTCACGTACTACGAGACGATCGGCGGCGGCCAGGGCGCCTGCCCGGACGCGGACGGGCCGTCCGGCGTTCACGTGGCGATGTCGAACACGCTTGCGACGCCGGTCGAGGCGCTCGAGCTCGAGTACCCGCTGCGCGTGGAGCGCTGGGCGCTCCGGCTCGGCTCCGGCGGCGGAGGCGAGCGGCGCGGGGGAGACGGCGTCGTCCGGGAGCTGCGCGTGCTCGAGGACTGCCGGCTGTCGCTGGTAACGGAGCGGCGCACCGGGGTACCCCGCGGGGAACGCGGCGGGGGCGACGGAGCCCCGGGGCACAACCTCGTGAACGGCGAGGCGGTTCCGGCGAAGACGACGCGCGAGCTGCGTGCGGGCGACGTCGTCCGGATCGAGACGCCGGGCGGGGGCGGCTGGGGCGCGGGCGGGGACTAGACCAGCCCGCCGCGCGGCACCGTCATCCGGTGGCGCACGAGATGCGGGTCGCCGTCCGGCTCGCCCTCCTTGCGGAGATGGACGCCGAGACGATCACCGTCGCGCTCGACCGACGCGACCACCCACCAGCGGCCGTCGACCGGCGAGCGCGACACGCGCGCCCCGACCTCGGGCTCCTCGCCCTCCCAGACGCCGCGCTGGAGCTCCCGGCCCTCGGCGTCCTCGTGGATCCAGACGGCCGGCGCCTCGATGCCGGCGCCCACAGGCGCAGCGCCGCCGGCGGCCCAGACCGCGACGGGGTCGTACGACGGCTGCTCCTCGCGCGTGATCTCGCGCAAGGCGAGACGCAGCTCGTCCGGCGTCGGGTTCCCCCAGAACCAAAAGCCGTTCCACACCCGCCTGATCACGAGCTGCGAGTCGCAGACGAACGTGAGCGGCAGGAAGGGCAGGTGCTTGGCGTCCGTCAGCTCGAGCAGCCCGAGCTCCTCGGCGACCTCGCGCCGTTCGTCGGAGAGGAACGGGAACGAGGCTCCGATCCCGGCGCGAAAGGCGCCGTTCACGTACGGCTCGTCCACCGTCACAACCGCGATCGCGCCGTACTCCCGGGTGATCTCGTCCTGCATGGCGACCAGGTTCCGCAGGCGGATCTGCTCCTTTGGGCACCACCACCCGCGCGCGAAGCAGAGGACGAGCGGCTGTCCGTCGGCGATCCCGGAGAGCCGCAGGCGGCGGCCCGTCGTCTCCGGGAGCTCGAGGTCCGGAAACGGCTGCCCGGGGACGAGATCCGCGCGCATCGCGCCTCACGCTATACCCGGGCCCAAGTTTCGGGGCCCGCCTCCTTGGTACGGTTCCGGGCGATGCTCAGGAAGCTGCTCTGGAACGGACTCTTCGCCGTCTTCGGCGCCGCCGCTGCGATCGCGGCCCGGCGGGCGGCGACGACGGTCTGGCGCATGGCGACCGGCGAGGAGCCTCCGCGGAGATGAGAGGCGACGCCCTCGTCGAGCGCGGCGCCGCGAAGCTGCAGGAGCTCTCGCGCGACCTCGCGAACCGCGGCGGCTTCGGGGCGCAGATCGCGCCCGAGCTGGCCGAGGACGCGGAGTTCCTCCGGAAGCTGAAGCCGAGCCTGATCGCGGCGCGGATCCGCGGTAACTCGCCGGCGAACGCGACACCGCCGGGCGAGAGGCCGGCTGCGTTGACGACGAAGCCGACGAAGCCGAAGAAGCCGAAGACCCCGGGCGAGGGCCCGAACCCGCTGCTCGTCGTGGGCGGCGCGCTCGTGCTGGGGATCGTGCTCGCGAAGGTACTCGACTGGAGGGGCCATGCACACCCGCGAGTCGACTGACGAGATGGGTCTCGGCGAGGCCGCGAAGCAGGTCGCCGAGCGCGCGAGCTCGATCGCGCGGCTCGAGCTCGAGCTCGCAACGCTCGAGGTGAAGTCGAAGGTCGCGAGCCTCGGAATCGGGATCGGCTTCGCCGCGGGTGCGGCGGTCCTAGGCTTCTTCGCGATCGGCGTCGGGATCGCCACCGCGATCGTCGCGCTCGCGATCGTCCTCGACCTCTGGCTCGCGTCGCTCATCGTCTTCCTCGTGCTGCTCCTGATCGTCGCGATTCTGGGCTTCCTGGCCATGCGGCGGATCCAGCGCGGCACCCCGCCCGTTCCCGAGCAGGCGATCGAGGAGGCGCGGCGCACGACCGCCGCGATCAAGGGCAATGGGCAGTAACGGACGCAGCGCCGAGGAGGTCCGCCGCGACCTCGCGACCGAGCGGGACGAGCTCGCGAACGCGGTCGAGAGCCTGCGCCGCGAGGTCGGCGAGGCGACCGACGTCAAGGGGAAGCTCAAGGCGCACATGCCCGTCGCGACGGCCGCCGCGCTCGGGGTGGGGTTCGTCCTCGCCGGGGGGATCGGCGCGACGATGCGGTACCTCGCTCGGCGCGGGCGCGAGGGCTCCGAGACGGCCCGCGTCGGCCGCTTCTCGTTCATCGATCGCGGTCGCTGAACCGCGGACTACGACAGCCGCGCCTCGCGGGTGAAGTAACGCTCCTAGAGCTGCTTCTGTCCGGCGCGGTACGCGAGCTGGAGGAAGTCCGCGAGCGCGACCGTCGCGAACACGCCCGCGACGAGCCGCGTGGCGCGAGGCGCGAAGATGGCCCCGCCGACGAAGCCGGTCGCCACCCACTGGTCGAGGCAGTACGGACAGCCGACGAGCTCGCCGATCGAGCGCCGCAGGCCGCGCCCGCGCGGCCGCTCCCTCACCTCGGCCGGCCCGGCGGAGCCGGCGTGCTCGGTGAACGGCGCCCGGAGCGCGGCGGTGATCTTGTCCTTCGCGAGCGTCCGGCTGAGCTTGTGCGTCGCGACGCCGAAGAGGGCCACGTCGCCGGCCTCGAGGCGCGGCAGCTCCCGGCCGCTTGCGCGCGCGGCGAGGAGCAGCCCGGCGAAGCCCGCGTTGAAGACGGCGATCAGGGCCGCGTAGGACGAGAGGCGCTCCGGGTCGAGCCCGTGCTCCTCGAACGTCCCGCGCACGGCCTCGGCCGGCTCGCTGAGCTTCTCCGGAGCCACTCCACCGCGCCTACCCCCGTCCGCCACCGCTGAAAACGCGAGGTGCCCGCTGGACGCGCTCACAATCCCGGGCGACGACGTCGAAGCGGTCCGCGATCACCCGGTCACGGCCCTCGCCGCACGTCACGAGGTCGCGCAGCCCGTTCAGGACGTAGGCCCGATCCGCTCCCGGGCCCAGCCGGATCCGGCTGCCCGGTGCTCCGTGCGCGGCGGGCCGGAAGGTCGCCGTGCTCTGGCCGCCCACGTCTCGCGCGCCGGCGAAGACCGTGTCGTTCCCGGTTTCCGTCCGGACCCGGTCACGGCCCCCGCGCGGGCAGACCGCGTCGTCTGCGGGCCCGCCGACGAGCCGGTCCGCGCCCCGCGTCCCCCGAAGCGTGCAGAGCGCGGCCGGCTCGAAGCCCGGCGGCGGTGGGAAGCAGAGCCGCCGCACAGCTCTGCGCCCGTCGGCCACGTCCGCGGCGTGCTCGCGCCGGCGGGCGAGGTTCTCGAGCTGGTCGGGATCCTCGCGGAGGTCGTAGAGCTCCTCCTCGTTCGTCCCGTAGAGGACGTACATGTGCCGCTGGCTTCGCACGGCGCAGTACGTGGGGATCCTGTCGGTGCGGCTCTCGCCGCCCATGCTCTCGATCAGCACACGCTCGCGCCAGCCGCCACGCGGCTCCCGGTCGCGCAGGAAGGGCAGGAGGCTCCGGCCCTCGCCGCGGAAGCGGACGCCCGCCGCAGCCGCGATCGTGGCCGCGACGTCGAGGTTCGAGACGAGCGCCCGCTCCGTCCGCGCCCGTGCGACGCGCCGGTCGAAGCGGACGACGAGCGGCACGCGGATGGAGCTCTCGTACGGGACGGCCTTCCGTGCCGCCTGCATCCTGTGCTCGCCCCACATGACCCCGTTGTCGGACGTGTAGATCACGAGCGTCCGGCGGAGCTGGCCGCGCCGCCGGATGGCGTCCAGGATGCGGTCGACGCCCTCGTCGAGGGCGAGGAGCGACCGGTACTGGCGTGCCCGGAACCTCCGGCCGCGCGGAAGGAGCGCCCGGGCGTCCCGGCGCACGTAGCGTGGCTTGTCGCTCAGGTCGCGCTCGAAGAGGCTGCGCGGGGCAAAGGGCGGTAGCCGTAGCCGCCGCTTCGCGTGGCGTGGGGCCGGCGTCGCGGGCCAGTGCGCGGCGGCCGGCGCGAAGAAGAGGAAGAACGGGCCGCGGCTCGTGCGGACGAAGTCGACCGCGCGGTTCGTGAGCACGTCGGTCGAGTAGTCGGACGGCGAGTGCCCGTACTGGACGATGCGGCCGTTGAGGTTGAGCCGGTAGCCGTAGTAGGTCCAGCCGCTCGAGAACGAGTTCCAGACGCTCCAGCCCGGCGGGATGGCCGGTCCCTTGTATGCGTTCAGGTACTTGCCGACGAGCCCCGTGCGGTACCCGGCGCGCCGCAGGGCGACCGCGATCGTCCGCCGCTCGGCGCCGGAGCTCCGGAAGGCGTCCCACGCGCCGAACGGCATGCGGTTGCTCCAGACGCCGGTGCCGCGCGGCGAGCGCCCCGTCAGGATCGAGGCGCGGCTCGGACAGCAGAGCGGGTCGGTAACGAAGGCGTTCGCGAACTGCACGCCGTGGGCGGCGAGGCCGAACTTGACGCGCGGCATCCTGTCGGCTCCGTCGGCGCGCTGGTCGTCGGCGAGGATGACGACGATGTTCGGTGGGCGGGCCTCCGCGGGCCCGGCCAGGGCGCCGGCGATCACGGCGGCGGCGAGGAGAAGACCGGCGCGATGCAACATGGTGGTAGACAGTAACGGTATAGTTATGCATAGTCAATATATAGCTATGCTCAAGCTAACCGAATTGCGTATACTTCGCCCGATGGCCAACAAGGACGGGCGGCTCGGCGAGCGGATCCGTGAGGCGCGGGCCGACCGGGGGTGGAAGCAGAAGCACCTGGCGGCCGAGGTCTCCGTCGAGCCGATCACGGTCTCGCGCTGGGAGCGCGGGGCGACGACGCCCGACCTCGAGGTGCTCCGCCTCGTGGCGGGTGCGACGGGCAAGCCGCTCAGCTTCTTCGTCGACGACGGCCCGTCGGGTCGCGCCCCGGCCTCGCCCGAGCTCGCGGCCGCGGCCGCCCGGATCGAGGCCGCGTCGGCCCGCATCGCGGACGAGAGCGAGCGGCTCGCCGTGCTCCTGTCGGAGCTCGTCGAAGAGCTACGCGCCGCGCGCGCCGGCTCGTAGGAGCAGCGCGTACGCCGTGCCCGTCGCCGGACGGCGCTCCGGCACCTTCGCGAGCGCCGTGAGCAGCGCGCCGGCAAAGGGTTGCGGCAGGTCGGCGCGAGCGTCGACCGGGTCGGCGGGCTCCTCGAGCAGGTGCGCGCGGCATGCGTCGACGACCGAGGCGGCGGCGGCGAACGGCGGCGTCCCGGTCGCGCACTCGTAGGCGAGGCAGCCGAGCGCGTAGACGTCTGCGCGCGGTCCGAGCGGCTCCCCGCGGATCGCCTCGGGCGCGAGGTAGTCGGCCGTGCCGGCGACGCGCCCCGCCTGGGTCAGGATCGTGTGGGCGTCCCCACGTGCGAGCCCGAAGTCGCCGAGCGCCGCGGCACCGCCTTCGGCGAGCAGGACGTTCGACGGCTTCACGTCACGGTGCAGCAGCCCCGTGCGGTGGAGGGCGTCGAGCCCCGACGCGACGTGGCCGACCACACGGACGAGCTCGTCGAGTCGGAGTGGGCCTTGCTCCAGCCGGTCGGCGAGCGAGCCGCCGGGGACGAGGGGAGCGGCGAGGTACGGGAGCCCGTCCGCCTCGCCGTGGTCGACGACGGGGACGAGATGTGGGTGGTCGAGGCTCGCCGCGAGCTCCCCCTCTCGCTCGAACCGGCGCCGGTACGACGCGTCGGCGGCCAGGTCGGCGTGGAGGATCTTCAAAGCCACCTCTCCGTGCGGGCCGACCGCGCGGAAGACGGTGCCGACCTGGCCTGCTCCGAGCGGCTCGCCGAGGGTGTAGGGGCCCAGGCGCGCGCCCGGTCGGGGGAAGGCGGTTCGATCGTGCGCCGGCGGCATCGGCAGCACCATTGTCACTGCTGCCAGTGCTCGCGGCAATTGCCTCTAGGCACGCCGGGAGGCGTGTGGTACCAAGCGGTCATGACTTCCAAGGCCAGGATCGGCACGGAGTTCGCCGGCTACCGGCTCGAGGCGCTCCTCGGCCGGGGCGGCACGAGCACGGTCTACCGTGCGGAGAGCCCCCGCCTGGGGATCCGGGTCGCCCTGAAGATCCTGAACGCGGAGGTCTCGGACGACGAGGCGTTCCGCGAGCGCTTCGTCCGTGAGGCCCGGCTCGTCGCGCGGATCGAGCACCCGAACGTCATCCCGATCTACGACGCCGACGCATCGGGCGACGAGCTCTACATCGCCATGCGCTACGTGCCCGGCGGCGACCTGAAGGGCGCCCTCGCCGGCGGGCCGCTCGACCCCGAGCGTGCGCTAGCCATCCTCGCCCAGGCGGCGAGCGGGCTCGACCAGGCGCACGCACAGGGGCTCGTGCACCGGGACGTGAAGCCGGCCAACCTCATGCTCGACCGCGGCGGACAGGAGGGAGGACCGGAAACGGTGTACGTGACCGACTTCGGCCTGACGAAGCACGCCCACTCGGGCGGCGCCGCGACCCCGACGGGCGTTCTCCTCGGCACGATCGACTACGTCGCGCCGGAGCAGATCGAGGGCCGCACGCCGGACGGCCGGGCCGACGTCTACTCGCTCGGCTGCGTGGCATTCGAGTGCCTGACCGGCCGGCGGCCGTTCGAGCGCGAGAACGAGGCGGCCGTCCTCTGGGCGCACATGCAGGAGCCTCCGCCGTCCGTGAGGGACCACGCGCCGGAGCTGCCCCGAGGGCTCGACGAGCCGATCGCGCGCGCGCTTGCGAAGGACCCGAACGAGCGCTTCTCGACCTGCGCCGAGCTCGTCGAGGCGCTGCGCGGGCCGATCGAGGCAGGGCGAAGCGGCCCGTCGGCGGCGGCGGCTCCTCGTCCTACCGCTCCTTCCCGCGTGCGCCTCCTCGCCGCCGCGGCGGCGGGCGTCGCCCTCGGGGCCGCCGGCGTCGGCGCCGCAGTCGCCCTCGGTGATCGCGGGCCTGCGCTGGGCGCGGCCGGAAGCGTCGAGACCCGGACTGTCGTCTCCACGGTCGTGAGCACGGTCACCGAGGGCGCGACAGAGGTGCCGGTGTACATCCCGCAGCAGTTCCGCGACCGCTGCCGGGTCGCCCGGCCCCAGACGGCCGACTTCGCCGCGAGCTATGTCTGCACCATGGACGGTGCGGTCGAGAGCGTCCGCTTCAGCCATGCCGTGAGCGGGCCGCTGCTCTCCTCGTTCCTCCGCCGGCGGATGGAGCGGGTCGGGCTCCGGGCGCCGGCGAGCGACCAGCCGATCGTCGCGGAGGGCTCGTGCGCGGAGCAGGACCTTCCGGCGATCGAGCACTGGTTCCGCCTCGGACGGGCCGGGCACCAGTCCGCCGGCGAGCTGGCCGGCGGGGCCGCGGACGGGCGGGTGCTCTGCTACGAGTCCGGCGGGCGGGCGCACATCGAGTGGACGACGGGCGTGCTGGGTGTCTACGCGCATGCGTACGGCCGCGGGTTCTCGAGCCTGTACGACTGGTGGCGCACGAACGCCGGGCCCGTGTCGTAGCGGGGGCTTCCCGGCCCGCGCGTCCTCGCGGCGCCGTGGACGAACCGGCACTGAATCGCCGCACCTCCGGCACGAAGACGCGCGCCGCGCGCCGATAGCGTTCGTGAAGGGACCCGCGCACCCCCTGTGGGGGAATGCGCTCGCGGGCGGGAGAAGCCCTGCCGCGGCGTGCGTGCTCCCTGGCCCCCGGTCGCTCCGCACCGGCGCGAGCCCCGGCAACCCCCGCCCGGGAAGGAGCGGCGGCGGCGCACGATTGGCCCGGCGTCGCGCGCCCGGTCGCGCGCGCGTGGAGAGAGTGGGGGAGGCAGGATTCGAACCTGCGAAGGCGGAGCCAACCGGTTTACAGCCGGTCCCCTTTGGCCACTCGGGAACTCCCCCGGCGGAGGCGGATTGTAGCCGAGCACCTCGCCGATCCAAGCTCAAGAACCGCGCAGGCCCGGCCGATACGCGGAGAGGCCATGGACCTGAACTCCCTTCTCGCCGAGACGGTCGTGCGCGGCGGCAGCGACCTCCATCTCAAGGTGGATTCGCCGCCGATGGTGCGCCTCGACGGCGCGCTCACGCCGATCGCGGAGACGCCGCTCGCCGACGCCGACCTCGAGCGCGCGCTCGAGCTCGTCGCCGCGCGGACGCCCGCGAAGCTCGAGCTCTTCCGGGAGAGCGGCGACCTCGACACCGCCTACACGGCGGACGGCGTCGGCCGCTTCCGCGTGAACGGCTTCCGTCAGCGCGGGTCGATCTCGTTCGCCTTCCGGCACGTGCCGGACGACGTGCCGACCTTCGAGAAGCTCGGGCTGCCCGGCGGCGTCGAGCTTCTCGCCGGCGAGCACCGGGGCCTCGTCCTGGTGACCGGCGCGACGGGCTCGGGGAAATCGACCACGCTCGCCGCGATGATCGACAAGATCAACCGAACGCGGAAGCAGCACATCGTCACGATCGAGGACCCGATCGAGATCATCCACAAGGATCGCGGCTCGATCGTGAACCAGCGCGAGGTCGGTCTCGACACCGAGTCGTTCAAGCAGGCGCTCCGCCGCGTGCTCCGGCAGGATCCCGACGTGATTCTGATCGGCGAGCTCCGCGACGAGGAGACCGCGCAGACGGCGCTCCAGGCCGCCGAGTCCGGCCACTTCGTCCTCTCGACGATGCACACCGTCGACGCGGCGGAGACGGTCGGGCGCCTCATCGAGTTCTTTCCGCCGGCCAAGCAGCTGATGCTCCGGCAGATCATCGCGGGCGTCCTCCGCGGCGTCGTCAGCCAGCGCCTCCTGCCCGCCGCCGACGGTGGGAGGTTGGCAGCGGTGGAGGTGATGGTTAACACTGCACGCATCGCGGATCTCATCCGTGACCCGCTGAAGACCGACGGGATCCTCGAGGCGATCGAGGAAGGCGGGTACCACCACATGCAGAGCTTCTCCCAGCACCTCGTCCAGCTCGTCCTCGACGAACGCGTCGAGTTCGAGGTCGCGGCGACGGCGGCAACGAACCGGCACGACTTCGAGATCGCCGTCCAGCAGGCGTCCCGCGAGAAGAACGCCGAGGCCGCGGCCGCCGTGCCCCCGCCTTCGGACGAGGCGTCCGGCGCGAACGGCGCGCCGCCGGTCGACGACGAGCTCGGGTCGCTCCGGCTGGCCGCCCCGTAGGACGCGGATGCTGCGGCGTCTTTCCCTTCCGCTCGTCCTCGCCCTCGCGGCGGCGATCGCAACCGGCGCGCAGGCCGCTCCGCCGAATCCGCTGCCGAGCTTCACGACGCCCAACACGCCGGGCCAGATCGTCGTCCCGTTCTCGATGTCGACGCCGCCGGCGCGCCCGGCCCAGCGCTCGTACGCGCAGCTGCTCGCCCTCTGGCAGGAGGCCGGCGCCGCGTACGGCGTCCCGTGGGAGGTGTTGGGCGCGATCAACAAGATCGAGTCGAACTTCGGGCGCAACATGGGACCGAGCTCGGCCGGCGCCGTCGGCTGGATGCAGTTCATGCCCGACACCTGGGCGCGGTGGGGGATGGACGGCGACGGCGACGGCGTCGCGAACCCGTGGATTCCCGAGGACGCGATCTATGCCGCCGCCCGCTACCTGGCCGCGGCCGACGCCCACGAGGACCTCTATCGCGCCATCTTCGCCTACAACCACGCGGACTGGTACGTCCAGGACGTGCTCGAGCTCGCGGCCGTCTTCGCGGGCGGCGGCGGGTTCGACGCGACCCTCGGCACGGGCGCGCTCGGCTTCACCGGCGGAGGGTTCGCCGGCGGGGCGGACGCGATCTTCCGGATCTCCGACCTCGAGACCCGCCTCGCCGAGGCGCGGCGCGAGGTCAAGCGCCACCAAGAGCGCGTGTCGGAGGTCGAGGACGTGCTCCTCGAGCTCGACACGGCCGTCTTCGAGGCCGAGCAGCGCGCCGGCGACCCGTCGCTCTCGGACGAGGAGTTTCAGGCCGTCGAGGCCGAGGTGACGGCGCTCGTGCTCCGGCAGGAGTCCGAGCTCGAGCGGCTCGCGAAGCGCCGTGCCGTGCTCGAGGAGGCCGCGCAGCTCGTCGAGGACCTGCGCAACGCCGCCGAGGAGCAGGCGTCCACGTACAGCTTCAGCCGCACCTCGGCGGTCGACGCGCTCGGCGCGCCGCACTTCTCCGGCGAGTACGTCTTCCCGGTCGGCGGCGGCGCCTCGGTCGTCTCGGTGGGCGCCGACCACCACGACTACCCGGCCGCCGACATCGCCGCCCCGGAGGGGGCCCCGCTCTACGCGCTCTCGGCCGGGGTCGTCGTCGACGCGTACACGACGCCGAGCGGGCGCTGCGGGATCGGGTTCTCGATGCAGATCGTCGACGGACGGACGTTCCTCTACTGCCACCTTTCGTATCTCGACCCGACCGTGGCTCCGGGCACCGCCCTCGCCGCCGGGACGCCCGTCGGTCTCGTCGGCTCGACGGGCAACTCGACGGGCCCGCACCTCCATCTCCAGCTCGTTCCGGCGGGCGCGTATCCGCAGCACGAGACCTGGTTCCAGTCCTTCGCCGGCGTCGCGTTCCGGTGGCAGGACGAAGCTCCTCCGCCCGCTTCGGCGCCCGCGGACGGGGCCATCCCCTTCTCACGGTAGAGGGGCGTCCCCCGTTCGGGGATTGACTCGTCCCCCCAGGTGCCGATGCATCCCGTATGGCGGCACATCTCTCTGCGCTCCTGCCCAGGCTGGTGGCGCTCACGCTCATCTGGCTGCTCGCGACCTCGACGATCACGTTCGCCGCGGGCGGCCGGACGACGACCCCGCCGCCTCCCGCCGCCACGCCGGCCGCGAAGGGTCCGGAGTACCTCGTCGTGCCCGACCTGCGCCGGCAGGCGTACGTCTTCGCCAAGGGGATCCTCGCCGACGGCGGCTTCGGCTGGCGCGTGACGGGGACCGTCAAGGGCTACGCGGCCAATACGGTCGTCTCGCAGAAGCCCGCACCCGGAGCGAAGATCGAGGACACCGGCGCCCCCGAGATCGTCCTCGTGCTCGAGCGCAACCCTGCGTACCCGGAGCACGGGGTCCCGGAGAACTCCTCGCCCACGCCCGGCACTCCGGTCGTCCTCGCCGGCGCGCGCGACGCCGCGCCCGCCAAGCAGGCTCCGGCCGAGGAGGCGCCCGCCGAAAAGCCCGCTCCAGAGGAGCCGAAGGAGCCCCAGGAGCCGAAGGAGCCGAAGAAGAACGCCGAGCCCGCCGACAAGAAGCGCGCGCCCGCCTTCCAGGTCAAGGGTGCGCCGCCCGAGCCCCTCGACGAGCTCCCGCTCCCCGAGCGCGCCCGGCTCCTCCAGAAGCGCCTCGCGGCGCACGAGAAGCCCACCTCGACGCTCGTGAACCACTGGCTCTACCAGCACTCGTGGCTCGTGACCGGGGCGCGGTTCGGCTGGAGCGGCGGCGCCGAGGCGCTTCGCATCCTCGTCCGGATCGACCGTGACCTCCAGGCGCGCTGGGGCATCGGTGCGAAGAGTCTCGCAGTCGCCCGTGCGGCGCTGGCCCAGGTCGAGCGGCGCAGCCGCTGATGCTCCGCACCCGTCTCCTCCGGGCCCTGCGCGCCCGCGAGGGCTACACGCTCATCGAGCTGCTCGTCGTCCTCATGATCCTGACGACGGTGCTCACGGCGCTCACGGCGCTCTTCCTGGCCGGCGCCGGATCCGAGCTCGAGTCGAACCGACGCTTCCAGGCGCAGCAGGACGCGCGGCTAGCGGCCGACCGGCTGCGCCGCGAGGTCCATTGCGCCGGCGGCGCGACTGTCACCACGCCGTCGAGCGTCACCGTCCACCTGCTCGGCCACTGCCCGACCGCCGTCGGGAACGTGCCGACGGACGTCGTCTACGACGTCGCCGCGTCCGGCGATCACTACGAGCTCCGCCGTGGCGGCGTGCGGATTGCCGACCACCTGACGAGCAGCGACGTCTTCACGTACACCGCACCGTCGGTGTCAAGCCGCGGGCTGCTCGGGGTCGACCTCCAGGTGAACATACGCCCGAACGAGGGATGGAAGACATGGCACCTCCAGACCGACATCGTCTTGAGGAACACCCTGCGGCAATGAGGAAGCGCCTCCGTCACTGCGGCCAGCTGCTCCGACGCCAGGACGGCATCTCGCTCGTCATGGCCGTCGGGATCCTCGGCGTGCTCTCGCTCGCCGGCACGAGCACTGTCTACTACGCGAGCTCGAACGCGCGCAGCGCCGAGTACTCGCAGGAGAACGCGAGCGCCTACGACCTTGCGGAGGCCGGGATCAACGAGATCCTCGCCATCCTCGGCAAGCCCGAGAACAACGCGCTCCAGGAGGAGCTCCTTCCCGAGACGACCCGCTCCTACGACGCGGGCACGGTCACGTGGAGCGGGACGCTCGACCTCGCGGCGGCGACGTGGAGCATCACGTCGACCGGCAGGATCGCGAACCCGACGGGCGCCGTCGGGGACGTGACGCGAACGCTGACGGCGAAGGTTCCGGTCACGCCGACCTACACGCAGCCGCTCAACAACCCGGTCTGGAACTACATCTTCTCGACGCGTACCGGCACGGGCGGCTGCGACCAGACGATGAACAACAACGTCGGCGGCGGCACGCGCCTGTACGTCGCCGGGAACCTCTGCCTCTCGAACAACGCGGCGATCGAGACGAGCCCTCTGATCGTGCACGGGAAGCTGTGGCTCGACGAGGGGCAGACGCGGGTCGGCTCGGTGCAGAACCGCGTCGAGGCGTACGTCGGACAGGGCTGCAGGAAGGGCAACAACCTGCCGGCCGTGATCGACCCGTGCCCCGGAGACAGCGAGGAGGTCTACAGCAAGCTCGCCGGGACCGAGACCGCGGGCGTGAACACGACCCCGCCGATCATGGCCGCTCCCGTCGTGGACTGGCTGAACTGGTACGCGGAGGCGATGCCGGGCCCGTCGACGCCGTGCACGAGCCAGAACGGCGCGGCGACGGGGGCGATCCCCCTCTTCGACAACAACACCGCGCGCGACAACAGCGTGGGAACGGTCTACAACCTCACGCCGTCCACGAGCTACACGTGCCGTGTGGGGCCCGCGCGCGCGCCGAGCGGCTGCGTCCCGCCGCCCGCGCCGCAGGGGGCGACGCAATGCGAGGACTACCCCGTCGGCGAGATCTCCTGGGACGCGACCGCGCGCATGCTGACCGTCTACGGGACGATCTACCTCGACGGAAGCGCATACGTCGGCAACGGGCTGCTCAACCAGTACAACGGGGTTGCGACGATCTATCTCTCCGGGACGCTCTACCTGAACGGGAAGCTCTGCGGCGGCGTATCCGGATCGAGCTGCGACTTCGCGAACTGGGATCCGAACAGGGAGCTTCTCACGTTCGTGGCCGGGGAGACGAGCCCGGGCGGGACGAACAAGCCGGACGCCGGGTACTCCGTCGAGCTCGAGAACAACGCCCAGCTCCAGGGCGGGCTCTACGCGTCGGCCGCGATCCTCCTAGGCAACAACGCGACGACCGACGGGCCGATGGTCGCCTCCTTCGTGACGATGTCGAACAACGTCGTCGGCAGCGACTTCCCGGTCATCACGACGGTGCCGGTCGGAATGCCCGGCAACCCGGCCGTCTACGCGCAGCCGAACGCTCCCCAGCTCTACAGCGGCTAGCGGCAACCGTCGCAGGGTGGTTTTTGTCGGCGACCCGAGGGGCGATCGCCGGCCCGGGCGACGACCTGGGGAACGATTGACCCACTTCCGAGGCAACGCCGGCGCACATCGGTGCGCTTTTCGCCGATACGCTCACCGCGGGTAAGAGGGAGGCACACCCCCACCCGGGTGGGGGTACGCGCGTCTAGAAGTGCGGCCCGGTCGGGGCCCGTGCTTGACGCCTACGCTGGTCCCGCGTTGCCGCGCGCGTTCGCAACACCGTGTTACAAGCGGCGGGCTCGGACGCCGTGACAACAGCCTGCGCCGCGGGACCGGCCTCCAAGGCCGATAGCAACGCTGTGGTACGAGCGAGGTTCGGGCGCCGGAACCCCAGCGGGCCCGACCCAAAGGTTCCCTCCTACTGGACGAGGACGCGGCCGAGCTCCTCGATCGAGGTCAGCCCGGACGCGACCTTCGCGAGGCCGTCGTCCCAGAGGTTCTTCATCCCGCCCTCCATGGCGGCGCGCTCGATCTCGTCGCGGCTCGCGTGCGTGGCGGCAAGGCGGCTCAGCTCCTCGGTCATGACCATGAGCTGGTAGATGCCGATCCGTCCCTTGTAGCCGGTCTGATTGCACCGGGGGCAGCCCTTTTTCCGGTAGAGCGACACGCCGTCGGCCGCCGCGACCTGCTCCGGGGTGAAGCGCGCGTTCAGCATCTCCTCGCGCGTCGGGATGTACATCTCGCAGCAGTGCGTGCAGAGCTTCCGCGCGAGGCGCTGGGCGACGACCGCGGTGACGGCGGAGCCGGTGAGGAACGGCTCGACGCCCATCTCGTTCAGGCGGGTGAGCGCGCTCGGCGCGTCGTTCGTGTGCAGCGTCGAGAGGACGAAGTGCCCGGTGAGGGCCGCCTCGATCGCCATCTTGGCCGTCTCGACGTCGCGGATCTCGCCCACCATCACGACGTCGGGGTCGGAGCGGAGGATCGAGCGGAGTGCCGAGGCGAACGTGAGACCCGCCTTCGGGTTCACCTGCACCTGGTTCAGCCCGAGCATCCGGTACTCGACCGGATCCTCGACGGTGATGACGTTGATCTCCGGACGGTTGAGCTGCTCGAGCGAGGCGTAGAGCGTCGTCGACTTACCCGAGCCGGTCGGCCCGGTCACGAGCAGCGCGCCGGTCGGCTTGCGGATCACCTCCTCGAGCTTCGCGCGCATCTCGTCCGAAAAGCCGAGGTCGCCGAGGGTCGGCAGCCTCTTCGACTTGTCGATGAGGCGCATGACGACCATCTCGCCCTCGACGGACGGGAGGACCGCGACGCGGATGTCGAGCAGGCGTCCCGCCGCCTTTGCGTTCAGCGAGATGCGGCCGTCCTGCGGCTTGCGGCGCTCGGCGATGTCGAGCTTCGCGAGCACTTTCAGGCGCGTCGTGACGGCGACGGCGAGGCGCTTCGGGATCCGCTGCACCTCGTGCAGCACGCCGTCCACGCGAAGGCGGACGACGAGCGCGTCGTCCTGCGGATCGAAGTGGAGGTCGGAGGCGCCGTCCTCGGCCGCCTGGAGGATGATCGAGTTCACGAGGCGGACGAGCGGGGCGTCGGAGACCCCGTCGTCGGCCTCCAGGTCGTCGTCGTCCTCCGTCTCCTCGAGCTCCATCTCGTCCTCGACGAGCGCGGCGCGTTCCCATACCTCCGTCGCGCGCGCGACCTTGCGGAGCTCGAGCTCGATGTCCTCGGCCGGCGCGACGCCGAGCTCGAGGGTGTGGCGGGTCGCGAGCTTCAGCTCGTCGACCTTGTGGACGTCGCTCGGGTCGGCGATCGCGACGCGCAGGACGTTTCCCTCGAGCTGGTATGGGAGCGCCGCGACGCGCTCGAGGACGTGCGTCGGGATGGCCTCGACGGCCTCCTTCACGACGCTCACCTCGCCGAAGTCGATGAAGGGCAGGTGGTGCTTGGCGGCGAGCGCGCGCGCCTTGGCGCTTCCGTCGCCAGGCGCGGCTCCCTCCTCGGCGATCGCGGCCGCGAGGGAGCCCGAGCCCGCGCGCAGGCGTACCTCCGCCAGCCGGTCACGGCTGACGAGGCCGGTCGACTCGAGCAGGTCTGCGAGGAGCTCGGCCGTCCGGTTCGGCGCGATGCCGGCGCCCGGCGGCGGCGCCGGCGTGATGCCGGCGTCACCGGTCCCGACGCCGTCGGCGCCGCGAATCTCCCTGGGGTCGTCGGCCACTAGGGCTCTTATCGGCCGCGGGACGCGGATCCCTGAGATGCGGGATCAAGGTCGCCGGCGCGCCAGCCATGTCCCCGGCGGACACTGTCCCGTGCCTGGCACCGGACAATGGCTTTCGGGGACGGGTCTAGAACAGGCCGAGGTACGCGGAGAGGATCTGCTCGCCGGCGAAGAGGGCGACGATCGAGCCGAAGGCCAGGAACGGCCCGAAGGGAATGGCGGTCTTGCGCGCCCCCATGCCGTTCCGGGCGATCAGCACGACGCCCAGCACGAGGGCGGCGAGCATCCCGACCATGAGGCCGACCGCGACCTCCCAGCCGAGCATGACCCCGAGGAGCAGCGCGAGCTTCACGTCACCCATCCCCATCCCCTTCGGGTAGGCGACCAGCGCCGCGAAGAGGAAGAGCGAGGCGCCGAGCCCCGCGGCGATCCACTCGACGGTGCGGTCGGGATGGAGCGCGACCTGGGCGACGAGCACGACCACCGTGGACGGCAGCACGATCCGGTCGGGCAGGATGCGCCGCTCGACGTCGATCGCCGAGAGCGCGACGAGCACGGCGCAGAAGAACGCGGCCACGAAGGCGTCCCCGGAGAGCCCGAAGCGCCAGAAGCAGGCGGCGACGAGCAGCGCGGTCGTGAGCTCGACGATGGGATAGCGAAGCGAGATGGGTGCCGAGCACCCGCGGCAGCGTCCCCGCAGGAGCGCGTACGAGACGAGCGGGACGTTTTCCCACCACCCGAGCTCACGCTCGCACGACGGGCAGGCCGAGCGCGGCCGGACGAGCGAGCGCTTCTCCGGCAGCCGCGCGACGACGACGTTCAGGAAGCTCCCCACGGCGAGGGCGGGAGCGAACGCGACGGCGGCGAGGGCGGCGTTCACGGAAGTCACCCCGTCTCCATCGGCACGCGGGCGCGCGAGCCTGAGATCCGCTGCACGAGGCCTGCGAACCACGGCGAGGAGAGAAGCTCGGCCGCTCCGACGACGACGAGCGCCTGGAGCGCGAGCCAGTACCAGGAGTAGCCGAGCGGGTCCAGGAGAAGCCGCACGGCGACCACGGCGAGAAGCGGCGCCCAGACCGCATGGCTCGTCCGCCGCAGGAGCAGCGCGACGCCGAGCCCGACGCCCACGGCCGCGGCTCCCTGCACGAGCCTGAGCTCCCAGGGGAAGGCGCTGCCCGCGTCGAGCCACAGGCTCGGCAGCGTTCCCTCCGCGACCGTCCAGCGGTACTCGAGCATCCGGAACTCGCCCGCGAGGACGAACGGCAGGTAGAGCGCGGCCGCGACGACGACGGCGAGCGCGCCTCCCGCGGCCGTGCCCCGCCACCGCGGCGCGAGAGCGAGCGCGGCGACGCCGAGCAGCCCCCATGTCTCGAGCCCGGCGGACAGCCCGACGAGGGCACCGGCGGGGAGGACGCTGCCCCGGCGCGCGAGCTGCGCCGCCACGAGCCAGAGGAGCGGGACGAAGAGCTGGGCCGGATGCCCGTCGACGAACGCCGAGCGGGGCAGCCCGAGGAGGACCGCGGCCGCGCCGACGCACGGCGCGACCCACCACGGCCGCCCGCGCAGGACGAGCGAGGCCGCCGCGAGGATCGCCGTGGTGCCGACGAGCGAGATCGCGACCGAGAGCAGCCCGAGCGTCGAGACGCCGAGCCATCCGGCGACGTGATCCGCAAGGCCGAGCGGTGCGAGCTGGAGCGGCCCGGCCTGCACCGCCGGATCGGCGAAGGTCTGCGCCCAGCCGCCGGAGACGAGCGTCCGCCCGGCCGTGACGAAGAACCCGAGGTCGCCGGTGTCCGCGCCGCGATCCAGCCAGGCGACGAGCCCGGCGGCCGCGAGGACGAGCGCCCACGCCGCGGCCACGCGGCGCACTAGGACTCCTCGCAGCCCAGGTACGTGAGGGCGCGCACGGCCTCGGCGACGAAGCCGGTCGCCTCGTCGGGCGTGGCGAACGTGTACGGGCCCGGGATGAGCGGGTCGACGCGCAGGCCGGAGACCGGGTACACCTCGCACTCGACCGCACAACCGGCGGCGCGCTGCACCGCGCGAAGCGTCACGACCTGCTTGCCCTCCTTGCGGAGCGTGCGGATGTCGAGCTCGACCTCTTCGCCCGGGTCGACGACCGCCGGGTTGGCCAGAGGAGTCATGCGTTCCCCGCCCGGCGATCCATGTCGGGCTCTCGCACGCGATCGGCCGGCTTGGTGCTCGCGACCGAGAGACTCGACAGCGTCACAGGACGGAGCACTTAGAGCGCCGCGGTGTCGGCCGCCTGCGCGACGGTCTCGCGATCGACGTAGCCGCCGAACTGGGAGACCGCGCCCTTGTAGCGCGCGAAGACGAACACCGACGGAGCCGTGCGCACGCTGTACTGGG